>Ga0302281_10002993_pt1 | contig 11818 bp, 18 predicted proteins | sample III_Fen_E1_2_FD_198762 | JGI IMG/M metagenome (GOLD analysis project Ga0302281, IMG submission 198762) | Peat permafrost microbial communities from Stordalen Mire near Abisko, Sweden - III_Fen_E1_2 | ecosystem: Environmental > Terrestrial > Soil > Wetlands > Permafrost | place: Sweden: Abisko...
CCCAAATGCGCGACACGCCTTCCACTGCATCCACCAGCACGTATCCAAGTAGAACGCAAGCAAACAGCCAGCGTGGATCAATGGCACCCAGCGAAACGGGCAACCATGTGTGGCAAAGCACCTGCCCCAGTAGGACTCCAGCCATGGCACGATAAAAAAGATAGGCTCGACGGCGTGAGGCGCTCCCCCGTTGTTCGGGTTGCGCTCGTCGATGAGCATACCAAAGCGTCAGTGCTGCCGCCAGCGGCACAAGGAGTCCGCCCAGTAGGGCAAGCGCCACAAGCTGACCCACTGCGTACATTGTGAAATGAGGGTCGGAAATCACCAAACGCTCACTGTGAGTGGTGCCAATGTGGTGGGTAACCACAACCGCATCACAGGGAATGGCAACACCATTACTGGCAATCACAACACTGTGGTTGGCAATGCCAACAGCTTTTGTTGGGAACCACAATTTAGTGGATGGTGACAAGAATAGATGCACTGGCAATCACAATCACATGACAGGCGTTGACAACAACGCTGTTGGGAGGACCAAGGTGGAATGACGATTCTAAGTGGACAGAGCATTGTCGTGGATGGTTCTGGCATTTGGATCGATGGTGTGCGTCATGACAAAAAGCAAAAGAGTAAGGAACCGAAATTTATTCAAGTTCCAACTGAGGATGAGGCAAAGAAGCATGATAGGGAAGCACCAGAAGATGCACCTACCGCTTGCTCAGTCTGCCTGACAAACGAGCTCTGTTGCGCAGTGCTCCCATGCATGCATCGTTGTCTGTGTTGCAAGTGTGCACGTGAATTGGCTGCTGATGGTACCAAGCAAAGAGGTCAAGTGGCTTGTCCGCTGTGCAAGACAGATGTGAAAAAGATTAAACTCGTTTATTGATCCTCACTCAAAGCGCGACAGTGAGCGAGCAGCACGCCAAGTTGGTAGTCTGTGGCCGTGGCAATGACATAATGAATCTTTCGGCGGGGGGAATCGGGATGAATCACGCTGGCCAACATCTTGCACTCTCTCAAGCTAAATCCCATGCAATAATGCAAGCATTGCGCTCTCATTTTGGCAGTGTCCTCCAAAGTGGTGGTGGTTGGAGCGACATCTTTCGCAACAGCATTCACAAGGTCCAGCACTTGTTGTAACTCGGGGAGTGTCATGCATTTCAGCGCGGTGCGCAATTCCAGCGGATTGGTATGCTTAATGTCCATGTGAACCGCGCGCAAAATGAGCGTGCGTTGATCGCTTTGCATCAGGTAGGACACGTACTGGTCGCTAGTCTCAAAAAATCTAGACTCCTCAGCCTTGGCCTTTGCAGAGCAAAGTTGCAAGCATAGCTTCAATTCATCGGGTTTCCAGCGGTTCAGCATCGACTCCAAATCACCAGCAACCTGACCGACACGACAGTATTCCAGAACATACTTGCGAAGCGCAGGTTCCATCAGACTTTGAATGCACGACATGACCCTTTTTCCGACTCTAGAGGTGTTGCGATGAATCGATTATTTTGGTACGGATTCAAGAGTTTTGAGGCGGCCCTATCAGAGACGAGGACGCCTTTTGCCGAACTGGCGGAAACCTATCGCCGAACGCAAGGCACTACGTTTTTGCATTCAGCGGCTCGATGCTTCAATCATGGGGATCTGGCACGTTTCGTCGAAGCATATCTCCCCATGCTGGATGTACATGACGTGGACAGCATTGGACTTACTCCAATTTGCGACTGCACAACGTTGCTTCACGTGCAAATATTGCTACGGGCTGGCGCGTATCTTACGTATCCCGTTTTGAAGTATTACTCTGCAAAACGTCGCTTTGATCTCTTAATGGACCTGATGTATGCGCGTCATCTGAGTTTGCTGAGCATTACGCAATTGTATCAATCACTGGAGGGAACTCCTAATCGATGGCCCCAGCGCAAGAAGAGTAGAATTGCGTTGATATGGCGCTATCGTGCTGGGTGCCAGCGCGCAGTCATGGCATTACTGGGATTGCGGAAGCGTACAACCTCCGTCTCTCGTGATATGATTATGCTGCTGGCTCAAGCGATTTGGGCAACGCGGCGCAACAAAAGGTGGCTGTTTATAAACACCACACTGGACCCATGAGGAGGCCTGCCACGTAAGCGCATACAATGATAAACACATTAAGTGTTTCCCGGCTATTGCGTGCCACAATGAGCATCAAGATGCAACACAACTGGGTAACGCCCAAGATGGTGGCCATGAAGATGCGCCGTTCAGATTCCACTTTGGCACTCAGTGCAATGGCCACTGCAAAGATGATTGAGCCTGCCACGCTAATACAAATGACAGCCCAGCAGCGAATACGCAGCGTTCGCGTATCTTCTTGCGTTTCGCGTTCTAACAAGGATTCTCGATCCATTTTTTTGCTGAACCCCTATCTCTGTGTCTTGTTTTTTATCGCCTTCTTCTGCGTGGATAACCCATTGGTTCCTCTTTCTCATTGTCGTCCTCTCCTTCTTCTTGTTCATCATCATCATCGTACTCTTCCTGCTCCAGCGCCTCCTCCTCTTGCCTTCTCCTGAGCGAGGAAGGTGGGGCACGAAACCAATGGGACAATGCCCCTTTCAACCAACCAGAGGATGCGCGAAGCGTAATCACTAGCAAGATGAGAAACAACATTGCCACCGCAATGGTAATGGCACTCATTTGCAATTGATCCACTGAAATAGTGGCTCCAGCCATGGCTAACCCCTTCACCTACTACCACTTTTTTATATTTCCACAGGCTTTGTAAACGCGACTGCCACGTTATCTTCCTCTTCGTATTCCACGCTACTTACATGTACCGTTACACCACTGTCATCGGCCGTGCTTTCGTGATCCAGGCTTCGCTCAAAAGGATTGTGTATCAGCAGTGGTTTTGTGTGCACTGGAGGCGCTGAACGAGTCTGTTCATAGAGAGCGTCTCGTTCCCTTTGCGCAATGGGCAATGCAATGGATAATGGATTGAGACGTCGTTCCTCACACACAAATGGGTGACCTCCCATGCGTTTCCTGTTCCACTTGAGTACGGGGCTGGCACGCGTCAGTGGAATGCGCTCTGCATTGGGCTGCAACACCATGACCGCTTTGGGCTGCAATTTGGCATCCATGTTGATCAGCACAGGCATGCATGTGCCCAGCACACCATCTCCGTAATGGACATGGGCCCAAAAGATGTAGAGACGCCCCGTGAAACGTCGGCAAATGTAAATGTACTTGCCGTGTGCCACACAAAGCTTGGTGTCTCCAGCCTCAGTGGTTTCATCCAGAGAATTGGAAAGTGTCTCATTGAGTGCATCATTCCATTTGCGTATCGATCGATATTCATGGGCCCAAATCAAGGGTCGCTGCGCATTGTTAGGGAACAACACTGCCACGCCCCTGGACATTTCATGGCTTATCAGTATTTGATAGTTTTGCGTGTCCACTGCCTCTGGGAGGAGCACTTTGGAAAAATCCACACGCTTCAGTAACACTCCTTTGGGTGCTTTGCGCAGCAGCGCGTCCACAGATTCTGTCTGCAGCGAGAGTTCAAGGGCCGCTTCCATTTCCACACTCGGGTGGAATAGGGACAGACGCGCTGTATATATCCAATATGGAATCTATCCCGCTTTTGATAATTAGCCAAGCAGTTGGATGGTTTTTACTCTATGTAACTTGGAGTAACACCGAACCACATGAAAGCCAAGCGCCAGCCTTTTTTGGCATTGCATTGCTCATTTCGAGTTTCTTTTATCACTCTTGCCATGGAGACATCTTTTGCTTAGATTTGGAGCGTTATCAAAGAGCATTGGCCGTGATGAGTGAGGTGTTAGTGGTGGTTGCCATTGGTTACGCTTACATGCACCACGCTCCGCTCCATGATTATGATGCTGGTGATCGATTTGTGCCTAGAGGACCTCGGCCTCTATAGATTTAGGCAATGCACCCTAGATGAATCAGCAGATGCGAGCAAAAATAAAAGGAAGGTGATGGAATGAACATAAGAAATGGTATGGCAAGACATCTTTACTGTTATATCGAATATCGGTTTCCTCTTTCCTGCTGCAGAAGCGATTGAACGGCAATACTGGATAGAAGCCATTATCTACCTCATTGTTACGCTCTCAAGTACATTTTATCATTTGTGCAATTCGTGGTCTGGCGCATGCCTTGGCTTGCCTCCAGATGTGCTTCGCGACCAGGACTTCTTTTGGGCACAACTACTGATCCCACTAATTGCGCTTTATGCCATCAAACCTTGGTCAGAACACTGGTATGCTTTTAAGATTTGCACCATCTCCATCACAGCAGTGGGACTCTTTTACGCTCAGCGCTATTGGGGCAACAGTCCGTATGTGCAAATGGCTGTGGCTGCTGCTTCGTTTGGTGCCATCTTCTTTTATTGGCTCCTCTACGCGCTGCGCCAAAGCAGGAAGCCTCCCAAGAAAGATGGAAGTCGCAGACGGTGGCTTCCACCCTACCGTTGGGAATACTTTTCGCTTGGACTCGGTCTCAGTGGAGTGGCAGTTGCGCTATTTTCAGCAGAGATGCTCAATCATGAGCTTTATTGGGCCATCCATAGTTGCTGGCATCTTGACGCTGCATTTGGTCAGTTCTTCTTGCTTTGCATCTGGCGCACTCCCAGCGAACCCATACGTCTATACGATCCTAAACACCCTGGGCGACCCGGAAAACGCGTTCCACTCATGGATTCACACCCTTACGCGATTCGCAGCAGCAACAAGTTGATTCATTTGACTCCCCCAAGTAAAATGTGACAGTTTTGCCCCTCTCATTATGGGTCAGGCACCAAGTAATCCATTTGAGAGCGAGGATGTTCTGCGAGCCAAATGCCTTGCACGGTTGTTCACCTTCTCAGAGCGTGAGCAAATGGTGATTATGTACAAGGTTCAAGTGCCCAACACCTGGCAGCGAGGACCAGACTATTACGCCTCTTACATTGGCATTGCTCAATCATGGGAACTATGTGGGGTTTGGAGTCAAATGGAAGCCATTGGCAAGGAGAAAGAGGCAAAAAGCGTTGAGTGTTCGCTTTTGGTGGTGGAAAAGTAAAAAAAAAGGAGAGAGGGTTTAAATTATGGACGCGCCGTTTCAGGCTTTTCGAGCTAGACTATGGAAGTGCTTTTGATGTTCCGGATGGTGAAGACTGGCAAGACGGACCTTGCATCGAGGTTTTGTTTGAAATCGTCGAGGGCACTGATACATTCTATGAATTCGATTTCGCGCACATGAGAACAACGCAAGACCTATTGCTGGGAGCCATCTTGCTGAGCGACTGGAAAAAACAAAATGTGGTCTTTTTGACTGCAACCGCCTGTTATTCTGCCATGGCTGTGCGATTTACGCAAAGATACCAAAGAGCAGGTTTCGCTGCATGTCCTACGCTTACCATTGGTGTTGCGGGCAACTTGCCCGAAGCATCGTTGAGGGAAGCTGATGTGATTTTTCATCATGGTCGTGATTATCCGCTGCCGCAAGGCATCAAGCCGAAACGAACAATTATACAACGTTTCCCTGGAGAAAATGTGCCACATGACACAAGATCGCTCAGTGCATTGGTTCATGCAGCAGGATTCGATAATGATAATTAAAAGATACCAGAGGGTCAGAAAATGATCATTTGTGTGTTTTTGCTGTTTGTTGCTGGCATGGCCACCACCACGGTGGAGCGAGATTGTCATGAAGGCATGCGCGTTGTGGACACGGACAAGGAATGTAATTTGAAATATGGTTCCATTTGCCCCAATATGGTGGAATGGTGTGCTGCATGGGAGATAAGTCCTAACGGACCTGTGTACAAAGCCGAGACTGAGCGCCTGAGACAGGAATTGCAAAAAGAAGCAAAGGGGGCGAGTCTTCTACGAATCTACCAAGATCTACCACTAGAATGGCAAAAATACGCATCGGTAGCCCTGGGCGGCAGCGTTGATGTCATTACCGTGCTCAGCTTGATTGACTCTGGCCATGCAAATGGGGAAGAGATGCGTCGCATCAGAGAATTTGAAGCTGCGCTCAAGCGTGCGAAAACTGAACGATCTTAGTCAATGAAAATAAAGCTAAAAATGGAAGAGGGTCGCCTGGGCATGGACAAATCAGATCCCTTGTTTAGCGACACGGTATCAGTGTTATGTCGATATCGCTTTGTGCTCCATCACAATGATAGACTTGCACTCATGGATTGGGAAGACATCTTTGAAGATTCATGGGTGGTCAACACACGCTTTCGCCATTCGCCAGAGCTGGTGCAGCTTAAATGGACTCAACTAGGATTCTCGGTGGACTTGCACGGTCGCAACAGGGATGCATTAGCTAGTGGTTTTAATCTAGGTGTATTTATCAGCGTGGCTGTTCAATTCCCAGAGCTTTGTTGCATGCATCATGGGCTGGCTCATTTCGTGAGCATTGTGGCGCGGGCCAAAGTCATGGCGGCATCACTTGAAAAAGACAAACCAATAAATATTTGGCAGTGAGTGGTGGAATGAAGCGCGGTCCACTGGATGAGCTGGCCTTCTATGTTGTGGTGTATATGAAAAACGCCAAGCACAATGAGGATGCATTGTACATTGATGATTTGGAGCGCATGCTTTGTGATCGTGATGAAGGTCACATTTGGCAGTGCGAGGCCAAACACTGCAATCGCTATTGCGAATACGATCCCGACAATCCAGACGAGGACAGTGATCCTGAGTGGCAGTGCCATTGCTGCTTCTCTTACGCAAGACCAAGCGGACGATACTGTGTCATTTGCATGCCTAAGCCCTTCCCGCTTTGTGCCAAGTGCCATAGGGCCTACTGCCCAGACTGTGCGTGTGGCATGGACTTTGAGCGTCGTTATTGCGAAGACTGTCCTCCCTATGATGAAGAGGATTTGGCAGCACTAAAACCAGATTTTTTATGAACTTGGCAACACCAGCTGCAGTGGCTGGGACAGCGTAAACGTGGTGTTGAGTGCGGGGTCTGGCCCAGTGTATTGGAAATCCCATTCCACGAAAAAGTCTCCTGGTTGTGGAACCCCAAGGACAGATTTCTGCACGCTGTAAGCACTGTATCCCAAGTTGGATTCACCCCAGTAGGGTATCACATAGCATGTTCCGCCCAGCAAGCAATCAGGCGTGGAAATGATGCGCGCCAAATTGGAGGCTGTGAATTGCAACACTGTAGCGTAGCTGGGATTGGTACTGTCTGCAAACGTGTCTAGAATCTGCAGAGTGGGCGTAAACGTGGTGAGACACCATTTCATAACTCCAGAGTAGGTAATGGGCGTTGTGTACACGAGAGGTGTGCTGGGAGGATAAAGCTTTAACATGGTGTAATTGATGGATGCGATTTCCACGTTGAGCAACTGATAATGTCCAGTAACGGGGCCCTGATTGACATAGTTACTGTTAATGCAGTCTAACCCGCTTCCAGTGTTTGACACTAGTGACCAAGTCAGTGTTCCAGTTTGCAGCACTGTCACGTTGGATTGCATTTCCAAAATGAACTGCACCAGATTGTTTTCCACGCTGGTCACGTTGCTCTGAATTCCATTGATGGTGGTTTGCTGACCATTCTCATTGGATGTCAAAATTGCCAGCCACACAATGAATCCAATGAGGCCGCCCAGCCACAGCAAAACGACTACCACATCACAGAGACGTCGGCGCCGCTTGTGTTCTTCAAAGTCATTCTTCAATGACTTTAGGGTCAACTCACTTCCTGCCGCAGGTGGGAGCTGTCGATAGGGAGCTGGCCGAGTGGTCATTTTCTCTCTTGTTTTTATTATCCATTACTCTCACTCATATCTATGCTGTTGCATTTGTTACGTACATGCCTTGGCCTGGGTAGCAACCAAATACCTCGCTAAACTCTGGAATCCTTCTGAGCACATCATCTACATTGATGCCTGGGGTGTTGCAAAACGCTTGCGCAAAGACCATGAAAAAGTGCTGACGATCTCCGTCAGTGGGGATAAGCGGCCACACTCGCCGCACCACATCTTGAAGGGGTCCCGTCATGTTGTTATTGAGTCCTTGGCGTGCATAGAGAAGAGTGGTGCCAAAGATTGCGTACTTGCTGACTTCACCATAGGCCACGTTGAAGAGTGGAGGCTGAAGTAAGGGCCAATCCACGACAAACGCTAGATTTGGCTCTTGTGCTGTTTGCTGCATGGCCCAGCGCCATGCTCGAATCAGGTTGACATTGTGATCAAAGCGATCAGGAGACATGGAAGCTTCCACTGGGCATCGGCGTTGAGGCAAAACGCTGACTCCTCCTTTTCCTTCTAATAGATGGTCTCCCAGCTGTTTCACTTCCACCTCCACCTTGTTCATGTCAATGACAGTGGCCATGAGTGCGTTATTGGCAATTTCAGGGGCCAGCGCGAGTGTCAAGAGCATGCACTGATCCTCGCTGATTGCCACATGGCCACGGTGCGCTTGTGCCACATGAAACTCTAGCCATGCGCGCCAATGATGCACACTCAGCGGGGGTTTGTCTGCATTTTGCAGCACCCATTCCACGTACTGTAGGTCATCGCAAATGATGAGATCCTCTGGGGCAGGTGGCTGAGTGCTACCCAAGTAAAGGGACCAAGGCCAGTTGCTGGGCAAGTCTGAAAAATGTACGACGCTAGTGATGCTTTCGCTGCTGCGATGACGATGTAACACTTGAGCCATTTGCACCAGGTAGCCAATGCGCTGCTGCAATTCAATCACATTGTATGCAATGGGTCCAGCTTGAAGCGCTTGAAAAAACTGTCCTTCCCCCAGCTCGAGTATGGTTGTGCTGGGTGCACTCAAGTACCATTGCCCATCGCGCTTGTGCAGCATAAACGGAGAGCCTGCCGCTTCCTCGTAACCTGCCCTGGCAAGTCGACCCCAAGCGGCAGGCAAGTCTGCAGGCACGAACAAGTCACCCAGAATGCGCTCCGCTACGTGTTTGTACTCAATGAGTGTTTCATGGCGTTGCGGGCGTCCCAGGCAGGAGCGCCACCAAGGGGATGCTTGTTGTCGTAATGCCTTTCTGAGGGCTCGTCGATAGCGCAGCTCAGCGTATTGCAATGCTCTAGGGCTGTCACTTGCTGCGCCACCACACATCAAGCGTTCAAATGAAATGTCGCAAGCCGTGTAACGCGAGTCCATCAGGGCACCCACAAAGGCAAGGGGAGCTGGAAATTGAGGTGCACATGTCTCTGTGATGGTGGAGTCATAGAACTGGCCTGGTCCGCAAACAACAGTAGTTGCACCACCCAATGCCACAGAGAAAAACAGAAAGATGAGAATTATCATTTGTTTTAACTATCTTTTTTTTTGCTTTTTTTATGTAGACTCGCTCGGTTGTAAGTCCAGAATGGCCGCTTTGAGTAGCTTGCCAAACATGACCATTTGCGATGTCCAGACACCGCAATGGCGAAGTGATTCGAGCGCAGAAAGATGAAAGTCAGGCCAAATCACTAGATGCACCTCACAATGATGAGCGCCGCTGGCACGCAACCAGAGTCCAAGTGTTCCATCGACATGGGCCAAAGACATGGGATCAGTGTGCAGCGTATGGATTTCCTCATCCGTTACGTAGATGAGACGTGTCGTGCGCTCGCTGTCAATGTCGTACACATGATAAATGCCTGCAGCTCGATAACGAGTGCCCAACGTGTTTAGCATATGGGCAAACACGGAAATTTGAGTCTTTTCCTCACGACACACATAACTCTCATAATTGAGCGAAACACCAGAAAGCCAGCGACTGCGCCAATGTTCACGTGTTCCTCGCAGCGTGCCAATCACACGAATGGAGCGTGTCTCGTTGTTGACGCAAAGCTGCAGATTATCATCGCCATCCACAAGGTCCCAATCACAGCTGACAAGGCCAGCTGTTGCGCGTTCGGTAGCTTCGGCCAACAAGCGCTTGTACCTTGCAGGGTTGCGAGATGTATTCTCACCATCATCATTCAGAGGTATCTCTTCCATTCCAACAGACGAGACCCTTTAATCCACATATGTGTTTGGTTAAATCCCAGTGGAAATGTCATTGTAACCACATCAATGACGTGCATGGCAAACTCTAGCTGAAGCGGGGTCCACCCTAGATCCAGCAGTGTGACTGGGCAGCTGGGCAGCGGTTCGCTAATAGCCAATTCCAAGGTGGCAAACCAAATAAACGTCCAACCAGGTATGATGTAACTAAATGTGAGAAGCCACAACATGATAACAGTTGTCACAAGCCAAAACAAGGGGCGTTCCAAAAATCCAAGGAAACGCGTAAGCAAGAAGATGGGTTCCGTTACTCCAAAAATGAGCATATGCATGAGCGTGTGCATGAGTTCTGAGAATGTCCATAAGATGCGCCAAGGCCTCTTTCTTTGCTCCACCCAAAGCGCATCACGTCTAGCCTGTGCTTCTGGCTGGCGATCCAAATACTCCTGATACAGGGCCACGCGACTGACAAAAAAGCGGAGTGCATGGCGACCACCCGACATTTTTAGCACACCCTCCGTATAAAGCTAAAAAACAAAAAGAGAGAGTGAAAAAGGATGCAATCGTCGTTATGAACCGTCCTTTGTTTCCGTATCAACAAGCGCAACAGCCCTCTGTCGTGAGTGGCGTGCGATGGGCATCGCTCACAGTGGCGCTGCTGATTGTCACGCTCATATTGATTGGCATTTGTGGTGCTGCCATTTACTTTGGCGTGGACTCGGAACATCGTCAAAATGCTGAAGAGCGGGTGATTGATGCACTTGCGCTCAAAGAGCAAGACGATGTCAACGCGCTGGCGGCATCGGATGCGGAGCTCCTTGCAGAGTTATTGACTATCAATACCACGCTTACCAATGATATTACATTCTTGGCTGCAGCGCTTAATTTGACTTCTTACAACGGACAAACGTTTGTACAGCAAATTCAAGCTCAGATTGCTGCAGACGTGTCCACGCTAGATGCTGCCATTGCGCTGCGCATGATTTCCATCAACAATGTGGATGGTGACAACAGCACACACAACATTAACCTGCTGGCCGGCCCTGGCATCACTGTCACTCCTCATGCTGGGGCACACACACTTACGCTGGGCAACGCTGGAGTGCTTACGCTGAGTGGTGTATCGCCTCCAGTGTTGGGAGGCAATATCGAAGTGCTGGGTGTGGGAATGCTGAGCGTTTACGGCAACAGCAATGCATCATCGCTTACGGTGGATGCCAGTTTGCTGGTGACTGCTGTGAGCAACTTGCAGACACAAGAGAGCGCCCAGCAAGTGGAAATCAATGCGCTGCAAGTGAACGTCACTAACCTGGAGACTCAGATTAGCAACATCCAGCTGGCAGAGTACATGTTGCAGCAGGCAGTGAATGGGAGCGTCATAACCATTAACATTACGCTTACCGACCTGATCGCTGGACTCGCTCAGGCTCAGGCTGAAATTGCAGCGCTCCAAGCAGAAGTGGCCAATCAAACGCAAGGCGTCAGCATCCCCACTGGAGCCATGTTTCCTTGGACTGGGGCACCCAACACTGTCCCTGCTGGCTATCTGCTTTGCAATGGCACAGAGTACCTAAGCAGCGCATATGCTGCGCTGTACGCAGTGATTGGCACACTCTATTGCGAAGGCAATTGCAGTGTGGGCTCTTTTCGCGTGCCCGCCATGGGTGGGTGCGTACCTGTGGGCCTGGGCGGTGGAGGTGTCTTTCAAGCGGCAGTGGGCACAGAAGTCGGGAGCGAACAGCAAACGCTGAGTACACCCAATCTACCAAGCCATAGTCACACGGCTACCACTGTGGCTGCAGGCTCACACAATCACGTGGCGCAAACTGCAGCTGTTGGGCCCATTTGGACCCTGATTG
>Ga0302281_10003011_pt1 | contig 11785 bp, 10 predicted proteins | sample III_Fen_E1_2_FD_198762 | JGI IMG/M metagenome (GOLD analysis project Ga0302281, IMG submission 198762) | Peat permafrost microbial communities from Stordalen Mire near Abisko, Sweden - III_Fen_E1_2 | ecosystem: Environmental > Terrestrial > Soil > Wetlands > Permafrost | place: Sweden: Abisko...
CAATGGTCTGTGCGCGCCAAATGTCGCCGCTAAATTTTTTGTAGTCAGACATCTCCGTCGTCTTTAACAAGGAACCTTTTTTATCGTAGTACTCAATCCGGTCTACCAAGTTCGTGCTCAATTCCACCCAGGTGAGTATTTTACTATAACTCGATTCTCCTGAAATGAGCTTACTCTCAATCACAGCAACCATTCCTTGAGCGCCTTTCTCATTACGAAGCACCGTATTTGTGAATTTCTTGTCCTGAGACGACCCCATGTCTTCATAACTCATTTCCGAGTCAAGAAAGCTCGAGCTTTTATTGCTGCTGACAATTCTCCGCGTTTGTTTTGACGATGGAAGGTAGAGCCATTGGTCCTCGGCACCCTTGCCTCCAACACTTAAAAGCGCCGTCCCTCGAAGATCAGGCGGACTTTCTAATTTCACCATTACTTTAGGCGCGCTTCCCGATTTTCTTTGAATTTCAATTTCTCGGGTTTTTGTTCCTCCGTTTGCTTCAGTAATGGACATGATAATTTTAGCGGATTCATCCTTCGAGTTCACCCGTTTCTCCACTTCCTTCAGGATCTGATCCGCAGTCGGAGACCCCGTTGAATGGGCGCTGTGTGCCCCACAAAACATCATCAGGGAGAGAACAAAAATTGAGTTTCGATTAAACATATCACTCCTATTAAAGAAACAATTACAATAGTTTATATTAATTGTTAAATTTTCTTTACCTTTACACTCATTCTATTCTATCATTATTTTAAGTCAAGAGTGATCGCGTTTTATTGAGAGGATTTTATGTCTCGTTTTGCTGACTCCGTCCAGAAATGGTTTATCGTTATTTCTCTTTCCCTATTTCCCATTACTCCCGTATTTGCCGATACCGTAACGTCACCGTTTAGCTTGGAGTTAAGCCCGCAAAGTACGCTTGCACTCTTAAAAAGCTCTGCCCAATTCAAGGCGCCGAGTGGAGAAATCAAAACAGATCTACCGAATCAAACTTTAACCTCTCCATATGCAGTCTCGATCAGTGGAATTCACCTCACTCTCGATTATGTTTTCAATACGCCGACTCCGGGTACGAGCCTCTCGGACTGGAGCATTCAATCCAATAACATTAGCGCCGAAATTGTCGTCGATTCGATCAATGCGAGTCAAACACTCGTTGAGCAAGCAGGCGGAGACACCTTGACCCTCCAAGTGAATGCGAGTTGCTCGAATGTCCATTTGCAACTTGCACCAGGTTCAACTCAAATGAACGCGACGGTTGGATTTGCCCTCTCTGGAGCGACGCCGACTTTTACGCTCAATAGCTTTCAAGCTTCATGGGCGCCTTCGGCTTGGCAAATTACTTCCCTCTCGTGCCAAGGTGTAAATGGCTTTGGTGCGCTCGTACAACAAAATGCCGCCACTCTTTTAGCAAGCATTAATCCTTTTCTTCCTGCAATACAAAGTCAAATTCAGTCCCAACTGAGCACTGCTTCGTCTTCCCCGATTTCTTGGACATTAAACTCAAATGATTCTTCAGGAGTTTCAGTGCTCCTTACTCCGGAAAACCTCCAAATTGTCGGAAGCGGCGACGCGGCTGTGACGGGTCAAGCAGCCTTTACTTTTTCAAAATTGAATCATTCAACTTGTCCGGCTACTATCACTACGCTTCCATCGACTCCTTCGTTAGTCGACTCTTTGGTCCTTCCCATTACAACTGCAGAGTCACTCTTACAATGTTCAGCTCTCAATAATTCGCTGAGCGCCACTTTTGCGAGCAAAAGTTTTTCATCTTTCCAATCACTCCTTGGAAACTGGTTTATCGATCTTTTTGTTTGGCCCAATCTAGATCATTTTAGCTCAAGCGACAGCTTCCAATTTGATCTTTATCCTTCTACTTCACCTACGTTCGGAACCATGAGTTCTAACAAATCAGGAAATATTTTATTCAATCTCACAGCGCCCATGGTGCTCTCACTTTACGCGCCTACTTCCACAGGCATGGAACATTATGTTGATTTCACAAGCACGCTGTCGGGACCCGCGACTCTTTCCGTAAAAAATGGAGTTTTATCGTTTAAACAAAAGCCAAGCGGCCTCAGCCTAAGCTACTATTGGGATCAAGATTATATTAAACAATACAATCCAGACACTCGCATTTGGACTTCGATTTTTGCTGGATACTTGAAAAGTTATCTTTCAGGCACTGGCGTGAGCTATACCCTTCCCGTCCTTGAAGCTCCAGGTGCATTCTCGATGTCTTTTGAAAATGTAACGGTAAGCGGAAGCAACATGACGCTCTCGCTTGGATTACAATCGCTCACTGGCAATTAACTCAAAATGCGGTCTTGAGTGACACACTCGCACGATCATTGAGGCGATAAGTGCCCAAAGGCGTCTCAGGACTTCCCCAAAGTGCGTCTCCAGCGATACCAATTTTTGAAGCGTCTGTGAGCCCGTAGGAGGCTTCCACATGGGCTAACTCACCATGCGACTCCGTATCATACAGGCCACTCGCGAGCACTGTGAGCCTCTCAGAGAAGCTATAACGCCCGCCCAAAATAACAGCACGATCAAAAATTCGATTCAGTGAAGTCGTTGAGTTGCTAATCGGATCGGCATGTCTTGCATAAGTACCCATGAGTAATAGCGTAAGATCTTGTCCCCCAATAGGAATTGGCTTCTCGATCCCTAAAACATACTCTTCAGAATCACCCGGGAGACCTACACTCTTTGAAATCAATCTCGTGAATGCCGCTTCAGTTCTGAAGATCATTCCGAAGTGAGCGTAAACCATGCTTCCCCCATAGACGTATTGGCGATAATAAACGGGGGTCAAATTCACTAAAGGATTGGCCTGAATCACGATTAGATTCGAGGTTTCAGAAAGTACGTTGCCGCTTGCCCCCACCAAGATGGCAGGCGTCGATCCTGCTCCCTCAAACCCCTCCAGTGAAACATCCAGCCCTGGCAATAGTCCATTGATCTGCGTTCGAAATCCAAAATTATTTTCGAGCGCACGGTCCACTTCCTCATCAGACTGAAACGAATAACTCAAATCGTTTGGCAAATAAATTAATGCTGAACCTGAACCGCCCCCTGGAAAACTCGCAGGAACCGTGAAGGAATTCGTCGAAAATACTTGTCTCGGTAGCCACCTACTATTCACCCCAGGAAGGATGCTCTTTCTTTGAAATGGGATAAACAGTCCTTCAATACTGAATTTACCCATTTCTTTTTTGACTGAAATCGACGGTGCTCCAAGTTTGTCCGGTGCAAATGGATCCTGATAGCGTCTGGCACTTACGACATCCAAGGGATTAAACCCATCGGTTACTCCCCAGTTGAACGTATTGTACCCAACTTGAATCGTAAAACCGGAAGATAAAATTTGAAAATATCCATTCGGTACATCAAACCAATAGCGCTCAGATGGAGAGTAGTTCAGCGGGTCTGCTTGGATGAGAGGAGTAAACTTAACCCGGAAAGTTTTTTGGTATTTCAGAGTATCATCGAATGAAAACCGCGCTGTCTCTAAAAACCGATTCGTCGGGTTCACCTCATCCGGAAAGTCCGTGGAAGTGAGATTTGCATTGCCATGAAAACTGTCACTCCAACCCGAAGCCCAGGCGCCAGGGCCCGCAAGGAATCCGCTCGCAGCGAGAAGAAAAAGAGAGATCTGAATCATTCCCATCATCTTCGAGTGCAGGTTTTTTTTTGTCTAGCCTAAACGCGACCTATACTTTCAAAGTCACGCCGCGTTTTTTTTGACCTCGCCTACAATAATGCGTGCGTCACTCTTCGTAGTTTCGAGCAGACCGGGAAACCAACTCAGGAGCGCTGGGAGGAAAATAAGGTCTCCAAGCATTCCTGCAAGGATGGAAAGAAGCATGTATGCCCCGAAAGTTCGATTTAATTCAAAATAGGAGGCCATGAACACCGCAAAACCGCCGACCAAAGCTAAGGTAGAAAAAATGCAGGGATTCCCTTCCTGGTACCACGCTTTTAGAATCGGTAAAGGTGCAAGACCAAGCGTCCTCGACTTCGCTTTTTGATGCAAAAGTCGGACGCGCCCTAGCAAATAAACGGTATTATTATACGCAATTCCAAGTGCAATTGAAAAGATGAGTGCAATTCCGGGCTTGATGGGTGTCCCCATGATTGCCATGACCCCCATCAATGCAATTGGAGATATCAAATTCGGAAACATTGCAACCAAGGTCCACTTGACGGATCGAAAGATCACGACAAGCACTAAACTAATTAATAAGATCGCCTGCCAAAAACCATAGATCAAACTTTGGCAAAGTTCATTGTTGATCTCGTGAACGTTAGAAGCCATTCCCACCGCTTCAACCTGTAGATCCGGAAATTCTGACTCAGTATCGGATTTTATTTTTTCCACAACTGCTCTCATGCGATTTGCTTCGAGATCCTGGACACGCACCGAAAGCCTCGTTTGCATTCCATCCGATGTTAGAAATTGATTGACGACTCTTTCTGGCGATAAAGTATAAAGAAAAATCATCTCCGCCACACCCGCACGGGTTTTGGGTAAACTTTCATTCTGCGCGCGGCTTCCCGCTTCAATTAAATCAGATAGGCCAATTGCGGAGCCCACACCGTCAATCTTTCTGATTTTCTTTAAAAGCGCACTCAGATGCTGAATCCGGTCAGGATTATTCCACGCGTCTGCCTCTTTGGAACGAATGACAACATCGAGCGGGATAATCGCACCAAGGCTATGGTCAATCAGCTCGCTTGATACTCTAGCCTCTTGCCCTTTTGGAAGATCATCAAAGAGTTTTGGCGACCAATTCAACCCTTGCCCTTTCCATGCAAGCCCTAATGCCAATACTCCGACAACACAAACAATGGTCCGTTTATGTTTCTCGATGGAGAGAGCCCACCTTGCTTTGCTTGCGGTCCAAGATCTGGGCCTTGGAACAGGAATCAAAATGAGAATCGGAGGAAGCGCAAGCATGACACACGCCCAGGCCACCATCACTCCGACCGCAACACATTCCGCATAATCCTTAATTAGCGGCACTTTCGCGGTCAAAAGCGCGGCAAACCCAAGGGATGTGGTCAGCGCCGTCAAAAAATTTGGCAAGAAAAGTGCCTTGATTGTCTTAAAGACGATCAAGAATTTTGCAGTCGATTTCTGAGCTCTTTCTGCTTGTTCCCAATCGGACGCAAAATTAATCATCGTGTGAGTGGCGATCGACAAAACGATAATACTGACCAAAACCGGAAGTGTGGTCGAGAGAACCGTAAAAGGAATTTTTGCAACCGCCATCCATGCGAGCGCGCCGATATTCGCAAAACCCACCAAGAGGATGGGGATAAAGATACTTGCTTTATCTCTGAAGAAAGCCGCAAGAGTAATCAAGCACGCGAGAAGCGCCAAAATCAAAAAATGCGTAAGCTCACGCTTGAGAAGGTCGCCCATTTCAATTTGAATGGCTGGAATTCCACCAATTTGAATGATCGACTTCGGGAAACTTCGCTTGAACACTTGTCTCAATTGCGTCGGCAACGCGTTCATTACTTGAGTGTCAAATTGCTCAAGCTCCACAGCAACCAAGGTGGTTCGTCCATCCTGAGAAATTAAGCTTGGAGCCAGAAGCGGATCTTTCAGAACTCGATCTGACCATTTTGAATGATCAGTTAAATCTAAAATCCTACCTAAGATTAGGCCATCTTTGGTAAGCGACGCGCCTTCTGCGGTCGCAATGCTGATTGCCTTTCTCACGCCTGGGAAATTTTGAGCGTCAAGAGTTGCGGCCTTAAGAGCAGACACCCGCGCTTGATCAAAAAAATCGCCACGCTCGCTCGAGTTTAGACTCAAAGTTACATACACATAAGGCCAGGAGGGCAATGCGAAATCATCCTTGACCTTAAACTCTGACATGAGCATCGGATTCTTCGGATCCATGAATTGCGTAATGGAGTATTCCGTACTTAAGCCACGGCAGAGGATAGCACCGCCAATTGCGAGTACACAGAGGACCACTAATACCGTCCACGACGCGATCTTTGCGTTTTTAAAGAGTTTGGATACTTTCTTAACGAAAATCATGGAAAACCTTTCAATAAAACATAACCAAATCGATGTCTTATTTGATTGTTAACTAATCTTAACACATGATATACTCTTATCAAAGTGGTTTATAGAAAGGAATTTTCTGAATGCTTTACTCCACCTTATCCTTCACCAGTCTCTTGATTTGGTTAGCCGCTGTGCTGGTTACTGCTTTAGGAACCATTGCATCTCTCGTGCATCTGAGAAAAAAAGACTCAATTCTAACTCAGGTAGCGGACGACACACCCTTTGAACCCATCACCATCTTGAAACCTCTTAAGGGAATGGATGAAGGCCTTGAAAAAAATTTAGAGAGTTTTCTAAACCTTGATTATCCGAGCTACGAGATTTTATTTTCAGTTGCGGACTCTGATGACCCTTCAATCCAAATCGTTGAATCCTTGATTCAGAAATATCCCGCAATCTCCGCAAAACTCATCATCGGAGCAATCGACTACGGTCCCAACCCAAAAATAAACAATCTTTTGCGCACCTATGACTTAGCTGCAAATGACTGGGTATTAATCAGCGATAGCAATACCCGGGTCAAACCCGATCACCTCAAGAAACTTGCCACCCAATTTAAGAACGGGGTTGCGATGCAGACCTCGGTGGTTGCAGGTGTTGATGCCCATGGCATCGGCGGACACTTAGAAAGCACTTTTTTGAACACGTTTTACGCGAGATCCGTCATCACATTAAGTGCGCTCGGCCATCCTTGCGTCATCGGAAAATCGATGTTATTTAGAAAATCAATACTCGACCGCGTCGGCGGACTTCGCTCTCTCAAAAAACATATCGCCGAAGATTATGCCGCTGGCAGGAAACTCCACTTGCAAGGCTTCCGCGTACAAGTCAGTCAAAACCCAATTAGGCAGCATCTCGGCAAATACTCTTTTCAAGCGTTCTGGAGTAGACATGTTCGCTGGGGAAGATTAAGAAAAAATCAATCCCCCTTCGGGTTTATAGTTGAACCCCTCTTCAATTCTGTTTTGTCGGGAGTCATGGGTGCCTTTGCATTTCATTCCCTGTTGGGAGTATCCACTTTAATCTTCTTTGTGATGCACATGGCCTTCTGGCTTCTCTGCGATTTTCTACTCTCGTCAAAAGTCGCGGGTAAACCCGCATTTTTCTTTCCTGCCATCTGGCTACTTCGCGAAGTAGCCCACTTACCACTTTGGATTCATATTGCGCTTGGAAACAGCATCATTTGGAGAGGAAAAACGATTCATTTGAAAAAGAACCGGTTTCCAAAAAGACACTATGCGATTGAAGATCTGCATGAGTTTTTAAGAAGCCCAAAATTCGCTACTCGACATCAACGAAACAAAAGAGCTGCATAAACAATTTAACAAGGATTCACTCATTGAGATGCCATAAAAATCGTGCGTGACTCTCACGAGGCGTACCGTTAAGTTCTATCTTAGTAATGCAAGAAATATTAACTCAATTCAATCGCCCGGCTTTGGCCCTCCTCTTATGCCTACTGCCATTGAGCGCGCTTGCCCAAGGCGGTCCACCGATGGTAACGGACGATCCAGGCACTCCGGGTGATCAGCACTGGGAGATCAATATCGCGGAAATGCTCACGCTCGCTAACCATCAAAATCTTCTTCAGTTCCCTTATTTCGATATCAATTATGGCGTAGGTGAACGCCTTCAACTCAAAGTTGAAACCGGCTGGATTACCGCGAAAGACAATGAACCCTCCATCCATATGGGCGCGGATACGCTTTTGGCAGGAGTCAAATATCGATTTTTGGACGAAGACGTAGCGGGAATTTCAATCTCAACTTATCCCCAATTTCAATTCCATCATTTTTTTTCGAGCAATGACCCGGAACTTACCCTGCCCGGAAATCAATACATTCTTCCGTTTGAATTCTCAAAGACTTTCGGAAATTTGGAAATTAATCCTGAAATTGGCTATCTCTATTCCACCCAAGTCTCAAGCCAACTCTTTTATGGCGTTGTCTTCGCATTCGAGAAGTCAAAACCTTGGGAACCTCTAGCTGAAATTCACATCAATACCGATTTAGACGGAACAGGAAGTACCATCCTTCTGAACTTCGGTTTTCGTTATACGTTTAACCCTGAAATGAATCTTTTATGCGCGCTTGGACGCACGCTCACCCAAGCTTACGGTACCCCAACCGAATTAGATTCTTACTTTGGCCTTCAACTTGAACTCTGAAAGGAAAATGATTTATGTCTGCTAAACTATTTGCGCTTCTGATAATCGTCGCATTAGGTTCCATAGTGTCGAGAGCTTCAGCAAAAGCTGAACTTGGAAAGTTTCACGAAACGACGCGATTTAAGCTCGGAGGAGAAGGAGGCTGGGATTACTTGACCGTAGACCCAGACGCCCAAAGACTTTATGTCGCGCGTTCAAATCGCATCATGGTGATTGATGTCGATTCAGGAAAACTTCTGGGTGAAGTCCCAAATCTTGATGGCGCTCATGGAATCGATATTGTGAAAGAACTTGGAGTAGGCTTTGCAACCTCTGGGAAATCGGGTGAAGTAATTTCATTTGGTCTCAATGATTTCAAAATAGTGAAGAGGACAAAGTCCGGGGAAAATCCAGACGCCCTCGTTTACGATTCTCCATCAAAAAAAATCCTCGTATTCAATGGAAAGACCAAAGACATGACCGCGATTGATGCAGGCACAATGAAGGTGGTCGGAACTCTCGCCTTACTGGGCAAACCTGAGTTTGCCGTTAGCGACGGTGCGGGACATGTGTTTGTCAATTTAGAAGATCAAAATGAACTTCTCGCAATTGATCCAGTCCTTCTCAAAATTACAGGACGGTATCCGCTTAAACCTTGTGAGGAACCCACTGGAATTTCGATGGATCGGATGAGTAAACGCCTCGTCGTGGGTTGTGGAAACAGTCTCGCTGCGATCGTAGACTCAAATACAGGTCATGTTCTTCAAACCTTCAAAGTCGGTCAGGGCGTGGATGCGACGGCTTTTGATCCCAAGCAAAAACTTGCCTTCATCTCCGCACGCGAGGGACGATTGACCGTACTCTCAGAGGATTCATCAGGCGGCTTCCACGTCCTTCAAGATCTGACGACCCTCAAAGGGGCCCGAACTGTAGCAGTCGACACGAAGAGCGGGAAGGTATTTCTGCCTACTTCTCAATTTAAGCCTGCAACTGCTACTGAGCAAACCCAAGCGCATTTCCGGCCCACTGCAATCCCAGGAACATTTCTCGTTCTCGTGGTGGCTCGCGAATAAAGACTTTGCGTAAAAAGCGTTCTCGACGGGTAAATCAGAATGCCACCGATTTACCAGTTAGTCCTCATTTGCTTGCAGCAAAGATCAAAGCGGAAGTCTATGTCGCAGGAGCTGACAAAGATCACGGCTATCCTCCTGAGATGGCTCAGCGTCTCGAGGAAGCATTCACGAAAGCAGGAGTCCGCCACAAGTGCGAAATCTACGAGGGCAAGATGCACGGTTGGATGAAACCCGACATGCCAGTTTATGACGCTCAAGCGACTGACCGCGGGTGGAAGGAACTCTTCGCGCTCTACGAGCGAACGCTCCGGAAAAATAATTGAATGATAAATTTGGGATGCTCTAAATGAGTCATTTAATCCCGAGCAAAAAAACATATTTTCTACTGACACCTATTTACGACGGCCATGAAACGTCAGTTTAATTCCTCTTTGCCACGAGTGAATTGCCTCTTATCCTTTTAGATATGATGAAATTAAATATTTTTAGAGTGGCAATCTTACTCTCCAATGCCATTTCGCTTTCGGTTTTTGCTGATTGCTCGTCTCCTCCTCAAGCGTATGGCGACGGACAAGCTTGGTGGGCTCAATACAAAGCATGGTGCCGTGGCTGCGGTGGCACAATTTGTGACGCTTACAATAGCTGCGGGGCAAGTTGTAATTTACCAGCAAATGCGGGCAATGGAGCTACGACAGCTCAAGGAAGCATGACACTTCCGCCACTTGCACCGGGTGCTAGTCTAAACAATGCAATCATGCATGGGGCTGCTCAAGGGTTTTTGAATAGCCTCAACAATTCCATGAACAGCCAGAATAATGACTCAAACATGTCGGCCTCCCCAAAATCACCGGAACAGCTTGCCGCAGAAGCCGCCGAAGAAGCACGGCAAGAGGAAGCTCGTCAAAAGCGAGCAGCTGAGATCGCAGAAAGAAAAAGGGTTAAAATTATTCACCTTGATCAGGAAGCGTTTCAGATGATGAGTTTGCTCGACGCTCCTTTTAATCAAGTAAAACCGCTAACCACCGACTTTAAGGCACCCGCAACTTGTACCGATGAGCAAGTAGGCGATCGTCTGATTTGTCACGTGACCTTTTGCGGGGGGGCCTTGAATGGGGCTTCGGTATGTTGCCCGTCAGGCTACCCGAAACTCACTTCGGATTGCAGATGCTACCCGAACAATTCAAATTTCGAAGAAATGACTTATTCCCAATGCCAACCCGCGAGTCAGATGACACCGAATACGCAAAATAAATCTGAAACCAATAGTGACGGGAAATCACAATGAAGTTAATTATTTTCTCCTTCCTGCTTATTTCCCTCCTTCCATCTACATCATTTGCAACCACCGAAAGCGCGCCTGAATACACGTACGAACAGGCAAAGGCCCTCGCAAAAGAATCAAAATGGGACCTGGCTGAAATCGCGGCAAAAAGCGTGAGCGGTGGTGATCCCAAAAATGTTCAAAATTGGTTTTTGCTCGGAATTATCGAGAATCGCCTTGAGCATCCCATTGATGCGGCAGATGCTTTTTCTAAAGTTACCGAACTAGATCCAAACGGCGCACTCGCTATTTCTCTCAATACAAAACTTCCTGAATTGAAAATGAAAAGTGACGAGGAAAAAAAATACAAGTACGGGCCTGAATCAAGCGCGTTTTATTTAGAATATCTTCCCGTTCGCGGGTCAGCGATTGCAAGTGAACTTCAAACGACGTTATCCAGCAGCTTCGGACTGGGTTTTCGTTTTGGAAAAGTGGAAGTAGGTTACCGCCACGCAGGTGGTGATGTTTCTAATATCAAAGCCGTTCAAAAAGCAACGGTAACGCCGGTACCGAGTGATTGGACGACGGTTTCCGGTACTGGCAGTCTCACGATGCAGGAACTTTATTTTAATTTTCTCATTCCTATCGTTGAACCCTACACGAGTCTCGGCGGCTTTCAATTCAATATTCCTATTTACATGAGTGGAGTCATGAATACAGTGAATGTTGGCGATAAAACTTACGGTAGCCTTGGCTACGATGTAGCCACCGGCCTTCATCTCACTTATTTTACCAAAACAGCAATCGCGTTTGACTTAAGCGCGATGTACCATCTCGGAATCCCCTTTTGGTCGGTTCGTGATAATAATGCCAACGCAATTGAAGGCAGCACCGGTACGGCCGCCGATGGAGGAACCACAGGTTTTGAAGTAGGCCTGGGAGTGACATTTTTGTTTGGAGCCCCGGTGCGCTCAGAAGAATGAAGATTAAAAATCCTAAGAGATTTGAGTTGCCGCTTAATTTTCATACCTTATTACGATTCCATATATTCTATGATGAATACATTAAGAAATTTGCTTCGCTTAATATTAGTTCTCACGTTTGTCGGGTGCTCAACTTCAAACGCTCATGGGCCTCCTCTTGGAGATGTGATGCATGCATTTGACGATGATCTCGATTGTTTGGTTCATCCTACAAATCCCACTTCATGCTCCAA
>Ga0302281_10003014_pt1 | contig 11779 bp, 10 predicted proteins | sample III_Fen_E1_2_FD_198762 | JGI IMG/M metagenome (GOLD analysis project Ga0302281, IMG submission 198762) | Peat permafrost microbial communities from Stordalen Mire near Abisko, Sweden - III_Fen_E1_2 | ecosystem: Environmental > Terrestrial > Soil > Wetlands > Permafrost | place: Sweden: Abisko...
ACCCTGCCCGGACGTAGATGTGCGAAGGGGCACGACTCCACGGCTCGGTGAAATGCCCCGTCTCGCAGGAGATGTGCGAAGGAGCACGACTCCGAGCTTGGTAGAGCACCTGGCCCGGACGTAGATGTGCGAAGGGGCACGACTTCAGTCGTGCCATAAAATCCGCCAAAAGACACTTGGGCTTTAGCCCCGGGCTTTTAATCCTTCCGCCGCCGAATCCGCGCGCAATTGCACTGCAAACAAAATCGAAATAACTCTTCCACTTTCAATGCATTACGCCCGCATCTCATGCAAAATCAGCGCGTTTTCCAAAGAAACAGCTAAATCTCGACAACCCCTAACACCGTTGAATGAAACTCTCTGCAACCGAAGCATCTCAAAAAGGCTGCCCGCAAGGTACGTGTCTCAACGAGTCGCAACCACAGGTTCAACCCTTTCGCATGCTTTGCAACCACTTTTGCAGCAATTTCAGCTAGGGTGCGCAACCCTATTTGCAGCCGTTTCAGGCTCGTTTTAGAGGGGATTGGACCCCTTACCCACCCCGGCAGTGTATCCTCACCCTTGGCATGAGACGAATTCTGACCGCTGCCGTACTGATTCCCCTCGTCTTGGTTTTGGCGTTTATTGGACCTGCCTGGCTGGTAACTCTGGCTACTGCCGGGGTCGCGGTTCTGGCCGGCTGGGAATTCATGGGCCTCGCTGAAAAGTGCGGCGCCAAACCCTCGCGCCTCGCCGTATGTCTCTCAATCCTTGGACTTTTTGCCGCACACCTGTTCGCGGACAACCTGGAATGGCTCCGTCAAACCAACGCGGTTTTCGGCATCCTCGCCCTGACTCTGCTGGTGGTTTGCACCTTCCGCTCCCCAGTCGACCGCATGCTTCCGGACGCCACATCCTCCGTCTTCTGCCTCATCTACGCAGGCTTCACCCTAACCACCATCCCCCTCCTCCGCGAAGAAAGCAACGGCCCCTCCCTCCTGATTTTTTTAATGTGCGTAGTCTGGTCCGGCGACATAGCCGCCCTCTACGTGGGCCGCGCCTTTGGACGCCGTAAACTGGCGCCAAACCTAAGTCCCAACAAGACTTGGGAAGGCGCAATCGGTTCGCTGGCCGGCAGCCTGGTGGCCGCGGGAGGCCTTTGGAGCCTTGCCGCGTGGCTGGAGACAATGAACTCGGCCCGGCTTTCGTACCCCGACGAAGTTGGGTACTGGTTGATACTCGCGGCTGTGGTGAATGTGGCAGCGCAGGTGGGCGATCTCGCAGAATCGGCGCTGAAACGTTCTGCGGGCGTGAAGGACTCAGGGAACCTGTTGCCTGGACATGGCGGGGTCCTTGACCGCATCGACGCCCTGCTTCTAGCGGCTCCGGTGCTATGGTACGCTCAGGTTATTCACCAGCGGTTTTAAGGGTCCCGCCAACATTGGTTGGGATGAGATTTCGAAGGAAACACAGGATTTCAGAGATATCTTGAAGCGACTCGCCATTCTCGGTTCTACCGGCTCCATCGGCCAAAGCACACTCTCCATTGTTGAGCAGTTCCCGGACCGCTACCAGGTAGCCTCGCTGGCCGCTGGGCGCAATCTGGACGAAGCGTTTGCACAGACTGTCCGTTGGCGGCCGAAAGTGGTCTCGCTGGCGACGGAAGAGCTTTCCGCAGAACTCGCCGCACGCCTTGAATCTGCCGGCGTTACGGGCACCGAAGTTGTTTACGGGACTGAAGGCACCATCGCCTGCGCGACTCTGCCGGAGGCGGACTTTGTGGTTTCAGCGATTGTCGGAGTCGCCGGCCTGGAGGCTACCCATGCGGCAATCATGGCCGGCAAGCCGGTTGGGCTGGCCAATAAAGAGTGCATGGTGGCCGCCGGGGAAATCCTCACCCGGGCTGCCCGCGAGCACAACGTCCCCATTCTGCCCATCGACAGCGAACATAACGCGGTTCACCAGTGTCTGCGTGTCGGCGCACATACCGAGGTGAAGACCATCTGGCTTACCGCTTCGGGAGGTCCGTTCCGCGAGCTTCCCTTGGATCAATTCGCCGAGATTACCCCGGAACGAGCGCTGAAGCACCCCACATGGGTGATGGGTCGCCGTATCACTATCGACTCCGCAACCATGCTGAATAAGGGGCTGGAAGTGATTGAGGCTTGCCGTCTGTTTGACGTGCCGCCAAGGCAGGTACGGGTCACCGTGCATCCCCAGTCCACGGTCCATTCGCTGGTGGAGTACGTGGACGGTTCGATTCTGGCGCAAATCTCTGTCACCGATATGCGGCTGCCCATTCTGTACGCTCTGGCGTGGCCGGAACGTCCCGCGTCAAACCTCACTTTCGATCTGGCTGCCCTGCGTCATCTCGACTTTGAACCGCCAGATTTTGAACGCTTTCCCTGCCTGCGGCTGGCCTTCGAGGCGGCGGAGATAGGCGGAGCGCATTGCATCGCCCTGAACGCGGCGGATGAAGTAGCGGTGGAGGCCTTCCTGGACCGGAAAATCCCATTTATGGGAATCCCGCGTACAATCGAAAGAGTGCTCGCGGCGACCCCGGAAGTGCATCCAAAGACTATTGCGGAGGTACTCTCCGCCGACCGGGAGGCGCGTCAAACAGCTAAGACCCTGCTGGCGTGAGATTTTAGTCCACAGCTAAGTCGGCTGGCCTTGTCTTGAAAAAGTTGGAGAAGTCCACACATTTATGCATGAGTTTTTGATTTCGGTTGTTGCATTCATCGTCCTTGTCGGGGTGATGGTTGTCGTCCACGAGTTCGGTCACTTCGCCGTCGCCAAGCTTTGCGGAGTTCGAGTCGAGGCATTTTCCGTGGGATTCGGGCCCCGCCTCTTCGGAATCAAGTACGGCGAAACGGATTACAAGGTCTGCCTGCTTCCCCTGGGCGGCTACGTCAAAATGACCGGCGAAAACCCGGAGCAGAATCTCGAGATTCCTGGGTCAACCCCAGGGACGCCGGTGGTTCAGCAGGCTTTTGAAGGTACGCCGGAGTCTTTCTACCCGTCGCTCGCGGACGACCCGGGTGCGTTTACCAACCATCCACGCTGGCAACGCATGCTTATCGGTGTAGCCGGACCGGTGTCGAACTTCATTCTGGCGTTCGGGTTGATGCTTTTTTATTTTGGCGTCTTCAACGAAGTTCCGAAGGTCGAGGTGACCGAGCCGACAATTGAGTGGGTGGCTCCGGATTCCTCGGCAGCGAAGGCGGGGATTCAGCCCGGCGACATCATTCGCCAGTTCGAGACCATCAAAAATCCTGACTGGGATGCGATCAACCGCCGCTCTTCGGTAAACCAGGGACAGATTGTTCCGATTACCGTCGACCGCGGCGGCAAACTCCTGCAACTATCTGTGGAGGTGACGCCTCCGGCGGCGAGGAATCAGGATTTTGATTTGATGGATACGGGATATTATCCCGAACTTGTTCCCGGTCCCATCGGTGTGAAGGAAGTTGAACCCGGATATCCCGCAGCGCAGGCCGGCTTACGCGGCGGAGATGCCATTGTGGCAGTAGATGGACATGCGTTTCATGCGGTGCAGACGCTGCTTGCCTACATGCAAAAGGGCGGTGGCAAGCCCCTGACCCTAACAGTTGTGCGCGATGGCGTGACATTACCCCCCATCGTGGCCCAACCCACAAAAATTGACAGCTCATGGAAGCTGGGCTTCGCACCTCGCCCGACGTCCTTCCGCCACGACCCGCTTCCGTTAAACCAGGCTCTTCAAAAATCAACGGCGTTCTGCATCGACAACTCAACAATGATTTTCGATGTACTGGGCGGTATCTTCACGCACAAGGTTGCCGTTTCACAGCTTTCCGGACCGGTGGGCATTGCGCGGATGGCCGGCGACGCGGCGGAAACCAAAGGTTGGCTTCCAAAGTTCGTTCTGGCAGCCGGGATCAGCCTGAATCTCGGGATCCTGAACCTGATGCCGTTTCCCATTCTCGACGGCGGCCTGATCATGCTGCTGATTATTGAGAGCGTCATTCGCCGCGACATCAATATCAACGTAAAAGAGAGGATCTATCAGGCAGCTTTTGTGGTGCTGCTGGTGTTCTTCGCCTTCATCATCGTCAGCGACGTTTCAAAATTGCCACTCTTCACACACCTCAAGCCGTAAAGCAGTGGTTAGTGTTTAGTGGCTAGCCTGGACCGATAAGCATGGTGCAGTCCTTTCGCGATTTGGTGGTCTGGCAAAGATCAATGCAATTGACGGCTGCTGTCTATCGACTTTCTAAAGGATTTCCACGCGACGAGATTTATGGGCTATCGAGCCAAATCAGGCGCTCCGCAGTTTCGATTCCGAGTAACATCGCGGAAGGTCAGGGAAGGCTTGGTACCGGGGAGTTTCGCCAGTTTTTGGGCATTGCCGCGGTTCAAATTGCGAACTGCTTACGCAACTCGAAATCGCCGGCATGCTAGGCTACTGTGATGCAATGAGGATTGAGGAAGCGGAAGGGCTCTCTAACGAAGTGGGAAAGATGATCAATGCGATCTTGCAATCCTTGCCAGTTTAGCTTTTATTGAACCACTAACCACTAACCACTAACCACTAACCACTAACCACTAACCACTAACCACTGCCTCTATGCCCGTAACCACACAAGTGCGCGTTCGCTATGCTGAGACCGACCAGATGGGCATTGTTTACTATGCCAACTACCTGGTCTGGTTCGAGATTGGCCGTGTCGAACTGCTGCGGTCGCTGGGGCTTGCTTACAGCCAGTTGGAAACCGATCACCAGTGCATTCTGCCTGTGGTTGAGGCCACTTGCCGCTATCGCTCCCCAGCTCGCTATGACGACGAAATCCTGATTGAAACGCGGCCTTCCCTGCTGCGGGGTTCGGTCATCAAGTTTGCCTATCGCCTTCTGCGCAAGGGCTTGGAGGGTGCGGAGCCGACGCTTTTGGCTGAGGGCGAGACGGTGCATGTGGTCTGCGACGACCAGTTGAATAAAAAGCCTCTGCCGCCCGAACACGAAGCGGCCCTGCGGGCCATGATGGAACGGTAGGTCGGCGCCCGGTTTTGCCGATTAATTCCCTTCCCAGTCGCACAATCGGAGTTGAGATTCCGGGCCCCGACCTGCGGAAATCGCTATTCCGCGGTTGAAAGAACGCGGTGGAAAGAATCCGACATGCTCGCGGTTCAAAAATAAATACCCACCCCCCCCCCACCGTGAAATCACCTCAGGGGGTGTGACGGATGACAGAGCAAGTTATCTCTAATCAACAGTTTAACGATATATCTGCGTGCTTGTCGGTAAACATTCTACCGGTATTTAGAGCGGCTTTACGTGTCAAATCGGCCGTTTTTCGCATCAAAACGGCCAGTTTTCGTCTCAATTCGACCCCAAATCGCCGGAATTAGTGCCCGGTTTGCGCTGGCGGTAGATCGCTGTTGTAGGTGTCCTCGACAACTCGCCAGCTTCCATCCGCCTGCTTCTTCCAGACAGTCAAATACTTGGCCCTGTCGGTGAATGGCTGGCCGGTACTGGGGTCGGTGATCGTATAGGTCAAGGTTCCCTGTGTGTAGCCCAGATCTCCCGATTGCGCCACGTCCACCTTCGCGGCATCCCAGTGAATGGCGAAATTCTTGTCCGCGAAGAAGGGCTTCAGGTTCGCGCGAAAGTTCTCCCTGCCAGTAATTGCGGCCAGATTCGGATCCAGCACGGTGGCATCGTCGGCATAACCGGCGACAGCCTTATCGACATCCTTGGAAGCCCACGCCTGGGCCCAGGCCGCGTCAGCATCACGGAGCGCCTGCACCTCGGTATCGTGTGAATTCGAAGTTGAAAGTGTGAAGTGCCCGCAACCTGTGGCAACCAGGACGGCAGCGAGACAGAAGGACAACAAGAAAGTACGAGGGGCGATTCTGTACATGGAGATTCTCCTTACGGGATCAAATTCAGAGAGTCTCGGGGTCGTTCAACGAAGGACGACAGCCAGAGCAAAGCCATCGTAGCCTTTGGCTCCGACGGTCTGCAGTACAGTTGTGCTCACTCGATGATCCGCAGCCAGCAGTTCAGCGAAGCGACGAACGCCTTGCACGTTGGGGTCGGCGCACTCGGCGTCCACGACTTTTCCATCGCGGACTACGTTGTCGGCGACGATCACGGTTCCGGGACGCGATAGCTTCAGGGACCACTCCAGGTAGTCCGGATAGCCCTGCTTGTCAGCGTCGATGAAGATGAAGTCGAACGGGGCGACCCCTGATTCTGAGAGCGACTGAAGGGATTCAATGGCCGGCCCCACTCGTATGTCAATACAGTCAAGCACGCCGGCTCGGGAAAGATTTGCACGCGCGACTTCTGCGTGGAGCGGGACGAGTTCAAGCGAGACGATGCATCCGTTGTCAGGAAGCCCTCGCGCAAGCCAGATGGTGCTGTAGCCGCCTAACGTTCCGATCTCCAGAATCCGGCGCGCCCCGGAGATGCGGACAAGGAATTCGAGGAACTTGCCCTGGAGTGCGGTGACGTCAATTGGCGGAAGGCCGGCTTTCTTGTTCGCCGCTAGGGCTGCCGTGAGGACTTCATCCGGCGGAGTGAGTAGATCGCCGAAGTAGGAGTCCACCCGCGACCAAATGTCCTGCATCCGAAACTCCTGCTCTACTTGTCTCGCGCGACCACGAAGTCCGGCACCCAGAGCAATGCGCGCTTGAACTCGGAGTCAGGCCACGGGTCGAGTGCCTTGCGGCTCTGTTCGGCGTAGCGGTCGGCGACAGACATGGCATATTCGACGGAGCCGTTGCGGATCAATATCTCCCTGATCTGGTCGCGGCTAACGTTTTCAAAGCTGCGATCATCAAGAACACGCTGAATAGTTTGGCGGTCTCGTGCAATTCCGTGATCGAACGAATGGATCACCGAGAGGGTCGCCTTACCCTCGCGCAGATCACTGGCGACCGGCTTACCCAGAACTTCCTCTGTTGCGGTCAGGTCTAGGACGTCGTCGACAATCTGGAAGGCCAGACCGACGGTCCGTCCATAGGTGGCGAGGCTCGCTTCCTGTGCCTCAGTGGCGCCGGCCAACACTGCACCGAGCCGCATGGAGACAGCAAAAAGACAGGCAGTCTTGCGGAAGATCAGATCGTAATATTCGGCCTCAGAAACGGCCTTGCCCAGCTTTTGAATCTGAAGTAGTTCGCCCTCGACCATTTGCTGGGTCAAGCCGATTAGCAGATCCAACACGCGGAGGCTCTTCTCTTCGAGAGCGACCTTGAAGGCCTGCATATAAAGCCAGTCGCCGGCCAGGACGCACTTTTCATTTCCCCAGGTCGTGTTAGCTGACGGACGGCCGCGCCGGGTATCTGCGCCGTCAATGATGTCGTCGTGCACCAACGTGGCTGTGTGCACCATCTCCACCACCGCACCTAAACGGATGGAACCGTGTCCGGTGTAGCCAAGCATGTGAGCAGAGAGAAGCAGAAGGGACGGCCGGATGCGCTTTCCGCCACCCTCGCGTAGATACTCGGCGATCTCGGTGATGGTGCTGACACTGGAGGCGGCGTCGCGGCCCAGTTCCTGCTCAATCGCTACGAGGTCGTCCCGCAGCAGATCGAAGACTTCTCTCGCCGTCGCTATCGCCAGTGTGCTCAAGTCTCTCCGGTTCTCGTGTCTTCTTGTAGATTCATGCGGCCTGAGCAGGGTGCTTACGCCCGCACTGCACCTGCTGTAGAGATGCGGCCGCCGCAAAAACAGCTCGTTTAATTCGACCGATAGTTCGTGAACTGCAATTCCACGCCCAGGTCTTTTGCCCGCAACAAAGCGATGATCGCCTGCAACTCGTCGCGGTCCTTGCTGGATATTCTCACTGTATCGCCTTGGATGGTAGCCTGTGCTTTCTTTTTCGAATCCTTGACCAGGCGAACAATCTCTTTTGCCTTCTCTATCGGAATGCCCTGCTGCAGGATGAGCTTTTGCCGCACACTCTGGCCAGATGCCTGCTCGAGCTTCTCGTAGGTCAGATTTTTGAGCGAGACTCCGCGCTTCACCAGCTTTTGTCCAAGGATCTCCTTCACCGCCTCGAGCTTGTATTCGCCCGCCGAGGAGAGCTGAATCTCCTTGTCTCCCTCAGCCATTTTCACGTCGGAGTGAGAGTCCTTCAGGTCGAAGCGCTGCCGGATCTCTTTCAAAGCCTGGTCAATCGCGTTGCGGACCTCTTGAATATCCACTTTACTGACAATGTCGAACGAATTCTCCTGAGCCATTGCTTCTCTTCCTCGAATGTGGAAACGCTGTTGCGCGCAAACCTGATGCGCCCTGCGACTTTAACAGTTTCCCACGTTTGGCCCAAGACCAAACAGCCGGGAGAAGTTTTTCGTGGTGGCCGCAGCGATTTCTTCCTCCCCAACCGCCAACAAGCCGGCCAGGACCTGAGCTGTCCGCACCACGAAAGCGGGCTCATTCCGCTTGCCACGATCGGGCGCGGGCGCCAGCCAGGGCGCGTCGGTCTCCACCAGAACAGAGTCGAGGGTCAATTGTGCGGCTACATCCCGCAGCGGCTGAGCTTTCGGGTAGGTCAGATTCCCTGCGAAAGAAATCAGAAAACCCAGGTCAAGAGACCGCCGCGCCTGTTCCCACCCAGCACCGAAGCAGTGCATTACGCCGCCAAGCCCCGTGTGCCGCCAATGGTCTTCGAGGACGACAAGAAGATCTTCCCAGGCATCCATGTTTCCGCTGGCGCCGTCGCCGGTGGGGCGGCAATGAATCAGAATCGGCCTCTTGCGTGCCGCGGCTATTTCGAGCTGCTTAATGAGTCCGTCGCGCTGGACGTCTTGGGGCGCGCCTTGGTGGTAGTAGTCGAGGCCGATCTCGCCGCAGGCAATTACTTCGGACTCGGCTAGCAGACTGTCGAGCTGGGCAAGGACCGCCGCGTCGATTTCGTGTGTGTTGTGCGGATAGACGCCGGCGCTTGCATAGAGTTGCGGCATACCTGGCTGCCCATTGAATTGCCGGCAAACTTTCAGGGCACCATCCATCCCTGATGCTTTCTCGCCGATGCCGATGGCGAGGACCGTGCCGACGCCGGCATCATAGGCTCGCTTGAGCATCGCGGCGCGGTCGTCCGCATAGCGCTGGTTGTCCAGATGGGCGTGGGAATCGATCAGCAAATGAACCTCGCGCCAACCGGCGTTGAGATTTGATCCGGTTGAAGAATCGGTTAAAGCGAAGGCGCGAAGAGCCTATTTCAGGCGGGCACCCAGCGGGACTTCTTCGAGGAAGCTGGCCAGCACAGGCGCGCCGTCTTGCAATGAAGCGGCCAGCAACATGCCATTCGATTCAAGGCCGCGCATCTTGCGTGGCGCCAGGTTAGCTACGATCACGATCTTGCGGCCGATGAGCTTTTCCGGATCGTAGTGCTGCGCGATCCCCGCCAGAATCTGGCGCTTCTCGTAGCCCAGATCCACCTCGAGGCGCAGTAGCTTGTCGGCTTTGGGAATGCGCTCGGCGACGAGAATCTGCGCTACGCGAAGTTCTACCTTCGTGAAGTCATCGATGGTGATGTGTTGAGGCTGTTCTGCTGCGGGCTCCGCCGGTTGCAAGGGAGTGCCCGTCGGCGCTGCGGTGGGCGTAGGGCTGATCCTGCTGCTGGCTAGCTCCGCCGGGACCTGGTGTACGTGTACGGTGGCGACGGGCGTGTCGGAATCGACGGGAGCCGCAGTGTGGTCCGTCAGTTGGCCACCAAGTTGGGCGTGAACTGCATTCGAGTGGGGCACTGTGCCCGCAAGTTGGCCCTGAACCGACACCACAGAGGGTGAGGCCGTTGCGCTTGCCGGGGCCGTTGCGGATTCAGGCACGGGCGAAACTCCGAGCGCTGATTGCGGTGCCTGTGGGGTTGATGTAGCATCGCTTGCGCTGGTGTTGCCGCTGACTGCGTCGACTGCGGAACTAACATTCTTTTCTTCGAGATTTTGCATACGTTCCACTGCGTCCTTTTCCGCGCGGGGAAAGAGAGGGGCCGGCTCGCCAAGTATTATGCCGGCCTTCAGTTCTCCCCATGTAACTCGTGTCAGAAATGCGTTCTTTGCCGCGTCGCCAATGTCGCCCTGGCCTAATTGCTTCCAAACTTTGGCCGCAGACTCTGGCAGGATGGGATACACCAGTGCAGTTATGATGCGGATAGCTTCGGCGGCTGTTGCCAGCACCCGCGCCTGATGCTTTATGTGTTCTTCGTCTGACCGCTCCGGCGGTTTTTTCCAGGGCGCATTAGCAGTTAGATAGCCGTCGACTTCAGCAACCAAGAGCCAAAGGCCCTTCAGCGCTTCAGAGAAGTTTAGATCATCGAATGCCGGGGCAAAGTCGGCAATGGACTTTGTTGCACTCTCGCGCAGCTTTGCTTCTGCCGGGGTAACATCGCCGACTTCGGGCACAACACCGCCAAAGTACTTATGCACCATGTTGACTACACGACTTACTAAGTTCCCGTAGCCGTTGGCGAGGTCTCCGTTAAACCGCTGGACTAATGCATCGAATGAAAAGTTGCCGTCCTGACCGAAGGGGATTTCGCGCAGCAGAAAGTAGCGCAGAGCATCCGCGCCCAGCACTTCCTGCACCGTCTCGGCGCGCACGATGTTACCGCGCGACTTAGACATCTTGCCCTGATCGAAGAGCAACCAGCCGTTTGCTTTCACGCTGCGCGGCACTTGAATGCCGGCGGCCATGAGAAATGCAGGCCAGTAGACGCAGTGGAAGCGGCTGATTTCCTTGCCGATGAGGTGCATATCCGCCGGCCAGAATTTAGCGAAGCGCGCCTGGTCGGCAGGATCATCTGAACCGTATCCGAGAGCGGTGATGTAGTTAGCGAGCGCGTCCAGCCAGACATATATGACATGCTTCTCGTCGCCCGGAACAGGTATTCCCCAGGAGAAACTGGTTCGGCTTACCGACAGGTCTTTGAGGCCGCCGCGAACAAACGAGATAACTTCGCGCCGCGTTGAATCCGGACCCATGAATCCAGGATTGGCCTCGTAAAACTCGAGTAACTTGCGCTCAAACACCGACAGCTTGAAGAAATAGTTCTCCTCGCTTACCGTCTCCGTGAGTCGACCGCAGTCGGGACAGTAAGTGCCCGGAGGGCCGTCCACGTAGGCCTCGTCGGAGACACAGTACTGGCCGGTGTAGGAGCCTTTGTAGATGAAGCCGCGATCGCGCAACGTGGAGAACAGCTTCTGCACCCCGTGTATGTGTCGCTCTTCGGTAGTACGGATGTAGTCGTCGTAGGTGAGGCCGAGGCGATCCCACAGACCGCGGAACTCGGCTGATATCGCTGTGGCAAATTCCATGGGAGTGCGACCGGCTTGCTGCGCCGACCGCTCGATCTTCTGCCCGTGCTCGTCTGTGCCGGTGAGGAACCAGGTATCGATGCCCAGGGCGCGCTTGCGGCGTGCGATGGCATCGCACACGATGGTGGAATAGGCGTGCCCCAGGTGCGGCCGCGCGTTCACGTAGTAGATCGGCGTGGTGAGGTAATAGCGGGCTGGAGTGGATTCGTTCGGCATGGGCGGGACCTGGCTCGAAATGCGGCTTGAGCAAACACGAAAGCTCGACGCAATCTCTTCTCCATCTTAGGGGTCTGAGCCGGGAGCGTCAAACCGCTAGATGCGTGCGAGCCTGATAGAATTGGCCTTGTAACTCAATGATTTCTGAGGCAATTCTGACGTGTATCTGGAACTACAAAAGCGACTCGGGGCCCGTCTCCGCGCGGTATTGAAGGACAAGTACGATCTCCAGCTCGAGAATATTCCATTGGAGATTCCGCCGGACTTGCAGTTTGGCGAACTG
>Ga0302281_10003031_pt1 | contig 11739 bp, 13 predicted proteins | sample III_Fen_E1_2_FD_198762 | JGI IMG/M metagenome (GOLD analysis project Ga0302281, IMG submission 198762) | Peat permafrost microbial communities from Stordalen Mire near Abisko, Sweden - III_Fen_E1_2 | ecosystem: Environmental > Terrestrial > Soil > Wetlands > Permafrost | place: Sweden: Abisko...
ACATAATGATCTTCAATTTTTCCCATGGTTTATTTTATAGATAAACATTTGCAACCTCAACCAATCGTTAGATAAAGCGCCGAAAAAGGTATTTAATACCCTCTACCAGCAGAAAATAGGCCGCCACCGCCACTGCAAGGAAGCCGAAGAATATCTCCGGCAAAGGAACGAAGTGGAACCATGTGGCGATGGCGGGAATAAAAGGTATTAATATACTAATGGCAGCGATGCCTAGTGCCATGGCGATGATAGCTGGATGTGGTTTTGAGCTAAACATCGACTTGCGGGTACGGATAGCAAAAATGATAAGCACTTGCGACACAATGGACTCGACGAACCAGCCTGTCTGGAAAAAAGCCTCATTAGCATGGAACATTTTCAAGAGCACATAAAACGTCAAGAAATCGAACACCGAGCTGACTGGCCCTAAGATCCCCATGTAACGTTTGATATGCCGGATGTTCCAATGCACGGGCTTCTCCAGTGCCTCGGGGTCAACATTGTCAAACGGCAACACCGTCTGTGAAAAATCGTACAGCAGATTATTGAGTAATATCTGGATCGGCAGCATAGGAAGAAATGGCAGAAATAGAGCTGCACCAGCCATGCTAAACATATTGCCAAAATTTGAACTGCTGCCCATCAGGATGTATTTTTCAGTGTTGACGACGGCGCGCCGTCCTTCCATCACGCCGTTATGGATTACCGAAAGATCATGCTCCAACAAGATAATATCGGCGGCTTCTTTGGCGACATCGGTGGCGGTATCAACCGAAATTCCGGCATCGGCCACATGCAGGGCACTGGCGTCGTTGATGCCATCGCCCATAAATCCGACGATATGTTTTTTAATTTTGAGCATACCGATAATTCGGCTCTTCTGCTGCGGCGTCACCCGGCAGAAGGCGTGGCACTCGTCGATGCGCGCGAGTAAGGCTTCATCGCTTAACTTCGTTAGCTCATTGCCAGTGATGATCTCTCCGACTTCAAAGCCGAGCATATCGCAGACATGGCGGGTGACGAGTTCGTTATCGCCGCTGATAATTTTTACCTGAATACCGTCGCGGGCAAGCGCGCGGAGCGTCTCCGCGGCATCCAGCTTGGGCGGATCGATGAAAACGGAGAAACCCGCGAATGTCAGTGCGGTTTCATCGGTTACCATCGCGGTGGTTTGCGAAGCGTCCACTTCGCGGAAGGCGATGCCAAGCACGCGGAATCCCTCTTTGCCGAGAGCTTCGAATTTCGCCATGCATTCGGCGTTTTTAGCGTCATCGAGTGGTTGCAGCGCGCCCGCTGCATCCTCAATATGTGTGGAGAATTTCAAAATATCCTCCGGCGCGCCCTTCACGATAAGTAAACGCTTTTCTGGTGACGCTACCAATACAGAAATGCGCCTGCGTTCAAAATCAAACGGCATCTCATCAATCTTGCGCCAGACGTTTGTATCGGGCTTGCCGTGATCCAATATGGCCTGGTCGAGTGGTGTTTTGACACCGGATTCGAAATAGCTGTTAAGATAAGCCAGCGTAAAGACATGCTCGCTTTCCTGCCACGTTGTATCCAGCGATTTCTCAAGGCGTATGTTCGCCTCCGTCAGCGTGCCGGTTTTATCAGTGCAGAGTACATCCATGGCGCCCAGATTATGCATAGCGGGCAAATGCTTCACGATGACCTTTTGCTTTGACATGCGAATAGCACCGCGTGAAAGCGTGATGGTCATGATCATCGGAAGTAGTTCTGGCGTCAATCCGACCGCCAAAGCCAGCGCGAACATAAAGGATTCCAGCATAGGCCGGTGGAACATGGTATTTATGAATAACACGAACAACACCATGATAATGGCGATGCGCAGGATCAGCATGCCGAACGCCTGCACTCCCTGCTCGAAAGCCGTGGTCGGATGACGGCGGGCGAGCGTTCCGGCCAATTGTCCCAATCGCGTTGTTTTGCCCGTATTGATGACGGTCATCGTGCCGCTGCCGCTGATAACGGAAGTGCCCATAAACACGGAGTTACCAGCCTCAGTAACATCCTCCACCGACGCGACAAGATCGCCCGCATGTTTTTCGGCCGGAAAAGATTCCCCGGTCAACAACGCTTGATTGACGTAAACATCCTTACAGGTGATTAACCGGCCGTCGGCGGGAATCAGGGAGCCAACCGACAATTGCACAATATCGCCCGGCACTAGTTGCGCCACGAGGATAGAAACTTCCTTGCCATCCCGCACTACATTGGCTTTCACCGCCACCGAACGCCGCAGCACATCAACGCTTTTCTCTGCGCGCACTTCCTGAAAGAAATCCAGCGTAACGCTCAATACAACCATGGTGATGATAATGACGAAGCTTGCGGTATCGCCCGTAACCGCAGAAATAGCGCTGGCGGCGAGGAGCAGGATGATAAGCGGGTTGCGGAAGCGCAGGAGGAACTGCAGCCATAGCGGCTGGCGCGAAACATCGGTGGCGGTGTTAAGACCATATTGCCTTAAACGGTCATCTACTTCGGAACTGGAAAGACCGGTTTCGCTACTTACTCCTGCAGTCGGCAGAATTTGATTAAGCGGTGTATTCCAGAATGCGGAGGTTATATTATTCATTATTGGCTTTCTTAAAGATGAGGTGATTATTCCACATTATAGTCAGGCGACTCTGGTTTTTCCGATGCTGTTCTTTTATTGATTAGATATACGATGGGACGCAGGAATAAATTCACCAGGATAATAAACCCCGCCAGAATAGCGGCGGCCATAAAAAATCCCATGCCGGAAAACATGCCGACGGCAGTGCTGCACCATAAGGTAGCTGCGGTATTGAATCCTCTGGCGGTGATGCCTTCATGAAATATAACCCCTGCGCAAAGGAAACCAACGCCGGTGATGATTTGCGAAGCCATGCGTCCAAGCGCGGTAGCATCCCCGGCAGGCAGCATTAAGCCGAACATAATCAGCGCCGATGAACCGAGGGTAATTAAGGTATTCGTGCGCAAACCCACATAATGGCTGCGCCACTGCCGTTCCACGCCGATGGCACTGCCAAGCAACAACGCAACGCCTAAGCGCATTGCTATATCTTCCCACACCATAGATAGCCTCCCAAAACCTTTGTTAGGTAAGGCTTATTATGATTAGCAATGGTTTCCAGCGGTTTGACTGCGATCAATCCATTTGGGGCATTAATGATTTAAAAATGCATTAAACTAGCCAATGGAGGCAATATGGCAATCGATCCCTTTTATCAAACCATTCATCCCGCCGAGCAGTCCAAAACCTATGACGCAGGCTTGCGTTCCTATATGCTTAAAATCTATAATTATATGGCCAGCGCCTTGGCATTGACCGGTATCGTGGCATTGCTGGCCGCGCATTCCGATGCGTTCCTGAGCGCCATGTATGTGGTAGAGGGCGATGCCATCACTGGGGCCAAACCACTAGCATGGATCGTGATGATCGCGCCATTGGGATTGGTTATGTATCTGAGTTTTGGCCTGCAGCGCATGAGCCTGCTGGCGGCGCAAATCAGCTATTGGGCCTATGCGGCATTGATTGGACTATCGCTTTCCGTGATTTTTCTTACCTATACCAATGAAAGCATTGCGCAGGTATTTTTCATTACCGCAGGCACTTTCGGCGGCATGAGCCTTTATGGCTATAACACTAAGCGCAATCTGACTCCGGTGGGCTGGTTCTTGATCATGGGGCTATGGGGCCTGATTGTCGCCACGCTGATCAATATATTTTTGCACAGTTCCGGGTTGCAATTCATGCTTTCTGTCATCGGCGTAGCGATCTTTGTCGGTCTTACTGCCTATGACACACAAAAGCTCAAAGCGCTTTATTATCAGGATAGCGCCAATGGCGAGTGGTATGGCAAAGTCGTGATCATAGGCGCACTGACCTTGTATCTCGACTTCATTAACATTTTTCTCAATCTACTGAACCTGTTGGGCAAAAGAAGAAAATGAGGGAACTCCTCTCCATAAATGATATGATTTTGCGTAGAATTATTTATGGTCGGATTCGGTAAACCCATCCATAAAAGCAGAAGCGATACGTCCGACGTGACGGTTAGCGGGTAAAGGCAAGAGCGCATTACGCACCCGGTGGATAAAGTGAAGGGTAAAGATAGCGCTAAGTACGGTTGCCAGCGTAATAATGCCGCCGACGATCAGCGCCGCCGTATCCGTTTCGAATCCATGCCGGAGAAGTGTGATATAGGTGGCATAGCATCCGCTTAAAAACAATGTGGCCACCAGCATGCCCGTGATCATGGCAAACAATACGACCGCCGCCATATTCGATATAAAACGGCGGTAAAGCAGATTGCCCGCGATCAGGCGGGCAATCTTGCATATCTCGACCAGTATATCCATATCAGGCACGACTCTTACCGGCGGCGCAGCAGAAAACCGAACAGAAATCCAACTCCAGCTGCAATCGCGCTCGATTGTAGCGGATGCTGCCGCACTTCTTTTATTATGGTCGCCGAGGTATCACGCACTTCATCCGTTGCCGTATCAATGACTTCGCGCAGCTTATGCCCAGCCTTATTGGCGAGAGCGGTAACTTCATCTTTCGAACAACATCCATTGTCTTTGTTAGTAGCAGAAAACATAAAACTCTCCTGTATGTTTGGGTTAGTGAGAAAACATTACCATGCAAGGCAGAAAAGCGTTTGATTGCGATCAATAAAGGCAAAAAATGGGTTAATCCATGTACTGTCCGCCATTGACCGGCAGGGTTTCCCCGGTGATGGCACCCGATTCATCGGCTACAAGAAATACTACCATGCGGGCGATTTCCTCAGGCTGCATGAGCCTGCCTACCGGAATCTGCGCGATCATGGATTTAAGCACATTCTCTGGCATTCCCTTTACCATGGCAGTATCGGTATAGCCGGGTGCGACGGCGTTGACGGTGATGCCCTTGGAAGCGCTTTCGCGGGCCAGCGCCTTGGTAAAGCCGATAATGCCGGTTTTCGATGCCGAATAGTTTGTCTGACCGATCTGCCCTAATTGTCCATTCACCGAGCTGATACTGACGATGCGGCCGAAACCTTTCTCGCGCATCGGATTGATGACGGCGCGGCACATATTAAAGCACGATGTGAGATTGGTGGTAAGAACGGCGCTCCAGTTTTCTGGGGTCATTTTATGCAGCATGCCATCGCGGGTAATGCCCGCATTGTTGATGAGGATTTCGATATTGCGACCGAAATCCTTTGTAACCTCTTCGACACCATCGGCGCATTGCTTGAAATCGCTGACATCCCATTTATAGGTCTCGATGCCTGCTTCCTGCCCGAATTTTTTGGCCGCATCCTCATTGGAAAGATAATTCGCTGCGACGTCATATCCCGCCGCTTTTAACGCTTTACCGATAGCGGCTCCGATGCCGGTAGTGCCGCCTGTGACGAGTGCTAATTTTTTGGTCATGTTTATCTCCTGCTTTATGTTCGGTGGAAAGACTATAACAGCCTCTTTTTTTTCCGACATTGATCGTAATCAAACCACAGGCGCCTGACATTGCTATGCTTTACCCTATATCGTTGAAGGAGGGCGTATGGAACAATCTGTCGCATTTATGGCTGGGGCCAGTTTTCTGGTGCTTGGCCTGTCGTATTTTTTCAATTCGGGCGACTGGATCGCTTGGATCGCACATTTGCAGAAGCAGGAACGGCGCGGTTCGCTAACCATTGGCATGATCAATCTGCTAATCGGCAGCTTCATCCTCGGCTTTCACTGGAAATGGGAAGGGATTGCGCTGGTTTTGAGTATCGTTGGCGTATTGGCTACGATTAAAGGCACTATCGATATGCTCTTCCCGAGCATTCTTCCTAGAGTGCTGGAATGGCAGGAGCCGCATTGTCGAGGAATATTGCTTTTTGCCAGCATTATGCTGATTGCCATCGCAGCCGTGTCTTTCTGCGAATGGTGGCAGCTGGCACCTCAATTTTAATCAAACAACAAAGGATTAGCCAATGCCTAAAAAAACATCTGATTACGATGCCTTATTTCAGGCATATCTGCGCGTCTGCAACGAAGCGTTGGAAGCCAATAAGGATTGCTATCCCTATATGCGCATCATGCAGGAAATAGAGGATCGGCTAAAGAGCCATGCGGTGCGAGTCGCCATTATTGGTAAGGATGAAAATCATCCCGAAGCCTTGTATGATCTGGTAATCGAGGATCAGCGCCTGGCGGTAAAACCGCCGCATAAAAAACCCCGTGTCATATGCCCATGGCGGATTACACGCCAATTCCTTGAAGATGTGGCGCAAAATCCCAAGGCATATATCAACAATCCCGCCCAGCTTAAATGGGAGTGGTTAAACAGTTGCGATATTGGGGTATAACTTCATTCAGCGCATGCGGATCAGTTTTAGAGCATTCTGCGAAGACGAAAGTTAATTCTTTTTATTTTCACATTTCAGCAATCTGGATATATAACCATTTCAAATGATAAATGGTTGTCGATATGGCGCTTATAAAGTGCAAGGATTGCAAAAAAGAATTTAGCACAGATGCCAAACGCTGTCCGCATTGCGGCGCCAATAAGCCCATTAAACGCTGGTCGGGGAAAACTCTCTTAATAATACTGGTGGGAATTCCTTTGCTCGGTATTCTTACAAGCCCATCACAAAAGCATGCTCCGTCTCCTGGCGCATCACCTTCCCCAACGCCCGTTACTGTTCCTGCTGCGCAGACCGTGGGTATAAAATGGCCGGATAAGCCCAATTTACCAGCCTTTAAGGATAGCGTTGCGTTTTCTATCCAGTTCTATGATTCCGGCGACATGAAGCCAGCAATCATCGGCTATACCAACTTGCCGGAAGGCACAAAAATGATGGTGGATGTTTCTCGGAAAAAGGCGAGTTATTTTGGGCAGTCGGAAGCTTTTGTGCGCGATGGGCGCTTACAGACGGAGAATTTCACTGTGAGCGGCGCGCCGTTGCCACCAGGCACATACAAGGTAGAAATATCGACGCCGCTTCCTGGTATAGAGCCTGCGTCAGTACAGCAGGTGATTGGAAAACGCGGAGAAAATCTGAAAGGCAAATGGACGACATCGAGCTACGGTGAGAAAATGGTTCGCTTCTCCACCAATTTGGAATTAGGTAATGGAGAATCTAAACAAGCTGACGCAGAGGCCATTCAAAGAAAAAAGCAGGAAGAGGAACAAAGGTATCAGGAAAAACTTGCGAAAATTCCCGATGCAAAGCTGATGTGCAAAGAGTTTGTAAGGAAGCAGTTGCACGATCCTGATTCCGCTGAATTCGAGGATTATAATACCTATCCAGCTGAGTACGTGAAAAAGGATGGGGTATATAAAGTGCAAGTGTTTCTAAGGGCGCGCAATGCTTTCAATGCGCTGCGGCGCGGCGTCTTTGAGTGTCAGGCCATGCCGTGGTCGGCGGATGGTAAATGGATTTTGGTAAAACTACGGCAAATACAGTAATAAATAGACACTAAATCCATGACGATACCAAAAATTATTACGATCATTTTTGCAGTATTAGGCTGCGCGGCGGCATTAATAGCCGCCTATTATTGGTTTAGGGCTAGCAACGTTTCTGTAAATCAGCCCTCTGCATCTATTTCAGATTATCCTGAGCTGCATATTATGAGTAACGAAGTTGCTTTTAATGAGTCATCTCGCTTGAACTCAATTGCGGCGAGATGGACAGGAGCAGCCGCGTTGTTGGGAGCGGTAAGTTCAATAGCAGGTATTTTTTGATTGACTTTCATTTCCAGAAAAAACGGCGACATCACCATGTTTGGCAACATTACCTTAAACCGTGGGTAATGGACGGCAGACTCCTTGGAATGACAGGTGATACCTTGTTCAGAAGAGTCACAAGTAATGTAGCAGTCGAGCGATATTTTTATGCCCTGGAAAAGTTGAATCCGACTGATATTTTTCTTGTTAAAAAACTCATTGCCGATACGCCACATCCGGCAGCGAAAAGGACTCATGAAAGATTTCTGAAACAATTGACCGTACCGTCATGGCTGGAAGGGCGGAGCACAAAAATTGATGAAATTATAGAAATATTTCGCACGAACGTTCTTGAAGATCATCACACGGCTATTGAAAACTCCTTCTTACCGCTGCTTGATCGGGCTTTAACAGGAGATATTAGCTTCTATTTCGATAACAAAGACTGTGTGATTTTTCTGAATTATCTTTGTGCTCAATACATGCGGACAAAAGGATTGCGCGATAAAATCGTTAGCCTAAGCTTTCAACGCACCGGCTTGGATTTATCAAGAATTTGGCCGATCTGGAGCCAGATGTTTGCAGTTAATATCGGCGGCAGTGTATATGTTGAACGAAGCAAACGTAAACTGGTGCTATTACATAATAACACTGGCACCCCCTTTATCACAGGCGATCAGCCGGTGGTAAACTTACTCGCAACATCCCCAGAGGCACCGACAGAATTGGCATTTTACTATCCCCTTGCCCCACAACTTGCACTTGTTTTAAACGAAGTAGATGGCGAACTTCCCCTCTCATCCGAAACGTTAAGCTCGGAACAAGTGCATAGTCTTAATGCAAGATTATTTGCGGCAAGCCATGCCCAAATTTTTGGCACTTCCGAAGATGCTATAAGGTCAGCCAAATCTGCAGCACCTTGGAAGCCTTAATCGCCGATGCAATCGCGTTGACCATAACGGCGCATCATTTCACAAATACATATGTTCCCGGCGCACTGTTTAGCGGTACGTAACCTCTTGCCTCGTTACCCATAGCGGGTGCTTTGTGTTTGCCATCAGAATGCTCAACCAGCCATTCCTGCCATGCTTCCCACCATGAGCCTTCTTTCAATGGTGTCTGATGCTGCCATTGGCCGGGAGGAATATAGCGGGCATCGCGCAGCGCGGTGGCAATTTGGTAGGTGCGGCCTTTATGACCTGGCTCACTAACAATGCCAGCGTTATGCCCGCCGCTGGTGAGCACGAAGGTTACATCACCATCGACTAGTTGATGAATCTTATAAACCGATTTCCATGGCGCCACATGATCGCGCACCGTGCCGACACTGAAAGTAGGGATGCGGATGTCCTCAAGCGCTATGGGCTCACCGTTTACGGTATAACGGCTTTCCGCAAGATCGTTTTTAAGGAATAGCTTATTCAAATATTCACTATGCATGCGGTAAGGCATACGTGTGGCATCGGCATTCCATGTCATGAGATCATTTAAGGGCTGCCGTTTGCCCTGCAGATAATCATTGACCAGACGCGACCAGATCAGGTCGTTGGAGCGCAGCATTTGGAATGCGCCTGCCATCTGGTATTTATCGAGGTAACCCTGCTGCCACATTACATCTTCCAGAAAAGTGAGTTGGCTATCGTCAATAAATAGTTGCAACTCGCCTGGTTCCTCAAAATCCGTCTGCGTGGCGAAAAGCGTCATGGTCTTGAGCGAGTCATCGCCAGCGCGGGCAAGCGTTGCAGCCATAATGGAAAGTAACGTGCCGCCGATGCAATAGCCGACCGCATGCACACTCTGGCCGGTGATGGCTTTCACTGCTTTCAGCGCTTCCTCCAGCCCCAGATGTACATAATCTTCCATGCCGAGATCGCGGTCGGAAGCGTCCGGGTTTTTCCACGAAATCATGAATACGGTATGGCCTTTATCGACCAGGTATTTCACCAACGAATTATTTGGCGACAGGTCGAGAATATAATATTTCATGATCCACGCCGGAACGATCAGCATTGGCTCGGCATACACTTCGGATGTAGTGGGACTGTATTGGATCAATTCGATCAATCGATTGCGGAAAACCACCTTACCTTTGGTAGCCGCAATATTCTCGCCGACTTTAAATGCTTCCGTCCCGGCAGGCGGTTGGTCGGACATGCCGCGAGACACATCGTCCATCCAGTGCAGGAAGCCGTGCCAGAAATTGACGCCGCCCTGACTCACGGTGGTGGCGAGCACATCGGGATTCGTCAGCGGATTATTGGAAGGCGAAAATACATCTAGCCATTGTCGTGCCGTGAAGGATACCACGTCCTGATGATGGGGCGCGACGCCGCGCACACCGCTGGTGGCTTCCTCCCACCAATCTTCGTAAAGCAAAAATCCCTGATACAGAAAATTAAATGGCCAACGCTGCCAGCCTTCGCTCTTGAAGCGATAGTCGCCGGGCGATGGCAACGCCAGCGGCTCCATTTCTTTCCCTGCTGCCGCCTGCAAGCCGTACCAGCCAAGTTGAGCGGATTTCTTAAGCAAGCTTTTCTGCAAGGAGAGTATTTTGTCTGGCGAGAATGCCAGATGTACCGACCAGTCATGCCGAGCCAGCCCCAGCGACGCAGGCGATAGGTTCCCGGTAAGCTTGGCGACACTGGCATGCAATAGATGATCCAGCAGATGATCTTCCGATGAAGGAACAGGAGGCGATGGTTCGGGCTGCACATTGGGCAGCGCCAATAAGTTTCTATTAGGGGAAGCAGGATGCTTCTTTTTCGGTGCGGCATGAGCCATGGTTAGCTATCTCCTCTTGTAGCCAGCTGAAGTTTCAGCCTGGATTTAGTGTGCTCGTCGAAATACAGAAAAATTACCCCGCTGATGAAAGCGGCGAAAAGGCACCATACGGATGCGAGATCATAACGGTAAAAATAGTAGGTGACCAGAAAAGCCACCAGATTAATCCACCCAAGCCGGACAATGGATCGGTCGCTTGAGCAAAAGAATGCCCCGCAGGTGGCGATGACGTACAGCGCCAGCATATAGTGGGGCTGTGGCGTAGGATAATCATAGCTGATGCAATAATTGGTGATACTGGCGGTCACTGGTAATTGCTCGATGGCATGCACCGTAAAGAGAGCAATACCTATACCTACAGCGAGGACGGCCAGCATCATTTTCCTGTGTTCCGGTTTCTGCTCGATCATCCATAAGCTGAATGGCGCCATCACCGGCCATACCATCCCCACGAAGACCGTATAGCTCTGCGCCAGCCAATAGCTGGCGGCGGCTGATCCACCATGCAGCAAAACCAGCCACTGCGCACCCTCGATACCCTGTTGCACAGCAAATAACAACGGAATGGAGGCAAAAAGCAGTTCGTGCCTTTTTGATTTCTTAAGCGTCAATACGCCAATAAATACAAGCGCAGCGCTTGCAGCGAAACTGACGGTCGGGGAAAAGCACATTATGCATCACAGCTTTCACATCCGGCGCCCGCCGTGGCCATTTCCACGGTTTGCTTCTTTTGCGGTGTTTTTCTGCCCAGCAGTTCGTGCAGCACCTTGTCACTCTTGCGCCGGTCTCCTTTGTTGCGCAGCAGGCAAGCCAGTGTCACGATGCCGGTGGCCATATTAGCATCGCAAACAATGAGGCGGGAAACATCGTGCTTGCGCATATGCTCCGCTGCGGTTTCGAGGCTATCGCCTTCTTCGCACATAAAAACCTGTTTGCTCATGATATCCTGAACCTGCGTCTTAAGGGCGTCTTTGCCTTCGGCCACCAGGCGAATGGCGATATCGCGGTCGGTCAGCATGCCGAGCACCTTGGTGGGGGTGCCGACCGGCAGCACACCGCAATCATTTTCCTTCATGATAATGGCGGCTTCTTTTATCGTCTGTGTGGGTTTGGTCATAACAGGGCTGGCCGTCATAATATCTTTGACTGTAAGCGTTTGCATATACAAATTCTCCTTAAAAGTGATATGATTAGAATTACAAAAATTAATCGGTAGCCATATCGCAGACGGCTTCCTGTTC
>Ga0302281_10003033_pt1 | contig 11736 bp, 10 predicted proteins | sample III_Fen_E1_2_FD_198762 | JGI IMG/M metagenome (GOLD analysis project Ga0302281, IMG submission 198762) | Peat permafrost microbial communities from Stordalen Mire near Abisko, Sweden - III_Fen_E1_2 | ecosystem: Environmental > Terrestrial > Soil > Wetlands > Permafrost | place: Sweden: Abisko...
AGCTGACCTTCGCAACCGGAAACAAGGTGAGGTTGGTGTCCGTCATTCGCCGCACGGTGTTGAACAGATGCGGCGCGTGCTGCACCTGCGGAAACGTATAGCCGTTCGACGTTACGCCCGCGGGTATCAGAGGATTCCCGAGCAGGTCGTAGTCGAAATACTGCCGGTCGCGCCTGAACATCCCCTGGAAATCGTAAATCCTCCCTTTGGACATGCGCAGCACGGTGTTGTTCTCCGGATCGCCGCCATAGCCCATGTTCGTCGCCATCAGGCTGTCGAACAGGAACAAGTGCGGCGCCTTCGGCACAGCATGCATCTCCAGCGATTGCTGAAAGATCCGCGAGCCGCTGTGCAAATTGACCAGCGTGTCGTACATGGGCAGGCTGCCGCTTTCATCGGAGATACGGCCGCCCACATCGATCGACTGATGCACAGCATAGCCTTCACGAACGGTTTCCTTGGGCTCCGGCGCATTCTGCGCTGCCGCGCTCAAAGACAGAACGATTGCGCCAACTCCCAGGGCCGCTGCGAATCGCAACAACCCATGACCCGAGAGGTGGGAGGACTTGCACATTGAAGATCTTGACTGCATTGCGTTCTCCTTTCCTCACCGGAAGAAGTTGTAGGCCGTGTTGGAGCCGTGGATTTGCGTATGGCAGGTGGTGCAGGCGTTGTACTGCGTTGCCTGGTTATGCACCGGCCCGCCCTGCTCCGAACTCGCATTCGGGAACTTCGTCAGGTTCACCGACGAGTGGCACTGCAGGCACAGAGTATTCACGTTGCTCACCTTGAGCATGCGCGGATTCGGCGACCCATGCGGCGAGTGGCAGGCGATACAGCCCCCGGTCTTTACCACCGGGTGCTCGTACGCATACGGTCCAGCCGTATCCGTATGACATTTCGTGCAGATCGCGTTCTGATCGTCGGTGGTCCGCAGTTGCTGCGGTTGGAAGGTGCCGTGCGGATCGTGGCAATCGGAGCAACTCATCAGCCCCTCGTTCACCTGGTGGTGAAAGGCCTGCGAGAAGGCCGGGCGCACATTCTTGTGGCAGGTGTAGCACAAAATGGGCTGATCCACTTTCAGCAGGTCGGCCTTGCTTGCGGACTGGTGAACGCTATGGCAACTCAGGCAGCTTACACCTGCTTCGGCGTGCTTTGAACGCTCGAAGTTGGCGTGCTTCCCGGCGTGGCATGTCAGGCAGGTTTCATCCGTCTCCTTTGCGGAGAGGTTCTTGAACTGCCGGATCTTGGTTACGTCGCCGCCACCATCCACGTGCGCTTTGCCGGCCCCGTGGCAGCCCTCGCAACTGATCCCCTGGTCCCCGTGTTCAAGGGCAAGGCGCTGGTGAGGATTGGAAGAGAATTTCTTTGCGACCTCGTCGTGGCAGGTGGCGCAGGTCTTCGAGCCTACGAAATCGGCGGAGTTAGCCGACAGGGCTTCGCTCGATGCCGCAGGTTGAAGCTGTTTGGGAGTTGGCTGGGCCAGACCTGACCTGAAAACAAACAAGCAAACCAGGCCAAGACTCGCACAATAAAGCACGCGTCGCATACGCATTCACCTCGAAGACGGGCTCTTCGTAACAAACTCGCCAAAGCCAGAGTGCCCTCACCGGTAACCTTGGTAAGTGACGCGACTATCAGTATTGGGTGACGGTCGTCACGGTGAATTGCGAAGTCTTGGCGTTCAGGCCTTTATTGACCACCTTCGAGATGCGCACTTAAGAGAGAAATCCAGATCTCTGTGATCCTCGTTACCCGCCACAAAATTGGCGTAGGGCAGGTCTGCTGTCCGGTTTCTGCTGTGCGCGATGGCCGCTTGGGGCTGTTTGCCTTTTCAGGATGAAGAACGCCTGTAGGTTTAATACTCGGCGATAATGTGTAAAGCCAGAATCTCTCCCAGCTACATGAGGGTTTCCCTGGCCAAATTGGCCGCCTACTGGCTGCACGCGAAAAAGCCGGGTGGTGGCAATCATTGAGCAAGATGGAGCACAACTTTCAAACTCCATCGGTGCTTTAGAGAGTATGGTGTGTTCGGGTTTCAATGGACTCTGAGTGATCCATGAAAAGACTCTTGAACTCAAGATTCGCGCTGCTTTTTCTGCCGCTGCTTCCGGCTCTCTGCGTTCCAGCATTGGCGCAAGAGGCAGGCTTCGTTCCGTTGACCATCGACAACCATATACAACCCGCCTCGAGCAGGAACTTCCTCGCAGATCCCCGGATATTCAATGCGGAGTTCTACAGAAAGCTCTATCCTCAGCTGCATTTGGCCAACGACACCGATGCAGCTCGCGACTGGACAAGCAAAGGAGCAGGAGCTTGCCGCAGGGGCTCATTTCTTTTCAACGCGCGCGATTACTTGAGCCGCTACAGCGATCAGACGAAGGGGGATTGCGTTGCAGCGGCAAGACACTTTGTTGTCTTTGGATTCAATGAAGGCAGAGCGGGCGCCGCCGATAGCTACTGGGTGGTGTTCGACTTCAACTACTATGTGGATCCGGCGATCAATCAGGATCTGAACAAGGCTTATAGCAGCCATGTATGGGACTTGGCCGATCTCGAAATCCATTGGCTGCAGCATGGCATTTCAGAGAAGCGCGGCGCCTCAGCCTTCTTCAACGTCAGGGAATATCAGGCGCGATATCCCGATGTTCCTCGCGACCCGGCGCGGGCAATCGCTCAATATGTGACTGCGGGTCAGGCAAGCGGAATGCTGGGACGAGCACTTTGGGCCGATCCAAACGCGTGGAATGCGCTGGTTCAGCAGACCGCGCCACCTGAGGTTGCCGCAACGCCGAACGACGCGTCGCGCACGTTTACAAGCGCACGCGGGGTTCCAGTTCAGGTTGTCGTGAAATCGCCCGGCTGGTATCGGGCGGCGCTTTCGCCAGCATGGAAGGTACTGAAACCCGATCAGATTTGCACAGTGCCAGCGCCCACTGCGCGCGACGATCGGACGATGATCCAGAGCTTCCTGGATCGCATGGCCACAGGCAGCAAGGCTCCGTGCCGGGTGGTGAGGCTGGCGCCTCGGACGGCTTACCACATCGTGCTGCCTGCGAATTTGCCGCAGCAGCAAGACTGGGTATTGAATCACCTGCCCCATCTCAGAATTCACGATGCACAGGATTTTGTGTTCGATGGAAATGGATCGACGCTTTACTTTACTGGCTCGACCGGCGCTTTCAATGTTGAGAACTGCGAGAGAGGGATCATTGAGAACCTGGTGATCGATTGGGGAAGCCCGTTTGACCCTAACCCCGCTTGGCGAGGCCCCCTCTTCGAGGCTCTTGGGACGATCAAGAAAGATTCAGCCACATCCGGGCACATTGAATTTGATCCTGGGACGCGGCTGCCGAATAACTTCTCGCCCTTTATTTATACGTTCCATCTATGGGACAAAGCCACAGGGCGGATGGCTCAAGAAGACGACTTGCCAGGGCCAACCGATGACGGCTGCGATGCAGGTTGCGTGGCTCGGGAAAAACGCCCGACGCAGGCGATGCACTTGAAGGGGCTCTCGCTTTACCCCAACTCCAACGACTCGGGAAAATGGGTGGCATCGAACCTGGCTCGATTTGCCAATCGCTATGTTCTTGTCTATTTTTCGCGATTCCAGATGAGCGCGATGAGCCTGTTGAATAGCGGAGACCTGCGCATCATTGGCTGCGCGATTCATGCTTCTCCCTACATGGGAATCGCGGGTGGGAGTGGGCATCGAGGTTTCTCCATCGAGAATCTCACCATCACTCCGAGCCAGGGGCGCCGCCTCTCAACCACAGCGGACGGCGTGCACTTGACGGGGACCTCGGGGGACGTCATCGTCGACCACGCCACAGTTGAGGCCCTGGGAGATGATGCCATCAACATGGGAGTGGTCTGGGATACCCTGACAAAAGTCACGTCGTCGAAATCCTTCTCTATGACAGGCGCTGATGGGCCTGCGAATCCGGGCGAGACGCTGGCATTCTTCGATGAAGGCCTGGCGTTTCTTGGATCGGCGCGAGTTCAATCGAGCGCGGGCAGCGAGACACGGACAATTGAGTTGCAGAATGGTGTGGACTGGCTCAGACCTGGCATCAAGGCGATCGATATGACCCATATTCCATCGCACTTCTACATCTCGAATGTGACGGTCCGGAATAAGATCGGCCGCGGAATGCTAATTGGTGGGTTCCACGGACTAATCCAGGACTCGACTTTCGATTCTGTCACCATGACGGGAATCTTTTTTCATTTCTCGAGCTACTGGAGCGAGGGAGCGCCTTGCTCGGACATTGCGATCCGGAACAATCAATTCATTCGCACACATGTCTCAAGGGGCTTCTACCAATCGGGAACAGGGATGGGAACCTACCCGCATCGGAATGCGGCGATTTCTGTCGCCAGCGAAGTTGCAACCAAGTTCAACAAGACCGACGACAACTTCAACGGCGTCTATCCTGTGTTTCAGGACATCGAGATCTCGGGAAACACGATCCAGAGCCTTGCCGGTGCGGGAATCTACATGGCTGGCGTTGCAAATATACATACAGCCAAGGGCACGCAAGGGATCCTTCGCAATCGATTCACCGGTTGTGCGCCCGTTCAGCCTACAGACCCGCTACGCGCCTACTTCGGTTCCGCATCAACATCCGCGGTGGTGCTCAATTTCGTCGATGGCATGTCACTGGACAACAATCAGGCAACCGGACATCCGACCTGCGCGGCCCAGGTGGATGACTCGTCGAGCAGCAAGATAAGCATCTTGAATGGCCACGCCCGATAGCCCTTCCGTACCGACATCTCGGCAAGTGTGCCCTGACCAGTCTGGTTATGATTCTCGCATGACGAGAACAGTGAGATGACCGCGTCCTCAGACTTCGGTCATCCTGGTCCTCAATAGAGACTTTTGGCGTAGCCGATTTGCATTGTTCAAATTTGTCGCCAATCGCCGATCTGTTTCAAAACCGTTCGTTTTGCCGCGCTTCCCGGTATTGTTGCGACTTGGCGCATAACCCGGTGCAACATCGAACCTAAGGCCGGCGGCATTTCATTGGACAACGAAGCATGTGGGTTTAATGTTTGGCGATTTTTCGTGAACCGAGAATCAGTCAGGGTTGGAACGGACTCCAATGGAATTGCCCTAGAACCGAAATCCGAACGAGAATTGCAATTGCCGCCCAGGCATCGCGACCGTCGGCTGCATGAAAAGCGAGGAACGAATGTTGCCCACGCAGTTAGTGAAGTTTGGGTGATTGAGAACATCGAAGGCCGAGATACCTAGTCGATCACCTTGGCGTCGTCAACCTTGCCCTTTCCCAGCTTGAAGTCATGGTTCCAGAGGGCGTCGACATCCTGAGTGCCCGAAGCACGCAGCGTATTGCGGCCAACACCGGCCGGGCGGGCGTTTCCTAGCCCGGTGTTGAACACATCGGTCCCAGCCAGCTCCGTGAAGGGCGTGCCGGAGTAAATCGTGGTGCCCAGGCCAAGAGAAAGCCAGTGGTCGCGATTCACCGTCCCCATCATATTGAAACGATGCCGGCGGTCAAAGTTAGACGGTCCCCACTCCAATGAATTGAGATTGTATTGGTCTTGCGGATAGGAGCCGATGCCTCCAGTGTTGTCATAGGAGCGGCCCAGAGTATATTGCGCCTGGCCGGAAAACCAACGCCCTGCTTTCCCGCGGAGCGCGATGTCGAGCGCGTTCGAGCGGAGGCGTCCGCCCGCCTCGATCTGTTGCACGAAGCCCAGAGAGGGATCGGGAAACGTGAACGAACTTTGTCTGAGCTGCCACGCACAGTATCGCGGACCGTTTGCCTACCAGCATCCTCCAGTGTCGGAAAATTGTCTGGGTTGCCACTCCCTTCATGGATCGCCGAACACCAATCTCTTCTCGGTCAGCGAGCCTGCGCTGTGCCTGCAATGCCATACAGGCCACCACAACGGGGCCGGGCTGCCAGTTGCCGATCGCCGTACAAACTGCCATAGCTCGATTCACGGCACCGATGTTACAACTCCGAGCGGAGGCAGGCGATTCATCGACAAGGGACAGTGGGGAGTTCCCTCGGAGCCCGCACAGCCGCCAGTCGGCTCCGCCTCGGCATCCGCGCATCTGGCGAATGCCTCTCCTGGTTCTTCGTCGCGCAATTCGAACTATGCTGTGGCTGCTGCAAATGGCTCGGCAGCTGCGCTTGCCTCTCGATTGCGGCCCTCTCCGGAAGTTGCCGCGCTCCTTGGCGAAGGAGCAACTCCTGAGACTGTTGACCCATCGGCATCCCGGTCATTGACTCCAGCCTCATACCGGTTCCTCCACGTCTCGGGCTTTGCTGGCCGGGTGGGAGAGTTCGACAGCCTGGAACAGTCGGCAGGAGCAAATGTCACTTCGGCATACGTTTTGCCGCAGAAGCATTTGACCCTGGTTTCCGAAGGCACTGCTATCACCGGCAACGATTGTTCATTCCGTTTGCAGTTTACCATCGGCGATCAGCTGAAGGCGGGAATCGACCTGCGCAGTTTGGTGCAGCAGCAGGATCACTATCCTGACTACCTGGCGGTATTGTCGTCGGACTTCGCGACGCCCGGCGCGGTCACCGACTCCATCCCCGCAAACGCAGTGTTCTCAGTGACCAGAACGCTGGGAAGCGGATATGCCCGGGTGAAGACCCCTAAATGGCCGGTTCATTTATTCGTCGAGGGCGACTGGCAGGCGAGAGCCGGGCAAACACAGCTTGCGTACTTGGACGAAAACACCACGCCCGCTGTTTATGTCGGCGGTTCGAACACACCCTGCGGCCAACTCTACCATGCCGCGTCTAAGTACCAGCCGGTCAATTACACGACACGGAACGTCACCGGTGGAGGCGACGTGGAATTGAAGCGCATCTTGCGGCTGTCCATGGAACATACGTTCAGCGTATGCGTACGGCTAAACACACGGTTGACTTATTGAGGCGCGGAAGTTTAGAGGTTTGCGGGATTGTGTCTTGCGGCCCATGCGGTAGGGGTGAGATCGGCGACGAGTTGGATGGACCTGTCGGCAAGTCCTGGCAGGATCTCGTTCAGGTATTTGCGGACAGGGATAGCAAGCCTGCGGCAGCTTTCAACCACGGAGAGGATCGCGGCTACACGCGGCCCGGCCTGTTGGCTGCCGATATGGATCCAGTTCTTTCTGCCCAACGCTACGCCGCGCATGGAATTTTCCGCCAGGTTGTTGCTAAGTTCCAGCTCCGGGTATTCGAGGAAGCACGTCAGTTTCTTCCATAGCTTGACCGTGTAGGCGCAGGCCTCACCTGCCGCACTCTTCGGCAAAACGTTCGTACTCAGCTCCAGGATCTGGGCGTGGATTTTGTCGAGCAGGGGCGGAGCTTCCAGCTGGCGCAGCAGATGACGGGCAGCGTGATCGATCTTCTCGGTGCGCGCTCGGGCATCGATGGCAAACAGCTTATCCATCAGCTCAACGATGCTGATCGAGGCGGCATCCAGCTTGTTGAGCTTGATCGCGTCGACAAAACCCCGTCTCGCATGGCTCTTATCCAGAGCTCTGGATAAGAGCCATTATCTGGAGAGAGGATTTATCCGGAGTGTTTGCTGAAGCGTCGCGCCGAAGCTGCTTCAAGCTGTTTTCTTCGCATCTTTCGCTCCAGATAACCACGTTAGAGAGTTTCCAGGAAGGCAAGGAGCTTCGGCGATGGATGCCATGGCCGCCCTGATGCGGTTTTGAGGCCGGCGCGATTCCAAAAAGCGTCGAGAACGTCACGTTTCATTTTGAGGTTGGAAGTAATATAGCGGCTGGTGGTTGCGACTGAAGCATGTCCGAGATAGTCCCTGATGACGGAGACATCGATGCCCGCCTGCAACAGTGCTACAGCACAACTATGGCGCATGACGTGGGGACTTACTCGGAGTGTACGCAAGTGAGGCATCGATTCAGAAGCCTTGCGCACATACTTGCGCAGCAGATAGGCCACGCCATCGCGGGTCAGGAGACCGCCGCGAGCATTTCTGAAAACGGGCTGTTCTCCGGCGTCTGGGTTGACGATCCTGCGTAGCGCTTCTGCCGTCTCCGGCCAGAGCGGGCAAATGCGTTCTTTGCGTCCTTTGCCGAAGAGGCGAACTTGTCGCGGACGATCAAGGTGAAGTTCTCGGAGATGAACGCTCAGGGTCTCGCTCACCCGTGCACCGGTGTTGTAGAGGAAGAGCAAGAGCGCCCGATCGCGCACCCCGTACGCAGATTTCGGGTCTACAGCTGCTATGACCGCACGGGCTTGCTCCGGTTCGAGATATGTTGCCACATGGACAGTTGCTTTCTTGGAAGGGAGAGCAAGGATTCTGCCGTACTGTTCAGCGCGACCCAGATCGTAGCGTAGCAAATGCCGTGCAAAACTCCGCAAAACAGCCAGACGATAGTTCCGCGTCGCGGCGCAATTGCCCCGGCGAGATTCTACGTAGTCCAAAAAGGCAAGCACGGCATCTGCCCGAAGATCGTCCAGAGTTAGGTCTGCGGCGGATCCGTTGCGGCGATGCGCCAGGAACAGGAAGAACAGCCTGAGCGTGTCACGATAAGCGCGGATAGTGTGGCCGCTGGCTCCACGCACGCGTTCAAGATAGTTATGGAAGAAGCTCTGGACCAACGTCAAGAGGTCATTCTGCTTCTGTCGTCTCTTCATTAGAACTTTTCCCCTGTTGGTGACTTCAGATAACGACGCCGCAACCTGTTGCCCGCCAGTTCGAGGAGTTCGGGGGTGGCAGTCAAATAGGTTTCGGTTCCAAGGATGTCATCGTGGCCCATGTATGCGGACAACCAGGGAAGACGCGCATGAAGGTCCGCGCCCTGGCTATACCAGCGACTCAGCCGATGGACCGCGAAGGTGTGGCGAAGATCGTACGGACGCGGCCCTACACGACCTCGTGCCGGCTTCAGACCGGCCTTCTGAAACAGCTTTTGCAGTGCGTGTCCCGCGGTGCCAACAGGCAGAGTTCGGCAGTTGACCCCAACGAAGAAGCGGTCGTCTGGCCTCGGAATCGCACCAGTGAACACCTGCCGAGCCACAAGATACTTTTCCATTTCGCGCGCTAGTGAACGGTGAAAAGGGACCCATCGCGCTCTGCCTTTGAACATTTGCACGAACACAACACCCGCGTGAGTGTCCACGTCATGTATGTGGAGACGAAGGGCCTCGCCGAAGCGGATGCCCGTGCAATACAACAGCAAGAGGAGCATCCTGTATAAAGCAGCTCGGAACGGTGGCCGCTTCAACATCGTGGTGAGTTCGAGCAATCGCTTTATGTTGCCTTCCGACAGCACGTAAGGCGTAAACGTGGATTCGGTGGGCAACTGCGGCCATAGTGGCTCATGAACAAGTGGGCAGGCCGGGCGCCGTCGTAAGTAGGAACAGAACTGTCGTAGCACAGCCACGTCCATCGAAACGCTCACAGCCTTGCGTTGTGGCTTGCTGGCAAGCCATGCAACCATCGCCTGGCTGAGGCTCCACTTGCGATGGCGGGCAGCATATTTCAGCACGAACCTATCGAATTCCAACAACGTGAACTCAGCCCTTTCATAGCTGTAGCCCAAGCTCCGCTTAAACAAAAGGAACTTCTGCAAATCGTTGGACAAGGAACTGTGGAAGAGCGCCTTCATTTCGGCACCGGAAGTGTTACTCCCCGGAGACGCCGCAGTGCCACACGAACGTATACCGAGGTTGAGGAGGGTCGGCGGTGACCCAGGATGTCGCTGACGACTTTAATGTTGGCGCCTGCATCGACCTGTCTGCTGGCATGTGAATGTCGAAATGCATGTGCACCAATCACCTTGGTGGAGATTCCGGCCTTCCGTGCATATTCGCGAATCCGGTGACGGATTGCGCCGCTGGTCAGTGGGTTGTACGGTATCATCGTGCTCACAAATACGCGCCGGGCATGTGCGCATGAAGGACGTTCGCTCTTCAGATATGCAGCCAGCGCTCTCGCGATTGGAGGCAATAAAGGCAGTTCAAGCTGGGCGCCGGTTTTTGGTCGACGCAAGGAGATGATCCCAGATTGCCAGTTCACGTCCTCAAGTTTCAGCGCTAGAACCTCGGCTGCGCCCATTCCGTAGAGTGCCATCATCAGGAGCATGGTGAAGTCGCGTTTGCCGGGTGATTGTGCTGTTGAAATAGAGTCCATTATTCGCTTCACGTCTCTCCATGGAAGAGCACGTGGTGGCCGTTCCGTCATGCGAACCCGTGGAGCCAGGACACAGGCCGCTAAATCACGTCGAAGCCTGCCAGTGCTGCGCAGGAAGCGCAAGAAAGACCTCAGAGACGTGCAAGATCTGGCAACAGTCCGCCTGGACATGTGCTCTGCCTGTTGCCTGATGAATACGTCGATGTCGGAAACTGTCATCCTGTTCACAGACTTGCGACTCTTCCGAAGCAGCGACATAAAAGTGCGCACATCATCCAAGTCTCGGCGAAGTGTTGCCTCTGCAACGCCGCGATGGCGGCGACGGAATTCGCAATACTCCTTAAGAAGAGGTGACATGGGAGCAGGAGCGCGCTTTGGACTCCACTCCGGTAGAGCGGCCCCAAGAGCGCGGATTGCATATGCCCATGCGTGGAGTGCATTTCTGGCAATTCGACAACTGCTGGCGCTAACCGGTCCCTTGGTTCTGGGTCCCACATATGAGCGAGCAAACCGCGATGCTCCCTCCAGAGTCAGTTCAGCAACTTCATCAAGACCGAGCCGCTCACAGTAGGCGTAGAAGCGTCGGACCCAATCCAGATAGGTTCGTGCCGATCCAGGAGAGATATCGCCACTGCGCCACTGCCACAAGACTTCCTTCTCGCGCTTATTCAAATGACCGAATTGCTGATTCACAATGCGACCGACGCGACATCTACCTCCGACGCTTGCCAGTATTATCTGGAGTCCGTTACCACTTCGGTTCCCGCTGGCGCCACTCTTGGGGAGCTATTCCAGATAATTTCTTTCTCCAGATAATGGCTCCAACACGCCGCATGCACCATCTTCCCACCCCACGGACAAAGACCCGTCCGTGGGGGCCCCGGGATCTTCGGGCCGCCCACGCCACGGACGTACGAAACATATCCGTCTGTTTGCAAAATCCCCTCGAATCCGGCGTGCAGGCAATCACTCGCTCCACGCGGGGAAGATCGGCGGGCAGGGTCTGGCGGCCAGGATGCTTGCGCCTCTTCTTCTTTTCTGGAGTAGGTGGCAGCGCGTTGCGCTCGCTCTCGGCGGCCACTTCCGTGTTGCTGACGCCAGGCTCGAACTCCAACAACTCCAGTTGCAAATTGCTTAACTTCTCGCTGCCAGGGCCGTACTTGGCGATCCGCTGCAAGCGTAGCTTCTCTTCAAGAAGCTGGATCTTCAGCTTTGAATACTCAAGTTCGTTTGCATACGCATTCAACTTGCCCGTCACGGAGGCAAACAGCGACTCCGGAAGCTGCGCTTTCAGTTGTTCGAGAAGGTCGGAGGAGAGAGAATAACTGTTGCCCGGAGTGGACATCGCAGCAGGTTGGGCAGCCTCACTCACGATGTCTATTTCATAACAGAACAACAGCACGCATGCAAGCACTCTATGCAGTGTTTATGCGGTGATTCGTAACTCTGCAGGTCCCTCCGCATTCACTTTGCGATACCATCGCCGATTCCTCGTTTGCTGCAGATCGACACCACCAAGCAGAAGCGTCAGTCCTTCATGACTCAGCACGATTTTCGTAACCGTGCTGTCGGTTTCCGGCCAGCCAAAGCGGC
>Ga0302281_10003034_pt1 | contig 11736 bp, 12 predicted proteins | sample III_Fen_E1_2_FD_198762 | JGI IMG/M metagenome (GOLD analysis project Ga0302281, IMG submission 198762) | Peat permafrost microbial communities from Stordalen Mire near Abisko, Sweden - III_Fen_E1_2 | ecosystem: Environmental > Terrestrial > Soil > Wetlands > Permafrost | place: Sweden: Abisko...
AGTGAAAAAAGGCCTACGGCCCCATGTGCACACCGCCGACAAACCCTTTTTAGTGGACTTTTTGCGAATTGGTCCTCCAAAAAGGGTTTGTCGGCGGTGTGCACATGGGGCCGTAGGCCTTTTTGCACTATCCATGTAATCTGATAAACTGAGCAACTCAGTCACTGCACGCGTTTAGGATGTACTGGATCGGCTCCAGTGTACTTAGTATTTTGGTGTGCTCACATCCTGTAAAGAACTGGAAATAGACCGGCTGCGATTGATACTTAGACCAGAATATAGGGTACTCCAGGGCGAATTTGGGCATTGTTCCGTCTCCGGTGAATTGGTCGTTGTAATTAAACTTCTGGTTGTATGGCAGGTCAAGCTTGTAGAATGGAGCGTTTTTACCAGGTTCGTCTGTCAGTGACATTCCATAGCTGTAGGAGCTTTCTGTATTAAGGTCCGTACCCGCAAGTATATGTACTTCCACTCCAGGGGCTTTCATAGAAGTATCTCTGACCATCTTGGACAGTTTGAGTACCTTAGCGGCATCTTCCGAAACCGACTCAACCAACTTCGGTATATCACGACTAGTGTAGGACAATTGATTAAATTGGATCAAAGGATTGTCACCGTACAACATCGGGTTGGGAAGCATCAAACTCAGCCCAGAACTAGTTTGAACGGCAGTATTGAAATTCTCTGATCCAGATACCCCCGACAAGACCGCCCTCAGTGCCTTTGGACACCCCCCAAAGGATCCACTTACACTTACAAATTTGTCGATGAACTTATCCTTCCACTCTTGCATGGCACCTACCAGGAAGTAATTCGCGACAACAGCCCCAAGGTCGTGGCCTACTACTATAGCGGGGTTCTCCTGAAGGGCACAGTTCTGTTCGATCAGTTTGGTTAGACTCATACACCAGGCATCTATTTCCTGTGGATCGCCTATTTTTCTGAAGTCGTAACAGGCGGCGAATAGGTTTTCACCTTTCACATACCCAACCGCCTCCAGCGCGTCTACCAAAGTGGACATATAGTCTTCGTTGGCAAATTTCAGTGATCCGAATTCTTGGTTGATGGTATTAACACCTGTTGCATTAACTACCTTTAATCCATCTACCACCACCCGAGTGTTATTTGCCCAACAGTAGCTGTTTAGTCCATCTGAATCGGGAGGCCATATCTGTACCCAGGTGTCCTGTACTTGTTTACATGACCAGGCGTCAGGTTGCTGGAAGTCTCCACTGGCGTCGACTGTTTGGACAGTATCGGTACTGGACTTATTCCATCTGGCGAACAAGGGACTGGCCCCAAGTCCAGGAACCAGTATAACAGGAGGTAGTTTTTTGGACTCAAGTAGGCTTCTTGAACCTGATCCTTTCTTGTATATACCATTCCACATTGGAGAACTATTGTTGAGTTTGAGCTTTTGAATCAAGTCAAACAGCCGAAAATCTGGGCCAAATCGAGGGTAAAAGTTCAGAAACAACGGCAGTCCAGAGTCCGCCGGTATATCATTTTTGGCGACAGACCCAATTGAAGCGATTTCTGAAGAGAAGTTCTCAGTCCGATTGGACAACAGCAGTGCTGTTATGATAATCAACGCAGACCCTAGTTGGACAAGGCCATCCATTTATATTTGCCCACAAAATTAATTCAGATCGATTGCGCCGTTCAGATCCAATTAATAGGTTGTTATCAATAAATGCAGTCCTACTGGAAGTCTAGGAAGGACTACAATTACTATAAGAAGGTACTGGAGATCATACAAAGCCGTAAAGTAGAGCACGACCACTTCGATTCGATCATCGACGTTGGAGGCAGAGATACCGAAATATTAAAGGACTTATCATTTGGCGATAAGGTATGTCTTGACATCAATAAGCTGCCTGAAAATACCTCCGTTAGGACTATTATGTGCGATTTTTACAGGTGGGTACCTGACAAAAATTACCATGTAGTAACATGTCTACAAGTATTGGAGCACCTAGACGATCCCACTACGTTCGCCAAAAAACTCTTTGATCTGTCCAATGGGATTGTGATCATAAGTGTACCCTACAAGTGGCCAAAAGGCTTCTGTAAGTACCACGTTCAGGACCCAGTAACAGAAGACAAAATACTCGGTTGGACCGGTAGGAAGTGCCTCGAGTCATACGTAATAGAGGACAGTGGGGTTCAGAGAATTATATGCGTTTACGACCTGACCGGGTCCGCGGCCTGACCGAGCTCGCGGCCTATCCCGACTTCTTGAGCTTTTCGGCCTTCTTCTTGGCTTCTTCCTGGGTCTTGTAGAGATTGCCGTTCACGTGTACGTTCCTACTTTTGCCGTCGGTTGTCTTGGTCTTATATACAAACCCATTGCCAGTAGGACTCTTGTGTGCTACGAGGATCCGTTTGTCGGAATTCCTGACGTGAAACCTTCGTTCAGTAGAGGTCTTCTTGGTAACCGAAGTTCGTTTAACCGGGACTGGCTTTTTCTGACCAGTTAGGTCCTTCAACCATTCCAGTGTTGTCATTTTCAAGTGAAGGTATTTTATTATGGCTAATTTAACGAAAGGACCAAATATTTTTCTCTGTTCAAATAAATGACCTCATTTGGGTTTGGCAGAAGGTCTCGAAAACGCAAAACCAGACGTTCGCGGCGGTCAAGACGTTCTAGACGCGTGAGCAGACGTTCCAGACTTGGACGTGTTGGAAACAGAATTAATGTCGCTGGGAGAGGGGGTAAGATCAAGTCTCTGAAGATAAAAACCACCAAAGATGGTCGTCAGTACTATGTTACTGGCAAGAGGAAGACCAAACACTACCTAGAAGGTAGTGGGAAACGACGCCGCCGGGGCTCGCGAAGTGGGCGCAGATTCGGGAATGACTCCCTATTGAGTATCATGGGCAACTTTAGCCCGGCTCAGATGAGTCTTGCTCAGTCCACAACCGGTATGTCTGCACCCCAGGCATTAGGGCACTTGCGAGGGATTTCCAAGAGCAATCTATCTAACTTCTACACCAACATCCGTTGATGACGGCTGAATAATTATCTCAACTTTAGTAAAATGACTGACGTCGACTCTACTAAAGTTATTGCCAAGCTGACTGAGGTACTGGAGCTCCTAAAGGCATCTAAACCGGCACCGGCTCCGGCTACGGCTCCGGCTCCGGCTCCGGCTCCGGCTCCGGCTCCGGCCGAACCCACTTGCAATGGAGAAGAAGGCAAAAAATGCCCACTAAGGAAGGTAATGGCCCCGAAGGACTTTGACGGTATCAAGGACTTCAAAATATGTGACGCGGGTGGCGCGGGTGGAGGTGATTGTGGCGGTGATCCACTTAATATACCAGAACATCTGGTGTGCAAATTTGACAGTTCAGAAAACTGGGAAGAAAAACTAGAAGAAGCCATACGTTCTGCCGAAAATAGGGCATTTTGCAATGCTATGAACACCTTCTCGACTATAATGCTTGTCCTCACTTTACTGTTTTTGTTGACCGGAGCCATCAAACGCTTCTACAGCGGCGTGTAGTTCATCCAGTTTGGCGACTATACCATTGATAGCAAATGTCATTGTCTCTCGAGGATTCTTACCGGACGTAATTACAGTAACAATCATCTTAGTCTCCAGTGGATGCGGGCATGAATAGCCGGCAAACACTACATTAGAATCTTTCAATAATTCGCCTTGCAAAAGCTTCCCTATCGTCGATGTGGAGTTTTGGAAGACAAATTTGGACTCGGTAGGTGATATCTTCACTATTTCCATGACGAAGGTATAGTTGATCCAAATTGGGCCAAGGTTGGGTCAATTGCTACCACGGCCGCTAAGCTGACAAATTATTTGGCAGAGGTCGTCGGGCTCAGCTGCACGGGAGTTCTTGGTCACAAAAAAGCGAGTGCAAACTTGTGACATTTCGGGTCGAAAAACGCGCCTATGGAAACTGAAAGGTACTTAAAGAAACGGTACCTATAGTTTTAAAAAGGAGATGAGCAGCGACCCGGTTGAAACGTCAACAATTGAGGATGTCGAAGAGGTGTTCGAGGACCGTATCAATGACCTAGTTTCTCGTCTGGAGAACAGCGTTAAGGAAGTCAAGACCATTGCCGGGGAACTGAAGGTTCTCAAGAAGGATCACAACAAGATCGTGAAAAAAATCACTGGTACTCGTCGCAAGAAGGTGGCCAAGGACCCAAACGCCCCTAAAAAGGCCCCTAGTGGATTCGCCAAGCCCACTAAGATTTCTTCCGAACTGGCCGCCTTCTTGGACGTATCCGAGGGCGAACTGGTTGCAAGGCCAGATGTCACCAAGGGTATCACTAAGTATGTCAAAGAACACAACCTTCAGAAGGAGGAGAACAAACGTATCATTGATCTGACCAAGCCAGGTGGAAAGGCCTTGATTGATCTTCTCAAGATCCCCGAGGGAGCTGAACTGACCTTCTTCAACCTTCAGAAGTACCTCAAGATCCACTTCCCTGTTAGTGCCAAGGAGCCAAAGGTTCCTAAGGAAAAGGCCGCCCCCAAGGAGAAGGCGGCCCCCAAGGCTAAAGCCACCAAGAAGGCCGCCGCTGCCCCTAAGGAGGAAGCCGCCGAGGAGGCTGCCGCCGAACCTAAGAAACGTGCAAAGAAGGCTGCTGCCAAGAAGGACGCGCCAGAGGAGACTCCTGTGGTTGCGCCAGTCAAGCCAACTAAGGCTAGCAAGGCTAAACAAGCCGTGGCAGTAGCCGCAGCTGAGCCTGAGGCTGCCGGTGAGGAAGTCCCTGTCGAGGAAGTCAAGCCTCGCCGCCGCGCTCGCCGTGCGGAGGAGGCGGCTTGAACGTAGACGGTAGTTAAAGTAGCCAAAGATTTAGACAATTCGTCTCTACAGACGAATTGCCTAAACAAGTACTAGTTCGAACCTATACAGGTGCCTATTTGCGTCTCGACGTTACTAACTTACGTCGAGGCGCTGACCTACGACGTCGTTTCTTTACTGATCCGAAACCTAGTTTTCTGCACAAAGGACAATTTTTATTTTTCATACGTATATACCACCAATCTATGCACTGTCTGTGAAAAATGTGGTTGGTGGAACCAGACGGGTGTTCCCAAAGTTTGTTGAGGTTGATTACCAATTAAGATTATTATCAATGTCGATAGGAGGCGTTCCCTCAATGGAGTGAACAAAACCTTCCATTTAACATAACAAAACAAATTACTCTGAACCGGATCCAGATTCGTCGTCTGAACCTGACTTAGAAGGTTCGTCGTCATAGTCCAATTGGTCTATGTCCTCTGGGGTGACTTCTTCAAGTAGTACTTCCCTCACTTTGACCTGAGATGCGTCGAAGTCCGAGTGTCTTTTGGAGTCAGTGTATACAAGCGAGTCCTTATTGGTGGGCAGTACAGGGAATAGTTTTTCGATCATTACTAGTCCTTCGTCGCCATCAAAGGACTCTGGGAGGATCAAGTTAAACCTAACGTAGAGGTCCCCGTATTCAGTCTTCCTGGTGTTTTTGTCAAAAGATGGCATTCCGCCGTTTCGGATCTTTCGAGCTCCGTCTTTGCCATGTAGAGGCATACCGTCGTCTACTTTGAGGATCATATACGAACCATCTAAATGCCTAATTACAACGTTAATCAGGCCTTTTGCTGCTGCGTAGGACTCGTACAGACTGATATTCTTGACGTAACACAGTACATTGCCCACCCTTTCGTAGTTTTGATGCGAATTTGCTGCAAGTGTGATGATAATGTCACCTGCCCTGTATCCGTACTTCTCATTTCCTTCTTTGTTGAACCTGATCTCCTGACCATGCTTCATTCCGGGGAGGACAGGTACTTCGATCTTTCGCTTCTCTGGAAAGACCTTCTTACCGGTCTTATCAAGTCTCTCTCTCGACACAAGTAGCTTCTTGACCTTTCCTGTGTACAATTCTTCCAATGACACCGGTAGTTTGTAGTACAAGTCCTCGGCAATCGGTCTAAGTTCGTCAACTTCAGCGTCGGAGTCGAGTTCTTCAAATAGTTCCTTCTTCTGGGGTACTTTATCGTCACAACCTGCGGTATGGCCGTGTCCGTTGGTATGTTCGGTGGTGAGTGCCCTAGTTTCGTTTCCGTCTCCGTCTCCCGCAAGGTCAATTTTGGACTTGACGTTGGGATTGGCCGATTCCATATTCTCCATTACGGAGCCCAACATGACCTTGGACATGAGCTTCATTTGTTCTTTGGAGGCTGGGTCTATTTGCTTTCCTCCCTTCTCGAGGTTGCTGAAGACTGAATCTGTGACGTGTTCAAACATCTGACTCATGTCCATGTTTTTCATCTTGTCGTCTGAGGTCATACTTTTGACAATGTTTTGGGCAGAAGCCATCAAAGAACCAATGTCCAATTGGGGCTGCTGAGACTGACTTACCGGAGTAACATTCTCTTCCAGTTTGACTACTGGTCTGCGCGGCATTGTTTATCTTGAACCTGAATAAATTCCGGGGAACTTGCCGCATTAGAACGGGTTGGGATACTTCGGCAAATAATATTGTCGACATCAATAAACCCGGCGTCGATGTACAATACAGAGGCCCTTAACTACAGTCTTCCCAAAAATCTCATATGGTCTGTGCACATTGCAATCGGACTATTTTTCGTGGCGGTTGCAGCTGTCTACCTATCCTTCAAGGACAAAGACCCCAAAGACGTTCCTTTTAACGTTGGGGTCATGAATGAGGCTGTTTATGTGGTGATATTGATACTTGGATCGTTGATGGTACTATACCATGGACATCTGATGGCAATTGACAAGGGTCTATTGAGTTTCGGGACAGGGGAGGGATTTTGATAGCGTCTGTGATAGCGTCTGTGATCCAAACGCGAAGGTAAAGTGGGCAGGGTATGGTCAAGTGCCGTTTGTAATCCTATCTTCTAGTTTGATCAGCTGAAAATGGTCTCTCCTCATCCTCGTTATGATCTTCTCGGAGATCCTAATCTTGCAGTGAAAGTGGTCATGATTCTGCCAACTGCCAACGTTATAGCTCACTTGATAGTCTATAATGTGCCAAAATGCCATGAACTCCTTGATACTCTTGTTCATATCTACTAATTCGTCTGCCTCAAGTTCGTCAATCGTAGTTATATGTCTAGCCGGAGTAAGTATGATAATCGGGCGTTTATGCATATCAAAGTGGAAGACGAATTTACCTGAACTACTACTGTTTATGATGTGTTTTTTTACCTTACCTCTGGCTTTGCAGGTATAACACCTGGTGTCCTTCTTATCGGTCTTCCTGATCAGTTTCAGGTCAATTGACTTCTTGGGATCCAAAAATTCTGGTAAAGGAGGCTGTGTCCACGGGAATGATTCCTGTTGTTGAACGTACTGCATAGCCATAGGTGGTGGGTACTGAGGTGGGTATTGTACAAATTGGGGAGGCATGAAGTGGGGTTGAAAGTGCTGTTGCGGAGGCATAAAGTGCTGTGGCGGTGGCATAAAGTGCTGTGGAGGCATAAAATGCTGTGGCGGAGGTATAAAATGCTGCGGTGGTTGCATTACAGACTGGTACTCTTTGAATTCTTCGTTGTCCTTGAGTCTTTGCTCGTTCAGTATCTTATTGGCGGTTTCTATCTGTTGTTTTGTTAGAGGGATATCGATGATCGGAACGGTCTCGTTCATTTGATTGGTCAAACAATTAATTGGTGGTCTATAGAACGAGTCAATTGCAGATGGGTTACTGGGCTTGGTACAACTGAGCAAACGTGTGCGCCTTCGGCACAAGGCGGCTCTATACCTCTTCGGATGGACTTTTTGCGAATTGGTCCATCAAAAAGGGTTTATCGGCTGTGTGCTATAGGGGCCGTAGGCCGATTGGCACTGGTTGAGAAGCCTGCAACTTACAGTGTCTTAGTGGGCTCACCCGGGTCGCCGGCCCGGCAGTTTTCAAACGTGGGGTTCGGCCATTAATCAATTGATTAATGGTAGCCTTGGTCTTAAAATTTTGAAAAGTTCTATAGGGAAGTAGGGTATTATAGGAGGTCTAGTTAGACCCAACTACTTGGGTGGAGGGTCCGGCGAAATTTACGCAGACCTTGGCCATTAATCAATTGATTAATGGCCAAGGTCTGCGTAAATTTCTGAGAGGTTTCTAGGAAAAGCACTGGAAGTGTCCGGTGCAATTGTACCGGTAGTGCCGTAGGCCGGTTGTACTATCGGACACCCTCGGCAAAAAAATGCGAACGTGCCGAACGTGAAAAGTGATTAACGCCGAGTTGGCGGGCTGACCAAAAAGTTTATGGTACCTAGTATTAATCACTTTTCACAATCACGACGTCCGCGTAAATTTCCGGACCACCACCCACAGTAATTGGGCCTCTAACTGGGCCTCATACACAAACCACTACTTCCCTAGAACTTTTCAAAATTTAAAGAGCATGGTAGTCATTAATCACTTTTCACGATGGCCACGTTCGCTTGAAAATCGCCGGACCTTCGACCCAAACCGCCACGAATTTACTATGGGAGATCCTCGAAGAAATTGACCTCCTCTTGCTTCTGACTGAAGATACTGTCTTTGTCCAATTCAGGGGGGCTTGGGACACTGTCAAGACCTGACCCTATCCCAGAATCATTCAGAAATGGATCTTTCTCGATACTGATCGTTTTGAATGGGTCCTCTCCACTAGATTTGAATGGGTCTTCGTCGCCCCCGCCACTCATTGGTTGAAATATAGGGTCGTTGGTGACATCTTTTGTCAGGTTTTCGGTAATATCCTTGAATGGGGAAGAGTCGTCACTGATCTCTTTAATGGCGTGTGCCGGTTCTCCCATACTAAAGATGTCTGTTTCGTCGTCCTTGAAGTTGAATTTCTCGGGTTCGTCCTTTCCGACGCCCAAGTCATCTGTGAAATCTACTTCGCCTCCCATACCTGCACCCAGTACCTTATCGAAACTATCACCACCCAACCCGGCACCGAAACTATCGTTTACTGGGGTATCAGGTCTGTCCTCTGAAGTGGTGTTGAAAGGTGTGTTGAACGAATCTAGTCCAAGGTCATGATGGTCAAGTACCTGACCAGGAGGTTCTTGCTCAACGGTGTCCACCATCTTTGGGTTATCCTTTACGTGTGACGTAAATACGTTCGAGATGTACTCCTTTATAATACTTTCAATGGGTATCATGCTATTAACAGTGTCGTCAATGTTTCTGTTGATCATCTCCCTGATGTATTCATTGCTCTCACGGACGTGATATGTATCGAACTTGTAGGGGTTATAATAGAACGTTTCTGCCGTTTTGCAGTAAACCATGTGGATGAATATGTCCGACGTAGGGATACGAACCCTGATTTTGCTGTTCCTACCTCCCAATTTAACACTTGCCAGAATCTGAACGTGCGAGACGAAAACAGCTGCGACCATATCCATTAAAAAGTCTACTTCCGTAAGGATTCGTCTGGTCTCTTCTTCAAGGATAGACTGGTTCCAACTAGGTATATTGGTCAGTTGCTTCTGGAACTGTTTTAAGTGATTGCCGCCGTATTCATTGGTCTCCTCTTCTATTTTTTTGGCATCTTCGTACAATGATACTAACCCCTCGTATATCAGTGGAGTTAAGTGGAGTTTTAGTTGTTGTGTATAGCTTTCACGAGCCGCTTGTAGTACACTAACGTTAAGAGTGGACATGACGCGGGGGTACTTTATTAACCCACTGGAAAAACTAACGCTTTCTCGCCGAAACTAGAAACTAGAAAAATTGGTACCTTAGGATCCTAACCGACCGTTAGACCATACCAGCGATGAAGTACCTATTCCTTGGGTTTAGCCTTGTCTCATATGCCTCTAAAGTACTGTCTGTCCCAATTTCAATTAATTCCTGTCACCCAGCTCCATTGATCTCAAAGGTAGAATGCGCAGCCTTACAGGAGTCCTGTTCTAAGTTGTATGGAATCGATATGTATTGGGTTGCACCTTACAAACAATGTCCAGGGGGAGCCAATGGATTCAACGGAGCCTGCCAGTGTGGGAATCCCAGTCTCAAAAAGGTTTACTGTTCTTATCAGTGCCTTAATGGATGCAGATCCAGTGCGGCTTGCGAAGTCGTAGGTGGGTTCTGTAAAGCGAAGACTGGGTACACCGGTATCGTTTACCCAGGGAGCGGACATTGCCCACTTAGGAGCGGTGGTATTACTCAACCCACTACGTCCAAACCTACCACTAAACGACCTACTGCTCAACCCACTACGTCCGGTCCCACCACTTCTCAACCTTCGGCCAAACCTTCGGCCAAACCTTCGGCCAAACCTTCGGCCAAACCTTCGGCCAAACCTTCGGCCAAACCTTCGGCCAAACCTTCGGCCAAGCCGTCTGAGCATCCCTCTGCCAAACCTTCAGCCAAACCTTCGGCCAAGCCGTCTGAGCATCCCTCTGCCAAACCTTCTGCAAAACCGTCAGCCAAGCCGTCTGAACACCCTTCTGCAAAACCTTCTGCGAAACCATCTGCACATCCCTCGGCCAAACCGTCGGCCAAACCGTCGACCAAACCGTCGGCCAAACCGTCGACCAAACCGTCGGCCAAACCGTCAGCTAAGCCATCGACTAACCCAACTTATGCACCAACTACTGCTCGACCCACTACGTCCCAGCCCACGACTCATACGCCAACAACCCACGAACCGACTACGTCCCAGCCCACGACTGGTCAACCCACTACGTCCCAGCCGACGACTGGTCAACCCACTACGTCCCAGCCGACGACTGGTCAGCCGACGACTGGTCAGCCGACGACTGGTCAGCCGACTACTCATACACCAACAACCCACGAACCCACCACATCCCAACCTACGACTCATGTACCTACAACTGTTCAACCTACAACCGATCAACCCACTACTTCACAACCTACCACTCATGTACCTACAACCGATCAACCCACCACTCACGAGCCTACTAGTCACGAAACGCCAACCTGTGAACCGACTAGATCCGGTAACTGGTAAAAAAGAAACAGATGTTATTGTTATAGAATGAATACCAGCCGCCGTAAGTCCTATACTCACCCTAGATTGTCAAGTATAGACGAGCTCAAATCGACTGACACTCCTAGTTTTAACGTCAATAAGTCAAAGTGCAACGCATGCAGTGGCATGAATGAGCACATATTAAGGAACTTCGTGTGTAGAACATGTGGGATGTCCAACTTTAAGAAATATCAGTGATCTTCGGGTCGAGACCTGAGCATTAAAATGGCGTCAGTAAGGGTGTTCAGTGACCTTCACATAGAGTTTGATATCGGTATTGTCCAAAAATGCGTTGACATATGCTCAAGGCTTAGGACAAAGTATGTTATTCTAGCTGGAGACATTACTAATTTCAAAAAACGGGAGGTCATTCTCGGCGAGCTGGTACTTGAACTGAAGAAGTACACTGACCACGTTATTTACGTACTAGGTAACCACGAGTACTATGAACCAGACGGTAAAAGTCCAATGGAGATCATGGAAAGTTACAGGACATTGTGCTCAAAATTAGGCATCGTGTTGTTGGAAGACTCTTACTTGGAAACAGACGATTTTGTATTTTACGGAGCGACTATGTGGTCCAATGTATCTGAACTGGCATATCGAAAAATGAATGACCGTTACTCGTTTAGACAAAGGCAAGAACTGGTCGATATCCACGAAAATTCAGTGCGCCAACTTGACCATTTCGTCGGTGGATATGATGGCCATAAACCACTGGTCATAATTACACATCATCTGCCAAGTTTTACACTGATAGATAAGGAGTATG
>Ga0302281_10003043_pt1 | contig 11715 bp, 7 predicted proteins | sample III_Fen_E1_2_FD_198762 | JGI IMG/M metagenome (GOLD analysis project Ga0302281, IMG submission 198762) | Peat permafrost microbial communities from Stordalen Mire near Abisko, Sweden - III_Fen_E1_2 | ecosystem: Environmental > Terrestrial > Soil > Wetlands > Permafrost | place: Sweden: Abisko...
TCGACGCTGGCCGGGACTGCGGGTGCCTCCGGTAGCACAGACGGTACTGGATCTGCTGCCCGCTTCAACAGGCCCTCTGGTGTAGTGGTCGATACGGAGGGCAACATCTATATAGCCGATAGCGGTAATTCCAACATCCGGAAGCTGACCTCCGCCGGTGTGGTCATCACCCTGGCGGGTTCCGGCAAGAGCGGTAGTGCGAACGGGGCAGGAGCTGCTGCGAGCTTTAATGCCCCATCGGCCCTTGCCGTCGATGGCAGCGGCAATCTCATCGTTGCCGACACCGGCAACAACCTGATCCGCAAGATCACCCCCGCTGGTGTGGTCACAACCCTGGCGGGAATGGCTGGCATCTCGGGTAATGCGGACGGTAGCGGTGCCACGGCTCGCTTCAATGCCCCTGGGGGTGTTGCGGTGGATAGCTCCGGTAATATTCTGGTGGGGGACACGCGTAACAACACCATCCGCATGATTACCCCGTCGGGCACAGTCACCACGCTGGCTGGTGTTGCCTATGCGCTGAACTACCTGACGGCTTCCTACTGTCATACGGCCGACGGCACCGGCTCTGCTGCCGGGTTTTGCTATCCCTCGGGCATTGCTGTGAATGGAGCCGGTAATGTCCTCGTTGCCGACGCCCTGAACGGAACCATCCGCAAGATCACCCCTGCTGGTGCGGTGACAACCCTGGCGGGCCTGGCGACGGCGCTGGGCAGTACTGATGGCTCGGCGGCCACCGCACAGTTCGCTTATCCCGAAGGGCCTGCCGTCGACAGCAGCGGGAATGTCTTTGTGGCTGATTCCTACAACAACACCATTCGCGAGATCACCCCAGGCGGGACCGTAACCACGATTGCAGGAATGGCCGGGCAATCCGGCAGTACTGATGGGGTCGGTGCGGCAGCCCGGTTCAATGGGCCCCGGGGTGTGGCTGTCGATGGTTCAGGGAACCTCTATGTGGCGGATGGCGTCAACAACACCATTCGCAAGATTACACCAGCCGGGGTCGTGAGCACCCTGGCAGGCTTGGCCGGGGTTAGTGGCAGTGCCGATGGTACGGGCTCCGCTGCGCAGTTCTGGTCGCCCGGCGGCGTCGCCGTCGATCGTAGCGGCAATGTTTACGTCGCGGACGACGGCAACTCGACAATCCGCAAGATCAGCCCCACAGGCGTGGTCACTACTCTGGCCGGCAGCAACACCGGCAATGTGCTGTTCGGCAACTGCCAGCTTATCGATGGCACGGGGGCGGCTGCCGCGTTCTGTCATCCCCAGGGCATCGCTGTGGACAGCAGTGGCATGGTCTATGTGGCGGATGCTGCCAACGATGCCATTCGCAAGATCACACCGGCCGGTGTTGTCAGTACCCTCGCCGGTACCCCCTACCCTCAGGACACTTGCCAGGCAGTCGATGGCACGGGCAGCGCCGCCCGGTTCTGCTGGCCGGACGGGATCACGATTGATGCTGCCGGCAATCTCTTTGTATCGGATAGCTCCAACGACACCATTCGCAAGATAAGCCCCAGCGGCGTAGTCAGCACGGTGGTCGGGGTGGCGGGTGCCAATGGCATCGTGTTGAGCAATCTGCCTGCCTCCATCGCCGCCCCGGACGGCGTTGCGCTAAGTCCTGCCGGACAACTGGTCATCGGTAGTGGTAATGCGGTGCTGATTACCGGGACAGGTGGGTTCTGAGTCTTTCCAGCGAGTAGTACCGACGCTATCTCGAAGCAAAACACGACCATAAGACAGGGGGCGTACCACCGCCCCCGACTATGCCCCTGATTGAGGATACACCGATGACACAGCAGTATAGCTTCGACGATATCGTGGCGGACGTGCAGGACGATCTGAGCCTGGACGAGGCGGCCAAGCGCCAATTGCTGCTCAAGCTGGGCCGCCTCAAGAATACCAGGGTCAATATCCTGATCACCGGTGCCACCGGCAGCGGTAAATCCTCGACCATCAATGCGCTGTTCAATGTGGAGCATGCCAGGGTGGGCCAGGGGGTGGACCCGGAGACCCTGGATATAGCGCGGTACGAGTTCAACAACATTGTACTGTTCGACTCGCCGGGACTGGGTGACGGGAAGGAGCGGGATCAGGCCCATGCGCACAACATCATTGCGAAGTTGCGGGAGCAGGACGCCGATGGCGGCATGCTCATTGACCTGGTGCTGGTCATTCTGGAGGGCGGCTCGAAAGACCTGGGCACGTCCTTCGAGTTGATCAATAAAGTCATCATCCCGAATCTCAATGGAGAGACCGACCGCCTGTTGGTGGCCATTAATCAGGCCGACGTGGCCATGAAAGGCCGGTACTGGAACAAGCAGGACAACAGGCCGGAACCGGAACTGGTGAGGTTTCTGGAGGAAAAGGTGGTCTCCACGCAAAAGCGGATCCTGGAGGCGACCGGGGTCAGCATTACCACGCCTATCTATTATTGCGCCGGGTACAAGGACGGCACCCAGGCCCAGAATCCCTACAACCTGTCCAAGTTGCTGTTGCTGATCCTGCGCCATACGCGACAGGAAAAGCGGGCTGCCTTTCTGCCGGACATCAATACGGACAGACAGCACTGGCAGGACGATGACAGGCGGGAGAATTATCGCGCGGAAATCGAGAAATCGGTCTGGGAGTCCATCGTCGAAGATGCGGAGGTCGGCGCCAAGGCCGGGGAAAGAATCGGGGGGCTTTTGCTAGGCGAAGCCGGGCGCACGGTGGGCCGTATTGGTGGTGCGCTTGTCAGCGGTACCGTGAGCGTAGCCCGTCGGGTTGTCGGCAGCATCTTCGACAGTATCTTTGGATAGTGCCTGACAGGCAGTATCACGAAGACGACGAGGCAGGCAGGCAGGCAGGCAGGCAGGCAGGCAGGCAGGCAGGCAGGCAGGCAATACCATGTTCCTTTATAACTGGGCAAATGGCGTGTTCCCCGACGGCACCGAAGCGCAGGACAGCCGCCCCTGGCGCGGCGTCACCTCAGAGCATATCGATGCCATTCGCCATTGGGTTGAAGCACACCAGTTGCTCTGTCCTATAGATGTGCTGCTGGTGGGTGCCACCGGCGCCGGCAAGAGCTCGACGCTGAATGCCTTGTTCGGGGAGACCCGCGCCCAGGTAGGCAACGGTGTTGCGCCGGAAACTCAGCAGGTATCCGCCCATCAGTTGCATAAACTCCTCAGGTTCCACGATTCGGCGGGCCTGGGAGATGAGCCGGCTGCCGATCGCCGCCACGCGGAGAACATCACGGCCCGGCTGCAGCAGCGCGCGACAGTCCAAGGCAAGGAGTATCTGCTGATAGACCTTGTATTGGTGCTGCTCGATGGCGGGTCACGTGACCTGGGAACCACCTACCAATTGCTTGAGAAAGTGATACTCCAAGGCATTGAGCCTGAGCGCGTAGTGATTGCCATCAACCAGGCGGACATGGCCATGAAGGGCCGGTACTGGAATGAGGAAACGGCCCGACCCGAGCCGGAGTTATTCGCCTTCCTGAATGAGAAGGCAGAATCCGTGCAGCGCCGGATCAAGGATACCACCGGCCTGACCGTGAGCAGGCCGGTTTGCTACAGCGCCTTGCATGGCTACAACATGAACCGGCTGGTGGAGCAGATCATCCGGCACCTGCCCCTGCAACGGCGGCAGGGGTGGCGCTGGGGATACTACGGGAGGTAGGATTGGTCAAATTCCGGCAAGATATGGAAGTTATCGGAAATATCTTGATAGCCCAGTTGCCGTAATCGACGGATCAGCAACGCATTGTCTGGCTTCTGAACTTGGAGAGTAGAATGTCCAGCTAACGCAACACTTAGCGCCGCATAGGTATTGAAGCCTAAAGCCGCTGCTACACCTTCACTCCAATGAGAAGAAGAAACACTTGGTAGACTCTTCACTGCGATTTTCTTAAGATTGCGAATCGCAGCGATTGAAACGTAAAAACTTGACTTAGACATGCCAATCACCCTTGGTCACTGGCCAGTGTCTGCCGATTACACACCGGCCATAGGGAGGGCACGGTCATAGAACTGCTCTTTTTAGCGTCGTTAAACCCGGCAGCAGGTTGAGCATGACGCGGCTGTATAGATATCGTAACGCATAACCACCGAGATGCAAAATACCTGATTAACAAGGTGGCAGCCCATCTATGCTGGCGGCTCAAAAGCAGTCAGGTCAGAACCATTCATGCCCCTGCATCATTTCTTTGATACCCTGCCAGCAATAAGACACTCGCCCAGTTCTACTCTCGATTTGATGTCCGGCAAACTGCGCCAAAGCCCGCCATCGTTAATGCCTCCCCAGCTATCAGCAGGCACCGATACCGACGCCTCCATTTCGGCCCAATAGATGGGGCCTCTACCCGTTAAAACCTCGGCGCACAGTTCGGCCTTTCTAAGCGCTGCCTGGGCTATGCCGGTCCAGAGGGCAGCGCCCTCACCGTTCACCAAGGCAAATAGCTCGGAGCGGCACTCATCGTCGCATTGTTCCATTGTCTCGGACTTTATCACCACATCGACCGGCAGGCCGCCAGCACGCCAGCGCCGGATCCAAGCAGCAAGGCCTGAATCAGGAATCCGCCACTCGTGCGGGTCCCCGTGCAAAAACAGGCGCAGACTCAGCACATCGGGCAGCGCCAGTTCTCGGCTGATGGCCTCAGTAAGGGGCTGATGCTCGATCTGGGTATTCGGCCCCAAGACCCTATCTGGGTAGTGCCAGATGCGATCCTTTACCCAGCCCCGGCCCACGACGTGCAGCGTCTTTTTCCGATCCAGATCCTGCGACCGAAACCGTACGTCAAAATGCTGGAGGCAGGCGGGGCACGATGATGTACAGCCTCGAGGGCACTCCAAGGCCTGCCGCGTATAATGCAGCAGTTCTGTCATTCGCTGGCCCAGACTCGACGCATAGCCAGAGGGCTGGGCATCGTATAGCGATAGGACGTAGCCACCGGCCTCCTTTTCTGGAAGCCATTGCACTCCGCAGCCGATTTCAGCGATATCGATACCGAGCATGCCGGCGACCGCTTTCCGCATGGCCATCGCCAAGGTAAAGGCGGTGGCTTTATCGCTGATAGGTTCTCCTCGAAAAAGCAAAAAGACTTCCAGCACATCCGTCTTGTAGTGATGGCCAAGTCTAACGTTAGTCAGGACCCGGCGATTACTGATTAAGCCGCCGCACTCCGGGTTATCCCCTCGCCTGGATCCACGCAGGGGAATATGCGGGATTCTGAACAAGGCGGGGATGTCGCCATTTTCCAGCATTTCCTCAGACCGCCCGCAGTCGAGACACACGGCAAATCCTTGACCGTTGGCCCCAGACGTGTAGTGAAAGACCGCCCCTTGCTCGCTTGTACGGTAGTCGCCCCACTCCTTCAAATCCAGCAGTTGCCACTCACCCTGGGCATGTATCCACGGTGCCTCGGACGGCACGAAGCGCTGGGCATGGAGGTTGTTATGGGGCTCCGAAAATAGGCTGACCGCAAAGCCCTGGGGCTCGAGATAGTTGACCTGCAAGATCGCCTGATTGACGCCGAATCGACGCAACGGCACGCCGCAATCACCACAGGTCACTGCACGCAAGCCAGCCAGCTGCCGGGTCACCGATCCGCACGCTTCGCATCGCGACGCCTCGAAGATGCTTTGACTCTCAAGATGCTCACCGTGCTCTTGATGTTCCGCCGGGGCGTGCCAGTTTGGCATAAGGCCCGCCGATCGATACACCCGACCGTCGATCACCACCTCGGCACCTGGTGCATATTCGATCAGGCCGATGCGGGCTTCACGGCGCGGCAACTCCCGCCGCCCCCAAGAACCCTGAGAACTGACTTTACGCCCCTTACGATCTCTGGGCATGGTGGCCAGACTCAATGTTTCAAAGCTCATGACGTGGACAGGAAAACCATAGCCTGGCAGAAATCCCTCCCTGACAAGCACAGTCAGCAGCGACTCCTCCGTCACCCCTTCCTCCTGAATCAGCAGAGCATCAAGCGCAGGCTTATCACGGGCATTGTCCCTAGCTTGCAAGTTCTGAATGGCCTCAGCCAGCGGCATATAGCCGGCCAGCCAGTGCCGGCAAAAATCCTGGTAGCGCTCAAGGGTTGCCTGAAGCCTGGCGGCAAAATCCCAGTGCTCTACGCAGGTATTGCCCAGCAAAAAATCCAAGCCTACTGCAACATGCTCGTCATAGGCGGCGGCCAGTTTGGCCAGCCATCTCAAAAACTTATCCGATAGTGAACCCTCTACGGGCAGCATCCACGCCCCTGTATTCAGTTTGTGCAACTGCCTGGAAGTGGCTACCCCACTTTTCAGGAAATGTGACAACAGCAGGGAGTTGACGTGGCGTTGCACCAACACCGGGCTGGATAATAAAACGAAGGGTGGGGCAATCGGGGTCGCAAAGGGCCAGAGCGGATTGGCAAAAACAAACTGGTCGTGGGGGTTGCTTTTGCAGAGGGTGATGGCCACGGACCGGGTCTCGCCCCGGCGGCCGGCCCGACCAGCACGCTGGAGATAATTAGCCGGATGTGGTGGCACGTTGTTCATGGCAACCACCGAGATGCCGCCAATATCAATGCCCATTTCCATGGTTGTAGAACAGCTCAGCACGTTGATCCGCCCCTGTCGGAAATCGGACTCGTATCTTCTAAGCTGCGCTGAAGACTGCTGGGCGGAATGCTCGACCACACGGTAATATGGGGCATTCATAAGAACCCGGTCATGCTCATCAGTCCAGATACCTTCTGTTCTGAGGTCTTGAACCTGCCCGTCGTTCTCCAACCAGCCAGTAACTATTGCTGATTGGCGCTCGGAGACTGCCTCTTTCAGCCTGTGGTCTACGACTGGCATCTGAAATAGGCGGCCTTCCAGCTTTGCCTCGGGCTTAGGATATTTGGGGATGGCTGGTGTGAAGCCTTTTAAGGTGACATCCAGGATTTGCCCGGTGACCGGACAGGCCCAGGTCTTTGCCGGCAAGCCGAACGCCATGTCATTCGGATCAAGTACCCACGCCTCACCCTGCTTTTTCAATAAGCCAACCCGCGTCAACTCCTCAAAAGCCAGCTCCAGATAGCGATTGGCGACCCGCTTACCAGATTCCTGGTAAAGGTTTATGTTCAGAGCGCGCTGCAACAGCCGAACGATCCGGGCAGTTCCGCCCCGCCCCGTATGGGCGATGGGCCATAGGACGTTCCGCTTGGAATATGTCGAGGCTTTTGTTCCAGGAGCAAGCAATACTTTGGAAGGCAAGCTGGTACCGCTCCATGTATCCCATGCATTGGGTAGCAAGATAGCCAGCCGCCAGCGAACAAAGAAATCCAGAACCAGCTTCAGAAAGTCACGCCAGTCTGCGAGGTTCATTGCCGCAGTGCTGAGACCAAGGTCTGGTTCGGTATGGACAAGCTCTAATTTGGGGTAGACAACCGAAACTAGGCCGAGGGTTTCCAGGTTGTTGTGTAATACTGGGCGCAGCGCAAACTCGCGGAGCAGCAGAATGCGAGCCAAGGTATCAGCGCCGTCATTCGCGTCGAAAATAGCGGTGTCCTTCTCACGGTACTGGTTGGCTATGACGTCCTGCAGTTCAGGCTGCCGGCTGAGCCAGCGTACCATTTGAGGAAAGGCCACAGCGGAGGGCTGCACCAGTCGCTTCATCTCGCGCTCGTGGGCATCAATAGCTGATTGAATCACGCCCCTCACAAGCTCTGGCGTTTGCGTCAGCCGGCTACGCAGCGTTTCTATTTCGAACAGATGTTTTTGCGCCTTTTGCGCCGCATCCCCCATCGGGGTGGATGACGCCTGTACCACTCTGCGGAATACCTGAGACTGTAGCCAGTTGCGCTCTGCCTGCTGCTGGCTGTTTAGTGCGAAACGGGCCGTGCCTTGCCGGCTGTCGGTGAACGTCAACAAACGCCGCCCTTGGTAGGGGCGAGTCAGAGATGCGTCCAACCCGTCCACAGAGTCCGGTGCGTACTTCAGCAGTGTTGGCAGGATCGACTCCTGGAAAAATGGGGCGCCCAGTTTCAGTGATCGAACCATGGGCTTTGATGCCGGGGACTCAGTTCCGCATTCACGGCAGATCAGAGACCTCCCTCGCCCAAGCATATCCACATGCAGAGGAACCTGCCTGGCAAACTCCGCCCCATGAAGGAAAAAGCTATCCGCATCAAGAAAAGTCATCCTCCTCGCAACGGTATCGCGTTTTAAAATCAATAGTGGCGCCCAATCGCTCCTTGAAGGCTCCGGTTCCTGAACCTCATACCCGTCGATGGCATCCAGGCCAGCGGCAAACTCGTCCTCAAGTTCTGCCGACTGACGGATAAGCGAGAAGTTGTGGACGTCACGCCAAACCGCCCAAAGATAGACCTCGTGGCATCGGGTACACGAACGAATCTCATACACCGGCGCGTTGCACCGGCAAGTAGTTCGGACGTCAAGATAAACCCTGCCGTAGGGCCATGCCTTATCATCGAGCGCGGTACCTTTCCGGCAATAGCAGTCCGGGTTACTGCAGGCCCACAGGCCGTTCAACACGTTGTGGAAGGCATGAATCCGGAGCGGCAGGAAGGGCGTTCTATCGCCGTTGCAGGCGCTGGTGAGCAGGTCCAGCCATTGCAGTGCTTGCTGGTGACCCTCTGCCACCTCCGCTTCGCAGTCCAATACCTCGACAATGGATGATAAGGTCTGGACGCCTTTTCCGTCGGGGGAATAAAGGCGCGGCGAATTGCCAGCGCCGTCTTGTTAGCACATAGGGCCTGGTAAAGCCGCGTTTCCGGTGCCTCTGGCAACTGAAGCAATTCTCGGTAGGACGCATCGGCAAAGCGGCGATTGCCCTTGGGTAGCGTGGGAATTGCCCGTTGCCCTTGTACTACATGCACCCGCTCCGGCGGTAATCCGGCAACGGACGCCAGAAAGCGCTGAAGCTGTTGCCCTGCCTCGACACCACCCAGGGTGGCCGAGGTTGCCACAAATTGCACATCCTCTGAGCGCACATCGAACGCGAGCATGACGCGGCGCAGCAACAGGGTCAGTTCGGCGGCCTTGGAGCCGGTATAGGTGTGGGCTTCATCCAGCACGATCCAGCGCAACTTGCCTTTTGAAGCCCGGAGTATGGGTTCATCCTGAGTGCGGATCAGCATGTATTCCAGCATGGTCGCGTTGGTGACCAGGATTGGCGGCGGGGACTTCCAAAGCGATTGCCGATCATGGACCTGACTGTCTGCCAAAATAACGTGCCGGTCATCTGCCTCAAGTGGAGTCGTGCCGTTATAAAGGCAAAACCGGATGTTTGAGCCAAACGCGGACGTCCAGGCATGGAGTCGCTCACGTTGACTGGCGATCAAGGCGTTCAGAGGGTAGATCATCAGTGCCCGGACGCCCTCCAGTGGCGTCAGCGCGGACTGAGACTCCCGCACCAGCGCATCCAACATCGGCACCATGAAGCACTCCGTCTTGCCGGACCCCGTGCCGCAGGTGACCACGACAGACTGTGGAGTTTTGTCGGCCAGTATCGTCCAGGCTTCGAATTGATGCTGGTAGGGAAAGAACTCCTTGCCAAAACGATAGGCACTGCCAGCATCGCCACCAGGGGTATCCATGGCATCAACCAGCGCGGGCGACAGCAGCGAAGCCGTTAGCTCCTGCATGGTGTGCGGCGATGACCGCCAGCCAAAAGTGGCCTCAAAAACGGGGTCGCCCAGAAGGGCGCCTGGGTCGCCAATGTTTGAAGATAAGGACTGGTTCAGCCAGGCACGAAGGGGTGGATTCTTGACATTGAGATGACGCAAAGCAGCCTGAGTCGAAACCTTGGCCAACTCTGGTAACAGCCCGGAAAAATATGTTCTGTCCGTCACGCGCCACCGCCATCAACTTGTAATTGGACGCCATAAGCCAGGGCGATTTTGGAGGCCTGGTTGTATGCCGTGTTGAACCAGATGGGGTCAAAGGCATAGATTTCTGCAAGCTGGCGCAGCCGTCCAAGACTATCCCACCAATCCACCGCAACACCAGTCATGGCCCAGAACCCCATGAGCACGGGTAGATTAACGACGTCGGATATCTGATCATTAGTTGAAGTTAACGGCCAGAAAATGCCATGGCCGGATTCATTCTTGGATAGATCAATTAGGGTGCCGACTTTCTGAGACGCCCGCTTACTAAAAACAGTAAGCGCCCGCTTGAAAATCATCGACGAAGGCCAAGCTTTGTCGGGATGACGGGCTGGCAGCATCACGGTCTGTAGCAGGCTGTCCTCGCCAGCCCACAGCTCATTTACTATACTCGACGGGCCTTTAGACTGTGCCAAGGCTACCTGGATGACGGAATCGGGTATGCCACCAAAATGCCGATATTGAATCCAGTCCAACATGGTCGTCAACGCGGGTATGGCATGTTGCAGGACACGAATACGATCTTGTATTTGCACCTTGCTAATGGCGGCGCCGTCCTCGCATCCAGACAGGTTGACCCACATCGCCTGGCAGCAAGCAACCGCTTTTACCCAAGCAGGCAGCGACGTAGTCATCCACAGGCCGGCCACCTCAGAATCACTCGCACTAAGCAATCCATGAAAGTCCGGCACCCGGAATGCGGCGGCAGCGAGAAAATAACGGTCTCGAAGCAATGAGTTGCGTGCGTCAGCATATTGAGATTGATCAGCGGTATCCAGGCCCAGCAAGGTCTCAACATCAGCCCAGGCCGGGTTCAGAAAATCGGCAGCTAACTGCTGCCGGATTTTCCTTCTACCAAGATTGTTAAGCGGACTCATCGGGAGGTCGACTTTATGAAGACCTCCCTCAGAGCCAACGGTGCGTGTAGCACCGATGCTGCCAGCCATTACGCTGGAGTGCCACGGCAATCTTCAAGCCACGCCATAACCTCGTCATAGAGATAGCCGACGCAACGCAGACCCAAGCGAATTTTCTTTGGGAAAGAGGGCTTGTGGCGCTTGGAGCGCGGGTTCTCCCAATCAGCACGAGTGGAGTCTGGAATGCCAGTCACTGCACGGAAGTGCTTGGCTCGGATCACCTTTGGCGGTGGCGGCACATCTTTTTTTGGGGGTGCAGGTACATCTTTGTCTGCTGTTTTTTCAACTTCTTTCATGATAATAATCCTCAAGTATGGCATATCTTGCTTGCCATGAACGGTTGCAAGACGAAACAGTCTTAATATCTCGTCTCATCTTACCGGGCCTTACTGCACTGGCCCGGTGATTGCATTGTTCAAGGAAATGACAAGGACAACCAGCCACAACTAACATCAAACCTCACTAAAAACTACTAACCACATGTTTTATATACACTTTATTGTTAATTTCGAATCAAATATTGGGGTGGTTAGGCTGAACTTTAGGAAGGTTTCCAGCACCCTACTTGTGAACACCCTTGCCCCGAATAGAGTGCGTGTATTCCTTGTATTTCTTATCCAGCACCTTGTAGAACTCATTGCATTCAGCCGTTGAAGGGCCACTGTTGAAATACACTATTCCCCGAATCCATTTATCGAACGTATTTGCTTCTCGCTGTAGGATATGAATCCCATTACCATCGGCATAAGTTTTGACAAACTCATAAAAACGAGCCTTTGGGCGCGGCATGTCGCTTTTGTCAAAGAGCGTTTCGCCAGGCTGATTGACTAAGGAACCTCTGAACAACCTCAAGCTCCACCAGCTGTAGCTGCAACATGCGTGGAGTTGCTCAGCACTTGATTGTTTCTGCCCTAAATTCTTTATCTT
>Ga0302281_10003054_pt1 | contig 11693 bp, 7 predicted proteins | sample III_Fen_E1_2_FD_198762 | JGI IMG/M metagenome (GOLD analysis project Ga0302281, IMG submission 198762) | Peat permafrost microbial communities from Stordalen Mire near Abisko, Sweden - III_Fen_E1_2 | ecosystem: Environmental > Terrestrial > Soil > Wetlands > Permafrost | place: Sweden: Abisko...
GTCCCCGACCGCGACTCCCATGCCGTAGTTTCCATCGCCCGCATTCGCCAATCCCGCCTGCTCGGTGACGTCGGTAAAACTTCCGTCTTTATTCTGGCGAAAGAGCCGGTTCCAATACCGTGGATCATGACGATCGAAATCATCCCGCGCCGGCAGCGGACTGGTGATGCGGCCTCCGTTTACAAGGAATATGTCCAACAATCCGTCGTTGTTATAGTCAAAGAGAGCCACGCCGCCAGGCATGGTCTCGATCAAATGCTTCTGCGCAGTCGGCGAATTTTCGAGAACGAACTTCAACCCGGCAGGTTGAGTCACTTCGAATACCGGCACCGTCGGCGTCGCCGCGACCAGCGTCATCACGAGTGTGAGGACTGATGAAATGCGAAGCAAAGTTTTCGGCAATCAGACTTCCCTTTCTGTCGCCTAGCATATCGTGCTCGGAGTCTGCTGTGTACATGGCGTGCCCCGGACTCTAACTAGCGTGTACGTACACGTCGTCTCCCGCTAACTTATGTGCTGCGTAATTCCTCGCAGTAACTCTCTTAGAAAGTGTCGATAACTACAACTTCCCATACAGAATTTGAGCATAAATACAACTTCCCATAGAACGATTCGAACGAAGTAGATTTAACGATTACCTTCCGCAAAAAATTCGATATTCTTCTTGACAGTCAATATCGTTCTGATTAAGACTTCCACGTTAACTTTCATCATTAAAAAGTACTAGTTCGGAGGATTCACGATGCCGTCTCCCAAGTTGCAGACGCTGCTGTACTCCCTGTTGGCAGTGCTCACGCTGTCTCTTTCCCTCTACGGTCAAAGCACCTATGGCACCGTGGATGGCACAGTAACAGACCCATCTGGAGCAACAATCGCCGACGCTCAAGTCACCCTCACGAACGTTGGAACCCAGGAAAAAAGAACGCAACCGAGCGGAGGCGCGGGCTTGTACCAGTTCGTGAACGTGACGCCTGGCAACTACAAGCTTGAGATCCAAAAGCCTGGATTCAAGCACTACACCCACGACAACGTAGTGGTGCAAGTGCAGCAGGACACGCACATCGACGCGGTCCTGCCCGTTGGACAGGTCACGGAAAGCGTGGAAGTGACAGCCGAGTCCCCGTTGCTTCAGGCTGAGACTTCGTCGCTAGGCCAAGTTGTAGAAGAACGGAAGGCAAACGAACTGCCTCTTAACGGACGTAATATTTTCAACTTAGTTTCTATCGCACCCTCGGTCGTCACACAGGGCGGCGCAGGCGGAACTCCCGTAGGTCAGAACCCTTTCACCTGGGGTGATTATCAAATTGGCGGATCGTTCGGCAACCAGGGAGCTCAATATCTCGATGGTCAGCCGCTGAACATCGGCTATATCAACTTGCCGATCCTGATCCCGACGCAAGACTCGATCGGTGAATTTAAGGTTCAGTACAACGATTTGGGCGCCGAATGGGGCAAGTTCTCCGGCGGCATCATTAACTTGAGCACGAAATCCGGGACCAACAAATTCCACGGCGAAGCCTACGAATTCCTGCGCAACAAAAAGCTGAATTCGAACAACTACTTCGATAAGGAAGCCGAGTTGGCAGCTGGAGAGCCCAACACCACGCCTCCGTTTGTTCAGAACCAATATGGTTTTAATATCGGTGGGCCGGTGATTAAGGACAAGACGTTCTTCTTTTTCAGCTTCGAGCAATTCCGGTTACGCCAAGGACAGGTGTATACCACCACAGTGCCTACGAAGCTCGAACAGACTGGCAATTTCTCGGAACTTTGCAAAACGGGATTCACGGCAGTTGATCCCCAAGGTTCTGGCATTCCAGTCTGCGCTGATGTAAGCCCCACGACGGGTCAGCTTGTTGATCAGATCTATGATCCGTACACGGTAAACCAGACCAACGGCAACCGCCTCCCATACGCGGGTAACATAATCCCGGCAAACGAAATAGCGTTCAATCCTGCTACTCCGACCCTGGTAGGTCTTTTCGGTCAGCCCACCACGACTGGCACCGTGAATAACTTCACGGCGGCAACCAGCGGCGGAGGTAACACCAATCAGGTTGATTTCCGCATCGATCAAAATCTCACCAGCAAGTCCCGCATCTTCGGCCGCTTTAATTACAACGGACTGCTCGATTTGCCGCAAAATCCTTTCGGAACTGGGTTGTGCGCGGATCGTTGCGCTGAAAATTACCACACTAAAGCAGCGGTGGTTGACTACAATTATTCTCTGACACCCACAACGATCTTGGACCTTAACTTCAGTGCGAGTCGGTTTATCTACGCCCGCGCGCCCATCAACTCCGGATATGACCTAACAAAAATCGGTTGGCCTGCTTCGTACAACGGAGACGTACCTTCAGTTGCTAGGACGCCCCCAACGCCCTGTATCTCAGAAGATACGTTGGTAAGCTGTTCGCAAGGTCAGAGCTTCATTCAGGACCACAACACGCAGTTCAACTTCTCTCCCTCGGTCACCATGATTCGCGGAAAGCATTCGATTCAGTTTGGCGGCCAGTTAGAAGAGGGCTTCGACAACTACTCGCAAACGAATATCGCCAGTGGTTTCTTTGGCTTCAATGGGGCATGGACAACGAACAATCCAACTGCCCCGGTCACAGGGAACGGTGAACCGATCGCTGATCTGCTGCTGGGACTGGCACAAGGCGAAAGCCAATCCGTAGGAAACCAGACGTCGGGTGTTGCCGAAGTTCCGGCTCTGACTGCCGGGAAGCAGACTTACCGCGCCTTGTTTATTAACGATACGTTCCACGCCACCAGCAAGCTGACTTTAAACCTTGGCCTTCGCTACGAATTGCAGGGGACATGGTCAGAGCGGTTTGACCGGCTGACTTACTGGAATGGAGCTGCCACGAACGCGACTGTTACTGGATGTTCGGGTGCTGCGGCTTCGGCCTGCCCTGGAGATATTTTCCTGGTCGGCAATGGAGTTAATACCTCTCGGAACAATCTACCTTTGGACAAGAAGGAGTTTTCTCCGCGCTTGGGGTTCGCCTACGGCCTTGACCCGAAGACAGTTATCCGCGGCGGATACGGCATCTTCTGGATTCCAAACTTCGTATCGTTCGGAGCGAATCCAGACAATGACATCATCAACCTAGCAACTACAGCCTTCGTTCCTTCGACAAACGGCGGCCTGACTCCGGCCAGCACCGTCAACTTCAGCGGTTGCACTTTGGCCGGACCGACCTTTGCCTCGTTTAGCTGTACACCCGGGCAAGGGCCTTATGGCGCAGGGGGAATCATCACACCTCCCGGGCGCGGCGTGAACGCATCTGCCTTCGCGGCAGGACAATCGTTAAATCAGATTGCTGCTTATACGGACCCCAAAGAAGGCTATGTAGAGCAGTGGAACTTGGACATCCAACGGCAACTTCCCGGTGGTTTCTTCGCCGACGTCGCTTACGCCGGGTCGCATGGTGTGCATCTTCAACAGTACGCCACTCAGATCAACCAAATCCCCGATGCCGATTTGTCGCAGCAAGCGGCCTTGGTAGCTCAAGTACCCAACACACTCAATGGAATCACGTCGGGCGGTCTCTCGCCTTCAGTGGCACCGACGATCAACGCCGGCCAATACCTAAGGCCCTATCCTGAGTACACTGGTGTTTCCTTAGCTGGTTATGGATGCTGCGAGAGCACTTATCACTCGTTACAGGCCACCGTCACGAAGCGCTTCCAGGGCGGCGGGACACTGCTTGCGGCCTATACAAACGCCAAATTAATCAGCAATACCGACACACTAACGACTTGGCTGGAAACCGACACGGGCGGCGTTGGATCGGTGCAAGACTGGAATAATCTGAAGGGCGAGCGGTCTTTGTCGTCCCAGGATATTCCGCAACGATTGGTTATTAGCTACGTTCTTGATCTTCCCTTCGGCCACGGCAAGAAATTCCTCGCCGGCGCCACCGGTGTTACGGACAAAGTGGTTGGCGGATGGGGCATCGACGGTGTAACCACATTCCAGCGTGGTTTCCCGCTGAAGATCAGCTACGGCGGAAGCACCCCACTCTCTAACGCCAACTTGGGAACCGGAAAACTGCGTCCGAATGTGGTTCCCGGATGCGACAAGAACACTCCGGCTAGCGGCCTGCAAGGGCGACTGAACGAGTGGTTCAATACTGCGTGTTTCACCGCACCGGCCGACTGGGGCTTTGGCGACGAAGCACGCGTTGACCCAACTCTTCGCATGAACGGAATCGACAATTTCGACTTCGCCATCTTCAAACGCACGAAGTTTGGTCCGGATGACAGATTAGGCTTGGAATTCCGGACGGAGTTCTTCGACCTCTTTAATCACCCGCAATTCGGAGCGCCGGGAACCGCGCTCGGCACCTCAACGTTTGGGATTGTGGGCTCACAAATTAATACTCCACGGCAGATCCAGTTCGCACTTAAGTTTGTATTCTGATCTGGTAATCTTGGCCGGACTGGGCACATCACCCAGTCCGGCTTTTTATTTTGTACCGAATCGGTCTTTCACTATTCGACTTTTCCCCATGCGCAATCCTCCCGTCCTCGACTATTCCGAAGCCAAGAAGATAATCGACCTCATCACCGACAAAGCTTCCCAGATGCAAAAGTCGGTCGTCGTTGCCGTCGCCGATCCGCACGGAGAACTTATCGCTTTCGCCCGCATGGATGGCGCTCCCATTTCGTCCATCCGAATCGCCGCCAACAAAGCTTGGACCGCCGCCCGCGAACGAAAGCCCACCAAAGAAATTGGCGAGAAGGTTCGCCATCCCGAAAAAGGGCACGACATTGCCTACTATGGCGATCCCAGATTTGTAGGATGGGGTGGCGGCATTCCTATTTGGAAAGATGGCGCGGTTGCCGGAGCGGTCGCAGTCAGCGGCCTGTCTTCCCGCGAAGATGTCGAACTCGCTACCCTGGCGCTCGAAGTCCTCGGAGCGCAGTAGACCGCTTCAGAGTCTTTGCCAAAGTCTTTCCTTGTGACGCACGTCACATTGCGCTGTACTCCCCATCATGGCCCTAAAACATCTAGGCGCCGAAACTAGGGAGACAGTGGGAGCCGGAGGGCGTCATGATGATGTTGTATCGACTCGTTCGTCTGATTGAGACTCACTCCCAGTCACTATCCGCCTGTCTTCTCGACCAGGTGCAAGGCTCCGAGCTAACCAGAACTTACCAGCAGAATGTTCCGGGCGAGGAGCTCAAAGAAGCGGTCTACGAGATCTATCGTCACCTTGGCGAGTGGCTGATTGGCAAGGATGAGTCGCACCTTGAACAGCGCTATCTTGAGATTGGAGCACGCCGCGCCCGGCAGCGCGTGCCGATGAGCGAAATGACTTGGGTCATTGTCCTGACCAAAGAGAATTTGTGGGAGTTCGTCAAGAAAGAATCCGTGGTCGAGCGACCCGTCGAAGTGTTCGGCGAACTTGAAATGTTGCAGCTTCTGGAGCAATTCTTTGATCGCGCAATTTATTACGCGTCGGTTGGTTACGAACTCGAGATCGCGGATCAGGTCCTTCGCGAAGCCAGTGCACCATTCAAAAGCGCATAAGGAGATCGTGAAAGATGTCGTGGGAGATCGGATATTCCGGCAAAGTTCAAACCGCGGATGAAGCTTTACGTTGCGTCGAGTCGGGCATGCGGGTGTACATCCAGCCGGGCTGCGCCGAACCCGAGACCTTGGTCGAAGCCCTGATGCGGCGCGGTCCTTATGTTGTCGATGTGGAAATTGTCCACATGATGACCATGGGGTGCGCTCCTTATGTCGCGCCTGAGATGGAAGGCCATTTCCGCCACAATGCGGTTTTCATCGGCGCCAACGTTCGCGACGCCATCAACGACGGCCGCGCCGATTACACTCCCATCTATCTCAGCGAAATCGAGGGCCTGTTCGAGAGCGGTGAAATGCCGATTGATGTGGCGCTGATCGAAGTGTCTCCGCCTGACTCGCACGGCTTCTGCAGCTTTGGCATCGGCGTGGATACCACCCTCACCGCCGCTAGATGCGCTCGCATAGTCGTGGCCCAGGTGAATGCCGAGATGCCGCGAACCTATGGCGACAGTTTTATTCATGTGAGTGACATTGATATTGTCGTGGAATCGACGCGTCCGTTGTGCGCGACCAAGAAAGTACCAGTCAACGAATTGAATGTCGCCATTGCCCGAAACGTTGCCGGACTCATCGAGGACGGAGCTGTTTTACAAACCGGGATTGGCGGAATTCCAGACGCCGTACTGTCGTTCCTTGGCGACCGCAAAGACCTGGGCGTTCACAGTGAACTAGTATCGGACGGCATCATTCCGCTGATCGAGTCGGGCGTCATCACCGGCGCGCGCAAGAACTTCAAGCCACGAAAAATTATCCTTGGGTTCGCGTTGGGGACAAAGAAACTGTTCGACTTTGTGGACAATAATCCGATTTTCGAATTTCATCCAACGGCCTATACGAACGACCCCGGCCTGATTGCCCGCAACGACAACATGGTCGCCATCAACTCGGCGTTGCAGACCGATCTTACCGGCCAGGTTTGCTCGGACTCGGTAGGCACTCAGTTTTATAGTGGAATTGGCGGGCAGGTTGACTTCATTCGCGGAGCCTCGCGCTCCAAACGCGGCAAGCCGATTATTGCGATATCTTCGACAGCGAAGAAGGGAACAATCTCAAGAATCGTGCCCATGCTGAATCCCGGGGCGGGAGTGGTTACTTCGCGCGGGCTCATCCGCTATGTAGTCACGGAATACGGAGTGGCGTACCTGCATGGAAAGACGATTCGCGAACGGGCCAAAGCGCTGATTGATATCGCGCATCCGAGGTTTCGCGAAGAGCTTTACGAATATTGTGAAAAGACGAAATGGCTGCTCCGGCCTAAGGGTGTGCCGGGGATGTCGTCCATTTAGCTCGTGCAAGAAAGATGTCGCCTAACCAAAGGGAGTACACTAAACTTTATGCCTACCACGATGTATGGGACCGGTCCGGGAAAGACAATGTGTGAAAGACTTCAGGAACTTGGATACGAGCGAGAAAAGGACATTAAGCTTTACGGAGAGAAATTGCACTTATTATCAAACCCCGTGCCGGATGGCAATGGGTTTTCCGTGGAAGGCATTGCTCCGAGGACGGGCAAACTTCACAAAATGCGAATACCACTCTCACTTCTGCAAACCGTCAGGAAAGAAATCGAACGAACGGCCTGAGGTTGGAGCCGCCGTTAAGAGTTGATCATCTTCTCGAGAGCGGCCTTGTTGCGGATGGTCAAAGTGGCACCCTTCAGTTGCAAGAGTTGCTTCCTTTTGAACTGCGAGAAGAGCCGGCTAACCGTTTCCCGGGTAGTCCCGATAATTTCGGCGATCTCCTCGTGCGTTAGTGTCAACTTCACCTGCAGCGGATCGCCATTCGTCGGCGCAGTCGTCCAGCCTAGCAGTAATTTCGCGAATCGCTCCGCAGGCGAATTACTCAGCCCGAGCGTGCGGATCCCCTCATACGCAGAATAATAATTGCGGCTCAATTGCTCTGCCACGCGCAGCGCCACCTCTCCATGCTCTCGTAGGAAGTGCAGCAACGCATCTCGAGTAATGAAATTCGCCTGGCCAGGCTCGATCATCTCGGCAGTTACTTCGTAAGGCCGGTTGGAAATGGTGGCGCTAAGCCCGAGAACATCTCCCGCCTCAGAGATCTTGGTAATCACAGTTTTCCCCCCCGCCGACGAGGTGGAGAGCTTCGCCTTGCCCGTGCACAAAACAAAGACGCCACGGGGTTGCTGGCCCTCGATAAACAACATGGCGGATTTTGGGTAGATGGCGGTAGACCGGATGTCGTTCAGGCGCTGCACAGCGGCGGCTGGAAGGTTACAGAATAAATGCTCCTCCCGAGTCGGACAGGTGAGGCAGTTGTCGATGATATTCAGCCCGTAGGGAGCACGCATTCGGGAAAAATCTTTCCGCCAAAATTGTATCACCGATGTTTCCGGTGATTATGGTCACCAAAGATCGTGACTCGACGCATCGTCTCACCGTTCATAGCGAGACACAATGTATGGGACCGCAATGTGGGTGAGCGCTTGCGCCGACTCGCATTTGAACGGTCAACCGTTGGACATAGAAACCACGGTCACCGTCGTTCTCCAGTTGCCGTAATGAGGTTGGCGAAGCTCTGAACGGAAGTGCAAGAACTTTTGCACGAATTCCCCGGAATGGGGGTGAGACCTTGATGGCAGAATTGCATCAATTTCGCGTCGTCGCGTGGTGGGCTTCGGGCAGCACCGGTATTGCGAAATCCGCTGCCACTTTGAACGCCATCCACTTCGCCAGGCCCACCGCGCACGGTGGTCTGGAAGGCAGATGGACCCCGGAAGACCTCTTGTTGTGCGCCATAGCAAGTTGCTTCACGACTACATTTCGCGCCGTGACGCAGAATTCCAAATTCGACTATGCCGACTTGCAGGTGGAAGTCGCTGGCGACATCGACAGTACGGATGGCAGGAATCAGTTCAGCGAGGTCCTCATTCGCCCCAAGCTTACGATCTTGCGGGATGCCGACCAGAGCCAAGCCGTGGCGCTCCTGCACCAGGCCGCGCAGCTCTCGCTGGTATCCCGGGCTCTTGCCATCGGGCAGAGATTTGATCCACATGTGCAGGTGGGGCAACTGCAAGTGATAAACAGTTCAGGGATTGGCAGTTTTTGACATTCAGTCGGGCAGCACGACCGGCCGCATCCTCCAATTCTGCCTGGATAACAGCGTAGACTTAATCGTGATGGGCGCGCATCAGAGACGCACCGCGGTCAGATTACGCACTTTTCCAACAGTACGGCGCAATGGGTTGTTGCGCACGCGCCCTGCCCTGTGCTGACAGCTTCGCAACTCACGCGCGAGACGCGATAAGTTCAGACTGCATGAAGAGGTATTCCGAGTCATCACCGAAGTCCTGAATTCATCCTCAGCGCACTATTGCGGACTGACAATAAGAAAGAGGAATTGCTTATGAGTTTGCACGACACTTCTCCAGTGGAACACGTCCCGAGCAAAGAGCAATCAACCACTCCGTCGAGATACGGGCTCGACGCGATGTTTTCTCCCCACACGGTCGCTGTCGTCGGCGCTACCAGCCGCGCAGGAACGGTGGGAAGAACCGTCTTCGAAAATTTGCACGGCAAGTTTCAAGGAAAGGTGTTTGCCGTAAATGCAAAAAATCCAGAAGTACTGGGAGTCAAAGCTTATCCATCCCTTCGCGCCGTTCCCGAAGCGGTCGACTTGGCGGTAATTTGCACTCCGGCCTCCACCGTTCCGCAGCTCGTTGCAGACTGCGTCGACGCCAAAGTTAAATCCGTGGTCGTTATCTCCGCCGGCTTTAAGGAGCGTGGCGCTGAAGGTACCGCGCTCGAGCATCAGATCCAAGAGCACCTCCGCCGCAGCCCAATCCGCCTGGTTGGTCCCAACTGTCTGGGCATCATGAATCCAACGATTGGGTTGAACGCGACTTTCGCAAAAGATTCACCGAAAGCTGGCAGCGTTGCCTTCCTAAGCCAGAGTGGTGCTTTACTGACTGCCATCCTCGACTGGAGTGAGCGCGAGGAAGTCGGCTTCAGTGCGATCGTCTCAACCGGCTCGATGCTCGACGTGGGCTGGGGCGACCTGATCTACCATTTTGGCGATGACCCGAATACGAAAAGCATCCTTTTATATATGGAGTCTGTCGGGGATGCGCGATCGTTTATCTCCGCCGCGCGAGAAGTAGCTCTCAGCAAGCCGATCATCGTAATCAAGGCTGGACGATCCCAAGCCGCGTCGCGCGCTGCCGCCTCCCATACCGGAGCGCTCACAGGCAGCGACGAAGTTCTAGATGCCGCCTTCCGCCGTTCAGGAGTTTTGCGCGTCCACAACATCGCAGACCTTTTCTATATGGCCGAGGTGCTGGGACGCCAGCCCCGTCCCAAAGGCCCTCGGCTTACCATCCTCACCAACGCTGGCGGACCTGCGGTCTTGGCGACGGATTCGTTGGTTGCGAACGACGGCGAGCTCGCCGAACTTTCTCCCGAGAGCCTGCAGAAACTTGATGCATTCCTCCCCGAGCATTGGAGTCACAACAACCCTATCGACATTCTAGGAGACGCCGATGCAGAGCGTTACGCCAAAGCGCTCGAAATCGCTTCCACGGACCCGAACAGCGACGGATTGCTGGTCATCCTTTCCCCACAGGGCATGACCGACGCACTCCAGGTCGCGGAAGGGCTCAAACCCTACGCCAAGCGGTTCGGCAAACCGGTGCTGGCGAGTTGGATGGGAGGAAGCAGCATCGCCGCTGGAGAGGCTGCTCTGAATTCGGCTGGTATCCCAACCTTCCCCTTCCCAGACACGGCCGCCCGCGCCTTCACTTACATGTGGCGCTACACCTACAACCTGCGCGGACTCTATGAAACTCCCGCGCTTCGCGAAGGCTCCGAGATGGACAGCGCGTCGCGCGATCAGGTGGAGCAAATCATTCAAAAAGCTCGTACCAGTGGACGGCTGCTGCTGACAGAACTTGAATCGAAGCAGCTCCTGTCGCTCTACGACATTCCGACAGTTGACACGCGCGCAGCCACTACCGAACACGAGGCAGTCAGCATTGCGGCGAAACTTGGCTATCCGGTGGTATTGAAGGTCTACTCCGAAACCATCACCCACAAAACTGATGTTGGCGGAGTCAAGCTTAACCTGCGGGACGAAGCGGCTGTCCGCGCGGCCTATCAGGCGATCCAATCGTCGGTGGCAGAAAAGGTTGGCCTCGCTCAGTTCGCCGGGGTAACGGTGCAGCCCATGATTAAGCTCGAAGGGTACGAGTTGATTCTCGGCAGCAGCGTCGATCCGCAGTTTGGTCCGGTTCTTCTTTTCGGTTCGGGAGGACAACTTGTCGAGGTCTATCGCGACCGAGCCCTGGCCCTGCCGCCCCTCAACACCACGCTCGCGCAACGCATGATGGAGCAGACTCGAATCTTCACCGCTCTGAAAGGGGTTCGCGGACGCAAGCCCATCGACATGGCTGCGCTCGAACACCTGCTGGTGCGCTTCAGCCAACTCGTGCTCGAACAGCCGTGGATTTCCGAAATTGATATCAATCCCCTGCTGGCATCGCCCGACCGCCTGCTGGCTCTCGACGCGCGCGTCGTATTGCATGGCCCCGACGTGGCCCTCGATCAGTTGCCCAAGCCAGCCATTCGCCCCTATCCCTTGCAATACGTCGCGGGTTGGACAATGAAGAATGGCAATCAGATTACGATTCGCCCGATTCGTCCGGAAGACGAGCCGTTGATGGTGAAGTTTCACGAGACGCTCTCCGATCGCAGCGTTTATTTGCGCTACTTTGGGACACTTCCTTTGAGCCGCCGCGTCGCCCACGAGCGGTTGTTACGCATTTGTTTCGGAGACTACGACCGCGATATGGCCCTGGTTGCCGAACGGAACGACCCTGCCACCGGGGAGCGCCACATTATGGGTGTGGGCCGTATGAACAAGCTTCACGGCAAGAATGAGGCCGAGGTCGCCGTGCTGGTATCCGACCAATATCAAAATCAGGGTCTGGGATACGAACTGCTATGCCGAGTGGTCGCAATCGCCCGCGCCGAGAAATTGACCCAGATTTCGGCCGAGATGCTGCCCGACAACATCGCCATGCAGGTCATCATGAAACGCGCTGGCTTTCATGTTCGTAGCGGCGACGATATGT
>Ga0302281_10003055_pt1 | contig 11691 bp, 8 predicted proteins | sample III_Fen_E1_2_FD_198762 | JGI IMG/M metagenome (GOLD analysis project Ga0302281, IMG submission 198762) | Peat permafrost microbial communities from Stordalen Mire near Abisko, Sweden - III_Fen_E1_2 | ecosystem: Environmental > Terrestrial > Soil > Wetlands > Permafrost | place: Sweden: Abisko...
CATCGCCAAATCGCTTTTATCAAGGGGCAGGAATTCAGTTCGGACACGGAAGTGCGCTGGAGCAACATCGAGCGGGTTGCGAAACAGCACGGTCTGCAGATGAATCCAAGTCTGGTGACGCAACTGCAGGGGGATTCGCCGTCGCCGGAACTGGGGCACCGCGCCGCCAGGACTCTGTTGGCCTCGGGAGAGCCGTTTACGGCGCTCTTTGCGTTCAACGACATCTCGGCGATGGGAGCGATACGGGCGTTGCGGGAGGCGGGGCGACGGGTTCCCGAAGACGTTTCAGTAGTCGGATTTGATGATATTCCCAGCGCGGCCTACCAGAAGCCGGGGCTGACGACCGTGCGGCAGCCGCTGCGCGAAATGGGACGAGCCGCGGCTGAAATCTTGCTTAAGCGGATTAATCGTCCGGGTTCCGAGTTGCATGAAAAGCACACGGTCGAGCCGGAGCTGGTCATACGGGAAACCACATGCGGAGTCACGGTTGGGCACGGAGTTCGCGCGAAGCAAAGGCGCTAGAGTCCTATCGTTTTTCATACCTTCTTCTCAAATTTCATAGAAAAGCTGGCGATGGGCGGCGAAGAGCGTGCTCCGCTTTGGCGCTTGACGATGGAAATTGAGAAGTGCTATAAGCAAGCGGCGAGAGTTACTAAATCGCTTTTCCAGAGATTTAGTTGAAGATTTGGTATAAGCTTCCCAGATTGCAAGTTTGGCGTTTGCAAAAGCGCTCAGACCAGGAGACTCCATGAGGCGTTCCGTTTTAGCAGTCCGTGTCGTACTGCTGATCGTCAGCATCGTTGCATCGGCCGCGTTGGTACAGGCGCAATATCGAACTTCCATTCAAGGCGTAGTGACCGACGCCACGGGCGCCGTGATTCCAGGAGCCACCCTCACCCTGATCAATCCCGCCACCGGCGAAAAACAGGTCCGCACCAGCGACCCGGCCGGCGTTTTCAACTTCAACGCCCTCGCAGCTGCCGCCGTGTTCCGGTTGGAAGTGGAAGCGAACGGGTTTGAAAAGAAAGTGCTCGACCACGTCATATTGACGCCCGACCAGGCCAACGCGTTGAACGTGACATTGGCGATTGGGTCGGCATCGCAGACCGTCAACGTGGATGCAACGTCAATCCCTGCTCTCGAGACCCAGACAGCTTCAGTCAGCGGAACGGTGTCCGAGAATCAGATTCAGCATCTACCGTCATTCGGCCGTGACGTCACTAAACTCGCACAGTTGGCTCCAGGCACTTTCGCGGACGGTGCGCAAGACGGCGCCGGCGGTCAATACTACACCCAACCCGGGGTCCAGAGCGGGCCCACTCCTTCGGGCGGTGCGGCCGGAATCTTCAAGACTGAAAACCTTGTCGAAGGTTTCTCCAATGGCAACCAGGCCCAGAACAACGGTATTTCGATCGATGGCATCAGCACTACAAGCGCTGTCTGGGGTGGCGCCACCGTCATCACTCCGTCGGAAGATTCCGTTGATGATGTAAAGATTGTGACCAATAGCTACGACGCGGAGGATGGCCGCTTCACCGGAGCACAAGTTCAAATCACTTCCAAGAGCGGCACCAATGACTTCCATGGCAGCCTCTTCTTCACGACTCATCAACCGAACTTGAATGCCTACCAGCGGTATTTCGGCTACGCCACTACTTCGGAGAGGGACAACAATAAGTTCAATCAGTTCGGCGGCAGCGTTGGCGGTCCGATATGGAAGAACAAGATTTTCGCCTTCTTCAACTATGAAACTGTGCGTGAGCCCAATTCGAGTCCTACGGGGACTGGTTGGTACGATACTCCAGCTCTCGCCGCCTTGGCGCCCACTGGGAGCATCGCGTCCACTTATCTCAATTTCCCCGGCAACGCCGTCGTTAGCAGCGGCCTCGTTGCTAACCAGAACTGCGCGACCGCCGGTCTGGTTCAGGGCGTCAACTGCAACGCTGTTGCCGGTGGTTTGAATATCGGCACGCCCTTGAACACTACGCTCTATCCGACGGGTGTAGTTGGTGGGAGCGTGGCTTACCCCAGCGGGGGTATGGACCCCGGCTGGCAGAATCCTTCAATCCCCGGCACCGGCGGGGACGGCAGCGGCGGCCCTGAGAACCTAGGCACGACGGCCGACATAGCGGAGTACAACACCGTGAATCCCACCACCTTCACGGCGGTGCAGTACAACGGTCGTCTTGATGCGGATGTCACCAGCAAAGATCGCATTGGCTTTGCCATCTACTGGGTCCCCCAATCCACCGACGATTACAACGGCAATCGAACGTACGACATCTTCCATCACAACCAGATTAACGACGCCTTTTCGGTCATCTGGAATCACACCTTTTCCCCGACCTTGCTCAATGAAGTACGCGCGAATGCCGCGGGATGGCGCTATAACGAAGTCAAGGACAACCCGCAGTCGCCGCTCGGATTACCGCAAGATAGCATCGGAACCATTGGCAGCATCACGATCGGCGATTTTGGAGGGAACGTCGGCGCCGACCTGGACCAGTGGACTTACAGCTACAAGGACGTCGCGACCAAGATTTTCGGTAGACACACCATTAAGTTTGGTGGAGAGGCGACGCGACTTTTTTATCTAAACGCTTGTTACCCATGCGGCGTACCCAGCTACAGTTTCTTCAACTTGTGGGATTTCCTCAACGATGCTCCTAATCACGAAGGCTATTTGACCGCCAATCCTCATACCGGACTGCCTACTACCCAGCGCCAAGATGAGCGTGAAAACATCCTGGGCTTCTTTGTTCAGGACGATTTCAAACTCCGCTCAAATCTAACCATCAATCTTGGCTTGCGCTGGTCCTACTTCGGCCCGCTCTCCTCCAAACAGAACAATATGTATGTTGCTAATCCGGGCGCAGGCGCGAACTACCTTACGGGGTTGACGGTCAGCACGGGGGATTCCTGGAACGCGCAGAAAAATAACTTTGGCCCTGAAGTCGGCTTTGCCTGGAGTCCGACTAAATTCAACAATCGCCTTGTATTTCGCGGCGGTTACGGCCTCAACTATAACCAGGAGGAAATTGCCATTTCCGCCAATATCAGCGGAAATCCCGGCCTCAGTATTGGCGAATACCTGACACTCGCAACGCCGACTTCACCGAATAATCTCGGCATTCAGTATGGAATTTCGACAGACCCGCACAGCGTCTTTGGGTACCCTGCTAACCCCAATTTTATCCTGAGCTTTGGCTCCAACGGCCTCCCCACCAGCGGTTCGGTCGGTGTGGACGTCTTCCCCCACACCATGCCTACCCAGCGCACGCATCACTATTCGTTCGACATGCAATACGATCTCGGTCACCAGTATGTAATGAGCCTGGGATATCAGGGCAGCTTGTCGCGTGACATCTTCTTCAACGAGAACCCGCTTGCCGTTCCCGCTACCTTGGGCTACGCGCAGAATCCGCAAATCAATGGGGGAGATCTATATAACTCCAACGGACGCGCCAACTACAATGCTTTGCTTGCAGATGTGAAGCATCAGTTCTCGCACCAGTTCATGGCCGAAGCTCAATACACTTGGTCCAAGAGTATGGACACGAGTTCTGCGCCTTACTCGGAGCAGCCTTACCCGTATGATTTAAGTCTCGATTACGGTCGCTCCGACTACAACGTCGCCAACGCATTTAAGCTGTTTGGCATGTGGCAACCGGTCTTCTTTCACGGCAACAGTTGGGTCGATAAGGTTGCTGGTGGCTGGTCGCTCAGTGGCATTCTTAACTGGCATTCCGGATTTCCCTGGACTCAGTTTATCAGTACCTCGGGCGGGAGCCTCTATTGTGCAAACTGCGGTTCTTATAATCTGCTTCCTGCGGCCTACCTAGGCGGAGCTGGCACCGGCACCAGCAACAAAGACTTCGAACAAACCGCAGCGGGTCCCAGCGCAAACTTTCCTTCCGGCGGTGCAGCGTATTTCTCGACGCCAACCTATACACCCTACAGCTGCAATCCAGCCTGCGCCGGAACTTCAGTTCCGCAATCTCCTGGTGTTGCGCGTAATTATCTCACTCTGCCGGGATATAAGGATGTGGACTTGACGATCTCAAAGGGCTTTGGCCTGCCAAAGATGCCGGTCTTGGGAGAGAACGCCAAGCTTGAATTCCGTCTGGACGCCTTCAACGTGTTCAACAATTTGAATTTGAATCCGAACAGCATCTCGAACAATATCGGCAATTCAAACTTCGGCACGCTCTCAAGTGCTCTTGCTGCCCGCGTTCTGTCGCTGGGAGCGCGCTTCAACTTCTAATTTTTTTCTGTTTGTATTCGAGCGCATCCGGATGTCGGGTGCGCTTTTTTCTTGGTTCCCAGGTTTCCTACGAGACTTCTGACGGGGCGTGGCGATCGTCGGAAAGCGTCGGGCTTATTCCACCACCTTTTTCACGATTGTCATCCCGGGCGCAGCGAGGGATCTCTACTCGCACCACAAATTAGGCGTAGGGATCCTTCGCTGCGCTCGCAATTACAAGTCAGCTGAGTTCATTGCGGCTGGAGTAGAAGTCGCCACGCCGCTGTAGGAAAATAAAATCATGAACTCGGTGCGAATGGACAAGTGGCTCTGGGCGGCCCGATTCTTCAAGACGCGGGCGCTAGCGGCACGCGCCTGCGAACTGGGCAGAATTCAATCCAAGGGTCAGCCCGCAAAGGCCGCCCGCGAGGTGCGGGTTGGAGATATGCTGCGCATTACGAACGAGGGCGGCGATTTTCAAGTGGAAGTTCTGCTGCTGAGCGACGTGCGCGGACCGGCCGCGGTGGCGCAAACACTTTATCGGGAGACTGAAGAAAGCCGAGAGTTACGCGCGAAAGTAGCAGCGGAGCGGCGAGCAATGAAACAGTTTGAAGAATTACCGGAAGGCCGCCCATCGAAGCGTGATCGGCGACGAATCATACAATTCCGCGGACGAGTCTGACCGGAGTGAACTCCTCAGGACGATCCGAAATTTAACTTTTCCTTTTCCGAAAAAGGCCATTCGCGCTCAGGCCAGATGAGCGGCCTCCGCGTTCCTGGTTCCTACAGTGAAACCTGTATTGTCCCGGTAATCCAAAACTGGTGATCTAGGTGTTCAAACGCGCTCAAGACGGGCGCGGGGCGAGCAGTCTCTGAGAACCTTGCTACGCAGTGGTTGAGGAAGTAGAAGTCGCCGGCTTCCAACAAGTCCGCACTCAGTCCGAACCTAGTGCATGCAACTGATTTCCGGTTCGGCAGATGTCTCATTGTCTGTTTGCAACGGCAAGAATAGAAGATTTCCGAATCCTGTTGGTGGAGAGCTTATGAGCACAATTTCAGTGAGTACGAAGTCCGTGAAGCTGCCGGATATTCTTGCCAAACACGAAGACCGAATCTTGTCTGATTGGATTCAGGAGATGAGTGCCTCTGTGCGTCGGAGCGATCTGATCAAAGAATCAGACCTGCGCAGTCAATGCGCCCAGCTGATAAGGTTGCTGAAGCAGGCGACGGCCAATGAGGGAGCAAATTTTCAGGCGCCTGCGTTTGACCGGGTGCGCGAGTCGCTCGGCGAGATATCGCGAAGTCGGGCACAGCAAGGCTTTAAGCCATCGGAAACAGCCAAGTTTGTTTTCTCGCTCAAGCCGGCGTTGTTTACGCAGATTCAGACGGAGAGTGCGGGAAACGCGGAAAGTTTGGCCGCGGAATTGTGGTCGACGACGGAACTTGTGGACGCAATGGGCCTCTATACCATGGAGGTTTTTCAGAAGACGCGCGAAGACACGATTCGGCGGCAGCAGGAGGAACTACTCGAACTGTCGACCCCGGTGGTGAAGCTTTGGGATGGAATTCTCGCGCTGCCCATCATTGGGACGCTCGATAGCGCCCGCACCCAAGTAGTGATGGAATCATTGCTGCAAGCGATCGTGCAGAGCAACTCGCGTGTGGCGATCATTGATATAACCGGCGTGCCGACGGTCGATACAGTCGTGGCGCAACATTTACTGAAGACAGTAACGGCCGCCCGTTTGATGGGCGCAGACTGCATCATCAGTGGAGTGCGTCCACAGATCGCGCAGACGATCGTCCACCTGGGCATCAACCTGCTTGACGTTACGACAAAAGCAACGCTGGCGGCAGCATTTGCCGTTGCTCTGCAGCGCCTCGGTGTGACTTTCAATCGCGCAACCCAAAAGACTTAGGAGCATCGCTTTGGAAAAAATTCCAATTCTGAAGATGGGCGAGTTCCTGCTGGTGACGATCCAAGTGGACATGCACGATCGTCTGGCAATGGCACTGCAGGATGACTTAACGCGGGCGATCAGCGAAACCGGCGCGCGCGGAGTGTTGATTGACATATCCAGTCTTGAGATCGTCGATTCGTTTATTGGACGGATGCTGAGTAATATTGCGGCCATGTCGCGCGTCTTGGACGCTGAAACGGTCGTGGTGGGGATGCAGCCGGCGGTAGCGATCACACTCGTCGAGCTAGGTCTATCGCTGCCAGGAGTGCGCACTGCGTTGAACGTGGATGCCGGAATGGACGTTTTGCGTCTGTCGGTCGGCGCGTCCGAGGAGATGTATGGTAGTCGTCTCCACTGAAAACGTGCCGGTGAAAACTGAGCCGGACGTGGTCTCCGTAAGAAGGCGTGTGCGCGAAGTTGCGGCGCAACTCGGGCTAGGCCTGGTCGACCAAACCAAGATCATCACCGCGGCCAGCGAGTTGGCGCGCAACACGATCATTTATGGCGGCGGAGGATCGATGCAAATCGAAACCTTGAACGGGCCTCGAGTGGGGTTGCGTTTGACATTCGAAGATCAGGGGCCTGGCATTCCTGACGTCGAACTGGCGTTGCGCGACGGCTTCACTACCGGCTCAGGCCTGGGTCTCGGGCTGGGCGGTTCGAAGCGGCTGGTAAACGAATTTGCGATTGTTTCGCGTCCTGGTGAAGGCACAAGAATCACGATTACCCGTTGGAAGTGAGTGCAGCTGCAAGTGAGTGAAGCAAGTGAAAGAAGAATGACAGGCCCAATGTTGATTGATGTCACAGAGTCAAGTCAGACCGGGGAGACGCGCCGCCGAGCTCTGGAGTATGCCGAAGATTTAGAGCTAGGAGAAATCCGTTGCGGGGCGGTAGCGGTTGCAGCCACGGAAATGGCAACCAACCTGGTGAAACATGCGGGAAGCGGAAAAATGTTGCTGCAACCTGTGCGAGAAAATGGGAGGAGTGGGCTTCGCCTGATCGCCGTCGATCGTGGGCCAGGAATTGACGATATGAATCGGGCCTTGGAAGATGGTCAATCGACGGCTGGAACGATGGGGACTGGCTTGGGAGCGATCCGGCGTCTTTCTGATGTTTTTGAAATTTACTCCGCTCCGGGCGCGGGAACCGTGGTATGCGCCGAATTCTGGGAAGGAAAAGAGAATTATTCGGCGAAGAAAACGATTCAGGTAGGAGCCGTCTCGGAACCAATCACAGGAGAAGAAGTTTGCGGCGACGGATGGGGTATTCGACATTTTGCCGACTCGCTGGTGCTGATGGTGGTGGACGGACTTGGACACGGCATTCTCGCCGCAGAGGCCGCTCGCGAAGCGGAAAATGTTTTAGCGGTCGCCACCGATTCGGCTCCCCGCTCTATTTTGCAAGATACTCACGCTGCCTTGAAAAAGACTCGGGGCGCTGCGATTGCAGTGGCGCGAATCAGACCGGACATCGGGATTGTAACCTTCGCGGGGATCGGCAATATCGGAGGTTCGATTGTCTCTCCAGGATTTTGCCGGGGTATGGCGTCACACAACGGTACGGCTGGACACCAACTTCCGAAAATTCAGGAGTTCACCTATCCGTGGAATTCGAACAGCATCCTGGTGATGCACTCCGACGGTCTGGCGTCACGCTGGGATCTAGAACGCTACCCTGGAATTTGGGGCAAGCACTCGAGCCTTATCGCGACGATTCTCCATCGAGATTTCAATCGCGGGAGAGATGATGTAACGATTGTTGTGGCTAAGACAACGTGATTGTGTCTTCACATGGCGCTTAACTTGTTCAATTTCGATATTCGCTACGAACATGATGTAGTACTGGTGCGTCAAAAAGCGCGCACCATCGCAGCCGCGCTGAAGTTTGATGCCCAGGATCAAACCCGCATTGCTACTGCCGTTTCTGAGATTGCCCGTAATACATTTCAGTATGGCGGCGGCGGACAAGCGGAATTCAGCATCACCGAAAAAGGCCAGGACAAAGTGCTGTTGGTCGCCTTGCGCGATAAGGGCACGGGGATTGCAAACCTGGACGAAATCATGGGAGGTCGCTACGTCTCGCAAACAGGGATGGGACTTGGAATGATTGGGGCGAAGCGGCTGATGGACGACTTCAGGGTCGAGACCGATCCAAGTCGTGGCACGTCAGTTTTTCTCGGGAAACAAATTCCGCACCGTTTTACGCGTTTCAAGCCCGAGGAACTGGAAAGGGTACTGTCCAGCGTAGAGCGTGCGTCGCAGGATCCTTTCGAGGAACTGCGATTGCAGAACAAGGAACTCTTTAGCACTTTACAGGAGTTGCGCTCGCGTCAGGAGGAACTGGCACAACTGAATCGTGAACTCGACGAGACGAATCGCGGAGTCGTCGCGCTCTATGCCGAACTCAACGACAAGGCCGACTTTTTGCAGCGCGCGTCAGAACTGAAGAGTCACTTTTTATCGAATATGAGCCACGAATTCAGAACACCTCTTAACTCGATTGCCGCCCTGAGCCAGATTCTGTTGGACCGGCTGGATGGCGATCTTTCCGAGGAGCAAGAGAAGCAGGTGCGGTTCATCAGGAGTTCGGCGCAAGATTTGACCGACTTGGTCAACGATCTTCTGGATCTCGCGAAAGTGGAAGCGGGGAAAGTAGCGATTCGTGCTTCAACTTTTAATGTCGAAGGACTTTTTGCCGGGTTACGCGGTATGTTGCGACCGTTGCTGAGCCAGAACTCATCCGTAAATCTGGTTTTCGAAGACGTTATCGATATTCCGGACCTCTATACGGACGAGGCGAAGGTCTCACAAATTCTGAGAAACTTCATTTCCAATGCGCTGAAATTCACAGAACGTGGTGAAGTTCGAGTCTCTGTAAGTCGCGGCCATGACAATACAGTAGTGTTTGTTGTGTCTGATACCGGAATTGGAATTGCGGAAGACGATCAAGAGCGCATCTTTGATGAATGGATTCAGGTGGACGGCCATCGGCAAAAGTCGGTAAAGGGGACTGGCTTGGGCCTGCCGCTGTCTCGAAAGTTCGCGCAATTGTTGGGCGGAAACGTCTATGTCAAGAGTCAGGTTGGAATAGGGTCGACATTTTTTGCCGCGATCCCAGTGAACTTCAAAGGGCCCACGGAAGTCGTCTATGTCCCCGAAGTGAAACGCGACTTAGACAATACTAAGACGCCCGTGTTAATAGTGGAAGACAACCGCGAGGCGTTGTTCGTATACGACAAGTACTTAAAAAACACTCCCTTTGAGGTGGTGCCCGCTAAGAACTTGAGAGAAGCGCGAGCGGCTCTTCGAGATCTCCGCCCAGCAGCGATTGTGCTGGACGTCCTGTTGCAGGGGGAGCACTCATGGGATCTCTTACAAGAAATAAAGCAGAATCCCGTCACTCGGGGTATTCCGGTCTTTGTGGTTACCGTAGTGGATAACCGGGACAAGGCTCTCGCTCTGGGAGCCGACGCTTTTTACGCCAAGCCGGTAGATCGAAGTTGGTTGATCGAGCAGCTACAGCGCGTTGCGCACCGGCAAAGTGGGCGACAAGTATTAATCATAGACGATGATGAAGCTTCTCGATATGTTCTTAAGACCGTTTTAGGGCAAGCGAAATTTTCGTTTTCTGAAGCCGTAGGAGGAAATGAGGGTCTCCTGCGAGCCAACGAGAAAGTTCCTGACTTAGTCATTCTCGATCTGGCTATGCCGGACTTGTCGGGATTTGAAGTGCTTAGCAAACTCAAAGAGAATCCGCGAACTGCGGATATTCCGGTGATTATTCACACGTCGAAAGTTCTGGAACCCGAGGAACGGTCGCTCCTCAGTCGCGCCGTGGCCGTGATTTCAAAGGGGCCGAAGTCGCGAGAGCTATCGGCATGCTTCTCCGATGCTTTCAGCAAGGCAGGCTTTCCTATTCCACAGGAGAATGAGGCGAGACATGTCTGAATCGACCGCGGTGCAGGCGCTAGCACGGTCGAAGGCGTTCGGAGTCGACCCAGTCGGCAACAGGTCCTTCAGAATTCTTACGGTGGATGATAACGAAGCCTTGCGGTATACGATTGTGCGGTCGTTGCGCGATGCCGGTTTTCAGGTAATCGAGGCGAAGACGGGTCAAGAGGCACTTTCGTTTGCTACGCAAGGTCCAGACCTGATTACGCTCGACGTGAATCTTCCGGACATGAGCGGGTTTCAAGTTTGCCGTCAGCTGAAGTCCGATCCAGCTACGAATCACATACCAATCTTGCACGTGTCAGCCACATTCATCGACTTAGAATCTCGGGTGCAGGGTTTAGCGGGCGGTGCCGACGCATATCTAGCAGAACCAATCGATCGCGCTGAACTGGTTGCTACGGTGGGCGCTTTGCTCCGTCTTAAGCGGGCGGAAGCGTCGGCTAAGAAGGAAGCGGAGACCTCGAAGGCGGCGCGAGAGGAGTTAGCTCAACTTAACGCCACCCTTGAACTACGAGTTAGCCAAAGAACCGAAGAACTGAAAACCGCAAACGAGAGTCTTCGCGAATTGTCTGCTCGCCTCTTGCAGATGCAGGATGAAGAGCGCAGACGTATAGCCCGCGAGTTACATGATAGCGTAGGTCAGTTGTTGGCTGCCATCAGCATGAATCAGGCGGTGGTCGACAAGGAGATCAAGAAGCTAAGTCTGGAAGCAGAAAAGGCGTTTCTCGAAAACCGAGGGTTCGTACAACAGATATTACGGGATATTCGTACGATTTCACATCTTTTGCATCCCCCGCTTCTTGATGAAGCTGGCCTGCCTTCTGCGCTGCGTTGGTACGTGGAAGAGTTCAGTGAACGAAGCGGAACCGCGGTCAGCCTAGAATGCGATAGTTCCTTTGGCAGATTGTCTTCCGATCTGGAAACTGCCATTTTCAGGATCGTTCAGGAATGCCTAGGGAACATCCATCGTCATTCGCAGAGTGCCACTGCCACTATACGGCTGAACGTGAGCAACGGCTCGGCTTTCCTGGTAGTAAGTGACCAGGGACAGGGGATATCGCCCGAGAAACAGCAACAATTGAAGTCGGGGATTGGCTCAGGAGTTGGCCTTCGCGGGATGAGAGAGCGAGTCACGCAGTTGGGCGGAGAACTTCAGCTCGACTCCGATAGCAGGGGTACAACTGTTACCGCAATTCTCCCATGCTCGGACCCAAGGGCCGTTGCGGGAGCGGCAGAGGTCGCGTAAGCAGTCAGCTCGTTCTCAAAGATTATCCCCGATTATTCTTCGTCGAGATACTCTCCGGGTACGTCATCCTCGAGAACTTCGCGGGTGCGGACTTCCTTTCCATCCGCGTTGTCGGCGTCTTCGACGCCGGAAACTACGCCCGCCTCAAAAGCATTTCCTTCTTCGAGGAGTTCATCGACGCTTTCGGAGTCCGCTCCCTCCAAGTTCGACAAGCCCTGAAGATCACCTGCCTCGGTGTTTGAGCCGGGACCAGATCTTCGCCTCAATCGAGGGGCTTCGACGACTTGA
>Ga0302281_10003061_pt1 | contig 11681 bp, 10 predicted proteins | sample III_Fen_E1_2_FD_198762 | JGI IMG/M metagenome (GOLD analysis project Ga0302281, IMG submission 198762) | Peat permafrost microbial communities from Stordalen Mire near Abisko, Sweden - III_Fen_E1_2 | ecosystem: Environmental > Terrestrial > Soil > Wetlands > Permafrost | place: Sweden: Abisko...
GATTCCTGCATCGCTTTTCCCTCGTTCGAGCTTACGGTCCCAGCCCAACCGTTGTCAGCCTCAAGCCTTTAGCTGCTGGCTACCGGCTAATGGCTATTGGCTGCCCCGTACGCTCCCTTGCTCCCTTGCTCCCTGTCTTTTCACCGGTTCAGCCAGCCCCCATCGACCACCAGTATATGTCCGTGGATATAATCGCTAGCTCTGGAAGCAAGAAAGACTGCGGCCCCAGCCAGATCCTCAGGATGCCCCCAGCGCCCCGCGGGAATGCGATCCAGAATCTGCCGCGCGCGCTCGGGATTCTTGCGCAGCGCCTCAGTATTGTCTGTATCCATGTAACCGGGCGCGATGGCATTGACGTTCACGCCTTTTGACGCCCACTCATTCGCAAAAGCTTTTGTGAGCTGACCAACACCGCCCTTGGCCGCAGCGTAAGCCGGCACCAGAATGCCGCCCTGAAAGGTGAGCAGCGACGCGATATTGATAATCTTCCCCGAACCCTGCTTGAGCATATGCCGCCCCGCGTGCTGCATGAGGCGAAAGACGCTAGTGAGATTCACGTCAATCAGCGCCAGCCAGTCCTCTTCGGAGTACTCCGCAGCGGGAGCGCGGCGAATAATCCCCGCGTTGTTCACAAGAATGTCGATCGCGCCGAAATGCCTGACGGTCTCTTCCACCAGCCGCGCGCACACCGCCGCCTCGCCAACGTCGCCCGCCAGCGCAATAGCTTTCGCGCCGGCGGCCTCGAGCTTGTGCTGCGTAGCTTTGGGCGCCGTGCCGGAACCATGCACGGCCACGTTGGCTCCGGCCTGCGCCAGCGCCATAGCAATGGCCGCGCCCAAACCGCGCGATGAGCCGGTGACGAGAGCGGTTTTGTCTTTGAGATTGAAGGAATCGAGGATCATTCTTTTGAGGGATCGGGAATCGGATTTCCGGGGCCAGAGATCGGGGAAACGCCATCCCCAGTCCACTGCGCCTCCATCCTTATTATCTCTGAACGCGGCGGCTGCTTGCTGCAGGCCCGGCATAAGGCGGGACGCGAATGGGTTGAACCCGTGCCCCATCCTTTCGCGCCTTTGCGAAAGGGTGGGATGCCACCAACCTCAACTCACAGCTCTTGTATCAGTCCCCAACCGGTAACTCCGTCCTCGATGGACGAAACGAGCCCGCTGACGCCAACCTGCAAACGCCGCGAACCCGGTGCCAACTCGCCAATGTGCCAAATCGTTCGTTTTGTCGGACTCGCGTGTCTGTTTCGCGTTCTGCGGCGCGACTTTCAGCCGCGCCCCAAAAAGCCCCCCCAAATTGAAAACGCCAGAGACCGAAGCCTCTGGCGTTTCAATCTTGATCACTCGTAGTACAGCCGTTGTTGCGTCCTCCGGCTCCCCCAGCGGCCGCCCTCCAGCTTTCGCTGGCGCTGCTACCTCTGGCTGCGCTGGCTTTCAGAACTCCGACTTGCGTCGGCGTCCTGCACTCCAGCTCGACCGGTGGCCAACCCTCCGGCTCGGATCGGTTTCGTGTCCTTCGGCTCGATCAGCTGCAAACCTCCGACTTGCATCGGCTGTTCCGCTCTTCCGATCGATCTTCGGCGATCCATCAAGCTTGCGCCTGACGATCCTGGTTTCATCGGGCTTGCACCCGACAATCCTGGTTCCATCCAGCTTGCGCCGTATGGCCCTTCCTCCGGCTAGGCCGACAACCTACCTCCGATTCGCATCGGACGCCGTCCTTTGGCTCGGCTGGCGGCGTCACACGGCTTACGCCATATGCTGCCCCTGCCCCCCGGCTGGCTCCGCCTCCAGTTTGCACCGGCTGCTTCACCCTCCGTCTTCACCGGCCGTGAACCTCTCGGCTTGCGCCTCGTGGCTCCTTCTCCGGCTGAACCTCTGATGCACTCCTTGTTTCAACCGAACCTTGCATCGCCGGCAAAGCCGTCGATGAGTATTCCGTTTCCACCGGCCCTTGCATCTTCCGGAATCTTCCAGTTGAACAACCGTGGGCTTGCGCCCTCACTTGTAACCTCTGGTGCGTCCAGCGATCCCTCTGCGGCTTGCGCCTCAGGTTTCACCCTCTGTCCGGGCTAACGGCCATCCTCCGGTTCTCACCGGCTGTTCGCTCCGTCAACCTTGCTGGCGATCAACTTTCGGCTTGCGCCGACTGTCTATTCTTCCAGCCTTCCGGCAACCAACTCCGATACCCTAACGGGTCATCAGTTGAAGAGACATTACGTCCGTTCGATCTGTGGAAGCAAGTGCAAAAATCAAGTAAATTTGTGGATTTCACCAAGGTTGGTGCATTGTTGCGATTATTCAGCGCCAACGACGGAATTTCCTACAGGAACGATCCGATTTGACCAGCAATCAGCCCGCAAAATTCCAAAATAAATCTCCAACCAGGAGATTTATTCGACAGGATCCGCGGCATTTTGCATCGACAACTTGATTTTGCGATCGCCTGAACCTACCGCCGGTCTCCTGACCGGCTGTACTGCGGGCGTCCATGCCCACACCGATCACAGAACGATTACGAACTCATGCCAACCGCGCTGGTGCCCCACATCTCGTCTTTGAGATGTGGGATCGCACCAACCTCAACTCCCACGTCCTGTATCAGGGCGCGGCTTTCAGCCGCGCCGCATGTTGCTTTCGGTATTGCCTTGTATCAGGGCGCGGCTTTCAGCCGCGCCGAAAAACGCCATGAAATGAACCGGGGCTTCAGCCCCTGCCGGGTCGAGTCACGCCTCCGGCTCGTCTTTGGAGTCTTCAGCCTCCGCTTTCTTCCGCTGCGCCTCCTGCCAGGCCTTATGGTCGTGGTTCTTCACAAACCCGTCGAGATAGGGCATGATGTCGAAGTTCTCCGGCACCTTGTGCAGCACGACTAACTGTTTGAAGTGGGTGTTGCACACCGGGCAGAAAAGCTCGTACTCCATCCAACTCGCATCGGCCATGGTGCGGGTAGTCTAGCAGGGCGGTGGGGCATCCAGCCCATTCCGTATGCGCTTTGCGAATACTTTAGGCTGTAGACCTTTAGTATTCAACCCCCCGACACTTGGCCTAGAGTGTCGGCCATGATTAATCGTGCATTAGGGCAAATTCTTGCGGCGGAGCGTCGAAAACTGGGTGTCTCCCAGGAGGAGTTGGCATTCCGGTGTCGGTTACATAGAACATACATAAGCCAAATCGAACGCGGGCTGAAATCGCCGACTATCGGCGTGCTTTTTGAGCTCGCCACGGCGCTCCGCACTAGGCCGTCTGCACTAATCGCACGTGTGGAGGCGGAGATCTAATGCCGCACGTTTCGGAGAAGGTCCACACTGGCAGACATTTCCTTACGAATCCGGGTATCGAAATTGAGTGCGGATTCGGCTTAACATCGCTTCAGCTTACGAAAGCCGTCGCAGACGCCAACAATGAGTTGGGAATACTGCCACTATCTCTCTGGCGATGCATCGACTTGAAATCCACGGGCTCAGTCGTAGGGGCTTATTTGGCGAGTGCGATCGCGCGAGAGACTGGAGCGATCGTTAATCCTATTGAGAAGGGGCACCCCGACGTGTTGCCAGCGCGTGCCGCCAACGCCTCGGAGGTAGCGCTGCGCAACTACCCTGTGGGTCTTGAAATTAAGGGGACTTGCGGAAACACCCCTAAAGGAACCCTGTTGAAGGCGGGAGAAAACCGGTGCAATTTACTTTCGGGAATCACTTGGCAGGCCCACCATCAAGAAGTTCGGCGTCTCCTTGGAATAATCTGGGATTTTGATAGTCTAATTCGCGAAACGCCAAGTCCGGTGATAACAGCAGGATTCTATAGCGCGACGCTATCTCGAGATTGCTGGGGAACGATATCCGGCACAACGGGTCGCAATACGAAGGTCAGCGGCATGCGCGCCTCAGGAAAAGAAAAGATGGCCGCGGGCGCAATCTTCGTGTTGAACCGAAACTGCTATGCGGAGCGATATGCGCAACTTCTTGGCCCGCTTAGTATCGCTTAGCTGTCTGATGCCGCAGCTGCCGCCAACGACGGTACCGGTTGAAACAGAGGAAGCTGCTCTTCTTCTGTTCGCCCAATTGCCTCCCCGGCCTCTAACGCTAGTATGTGTCTTCCAACCACACGTGCGAAGAGCGGCGGGACGCATTCGCCAATGACGTCTCGTAGTAGAGTGTCATAAGCCGCGGCGCGCCCATCGACGGGGCACGCCAAGAGGTTCGGATCGATGCCTTGTATTAGGGCCACCTCAAGGGTGCTAAGCACGCGATTCTGGTCTGGATGCACCTTGTGATCTGAGCAAGCATAGGCCGACCGCGTCGTAACGGTGGATGCGGGCTTGTCCCATTTCATTCGTTTGTATGCAGATGGAAAGCCCTTTATCAATCTGCGCGCACCTTCCCTCACAACCGACGGACGCGGGAGTTGTCGACCGCAGTAACCGCAAGTAACGTCCGCCGGCCCACCTGTAAAGCCGCAGGATTCGCACTTGCTGTTGTCCAATGCGGAACAGCCTTCAGGAGTGGCAGCCATCCAGGCGTAAAGCTCCCGACGCCAAACGGGAACGCGGTGTAACGGGTGAAAATCTGAGGCTGCGTCTTTGCGTGACTTACTGTCAATCGGGGGGAGATGGCCTATCGCTCGCCTGAGAGTCACCCAAGGAAGCTTGGTGGCCGATCCGTTCTGGCAATGTGTGGTCGGCGGTAGGTATCCTCCGTTGTGGCGTGAAGAACTGAGACGGAAAATGCCAACAGTGCGCAGTCTAGTCTGGGGTAATCCGTAGTCGGCAAGTTGAACCTGTTCAAACCGACCAGCATACCCCAAATCTCGAAGTCTCTCCTCCATGATGTCGGGTAGACGATGTGACCGTCCGTCGACTCCCACATCATAGGTATTCATCATGCGGCAGACATTTTCAAAGAATACCCAACGTGGCCTCAGGCTTTTCGCGAGTTCCAGGACCGGGAGATACAGTCGATTTCGTGGGTCAACCTTTGGGCGAAATCCGCGCTCTTTAGAGCGCAAGAGGGTGCCTATACCGTTCTTGGACATTCCTTGACATGGCGGGGTAGCGGACAAGAGAAAAAGCTCCTCTCGGTCGAGAAGATTTTTTGCGATGTCCGCAATTTGCACGTTGGCCTTTAGGACGTCCGTCACTAGAACGCTCGCTGTTGGGAAGCTAAGCTGCGCGAGTTGGGCTCGTCGGCCATCGATCTCAGCCAGCAACACAGGTGTTAGACCCGCCGCCTGAAAGCCTATGTCGCCAAACCCCGCGCCCGAGAAAAGACTAACTGACCTGAAAATATCCATTCAACCTCTTGAATACTATTGTCGGCAGCAGGTGTCAAGGCACTGCCAACTCCTACTTCAAAACTCGCGGGGATCGAGCATTTCCGAATCCCCGATCTGCCCTCAGCCGTGACTAGCTCCAAACTCTAGCCTTCGCCACCATCTGCTTGATGCCGCTGACGCCATGCTGGCTGATCCCCCACCCTTTCCGCAAACGACGCGGAAAGGATGGGCAACCGCGCACACGGGCTATTTGCCGAGCGCCTTCTTCGCAGCGGCTCCGGCTTCGGCGTCCTCAATCACGGGATGGATCTCCAACTCCAGAACGTCTGCCCATTCCACCGCGTGTTCGGCGAGAACTTCAGGGCCGCTCGCTTCAATCAGGTGCCAGCCCAGCGTTGACCCTGGAACGTGCCAGCGGCCCAACGTTTTGCCTGCGGCCGGCGCTGGGGCGCCCGTCTTCAAAAACTGTTCGAGCGCAGCCTTGTACTTACCGGGGACAGTCTTCCACACCACCATGAATTTCATGATTTCTCCTCTTGGGGAATGTTTGTTGGTTGAGATGGCTTGGCCCGTAAAGCTCGGCCTGGGCCAAATGGACCGGGCCTAAGGCTATACCGCGCGAGCGGGAGAGCGGAAGGGTTTTCTTGAGGGGACGGCGCGGGGGCCCCGATCTCGACGCCCCAAAAACCACGCCGAGGGTGCCCCCGGTCTCTCGCTTTTGGAGACCGGGGATGACACTCCGCACCTCAGTCGGCCGAAAGACGGCCTGGCAGCGCCATCGATCCCGGAACCACGCGGCATTACCGCATACATTTCAAGCCGCCTTTGTCTGAGTAAACGCCTTCTTGATCCGAAAACCTGCCATTTTGAGGCCCAAAATGGCCTCTATGGCCCGTTTTGACGTGCTTGTGGGAAATTCTCTATGAACCTTTGCTCTTAAAAGGTCAATTTCACGGTTTTACATGTCTATTAAATGGCCAATTTCAAGGTATTCCCCTCGAAAAATCGCAACCTAACGAGCGAACATTTGCGGGGCGAGTGACACCGCTTGAGCGAACATTTGAGGGGGTAAGAGCACCATCCAAACCAACATTCGCATTGATTCCATGTAACTTACATGATTTCAACAGCAAAAAGCTCGCACTCACACTTCACACTCACACTCGCGCGGCCACCGGCTTCGCCAGCATCTGCCTGATCCCCCGCAGCGCCTGCCGTGTCCGCTCCTCGTTTTCGATCAGCGCGAAGCGCACGTGGTGGTCGCCATGTTCCCCAAAGCCAATGCCTGGAGACACGGCCACCTTGGCCTCGGTGAGCAGGAGCTTCGAGAACTCGAGCGACCCGAGCTCGCGGTAAGCCTCAGGGATTCTGGCCCATACGAACATCGTCGCCTTGGGCGAAGCCACTTGCCAGCCGGCCTTGTTGAGCCCTTCGATCAGCACGTCGCGCCGCCGGCGATAGATGTCGCAGATCTGCGCGACGCACTCCTGCGGCCCCTCCAGCGCCGCGATAGCCGCCACCTGGATAGGCGTGAAGGTGCCGTAGTCGAAGTAGCTCTTGAGCCGTGCCAACGCGTTGACCAGGCGCTGGTTACCGACCATGAAGCCCACGCGCCAGCCGGGCATGTTGTAGCTCTTCGACAGCGTGAAGAACTCGACCGCGACATCCTTTGCGCCCGGAACTTGCATCACGCTGGGCGGCTTGTAACCGTCGAAGGCTATGTCCGCATATGCCAGATCCTGAATGAGATAGAAGCCATGCTCGCGAGCCAGCTCAACCAGCCGCGCCAGGAACGGAAGCTCAACGCACTCCGTCGTAGGGTTCGAAGGGAAGTTGACGATCAGCGCCTTGGGCCGCGGCGTCATGCGCGGGATAAGGTCCTCAAGCTGTTGCAGGAATTGCTCTTGATCGTGAACCGGCACACTGACGATGTGCGCGCCGGCAATGACAGGGCCATAGATATGAATAGGATAGGAGGGATTGGGCACAAGCACGGTGTCGCGCGAATCAAGAATGGCCAGACACAGATGAGCGATGCCCTCCTTCGATCCAATGGTGACGATGGCCTCGGATTCGGGGTCGAGCTCGACGCCGTAACGCGTCTGGTACCAGTTACATATCGCTTTGCGCAGCCGGGGCAGCCCGCGCGAGACGGAGTAGCGATGCGTCGGCGGCTTGCGGGCCGCTTCAACGAGCTTGTCGACGATATGGGCGGGCGTGGCGCCGTCGGGATTGCCCATGCCAAAGTCAATGATGTCTTCGCCGCGGCGGCGCGCGGCGGTTTTCATTTCGCCGGTAATGTTGAAAACGTAAGCAGGCAAGCGCTGAATGCGAGAGAACTCTTCCATGGCTACTCCAGAATACAGGGACTAAGGGACTAAGGGACTCGGGACTAAAATCCAGTGCCATGCGTCGCGGATCGCGAATCGTGATCGGCGGGAAGACGTGAGTTGACGACTGAGAACTGATCACTGCGAACTGAATTTTGGGATGAGGTGAGGCGGAGTCTAGGCGGCCGGAGCCGCCGCAGCCGCAGTTGCGCGGGCGATGGCGAAGGCGGGATGGAGGGGGTGGTGCATGGAGTGATTATAGCGTGATAGCGGCTGCTGCATGCAATGGAATTTATACTGAAACACAAGATGAGCACGTTCAAACCTGTTGATGAGCAAATGGATTTGCTGGAGAAGGGCGCGGCGGAAATTATCCGCGTGAGCGATTTGCGCGAGCGCCTGGAAGAGAGCCGCAAGACGGGGCGTCCGCTGCGCGTGAAGGCGGGGTTCGACCCGACGGCGCCGGATTTGCACCTGGGGCACACGGTGTTGATGCGCAAGCTGCGGCACTTTCAGCAACTGGGGCACACGGTTATTTTCTTAGTGGGCGATTTTACTTCGCTGATCGGCGATCCGACGGGACGCAACGTGACGCGGAAACCGCTGACGCGGGCTCAGATCGACGAGAATGCGGTTACATATAAGGAGCAAGTGTTCCGCATTCTCGACAAGAAGGCGACCGAGGTGCGCTACAACAGCGAGTGGCTGGGCAAGCTGGGATATGAGGATACGGTGCGGCTGACAGCGCACTTTACAGTGAGCCAGATGTTGGAGCGCGACGATTTTTCGAAGCGGTTCCTGGCCGAGCAGCCAATCAGTTTGCACGAGCTACTGTACCCGGTGATGCAGGGGTACGACTCGGTGTGCCTGGAGTGCGACGTGGAGTTGGGCGGCACGGATCAGAAATTCAATCTCTTGTGCGGGCGCGAATTACAGCGACAGTACGGGCAGAAGCCGCAGATCGTGCTGATGACGCCGATTCTGGAGGGGCTGGACGGCGTGCAGAAGATGTCGAAGTCGCTGGGGAATGCGATTGGGATCAACGAGCCGGCGAGCGAGATGTATGGAAAACTGATGAGCATCAGCGACGAGCTGATGTGGAAGTACTGGGTGCTGCTGACCGATCTGCGCCTCTCCGAGGTTGAATCGCTCAAGGCTGAGGTTCTTGCTGGTAAATTGCACCCCATGGAGACCAAGAAGAAACTGGCGCGGACGATTGTGGCGGGGTTCCACGGTGAGGCTGCGGCAAAGAGCGCGGACGAGAATTGGGCGCGGATGTTCCAGGCTGGTGAGACGGCCGAGGATTTGGAAGAGGTCGCGGTGGCGTACGCAGATGTGGCGGGACCGGAAGGAACGCAGCAGATCCGCCTGCCGAAGTTGCTGGTAGCGATAGGGCTGGCCGCGAGCGGCGCGGAGGCGAATCGCAAGATTGCCGAAAGGGCGGTGCGCGTGGATGGCGACGTGGTGGAGAGTTTGCTGATTCAGGTCGGCGCGCTGCCAGCGCGGCTGACGGTGCGGCTGGGCAAGCGGGCGAAGGCGGCGGTGATTGCGTAAGGGGCGCACGCTGCGTGGATGAGCGGGACCGTTCCGGGGTAGAAAAAGCGAGGAAGGCATGAAGAGCCGGCGAACGGTGTTGAAGGGGTTGGCGGCGTCGATGGGCGCGACGGCGGTGAACTTGAGCGCGCTGGAGAGTTTCGCGCGCGGCTTGGATGAGCACAGTGAGCGGCCGAATATTTTGTGCATTGTGGGCGAGGGGCTGCGTGCCGATGAGTTTTCAGCAGCGGGCAATCGCATTCTGCAGACGCCGCACATGGACCGGATCGCCACGGAGGGATGCACCTTTCACAACGCGTTCGTGGTGAATGCGCTGTGCCTGCCGTCGCGGGCCACGATGCTGACGGGGCTCTACTCGCACACCACGGGCGCGGTATCGAATGTGGAGGGTACAGTGCCGGCGCGGTTTCCGCTGGTGTCGGACCTGCTGCAAAAGGCCGGATACGAGACAGCGTTTCTGGGCAAGTCGCACATTGCCGGCGCGCTGATGGATCACTACTGGGATTACTACTTCGGGTTCGTGGGCCAGGCGGATTACTACCGGCCGCGCATCACCGAGGGCGTAAAGGGCAAGTACGGGCCGGAGACGCTCTACGAAGGCGAATATGTTGACACGCTGCTGACGCAGAAGGCCGTGGGGTGGCTCAAGCAGAAACGCGAGAAGCCGTTCTGCATGTTTTTGTGGTTCTATGCGCCGCATGCGCCGTTCTACCGGCCGAAGGACCTCGTGAACGACTTCAATGGCGTGGCGATTCCCAAGCCCGCGACGTTCGATGAGGACCAGACGGGCTACGCAGGCAAGCCGCGCGCCGTGGCCAATGCGGACGACAAGATCGGATGGTCCGAGGTATTCACCGACGATCCTCGGTCGCTCGAGGAGTTGGTGAAGGATCACTACGCGGGCGTGGAGGACAACGATCGCAACGTGGGCGCGGTGATCGCGGAGTTGGAACAGCAGAAGCTGCTGGATCGCACTGCGATTGTGCTGAGCTCGGACCACGGATTTCTGCTCGGCGAGCATCATTTGTATGACAAGCGCGTGATGTATGAGCCGTCGATTCGCGTGCCAATGATGGTGCGCTGGCCGGGGCGCGTGAAGGCGGGAACGACTTCCGATGAGATGGTACTGAATCTCGATATGGCGCCGACGCTCATGGAGATTGCAGGACTGCCTGCGCCCGCGGAGATGCAGGGCAAGAGCATGATGCCACTGGCTGAGGGGAGGTCCGACGTGAAGTGGCGCAACGATTGGCTCTACGAATATTACGAGTATCCGGGGTTTGAAAATGTCCGGCCGTGCCGCGGCGTGCGGACGAAGCGCTACAAGCTGATTGATTTTTTCCTTGAACCCGAGGAGTTTGAAGTCTACGATCTTGAGGCGGATCCGGATGAGGCGCACAATCTCTACGGCAAACCGGGGTACGAGGAATTGACGGCGCACCTGAAGGCACGGCTGGCGGCGTTGCGTGCGGAGACCGGAGACAGCTACGAGTACAAGCCGACGGGATTGCCGCTGCATCCGGCGATGCAGGTGTTGTCGCAGCCGAAGTGAAAAGGCAGCTCTTAGCTTCTAGCTACTAGCTTTTTCGAGCTGGGGCGACGTTAGTGCAATCCCACCCTAAGCGCAAAAAGCGCGTTTAGGATGGGCGCCCGGCCAAGTGATTGGAAAATCAATACCCCGTAGAAGCGAGTACCCCAATGAGTGCACCGAGTACGCAATAAAACAGAAAACCGTAGAACGCCCACCTCGCCCACTCCCGCGCTTTGCGTTTCTCGCCTTTCTCCACGAAGTGCCGATGCGCCAAAAGCACAGGGATGAATAAAATCGCTGTCGATACAAAAAACGCCAGCATCCTTAGAGGCCAGCTTAGACGAGCGTCTTCCTTCTCTCGTACCTTCTCGACAGCCGCCGCAACATTGCTTAACCTTGGCGCGTCCAGTTGCCTGTAGTCGAATTCTCTCCTTGCGGCTTCGATGGTTTCAGAAGTGTAATCGTGTGGGTGGACATGCAAAATATCGTAAAGTTCCTCATCTGTCTTACCGGGCATCATTTCCAGTAGCTTTTCAGGTGAGGGCTTCACTTGAGTTTCTCCCTGCGCCGGATTATATAGCCATCCCCGCCAGCCTCAACCCACTGGAGCTATCTTTCAAAGCTGCCGTTCCGCGTTCTCATTCGCACAGCGCAAACTTGCGTGCGGAGTCGAGGAGTTTGGCGACGGACTCCTTCGAGCAGGATTCGGCGTAGATGCGCATGAGCGGTTCGGTACCGCTGGCGCGGAGCAGCAGCCAGGTTTCGGCCGCGTTCGGCTTGGTTTTTGCTTCCGGATTATCGAGGTAGAACTTCACTCCATCGAGATTCTCCTGGCGCAGAATGGGCATGCCGGCGAAGCTGGTGTCGCTGATTGGGAGTGCGCGAGCGCGGGCGATGGCGGCGTTCTTTTGGTCGTCGGAGATGTGCAGATCGATGCGGCCGTATTGATGCTCGCCGTACTCGGCTTGCAAGTCGGCGACGAGTTGGCCTAGG
>Ga0302281_10003068_pt1 | contig 11673 bp, 9 predicted proteins | sample III_Fen_E1_2_FD_198762 | JGI IMG/M metagenome (GOLD analysis project Ga0302281, IMG submission 198762) | Peat permafrost microbial communities from Stordalen Mire near Abisko, Sweden - III_Fen_E1_2 | ecosystem: Environmental > Terrestrial > Soil > Wetlands > Permafrost | place: Sweden: Abisko...
GACCCCGCATAAAACCGCCGGAGATCCGGCCGAGAGCGCCAATCACGGCGACGCCCGGCGGTGCGGCACCGACGCGGCCAGCGCCTTCGGCGCGCCCGCCAGCACATCAAGTGGCGCGTCCTCCGCAAGCACGGCCAGCGCAAGCGCCACGCCCGGGGCAATCCCCCGCACGGCCAGCGACTCGCCCGCAGGAGCGCCCCCAGCACGGAGGCGGGGGAGGTGCAGGTGGCGGCACACGCGAGGAGCGTGAAGCACGCCGCGAGTTTAAGCATGGCCCGGGCGCGCCGAAGCCCGGCACGCATCCGCAGAATTCAAAGATGGGTCCAAAGCCGCAAGTGGCGCGCGACCCGAAAGATATCGCAAATCCCGACGCCGTACGCCTCGTGCCGCTCGGCGGCTTAGAAGAAGTCGGCCGCAACTGCTCGTTCATCGAATACAAGAACGAGATCGTCATCATCGACATGGGACTCCAGTTCCCCGAAGACGAAACGCCGGGCATTGATTACATCATTCCGAACGTTGAGTATTTAGAAAAGAAAAAACAGAACATTGCCGCGATCATTTTGACGCACGGCCACTACGATCACATCGGCGCATTGCCGCACGTGCTCGCCCGGCTTGGCAATCCCCCGATCTATGCGACCGGCATTACGAAGGCGATCATCGAACGCCGCGCGGATGATTTTCCAAACGCACCGAAGATGAACATCCAGATCATCAAGGACGGCGACGAGATGAAGCTCTCCAACAACATCAATGCATACTTCTTTGGCGTGCCGCACACGATCCCGGAAACGACCGGCGTGATGCTCAAGACCCCGATCGGCAACATCGTCCACTTTGCGGACTTCCGTTTGGACTACGACGACGAAGGCAATGTGCACGGCATCGAAGAATTCGAGAAGCTCGGCAAGATGGGCGTGCACACCTTTATGGTAGACAGCACGAACGCGGAAAAGCCGGGGCACTCCGTGTCCGAGAAGACTGTCGAGCGAAACCTGGAAGAGATATTCAAGCTCGCCGAAGGTCGCATCGTGGTTGCAACGTTCTCATCGCTCATCACGCGCATTGCGGAGATCATCAAGATCGCCGAAAAGATCGGCCGCAAGGTCGCGCTGAACGGCTACTCAATGAAGACAAACATCGCGATCGCGCAAAACCTCGGCTTCGTAAAAGCCAAAGAAGGCACACTCATCTCCGTGGAGGAAATCAGCAAATATAAAGATGATAAAGTATTGATCCTCACGACCGGCGCACAGGGCGAATCGAACGCCGGCCTCATGAAGATCATCAACGGCGAACATCGCCACATCAAGATCAAAGTCGGCGACACGTTCGTGCTTTCGTCGTCCGTCATTCCGGGCAACGAGCGCAGTGTACAAACCGTCAAAGATAACTTGGCGCGCCAGGGCGCGATCGTATTCCACTCCGCGCTCGTCGACATTCACTCCTCCGGCCACGCGCCGAAGGGCGACATCGAGCTCGTCATTAAACTCCTCAAGCCAAAGTTCCTCATGCCGGTGCACGGCTACTACTTCATGCGCGCCGCGAACGGCATGACTGGGCGCGATGCGGGCGTGCTCAAAGACAACGTGCGCTTGATGGATAACGGCCAGGTCGCCGAACTCACAAAGGACACGTTCAAGATCACAAAGGAAGAAGTGCCTGCATACTACGTGATGGTAGACGGACTCGGCGTCGGTGACGTTGAAGAGGTCGTGCTCCGCGACCGCCGCGCGCTCGCCGCAGAAGGCATGCTCGTCATCATTCTCACGGTTGATCGCGACAAGGGCCGCTTGCTCAAAAATCCCGACATCATCTCGCGCGGCTTCATCTACCTGAAAGACAATCAGGAAATCCTGGATGAGATCCGCAAGCGCATCCGTGGGCTCATGACCCGGATCCCCAACTTCCGCGAAGTGGAACCGGATTACGTGAAGACTTTGTTACGTGATCAAGTGGGGCAATACCTGTACACAAAGACCAAGCGCCGCCCGATGATATTGCCGGTGGTGATAGAGATATAACAAACGGGGAAAGAAATGTTTCTCGGGGACGGGTCGCGTTCTGCTGAACGCGCCCTAACGCTCGGCACCTTCGTGCCTCCGCGATTCCCCTCAAAACACTTCTGTCCCTGTTTTTATTTCAATAACTCCAGCAAGTCATCTTTCCAGCCTCGTCGAGTTTGATCGGAAAGAAAGACCCTCGAAGGGCAGGTTGTTTTGGGATTGATCTCGTGATGCCCTAAAATACTTTCACGAACCGTTTGCGGATAATATTCTTTAATGATATTCGCCGCGGCAGAAAGTTCGATGTCGGATGGCCTCGTGTTCTCAAAATCCCCGTCAAAGCAAATAGCAACGCTCCGACAATTCGCATCCCAATCGCCGGCTTGCCAACCAATTTCATCATCATTTAATAATCGCTCCACTGTTCCATTGTGGCGCACAAACCAATGGTACGGCCAAAAAACTTGGCGACTGTTCCGAAAATGACCTGAGTAGATAGGGCGTCCCTTCATTTTTTCATCCGCCGCATATTTCGGCGCGGCAAACTCCGGAGCATAAAGCCGGATAAGCTCCATTCCCGAAAGCAAATCTTTTGTCATGCCAGGCGGATTGCTCGTATGATGGATTATGATTGTATCAGTATTTGGAGGATTGTTATCGAGTGCAATATCCCCAATCAAAAGATGCCCCGCGAAAAAATCGTAAAGCTCGATCTTTAGTAGCTCCTGTTCTGCATCGCTCTTTCCGCGCCATTGCTTGCGCAACTCTTCTAATTCCGGAAGGATCACCAGATACCAGTCTGGATTCTTTAAAAGTGGAGTCCAACGCGATTGTGTTCCATGAATATCCATATCGATATTATAGCAACACTGCCCGTGATATAATCACTATATGAAACCGATCCTTGTTTCTGGGATGCAGCCCACCGGGCGCCTGCATATTGGCAACTATCTTGGCGCGCTCAAGAACTTTGTGGAGCTGCAGAACTCGGGCAAATATCAGTGCTACTTTTTCTTGGCCGATCTGCATGCGCTCACCGAAGGCCCGGAGCCGAAGGCGCTCGCGGCGAATATCGTGAACCTTACTGCGGACTATCTGGCGGCGGGACTTGATCCGAAGAAGTCGGTGATCTATCAGCAGTCGCAGATCCCGGCGCACAGCGAGCTCGCGTGGGTGTTGAACACCGTGACGCCGATGGGTGAGCTGGAGCGTATGACGCAATACAAAGACAAGTCGGCGCGGCAGGCAGCGAACGTGAACGCCGGGCTCCTCACCTATCCCGTGCTCATGGCGGCAGACATTGTTTTATATGACGCAGAGTTCATCCCCGTGGGAGAAGATCAGCTCCAGCATCTTGAACTCGCGCGCACGGTGGCGCGGAAGTTCAACGCGCGCTTCGGCGGCACGTTCGTGGAACCAAAAGGACTGCTCACCCAAACGCCGCGCGTGATGTCGCTTAAAGACCCTGCGAAGAAAATGTCCAAGTCCGATCCGGACGGATGCCTGTTTATGGACGATTCGCCGGAGGATATCAAGCGCAAGCTTGCGCGCGCCGTAACAGACTCGGATGGCGCGATATTGTACGATCCGGAGAAGAAGCCCGGACTTTCAAACTTGCTCGAGATTTATGGCGCGTTCGTGGGCAAAGACCCGCATGCCGTCGCAATTGATTTTGAGGGAAAGCAATATTCCGATCTTAAGAGCGGCCTCGCGGAGCTTATCGCACAACATTTTGAAAAATTCCGTGCAAAGAAAACAGCACTACTCGCGAAACCGGCCGGGATGAAAAAAGTATTGACCAGCGGGTCAAAGAGAGCGGGTATTATTGCCACAAAGAAGATGACCGAGGTTAAGAAAAAAGTCGGGTACTAAACCTCGCCACGTATTACGCCTTCCGTATCGCCACCCAGACTTCCTGACCTTCGAGCTTGGTTACTTCTTCTGCGATAAACTTTTCCGATCGCCCGAATTCCACCGCCGTTGCGCCGATATCCACCTTGAACGCAGATTCGTTGTTCTCAACCGCGCTCTTCGCATCTGCAGTCATATCCATCAACGCAACGATCTTATCCTTCGGCTCAAGCGCTGCCTTCTGACGCAGCTCCTGAAACATGCGCGCCACTTCGCGCACCAGTCCTTCCTCGCGGAGCGCGGGAGTGATGACGGTATCGAGCTCCACTTCATTCGCGAGCTCCGGCACAAAGACGATCTCTTTTACATTCACCTCATTCTTTAATATCTCAAGCAAGCGCGCATCACGCGCCGCCGCCGCGCCGCGCACCGTTAGTTTTGCGAGCGGCTGGCGCACTTTGATCTTTGCTTCCGCGCGCGCGGCAAGGCCAAGGCTCGCCAGACGCCGGATCTCCGCCATATTTTTCATCAATTCGCCGCGTTCTTTCTCGGCCAGCGAAAACTCCGTCTTCGGCCATGCTTCCAAATGCACCGAACCGGCGCCGTCGGCGGGCGCAAGCTCAAGATAGATCGCCTCCGCAAGGAATGGCATGAACGGCGCGAGTACGCGGCTCGTCGTCAAAAGCGACGTCTGCATGGTTTTGAAAAATCCCGCGTCCTTGCGCTTGCGCGAACGGCGCAAGTACCACGTCGAAAGGTCATCTACATATTCCTGTATCGCGCGCGTGGCGTGAACGGTGTCGTAGGCGTCGAGCGAGCGGGTGACGACGTCCACAAGCTCTTCCGTGCGTGCCGTGATCCACTGGTCGAGAATATTTTCCTGCGTGGAAATATTTTTATCATCGGCGCGGACGCCCAGCCCACCCGAAACCTCGCCGCGATACGTCGCGAAATATTTATAGACGTTCGTCAGCAATAACCCCACTTTGCGATACACGCTCTCAACGCCCTTCTCAGAAAAATTCAAATTGTCCGCCTGCATCACAACGGAATTCATAAGATAGAACCGCAAGCTGTCCGCACCAAATTTGTCAATCAATAATTTTGGGTCAGGAAAATTATTTTTTGACTTGCTCATCTTTGATCCATCCTCCGCCAGGATCGTACCCGTTGTCACCACGTTCTCGAACGGCGCATGGCCGAACAAAATGTACGACACGACGTGCGAAAGGTAGAACCACGCGCGCGTCTGCGCGATATATTCCGCAACGAATTGCGCGGGAAAATGTTTTTTAAACTCATCTTTATTCTCAAACGGATAATGATATTCCGCGAACGGCATCGAGCCAGCCTCGATCCACGAATCGAAGATCTCCGGCGTACGCTTCATCACGCTGCCGCATTCAGCACACGGGAATGTGATGTCGTCGATGTATGGCCGGTGAAGATCCGCCTCGCCGGTATCATTCCGCGGGATGTTCTTTACTCCCAACTCCATAAGTTCGGCAGGCGTAATAAAAAGGCCGTTGCCATCACGCTTCTTCCCCACCGTAACTTTGTCGCTCCAGCCCTGCGCGACCTGCGAAAGCATCCAGATCGGATCTTCATGGCTGATAATCGCGATGTTTTTCCCATGGTGTTCGGACTCCATCTCCCGCAAGAAATCCCATACGCGGATGCGGACGTCGATCAGCGATTCGCTCCCCACATCAACATGGCCCACAAACCGGCTTTCGTACGTCGGGAATATCTTTGAATACTCCGTTCCCGGCTTTCCAGAAAGCGACCCGTAATTTACTTCGCGAAGGCGCTTATCATAATGGACTGGCATGCCAAGCTCTTTCGCAAGGATCTCTGCGGATTCCGTTGTGCGCGTGAGGTCCGACGCAAAGATCATATCTATCTTCTTCGCCCTGAGCTGCTTTGCAGTATGGGCGACCTCATCCTTCCCCTTCGGAGTAAGGTGGCAATGCTGATCCCCTGAATCGATGATCCCGAAGATGATGTTCTCCGCCTCGCCGTGGCGCATCGCAAAATAGTCGTTCTTCGCCCCACCGGCGGCTTGGCTCAACTCCTCAAGGCTTCCCACCGCTTTCACGGCCTCGCACCCACCGCATTTCCACACCGGCACCGGGTTGCCCCAATAGCGATTGCGCGAAATGTTCCAATCCGGCGCTGCTTCCACGCTCTTTTTATAGCGGCCATTTTTGAGGTGCTCCGGGAACCAGTTCATCTCCTTCTCATTCGTTTCAAGTAGACCCGGTTTTATCTTTTGTATATTCACGAACCACGCCGGAATCGCGTTATAAAAAAGCGCGGTGCCGCACCGCCAGCAATGCGGATACGAGTGAGTATATTTTTCTTTTTTGAAAAGCAGCTCGCGTGTTTCAAGATCTTCGATCACCAGCTTATCCGCTTTTTTGAAATACTGTCCGCGCAAAAATTTCGGTGCCTTATCATTGAAAAGGCCGCGATCGTCGAGCATCGGCACCACCGGTAATCCGACCTTCACGCCCAACGCGTAGTCATCCTCGCCGTACACCACCGCCGTGTGCACGATGCCAGTACCGTCCTCGGTAGTGACAAAATCGGCGGCATAGACCTTATACGATTTCTCGCCCTGCATCGCGGGAACATCGAAAAGCGGCTCATACTCGAGGCCGACAAGATCGCTCCCTTTTATATCATCGTGCACGATCTCAATCTCTTGATCATCGAACACTTTTTTTACAAGCTCGCTCGCAACAATATACAACCACTCGGCGCCTTTAATACGAAGCGCGGTATACGAAATGTTCCCCCCTACCGCAAGCGCAACATTTCCTGGCAGCGTCCATGGCGTTGTCGTCCAGGCGAGAAGGTACGCGGTATTTTTTGTCTCATACTTGTCTCCAAATTTTTGACCCGCCTTCAAGTGGAATTTCGCAATCACCGACTCCTCCGTCACATCCTTGTAGCTGTTGTCCATCGCAACCTCGAAGTTCGAGAGCGGCGTCTCGCAGCGCGGACAATACAGCAGTACCTTGCGGCCTTCGTAGATCAATCCCTTATCATAGGTCTGCTTGAACCCCCACCAGACCGATTCCATAAAATCGGTATCCATCGTTTTATACGAATCATCAAAATCAACCCAGCGGGCGATGCGGCGGATCATCGAGCGCCACTCGGAAACATATTGCAACACCATACTCCGGCACGTTTCGTTGAAGGTCTTTATCCCAACCTCCTCGATCTGTTTTTTGCCGGAAATGCCAAGCTTGCGCTCGACGACCTCTTCAATCGGCAGCCCGTGGCAATCCCATCCCCATCGGCGGCGGACGTATCGCCCATTCATTGTCTGATAGCGCGGCACAACGTCTTTTATTGTGGAAGCCAAAATGTGCCCGTAGTGCGGAAGCCCGGTAGCGAACGGCGGCCCATCATAAAATGTGAACGGCTTACCATCCGCTGTCTGTTAAGGCTCTTTTCAAAGGTTTTATGCTCATCCCAAAACGCCAAGACCTTCTCTTCTATTTCCGGAAGCTTGATCTCGCCCTCCAGGAAATGCGGCGCGTGATGCGGAGTGTTCTTTGCCATTACCTAAAAATAGCAGGTTTTTAATGATTTATAAAGGAAAAGGGCTCCTCGTAAAGGAGCCCTCTATGCGATATATGCTTATCCGCCTGAAAATTATTCTCCAATGATTTCAAGCAAATAGCTCACGGGGATAAAGTAGCACTTGTCCTGTCCTTCGACGGATGATGAAATGCGCCGTTGAAGCCCTTCGCGACTGCAGATCTCTCTCTCAAACAGATCTAGTCGCCAAGGATTATTCAATTGCAATTCTGCTTTATTTTCCCCGCGCTGAAAAATTTCCTCGGGGATCGGCGAGAGTTTGCCTATTTCCCAAACGCCCGACCCGCTCGGACTTTGTTGGATGCAGATATGCGATTGAAAGCGTAACACTATTGACGATAGTACCACCACTGCCGTCTCCATGCTTTCTCATTTCTCCCTGATGGCACAGCCACCGAACTGCTGATTATTATACCCGTGCGCTTAGATCTTTTCAAGCGTTTTGATCCCAAGAAGCCCCAATCCTTTCCGCAGGACACGCGCGGTGGTGGCAACAAGCAACAGGCGCGCGCGGCGCTGGGCATCGTCATCCCTTTTTAGGATCGGCGTCGTCTCGTAAAACTTGTTCGCCGCCACCGCAAGTTTATAAAGATAAACAGCAAGCGTGCTCGTGGAATACAATTCGCCGGCGCGTTGCACGATATCGGGAAATTCAAACAGTTTGCGTATAAGCGCGAGCTCGGTTGTGTGCGCGAGCATCGATATGTTCACCGCGCTCGGGCGCAGCTGCGCATCCTTCACGCCGGATTTTCGCAGAATGCTCTTGAGCCGCGCGTACGTGTATTGCAGATACGGCCCACTGTCGCCCGAGAAGTCGAGCATCTTTTCCCAATTAAAAATAATTTCGGTCGTGCGATTTTCTTTGAGCTCATCATATTTCAAGGCTCCCATTGCCACCGTGGAAGCGACCTCCGTTTTTTCTACTACCGAAAAATCCGGGGTTTTTATCTCGATGACTTTCCGTGCCTCAGCAATCGCTTTGTTAATGAGATCCTCTAAAAGCTCTACCTTCCCCGCGCGGGTGGAAAATCTCTTGCCTCCCTCCCCAAACACCAGGCCGTATTTTATATGTTGCAGCTCGGCGGTATCCCATCCCAGCCGCTTTGCAATCGCAAAAAGCTGCTCAAAATGAAGCGCTTGCTCATTTCCTACTACATAGAGAATCTTCGCCGGTTTATATTTTTTGAGCCGATACTTAAGATTTGCGATGTCTCGCGCAAGATAGATGCTCGCTCCATCGGATTTTTCCAATACTGCAGGCGGCAGATGTTCGTCCTCCAATTTAATGACGATCGCACCCTCACTCCGCTCCGCAATATGTTTTTCTACCAAATCCTTTACTATCGTCTTCATTTCTCCCTCAAAAAAACTTTCCCCTATCCACACATCAAAATCGGCTCCAAGGATCTTGTACATTTTCTGGAACTCCTTGAGGGATTCTTTTTTGAACCATTCCCAAAGCTTTCTGTTTTCACGATCGCCCTCCTCTAATTTTCTGAATTCCTCCTGACCGCGCCGATCGAGATCTGAATCGGACTCCATTTCCATATGGAAACGCACGTATAATTTTTGTAGTTCTTCGATAGGGTTTTCTTCGACACGTTTTTTGTCACCCCACATCTTATATGCCACGATTAATTTTCCAAACTGCGTTCCCCAATCGCCAAGATAATTCCACCGCACCACACGATATCCAGAAACCTCAAGAATATTACTTAACGATTCCCCTATTATGGTATTCCGTAAATATCCAACGTGCATCGCTTTAGCAATATTCGGTGATGAATATTCCACGATCACCGTCTTCCCTTTTCCGATATTCCCCTCGCCAAATTTCTTATCGCTCGCGAGCGCGGCGAACTCTTTTTGCATCGTCTCGTCGCTCAGCCAGAAATTGATGAATCCCGGCGCGGCAGCCTCTACTTTTTGGAAGAATCCCGCGGGCGCGGCAGCGACGATACGCGCGGCATACTCTTTGGCAAGGTCAAGCGGAGACACACCCAACTTTTTTGCTTCGCGCATGGCAACATTGGTCGAATAATGCCCAAAAAGCTCTCCGTCAGGAACGGAAATATCGATCGCGGTATCCGCACCGAAGATGTTTTTTAAAATGATAGCGATTTCCGTGACCATTGACAAAATAGTTTAATGTGTGCCATGATGCAGACGTGCTGGTGCTTCGCCCCTGCTCGGATCTGCGTCCCGCCTCAGACCCCCAAGGCGATGAGAACCGGACCGACGGCGAACTCCCGACAACAACTCCACTGGGTGGGAAAGTAGGGGTTGCCCGGGAACCTCTCGCCCTGTCGAAGCACCAGCGCGTGCCATTGCTCTTTCACATATATTACCACAGTAGCGGCCCCGCGCGATTTCGCCGGGGCCATTTCTTTAACCAATTTTTAATACAAGTAATGTAGAATGAATCCATGGACAAGCGAACAAGCACACTAGCGGAAAATCGCCGGGCAGGCTTTGACTACGAGATCTCGCAAAAATATGAGGCGGGCATCGAACTCAAGGGGTACGAAGTAAAAAGCGCGAAAGGCGGCCGGCTTCAGATTGCCGGCGCGCACGTGCTCATCCGCGGCGGCGAGGCGTGGCTCGTCAACTCGCATATCCCGCCGTACCAGGCGGGCAACACGCCGCCGGACTACGAAGAAGACCGTGCGCGCCGGCTCTTGCTATCCAAAGACGAGATAAAAGAACTGCAGGGCACGCTCATTGATAAAGCGCTGCACGTCGTTCCCCTTCACGCATATTTAAAACACGGACTCATAAAACTCGAGCTTGGCCTTGGCCGCACGCGCAAAAAATCCGACAAGCGCGAAGCGATCAAAAAACGCGCTCACCAGCGGGAGATCCGCGAGGATTGATCCAAAAAGCTCCGCGATACTGCGGGGCTTTCTATTATCACGCTTTCAAATACTACTGCGCTGTCGAAGAAGTTTTTGCCGTCGATGAAGCCCCTGCCGTTGATGACGTGATAGCGGCATTCAGCGTATTTTCAAAATCGCTCAACCCCGTCGGATTCGGTATTTGCTTAAGGTTCAAGAAGAACGTCGGCGTGTGATCGATCTGCGCCGCGGTGCCGCCGTTCACATCGGTCTGGATCTTTTGCACTACCGACGTCGCATTCATATCGGTGTTAAAAGTATTCACGTCGAGCCCGATCGATTGCGCGTACCCGTCAACATATTGCGAAAGTACCTGCGCCGGCGTGAGCGCGGAGTTGGTGGACCACTCGCTCTGCTTGGAATATAGCAAATCGTTCATCGCCCAATATTTTGCCGCGCCACCCTCGAGCCCTGCCGCCTCCGCCGCCTGTGCGCTGATCCCCGCGAACGGATGGATTGTATACAGCGGGAAGTTGCGGAATACGAAGAGTACCGTACTGCTGTAATTCTGCACCAGCTGCTGAACCACCGGAAAATATTCGCCGCACGCCGGGCACTCAAAGTCGCCATACTCGACGAGTGTCACCTTCGCGTTCGGATTGCCCTCGCTCCAATCGGTCGGCGTGAGCGCCGGCGCGGTCGTTGAGACGAACGTACTGTTTGCGTTGTTCACCGCCGTACCGCTCGAATACACGCCGGCAATGATCACGCCCGCCGTGACGAGCACAATAAGCCCCACGATGAACCAGATCGTCGTCTTGTTTGCCTGCCCGGCATTGCTCGCGCCTGCATTCGTATCGTTTTTCATAGTCCACTTATTTTACCCCTTTTTAATAAAAAAGCTAACAAGGATGCCGGCGGGTTTTATCTATATAAAAAGAAAGGCCGCCACGCATGGTTGTGCGCGACGGCCTGGTTGATGGTTAGTTTTGAAAATACTTACGATATCCCGGATCGCCAAGATACGGAAGGCGTTTGTCGACCCCATAGATGAAGCCAAGGACGATGCCAGCATCATTTACGAGACCGTCAAAACTCCCATTGTGATTCATCCAGTACTCCCCGAGCCGATGCCACGTCCCAGCTACTGCAAGTGCTACCGTCGGACCAACATCCATGAAGTGCGGACTCAAAATCTCGGCGTTTACCGAATACGCTTCATCGAGTGTCACGCTCTCGATAAGTCCTCCATCGAGGATGTTCTCGTAGTTAAAGCCACCGCCAATACGATTGAGCTCCTCGAGCTTTTGCTTGGAGCGACTTCCGGGAACTCTTTCTTTCCCTGGCATTGACGCAATGCCCCA
>Ga0302281_10003070_pt1 | contig 11668 bp, 11 predicted proteins | sample III_Fen_E1_2_FD_198762 | JGI IMG/M metagenome (GOLD analysis project Ga0302281, IMG submission 198762) | Peat permafrost microbial communities from Stordalen Mire near Abisko, Sweden - III_Fen_E1_2 | ecosystem: Environmental > Terrestrial > Soil > Wetlands > Permafrost | place: Sweden: Abisko...
AGACAACCAAACTGTGAAGCTGTTAAAAGCATAAAAAAACCGGAACCCCGTTTGGGTAAGGTTCCAGGAGATTTTCAAACCCATTAACCAACAAGGGTACTAGGTTCACCAAGAAAATCTTAAATGATTAAACCGAAATCTTTGTTCTACCTTACTTGGTACCCTTGGTGGTTCAAATTATTCCGCCGAAACCATTTTGGCCATCATTTCGGAATAGCGGTTTCCCGAAATCGGAATTTTCGCCAGGATTTGTTGAATCCCCGCTAAATCCTGTTCACTCAAGGTAATCTCCGCCGCCTTGGCGTTTTCCTCCAAATGGGAAACGTGGGTGGTGCCGGGGATGGCGGTGATATCCTCCCCTTGCCGCAGCAGCCAGGCCAGCGCGGTTTGGGAAGCAGTGGCGCCCTTCGAGGCGCCCAGGTCTGTGACCGCTTCCACCAGTTTCAGGTTGGCGGCGAAGTTTTCACCCTGAAAGCGGGGTAGGGTGCGGCGCATGTCCTTTTCCGGTATATCCTCAAAGCGCTTAATCTGTCCGGTTAAAAAGCCCCGGCCCACGGGGCTAAAGGCCACCAGGCCGATTTTCAATTCCCTCAGAACAGGAAGGATTTTTTCTTCCAGGCCCGTCTCCCAGAGGGAATATTCGCTTTGCAAAGCGGTTAAAGGGTGGACGGCGTGGGCTTTTCGCAGGGTAACGGGGCCCACTTCGCTTAAACCGATGTAGCGGACTTTGCCTTCTTTGACCAGTTGGCCCATGGCGCCCACGGTTTCCTCAATGGGTATCTTTGGGTCTTTGCGGTGGAGGTAATAAAGGTCCACATAGTCCGTACCGAGCCTTTTTAAACAGCCTTCCAAACTTTCGCGGGCGTTTGCGGGCGATCCGTCCAGCGTGTCGGGACCGGCCTTGCCGTTTTTCCAGGCGAACTTGGTGGCCACGATTACTTTTTCACGGCGGCCTTTTAAGGCTTTGCCCAGAAGTTCCTCATTGGTAAAGGGGCCATAGCTCTGGGCGGTGTCCCAAAAATTAATTCCCAATTCCAGCGACCGGTCCAGAACTTTGAGGCATTCCTCGGGGTCGGCTTTGCCGCCGTTGTAAGCGAAAGTCATCCCCATACAGCCCAAACCTAAAACGGGAACTTCCAGACCCTGGCTTCCTAATTTTCGTTTTTGCATTTCTGACTCCTTCGAAAGGGATAGGCCAGACTAGAGGGGGAAGGGTGCGGATTGCAAGGGAACGACAGGACATAAAAACTTCTTTAACCACCAAACCCTTAGCACCGCAGCTAAGGGTCGATGACCCGGGCACCAAGGAAGGCAAGAAGAGGAATTTGATTTAAACATTAAAGATTTTCTTGTGCCGAGTTACCATAAAACAAATTATGGAAATCGGTACTATACCGACCTCTTTAAAAGCTTTATTGAAGGCCGGCATGGTGCCCTTGGTGCCTTGGTGGTTAAAAATTGTTTTGGGTTTCGAGGTTATTTAGAGGTCTGAACGCCTTCCACTTCAAAACTCAATTTCACTTCATTGGCCGCCAAAAGACCGCCCTTGTCCAGGGGTTCGATCCAAAGCCCTGGCCCGCCAAAAGTATTTTGGCGTTATTCGCGTTCCAAAAATCTTGAAACGGTTAACTTCTTCAAATAGTATACTAGCGTATACCTTTTGCGTTTGCCAATTAAGCCCACGGTGGGAGAGGAAAATGAGCGAGATTGTTTCTCAAAGTTTAGTAGAAAATAAAATTTATCTTTTTCGTGGTAAGAAAGTAATGCTTTCCGAAGATCTTGCGGGGTTGTATGGGGTATTGCCGAAGGTCTTGAATCAGGCTGTAAAGCGCAATATTGAACGATTTCCAAATGATTTTATGTTTCAACTCACCGAAAAGGAGGTCCGGTTTCTAAGGTCACAAATTGTGACCTTAGAAACCGGAAAGGGCAGGCATTCAAAGTATCTTTCTTATGCCTTCACCGAGCAAGGTGTGGCGATGCTTTCCAGTGTTTTAAAGAGCAAGAAAGCTATTCGAGTGAACATCGAGATCATGCGGGCCTTTGCCCGATTGAGGGAAATTTTGGCGACCAATAAGGATTTCGCCAGGCGGTTGGAGGAATTGGAGCGGAAGTTTAACGCCCATGACCATCAATTTCAGGCTGTGTTTGACGCCATAAAAGAATTGATGAAGACGCCGGAAAAACCCAAAAGGCGCATTGGCTTCTTGGAAGAATCTAAAGCGGTTTACCAGGCTAATTAATTTTGAGGTGTCGTCGTGAATAAAAAGGTTTTTCAAAAAACGAAAAAAAGAAATAAGAATTGTGTTTTTTCAAAACCGCCGGTTAAAGAAGCCGTGAAAATCAAGAAGACGGCTGAAGCGATGCGGTCCAGAAAGGATCGATCGATACCCTTGAACGGCATTATTCACAAACTGGAAAAAATGCCGACTTACCATGAGGATTTGATTGAAAAATTGAAAAACCCGGTTCGGGCCCGCAACTATCTTCGGGAAGCCCTCGCGTTAAGCTTGGAAGACGGAGATGGCGCTACATTCCAATTAGCTTTGAGGGATGTGGCGGAAGCGCAAGGCGGAGTGGGGGTGGCTTCGGGTAAAGCGGGTATGAAGCGGGAAAATATTTACCGCATTCTCTCGAAAGAAAGACACCCTAAATTCGACAGTGTTTTAAAAATCGCCAAGGCGGTTGGTTTTCACGGCTAAGGGTAATTCCACCTTGACCGCTCTTCAAAAAATCGCTCACGAGTTTGGCGTCACATCATTAACAGAGTTGGCGCATAAAAAAACCGGAACCCCGCTTGGGCAGGGTTCCGGTTACCCTGCTTCTTTATTTAAATAAAATAAGGAGAGCTGGGCTGGTCATTTTCCCATTTAAATATTTGGGAAAAATGACCGGGCTGTGTTTGAAGGTTTTGGTATTACTTGGTTTGGACGCCTTCCACTTCAAAACTCAATTTCACTTCATTGGCCGCCAAAAGGCCGCCTTTGTCCAGGGCTTCGCTGAAATCAATGCCATAGTCCTGCCGGTTGATCTCGGTTTCGGCGCTGAAAGCCGCGTGCGTCTGGCCCTGATCGTCGGCGATGGAACCTTCGTAGCTGGCTTTTAACACCACCGGCTTGGTCACCCCATGCAGGGTCAAATTACCCTCAATGGTAAAATCCCCGTCTTTGATATCGCTGACTTTGGTGCTTTTAAAAACAGCCGTCGGATAGGTTTCCACCTCGAAAAAGGCGTCGCTGCGCAAATGGTCGTCACGGCCCTTGACGCCCGTATCCACGCTGGCCGGGTCAATGGTGACCTCGACCTTTGATTGAGAGGGATTCTTTTCGTCAAAGTTAAATTTTCCCGAAAATTTGGAAAACTTTCCCATCACCGTGCTGATGGTCAGATGCTTTACCTTAAAGGTGATGCTGCTGTGGTCCGGGTCTATCTTGTAAACCGCGGCTTGACTGATACTGACGGCGGAAAAGACCCCAAAAACCAAGGCTAAAATCATAAAACCTTTTTTCATATCCGGCTCCTTAAATTGATCGACAGCTGGTATAGATTACGGAATAAGGGGGAAAAGGGTTACGAGAAGAGAAGAATTTTCAGTAGTGTTATAGTTTAGCCGTCATTGCGAAAAATGGCCCCTGAATAGGGGGCCGGTTATGACAGGCTTGAAGTGGTCAGCCTGTGTGGCCGACCCTGCATGGGCAAAGCCCATGTACAATCCCAGTGTTTACGGTGTTTGTCGTTGTGGTTAAAGGCTTATCAAACTGTGGTTGCCGCGGCGTAATCGTGCCGCTATTCGCGGCACACTCCTCGCAATGACATCAAAATTATTAAACCGCAACCGGACACACTACCGATTTTTCTGGTAACTTTCTTTCCGGTCGGGGAGTATCTATTTCCAGCTCTTCTTTGGGAGGGCGTATTAATTTTAAAGGAGTTGTTATGAACGGTACCAAATTAGCCTCAACCACCGCCATTGCCACCGCTGTCGCTTTTAGCGCGGTTGCCCTTACCACCACCGCCCATGCGGGTGACTGGACCAAGATTAAGGGAATCAAAGTAGAGAAGGTTTACGGCGTGGCCAAGGCCGGCAAGAACGATTGCGCCGCCAAGGGTCATTCCTGCGCGGGCCAGTCCAAGGTTGATAACGATCCGAACGAATGGATCTTTTTGCCGAAGGGTGTCGCCGCGAAAATCGGTGGAACCGTGATGGCGCCTGCTGCTGCAGCCCCTGCGGCGGCGATGTAAGAGTATTTGATGGGACAGGTTATTCAGGGGGCGGGGATGGGTCTCCGCTCCCCCCATTTATCGCACGTTTTAGAAAACAAACCACAAGTTCCCTGGTTTGAGGTAATGGCGGACAACTATCTCAACCAAGGTGAAATACCCCATCGGGCTCTGGAAAAAATCCGGGCTCACTATCCGCTTAGCTTTCATTGTCTGGGCATGAACCTGGGCTCCACCGAAATTCTTAACGACAGCTATTTCAAAAGACTTTCCGAACTCATCGAACGCTACCAACCCCAGTGGATATCCGACCATCTTTGCTGGGTCGGCGCCAACGGCCTTCAATCGCACGACCTTTTGCCTTTGCCCTATACCGCCGACGCGGTGTCCCACGCGGCTTCCCGTATTCAGCAAGCCCAGGAAAAACTGGGCAGGCGGATGCTGATTGAAAACCTTTCGGGCTATTTGCGGTTCAACCAATCCGAAATGACCGAATGGGAATTTGTGAAAGCGGTAGTGGAAAAGGCTGATTGCCACCTGCTTCTCGATATTAATAACATTTACGTGAATTCCGAAAATCTTCGGTTTGATCCTTATCTCTATATAGATGCCATGCCGGTGGACCGGGTGAAGGAAATGCACCTGGCCGGTCATTTAAGAACCGAGGGAATTTTGGTGGATAACCACGGCTCGGCGGTGTGCGACGAGGTTTGGGATCTTTACCGCTACGCGGCCCAGCGCTTTCCCCAGGTGCCAACGTTAATGGAGTGGGATTTGAACATTCCGGCTTTTGAGGTGGTCTGGGCCGAAGCCCAAAAAGCCCAGACGGTTTTGAGCGGGGTTTTTGTTTAAAATTATTATTTTTTGCCGTCATTGCGAGGAGCGAATTGAGCGACAAAGCAACCACAGTTTATGGGTTATTTGCGCTGTTGATTAAAGGCTTATTTAAAACTGGGGTTGCTTCGTCATAAACGCCCTCCTATTCGGAGGTCATTCCTCGCAATGACAAACAAACCGCAACTATTGGTATTTTAAGGAGAGATTGTTTGTCACTTGAACAGATACAAAATGAATTTATCGAGTTTCTCTATACCCCGAAACCCGGGGAGGAGCAGAAAAACCATATCCGGTCTTACTTTCTAGACCCCCAGCATTCAGACCCCCATAACGGGCTCAAGATTTACCGGGGCAATCTGGTTTTTGGCCTGATCGGAGCCATGAAAGAAACCTATGTCTTTACCCTTTTTCTTTTAGGGGAGAATAACTTCAATTTTTTCTGCCGGGACTTTCTTTACCAAAACCCTTCCCGCGATTCGGACCTGATTCAGTATGGCGGCGGCTTTGGGGATTTTTTGGCGGCCCGGGAAGAAATACAGCATCTGGCTTTTATCCCGGAAGTGGCCCGGCTGGAATGGGCTTTGGAGCGGGCTTTTTACGCTCCACCCGAACCGTCGTTGACGGGTGAATTGCCTGAAATCGGGCGGGAATCAAAATTAGGGTTTAAGAATTCAGTCCGGCTGGTGCAATCCGCCTATAAAATTCACGAAGCCTGGGCTGGTTTTACTGAAAAGGGCGTGGATGGTTTTGAAGGAGAAATGTTCAAAAAGGAACCGGAATCGCTGGTGGTTTGGTCGGACAATGGCAGTCCCCGGGTGACGCCGGTGAATGAAACTTTGGCCGCCTGGATGAAAGGCGCGCTTCAGGGGCAAAGCCCATCTTCTCTAGTGCAATCCGCCGGTCTTTTAGAAGAAAATGGTAGGGAAGCCTATGGGTTCGCCCTTCAGCAGGGCTGGATCGCCAAGTAACCTCTTTTTCATTTCTTGCGTATAAAAGGTTATAACAAAAGGCGTCTAACCACAGAGGCACGGAGTACACAGAGTAAGGCAACCCCTGGATTAAGACCAAAAAATGATGTTAAGTTGGGCTGATTGTTTTTAAATCAAATAATTTTGCTTCACTCTGTGTACTCTGTGACTCTGTGGTAAAAAGCTGTTTGTTTTAAAAGTTGAATCAGGAGGACATCATGGAAAAAGCTACTTTTGGGGCAGGCTGTTTTTGGGGAGTGGAAGAATCTTTCCGCCAATTAAAAGGCGTCACATCTACCGCCGTCGGTTATGAGGGCGGTTCATTGGAACGCCCAACTTACGAGGATGTCTGCACCGGCCGCACCCTTCATGCCGAAGTGGTGGAAGTCACTTACGATCCAGCCCAAATTGGCTATGACGCTCTTCTCGATGTTTTCTGGAAGGGGCATAACCCGACCACGTTAAACCGCCAGGGTCCGGATGTCGGCACCCAATACCGCTCGGCCATTTTTTTCCATAGCCCCGAGCAGGAAAAAACCGCCAAGGCTTCCAAGGAAAAAGCGCAGAAGCTCTTTCCCCGTGAGATCGTGACTGAAATTGTCCCGGCCAAAACCTTTTGGAAGGCCGAGGATTACCACCAGCAATACCTGGCCAAACGGGGTCTGGGAAGCTGTCATATTTGAAGCTACCTTAAAAGATATTTTCAAAAACCCTTTTAAACCCCCCAAAAAGCCCTCAAACAATCCATGAACCGGGGGACCCTTTGCGCTAGAATCACTCCCCAAGCCGGGGTTTAACCCAGGTATTACGAGAAGAAGGATGGTTGAACAAAAGCTCATGAAAATAAAGCCTTGGGTGAGTGAAGCGGTTGAGGTGAAGCAAAGCGGTATGGAAGGTAAAGGGGTTTACTCGGTTCGTAAAATTAAAAAGGGAGACGTGGTTGGGGTTTTCGGCGGAATCGTGATGCCCGAAGAAGACATTGATACTTTAAAAAAGAACGTCGCGCCCGAAAAACTGAATATCGATCATGCGATGTATATTTATCCCGGTTTCATCATGCTTCATGATTATGAAAACGGCTGCGACCCTCTCTGTTTCGTGAACCACGCCTGTACTCCCAGCGCGCATATTGAGAACGGCATTATTCTTCTCGCTTCCCGGGATATTCCGGCGGGTGAGGAAATCAGCTGGGATTACCGCAAGACCGACAACATTGGCAACTGGACTTACGAATTTAACTGCCATTGCGGTACCGCCAGCTGCACCGGCAAGGTGCAAGTGGGACCCCAATTTCGTTCTAAAACACCGGTAGCGGTTTAAATAGTTCTTTAATACTCAATACCGTCTTTTCTTCATTGGAAAAGGCGGTATTTTTTTGTCTTCATGAATTTTCTTTTGTTTTTATTGGTTTTTAGCCGGTTTATCTGCCGGATTACCTCTCTTTTTCCTCAAGAATTCCTTAAAAAAAGCCGTTAGGTGAGGCGATTTACCACGCCCTGACGACACTGACATTATTCGAAAGTGACAATTGATGGCTTCATCCGCCCTCTATAGCGCGATCTCCGGGCTGCAATCGGATAGCACGTGGTTAGACGTGATTGGAAATAATATTTCCAACTCCAATACCACCGGCTATAAGTCCAGTTCGGTGAGTTTCGCGGATCAGTTCAACCAATCCCTTTTCAACGGATCGGGCGATAATGCCTTGTCCGAAATGGGCGGTGTTGATCCCCGGTCGCTAGGGACAGGCACCAGGGTTCAATCCATCCAGTCCAATTTTGCGCAGGGGTCAACTCAGGCGACCGGCGTCTCCACAGATATTTCTATTCAGGGAAATGGATTTTTAGTCGCTAAAAGTGGAAGCGGAACTTACCTAACCCGCGCGGGTAATTTGAATTTTGATAGCAATGGAAATTTAGTGGATGGCAACGGCGGACTCATTCAGGGTTATAACGCCAGTCTTCAATACACACGAACGACTATTAATAGTTTTTCTAATTTAGGATCTCCTTTTGCTCCTCCCTCTGTACCGGCTGTGATTACAAACGCCTCTTACCAATTGAATACATCGGATACGGCGAATATCACCAACATTCAAATTAATCCCGATATGACCATGCCGCCGAAGGCCACAACGATGATGAATCTTCAGGGAAATTTGGATGCCTTTCAGCAAGCCACGACTAGCGGCGGAGTTCTGAATATAAATCCCAACGGACAGCCTGTCTTGCCTTTGGCGGTAAGCATTGACCAGGGGCTTTTGGCGGGGTTTCCCACGTTGAATCCGGCGGTCGCGACAGAACAAGCCATTCCTCCGGGTCCGGTAACCGCCGCGACGTCTTACGCCATCCAGCAAACCGCGGATTTTACGGCGGCTCAGTCGCCCATTGTGGATTTTGGGATTGACCTCAATTTAGTGACGGCTAACCAAGGCAATTACGCCTGGGAACAACAACCGCCGCTGCCGCCCGCGACACAAATAAGTGAAACGGTTTATGACTCCAATGGACAACAGAGGCAGGTTACGATTCAATTTTATCAAGTGAATGATTTGGGCGCGGGGGGAATTAATACCACGACCGGTCCCAGTCAAGTGGCCTATGCCTGGTATGCCTTTGACACCACGGGGGGACAAGCGGTTTCGACCGCTAGTTTGTTAGGCGGGACTGGAATTCTTGAGGGGGATACCGCGCCTCTGTCCGGTTACGACGAAGGAGTGCTGGGACAGATTGAAATAGGCGATCTCATTTATTTTAATACGGATGGGTCTTTAGCCTCAGCTGGCGGGGGTTTTGGCGTTCCGCCTGGTAATATTTTTGGCGTTCCACCCTCCGGCGGATTTCCGGCTTCTCCCCATATCTATCTTCCGCCCGTTAATAATCCTTTACCCATTTCTCCGATTCCCAGTACGGGTGCGGAAATCACGCAAGTTACTTTGAACTTTGGGACTTTTGGGGCGATAGGAGTGGGGCAGCGCGATGGCCTTACGGGCGATGCTCAGGGAACTTATCAGACGATTAACGGGGTGAATACTTATGTACCGGACAGCCACGTCGGGGCTACACAGAACGGCTATTCGGACGGAACCTTACAGAGTCTTAATTTTGATGAATCAGGCAAAATCATTGGGTCTTTTTCTAATGGTCAAAAGCTGAATCTGGCGCAAGTGGCGCTGGCTTCAGTGAATAACCCGGATGGACTTAATAATACGGGCAGTAATTATTATTCCACCTCCCGTAATTCCGGAGCGATGCAGCTTGGTTTGGCGGGCCAAAACGGTTTGGGAACCATTGAAGGCGATTCGTTAGAAGGTTCCAATGTGGATTTGACGGTCGAATTAACCAATATGATTATCGCCCAACGGGGGTTTGACACGAATGCCAGGGTCATATCAGTCATGAATAGCGAACTTCAAACCGTCACTCAATTAGGTCAATAAAGGCCATTCCGGATTCAAAAATCCGTAATTTCAAAAAGTGTTTTAGCCATAAATTAGGCACTTTTAGGGGAATTTAACGATTTAACATTGGAAGGGGTCATCAGAAGAGTATGATAACTACATGAGAAATCGAAACTATTTAAACCTATTTCTAATTCTTGGTTTGTTGTTAACGGGTGTATTGCCCTGGGCTTGTAATAAGAATACGGGAGTTCTTCCCACTTCAGCTTCTTTACTTTCTATAACTTTTACGCCGACTTTTTCTTCGACTAATACCCCCACTAACACAGCTACTGGGTTGCCGATAAACACTTTTACAAATACCCCAACAATTACGCTTACCAACACAGCAACTAATATTATCACCAGTACGCCGACAGACACCGCTACCAATACCGCGACAAAAACCGCAACGAATACAGTCACAAATACTTATACGCCTACAGAAACATATACCCCGACCAATACGGCTACTTTTACCGTTTCCAGTTCGAATTTTATTATGAGTTCAGGCACCACGATACTGCAGGGAGGCGACTATTATTTTAATACAGTTGATATCAGCGGCAGTGCGCTGGTGACTTTAGGCGGCGGAGTTACTATTTTCGCCCAGTCTTTTACTTTGGGGGCGGGTGCGACGATTAGGGGACTGGGATATTGGTCAACAGAAACTAATACAACACCCGATATAACTTTTTCTGCCGCAAATGGGTTGCCTGTGACTTACGGGGGCGGAGCTGTTGGGCCTGGTCAACCGAATATGTGGGGTCCTGGAAATGGTTTTTCCAGTTCAGACAATAATGGCTATCCGTCCAGTGGGGCGGGACATGGGGGAATGGGTGGTTATGGTTTTCTTTTGCCGTCATATGTTAACGATGCTTATAGCGTTGTTAAGGGTGGCGCGGCCAATGATGATCCTGTTCACCCGGTTTATATGGGAAGCGGTGGTGGAGAGCCAAATATGTGCGGTGGAATTTATGTTGCTCCAGCGGGTTGGGGTGGTGGTTTGATTTGGATTGTTGTTTACAATCCCGCGACCAATCAAGTTGCCCCTGCAGTTATTAATGGAACAATAGATATGGATGGTTTCGCTGGTTGTGGTAGTTGCGGGTGCGGGTATGAAGACGGCGCGGGCGGCGCGGGTGGCTCCATTCTAATAGAAGCCAGTACTATTACAGGCTCAGGTAAATTAACCGCGAACGCAGGATCATCAGGAAGCTCAAGCATTATGGCAATTGGTAATTCTGGCGGCGGTATTATTTCCCTTATTGAAAATTTAACATCGTTCTCGGGAACTACGTCGGTTTTGGAATCAAATAATGGGGTTTATACCGACTACGGTGTCAGCTCCAATGGAGCCAATGGTTCAGTTACTTTTACCGCTGCACCGGCAAGTGGTTACTAAATCTAAAACAGCTAATCAAATTTTTTAATTCATAAATTCTTTTGAAAGCTTTTGGCTAGTTCCGGAGCTTTAATCGTACTTGTACCTACCTCCCCTGAGCTTTACAATCAAATTCGCAAGTCTTCTTGAGCGTTGAGCCTGTATACCCCAAGTGAAAACGGAGGCGGTTATGTTCATTTATAAGGCGGGTGTGGTGGGCGCGGGGGCAATGGGCGCCGGTATCGCGCAGGTGATTTCTTTTTCCGGCCTTCCGGTGGTTTTGAAAGATACGGATCAGGAGCGCGTGGACAAGGGCATTGGGATGATCCGCAAGGTTTATCAGGGCCGCATGGACAAAGGTAAAATGACCGCTTCTGAAATGGACCAAAAGATGAAGCTGGTCATGGGAACCACGTCTTATGATGACTTTAAAGACTGCGATTTGGTGATTGAGGCAGTCTTTGAAAACATGAAGGTGAAGCATCAGGTTTTTCAAGAATTAGAAAAAGTTCTGCCCGAAACCGCCATTATGGCCAGCAACACCTCCGCTCTTTCCATCAGCCAGATAGCCTCGGCGGTTAAAAAGTCCGATAAAGTTATCGGCATTCACTTTTTTAATCCAGCGCCCGTCATGAAATTAGTTGAAGTGATACCAGGTCTTCAAACCTCAACCGAAACAGTGGATGATGCCGTTGCTTTTGTTGAATCGCTCCGCAAGATGCCGGTTCGGGTTAAAGAATGCGCCGGTTTTTTGGTGAACCGACTTTTACTGCCATATCTCAATGAGGCGGCCTATGCTTTTCAGGAAGGCTCCGCCCC
>Ga0302281_10003073_pt1 | contig 11665 bp, 16 predicted proteins | sample III_Fen_E1_2_FD_198762 | JGI IMG/M metagenome (GOLD analysis project Ga0302281, IMG submission 198762) | Peat permafrost microbial communities from Stordalen Mire near Abisko, Sweden - III_Fen_E1_2 | ecosystem: Environmental > Terrestrial > Soil > Wetlands > Permafrost | place: Sweden: Abisko...
ATGAGGGAGGGCTGTCATGATCTGTGTCACCGCAAAGATACATAGGAGAGTATAGCGTGTTTGAAGAAGATTTTTAAAATTTTTTGATAGACGCAATATGTCTTAGCATTCTGCTAAGAAATTCTGAGCACGCTTTCGCGTGAAGACTACTGAAGACGCCGTATTCACTTATCTTCTGTTATCTCTATCCTGTTAAAATAAACAGCTCGAAAGATGGAGACAAGTCGATACTTCTAAATACATGGATGAAGACAAGTGAAAACAACTTGAAACTTGGCGCTGCCAAGATAGAAAATGCTTCTGTGCCGGGAAAACCATTTCAATCGAAGTTTGAAGCTCATGTCTCAACCATTCAAGCGATGCGGAGACAGAGGAAGACATGGCAAGAAATAGCCGATCATTTGACCGAGGCTGGATGCCCGACAAGCAAAGGGAATCTCTTCAATTTCTTTAAACGCTGGAAGCGCCGACCTTATGCGTTTGGTGCAGAGCCGGTCGCTCCGCCACCGGTTGAATCTTCTCCCGTTAACATACTTTTCGCACCACTCTGATACAGTCGTTTGAAAGCTTCCGCAAACCATGCCGTGGATTACGCTTCCAACGATCAAAAGAAAATCCCTTGATGCCGCTGATTCCGGCGACTTCATTAATAGCGTCTTTAATATCGCGGTTGAATCAGTGGATGCCTTACTGTGGAGCACTTGAAGGCGATGGATAAATTCAAGTTTCGTTGTTCAGAAGGGCACGAGTGGGTGGCTCATAGCGGCAAGATGGGATCTCACCGGGGAAAATGGTTGCGAGGAACCGGGTGTAATGAATGTTCCAATAGGACTTCCAGAGGAGAGAGGCTAACTCGTCTCATCTTTGAGGCAATTTTTGAAACCCCATTTCCGAAAGCACGCCCAAAATGGCTGCGCGGCAACAAGGGGATGCCGTTGGAACTGGATGGTTACAGTAAAAAAATGGGATTGGCCTTCGAATACCAAGGGCAACAGCACTATGGACACGAACCACTTTTTCACCGGACCAACTCGTTTGAGCGACAGGAAAAGAGAGATGAGGAAAAACGGCTTTTGGTGAAAATTTCATCAATCAAGATCCAATTGATTGAGATCCCATTTTTCAGAGATAATAAAACCGTTGATGAAGCCGTTCAATTCATCAAAAACATCCTCCTAAATCAGGGTGTTGAATTTGATGATAAGAAGAAAATATCCATTGATCCTTCGGCTCTCTACAGTGGCGATCTTAAAGCCAAGATTGAAAAAATCGTAACCGAGCGGGAGGGGCGGCTTCTTTCTGAAGGAGTTCTTGGCAGCACAATCAAGATCAAGGTGGAATGCAAGAACGGGCACAAATGGGATGTGACTCCTTCAAAATTGGAAAATGGAAGGTGGTGCCCAAAATGTGGCAAACTAAAAATGGCGAACGCCTTGCTGCTACCAATAGAGGATTTTCACACAAAAGCCGCAGAACGAGGTGGCCGCTGTCTATCTACTGAAAACAGAGGCATTCGCTTTCCTCATGAATGGGAATGTCATATCCACGGCTCTTTCTGGGCTACACCGAGAGATGTGCTTTTTGGGGAGAACGGGGGAACATGGTGCCCAAAATGCGGACAAGAAAAATGCAGAAGAACGAGAAGGCATCGAACATTCGAAGCTGTCAAGGCGGTGGCCCTTGCTCGTGGTGGTGAATGTCTTTCTCAATCCTATGATTCATCACGTCAAAAACTGCGTTTTCGTTGTTCGGCAGGGCATGAATGGGGGGCTACGCCGGATAGCATAAAACAAGGAACTTGGTGTAAAAAATGTGGAGCTAAAAGAGGCGGCTTTGCTGCCCCTGATGCCAAAACAAGCGGATTTACAGCAAAAAAATTCAAACCATCATTGGAACTGCTCTCTGTACACTGATCCTCAAACTATGACCACCTCCCTCCCTCCAGATGAATTGCCCCTAGATGGCGAGGCGGTTTCTGCCACCCCTCCCCCAAAAGAATCCCCCTCTCCTTCCGTTGAGGTCTGGCCTGATTCAAACACTCTCCGTGAAATGAGGGATCTGCATCTTGCAATGCTCAGAACCAAGCAAGTTTTAACACCAGAGGAGGAGGAATACTTGGCCTCCATGCCACCAATTCAAGATCTGACGGAAGAGGAGAAGGCTTACTATAAAATCCGGGTTTTGACTCCAGAGGAAGAGGCTAATCTTGCAGCAATGTCCGATGCCATTGACAGGGCATGGTGGAAAGAAGAGGGAAAAGCCTATTACGAGAAGTGGAAAAGAGACAACAAGCTTGATGCTGCTTCTGAAAAGCCACGCAGAGGCCGCAAAAAAGGGCAGAAACCCAAAGTTGTTCCTGCCACGGTAAAAGCTCCGAAAGACTGGCTTACGGCTCCTATCTGGACGCCAGGCATTCAACGCGCCGGTCGTTCGGTCGAGGTGTTCGATCATCGCACAGGCCAGGTGAACACTTGGACGCTCGGCATTGATAATCCGATTTCCAAGAAGCATGAGCCTTCCAAGGAAATTTCCATTCACCACATCAAGGTTGCCCTGGCGGTTCTCTCTTTTTGGGAAGGGAGGAACCCCGTTCCTATGTCGGTCAATGAACTGGCTCTACGGGTTGCCAATAGCCGCGGCGGCCGTTACCAGCAGGACCTTCTCGATAAGCTCAATGACCTACGTCAATACTGGGTTGAGGTGAAAAATGAGAAGGGAAGAAAGGATTATTTTCCCCTCCTACAAAAAATCCGTCTGCATAAAAATCCACCGCGCAAGGCTCCTGATACGGTTTCAGAAGATGAGATGTGGCTCGATGAAATCGAACTCGATCCGAAATTTGCCGATCTTCTGAATGACTACAGCCGCTCGATGGATCTCAATTTTGAGACGCTGCGGACGATCAAAAGCGGCATGGTGCAGAGTATTTATCTCTTTCTGCCCTCCAGGGCAGTTCATCATGCCCAGGAAGATCCCTTCAAAATCACAACGGAGAGGCTTTGGCAGGATTTGGAGCTTGATGTGGCTCCGAAGAGTGTTCGTAAGAAAGCCCTCACCCAAAATAACCCGAGCATCATGGATCAGCTCGACGGTCTGAAGCTTTTAAGCGGGGTTCTCCGGGTCTCTCTGGAAGAGACGGTCGATAAAAAGGACTGGAATCTTCTGGCTTGGGTGGAAAAGGGTGTTCATCCGATCCATAGCGGCGGAAAACTCCGTGAGGCATGGCTTGCCCGTGGCCACTCTGCCGAGGAATTCAAGACGCGCATCGAGAATGTTCATAATCTTGAGCCTTACCAATTCGACAATCTGGAAGTTCTTGAAATCAATCTTGAGAAGGGGGAACTCTTTTTCTGCCATGCAAAGGCCCTCCTGGGGGATCTTGTCTTCGATAAGATCCTGTCGGAGGCCAAGGCGGAGCAGTTAGAGGGCCGGTCTGATGTCAAAAATTGGGAGGCTGTGCTCCGCTACAGGATCGAAAAGGCGATCTCGTGAGTTACTGGGAAGTTGTGGTCACCGTGTCATGAATTCTCTCTCTTCTCTTAACCACGTTGATCCCCCGACATTCTCCATTTTTTGGCTGAAATCTTTGCACGGGGTTGGGACTTCTAAGAAAGATTTCCTATCTCTGTAGATTTCCGATTATTTTCATTTCTAGATTTTAGAAAAGATGTCCTGTTTTTTACAAGGTTGGGACTTCTAAGAAAGATCTTCGCTGTTTGCTTTTTGGAAGGTGGAGAGGCTGTAATGTAGTCCATTATTATTGTGTTTCAGCAGGTTACGCCTTCGGTGGCACTCATGACGGGGGAAGGGTTTCCCCCTGGACTGAGCCCCAAAAGTCTCAGTCACACCACCATCAGCGGGGTAATCCCCCCGCAACGCCCCCCAGGGAACCCCCTGTCGTCAGAGATTGAGGCCCCCGGCCCCCTTTTTCCCTTGCCCGATGGCCTCAAACTCTTCCTCCCCCAGGACTGCAGCGGTATTCTCTTCCTCACACTGCGTGTTCCCTATCGGTGAGGCCGAGAAAACACTCTTTGATGATCGACGATTTGGTTGAAAGAAAACCCATGGGTTGGGACTTCTAAGAAATTGGGACTTCTAAGAAAGACCGCCAAAAAGGGTTGGGACTTCTAAGAAAGAATTGGCGAAAGGGTTGGGACTGCTAAGAAAGCCGCTCTCTTTTAAATCGCCTCTCCCATAAATGGTTTCCCATAAATGGCATATCACCATTGTGAGAAGAAAATTTTTTTGCGGCGGCCAAGGGGGGCTCTGCCCCCCGCTTCGCGGCCCCCCCCGTAAATCGTCGGTGCCTTTTGGCACCTCAAAAGGCCGAAGGCCTTTTTCTAAGTTGCGCCTACGGCGCTTGACTAGTCGGTTCCAAAGGAACCTCAGAACGCCTCCGGCGTTTTTGGATTGCGCCTTACGGCGCTGCAATTGTCGGGAGCCACAAGGGCTCCCCGTTATCTAGATTTCAAAGTTTACTGGTGATCCTCTTTCCGAACAGCCACGCCGCTAGCTCCTTTCTATCAAGGGAGGGCTACCGCCCTCCCCCCGCTAACGCGGGTCCCCTCTCCCGCTCGTCAGGAAGACGAAGGAGGTGCAGGCTTTAAACCATGCAAGTTGTTGTTTGTTAGGTTGTTATAAAATATACATCCATCAGGCAAGCCACTGAGTACCACTGGGGCTAACCGCCCCAGCCCCGGTTTTTCTGTAATGATGGCCTGTTTTTGGATCGAGAAACGAAATTTGAAGCCTCTTTCCAGAGCCAAGGTGCCCAACCAGCGCGTTTTTCCAAGTTTTTCCACAGAACCCCACCCAAAATGCTGTTTTTAGGGCTTTTAACGGCCTTCCTTGTTTGGTCTGGGAGAAAACGGATACCCTTTGTCTGTTATGATACACCTTCCTCCGATGGAATTGGGTTCATCGGGTTTTGGTTTTGGGAGGACTCCTGTGCCAGGGCCATCCAGTTCATCATTTTCGGTTTCTTCTGATTTATCAGGTTCTTCTTTCATGGGTAGAGTTTACCACATTTTTTGTTTTTCGAGATGGCTGGCGGGAAAATTTTTTGCACGAGAATTTTTGTTGTCATTCTTTCAGAAAGGTGTACAATGTAACCCATGTCCAAGAGTATCATTTTCATTGAGATTGACGATTTTTTGGAGGATGTCTCCGAGGACGATGAGGATTACCGAGAACTTCAAAATGAACTTTTAGACAACCCAACTAAAGGGGCCGTTCTGGAACAGTGTGGAGGTCTTCGCAAAATCCGAATGAAACTTTCCGGAAGAGGAAAATCAGGTGGGGCGAGAGTTATCTATCTTCATCTTCCAAAAACCTCTCGGATTGTTTTCTTTTTCGCCTTCACAAAGGGAGAGGCAGAAAACATTTCAGCTGAAGGTAAAAAATTTCTGAGAAATAAAGTACAACAAATAAAAGAAAAATACGAAAAACAACAATAAATAACATTCAATAATGTTAACTTGTAACATCTAATGAATACGAAAAAACACAAAGAGATTGAATTTTCCGAGGCCGAGTTGCTGCGTCGGGTAGGCGGGTTTGCGGATGGAACCATTGCCTTCAAAGAACGCACCGTGAAGGTTCCAGAGCCCGTCAAAAATATCCCTGCAACCGACATTAAAAAAATCCGTCTTTCCCTAGGATACACTCAGACTCAGTTTGCCATTCTTTTGAATGTCCCTTCTGTTACGGCCAAGTCTTGGGAGGTAGGCCGAAGGAAGCCGAGTGGTGCAGCTCTTCGCTTGCTTGCTATTGTCCGCAGTAATCCCGAAGCTCTTTTCGCCGTTTAATCCCCTCCCCCTACAGAGGAAAACACTATTCCCTAATAGTCTATTAGGATATATAGTCATGACGACCATTCGAGATCCAAACCCAGAAGAAAATCCGTTAGAGAATGCTGTGAAACCTCTTGAAAACGGCGATCCATCGGCCTTCTTCCATACCCAGGGAGAGAGAGACTGGGTGCAGCGAGTTATGGAGGGCATAAAAAGGATGAATACAGACGAAGCCTACAGGAAGGAAATCGCCAAGGATCTTTCGTGAAAACTCCCCTCCCCTTGATTAGAATATCACTATGACAACACCTACCCCTGAAGAAATCATCAGCCCCCCACTATCCTGAAGGCCGGGAAATCACTCTTGAAGAGGCTTGGGAGTTGGAAAAGGAACTCGGTAAAGCCGAAGACTACTTTTAACCCTCTCTCTCCCATCAAACAACGATGAAGCGTACTACGCCGAAGCAGCGCACAAAATTGAAATGCTCGACCGGCGACAAGGGTAAAGTAGCGGCAAAAAAAGAAGGTCAATCTGATCCGGCCATGGGCGGAAAAAGGTGCTCTCTCGCTTATTAACGCCCTTTCTTCAGAACCCGTGAGACGGCTACCCCAGCCAATCGGAAGAAAGTAGTAAACCTTTCTGCGGTGTAAATATAACCTATTAGCCTATTAGGTTATATCTCTTCTCTCTCCTGGTAATCGAGTTTGTTGACGAGCAGGATATATTTTTCCTCGGACTGATCACGCCAATGAAAACCATCAAAACTTCTGGATTCCCGCGATAGCCCCTGACTCAACCGTCAGGGGCCGCGAATCCATGAAAGATACGACCCGTTCAGAAAATCGCCATTACCTTCAGCGTGAGAAAGCCCGTGCTTTGAGGTATGCTAGTCAATACCTTGGTCATGCTTCCTCAGAAGAGGCAATCAGTCAAAACGCTCTGACTAGATACCGAAATCAAAAGGTTTGTTCCTGCCAGATGTGTTGCAACCCAAGGAAAACTGTCCTCTGGAAAGGAAAAGACCGCCTTCCCATTCAGGAAAGAAAGGCTTTGTTAGAAAGAGACGACCTTTCTAGAGAGTAAATATATCCTATTAGGATAATAGGTTATTGACACTATAAGTCTATTAGACTATTTGTTGGGCCGATGAAATCCATCACCACCGAACAACGGCGGTTTGCAGATGAGCAAATCGACATTGCAAAGAAAGCTCTTCGGGATCTTGCCGAGCATGGCCGCAATCTGGATTTGAAAACCAGAGATGAAATCAATGCGGCTCGTGACGCTCTTTCTCGTGCCGAGAGCCATCTCGCTAACCAGCCGAACGAATAACCTATTACCCTAATAGTCTATATATGAATATTGCACTCGTTGCCAAAAAGGGAGGCGTTGGGAAAACCACCCTTTGCCTGCTCTTGCATGAGGCCATCAAGCAGACCGGCCAAACGGTGGCCGTTCGTGATTATGATGCCCAGGGATCGGCCACTAAGGCCCTTGCAAGGATCAATGGGACAAGGGAAACCCCAGGAGAGAGCTATCAGGTGCTGGTCATCGACACTCCACCATCTTTAACGCTGCCTTCAACGGCGGCTGCGGTTACGAGCGCCGAAATCATCCTAATCCCGACTTCGCCTTCTCCTGTCGATATTTGGGAGGCGGATGAGGCAGCCCGCTTTGCCCAGGACAAGAACCCCAATGCCATTGTTCGGATTGTCCTCAACAGGACGAGAACAGGAACCCTCCTTACGGATGCCGTGCGCCAGAGCCTTGAGGGTGTCTCTGCCGAGATTCTGCCGGTAACGCTGGCAGACCGCCAAAGCTACCAGCACGCCCTTTTAGGAGGGTGGGGAGCACTCGATCCCAAGGCGGAAAAAGAGATGTTCCAATTCACCGTGGCAATCACATCCCTTCGATAACCTATTACCCTAATAGACTATGAGCATTGATAAAAAAACTCTGATCGCTCAGATCGGAAAGAATATCGAACCAGCCAAGGCATCACCGACACCGGTACCCGCAAAGGTGCAATCCGTGGCTGCTACGGTTGAGGTTGTCGAAAAGCCAAAGAAGGCTGCTTCTCGTTCTACGAAACAAGAAGAAGCAGCAGCAACCGGTGCTGGAACCGGCCAACAGGCCGCATTCTGGCTCAATGATGAGGATAGGGCACTTTTTCACGAATTTGGGATGCTCCTGTATTCCCAAGGAATCAAACCCTCTCACAACCTCGTTTTGCGTGCCGCTCTGCGCCTTGTGCCTCGTGATCACAGGTTGACCGAGAAGGTCAGAGAGCTACTTGCCCAGGATGGAAGGAAGGTTCGTCATCAAAGGGGAGGGGAATAACATGAACACAGATAAAATGGTTCGGGTCCTTGATCTAATCGCAGCGATCCTTCTTGGATCAGGATTGACATTCTTTGGGCTCGCTTTATGGGATGCATCCCTTTTTTTATCAAAGTTGGGATTTGCAATTATTGCGTTAAGCGCTGTGGCAGTTATGGTTGGGAGGTACTACTTTAAAAGTAAAAAGTAATATACTAATAACCTATTAGGATAATAGTGTTTGATATTAGGAAGCACGGCCATGAATATCGGCAGTGAGAAGAAGTTTCATCGGTCACCCAAATACTGATTCCTATAAAGAGAGAGGATCGCTGAGTTTCACGAGTTACCTATGAATTGAATAGAATCTTTGACAGCGTCCGTAGGATCAGGGAAGGAAGTGGGCCATGTTTTCCAAAGCGGCAACAAAAAAATATCTGACACTAGCTGCGGTGCTAGGCATCAGCCTGCTTTCCTTGCAAGCCAGCACTCTTGAAGATGTCCAATCATTGATGCCTTCGGCAGGGATTCAGAAAGCCGATTTTCATTTCATCCGATTCTCGGGCAAAAAACCACGGGCCGTTCTCGTGCTTTGTCCGGGACAAAACGGAGATGGCGGGGAGTATCTTTCTGACGAGCGCTGGAAGGAATTTGCCAGAAAGAATGACCTAGTGATTCTTGTGCCTGACTTTGAGTCGCCCGACAAACTACTGGTTTCTGGAGGAGGTTATTTTGTTGCCGCCAACGGATCGGGAGACCTTCTCCTGCAAGCTCTGCGGAAAGAAAACCTGAGTGATGTTCCATTACTATTTTTTGGATTCAGCGGAGGAGCCCATTTCACCATTTCCTTTGCCGCATGGTCTCCAAAGAGACTTCTAGGATTCTGCGCGTATTCATTTGCTTGGTGGTCTTATCCGCCTGCCAATCTCAAATGCCCCGCCGTGATTGCTTGCGGCGAACTGGATGGGAAACGGTACGAATCCACCTTTGCCTACTTCCAAGCAGGGAGGCGTCAGGGCAATCCATGGACTTGGGTCAGTTTGAAAAAACAGACACATTCCAGAAGCGAACCACTCGAACTCTTTGTCAGGGAGTATTTTCAAAGTCTTATGGATTGCTTGCCCCAGGAGCAGATTGTTGTAGACAACATCAGAAAAAATTTACTGAACAGTTCACAATGCAATCCCCTGACAACCTCGATACTCCCTTGTTCAAGGGTTCTTCCCTTCTGGCAGACCATTCACGCTCCATGACCACTTGCTCTGGTTGGTTTCTCCTTGTTGCCCTGCTGTTCCTTCCGCTCTGCCAAGCCCAGACGAACGTTTTCGGTGAAAGGGAAAGTCCAACGTCTCCCATTCCAGCATCCCACTCGTTAGCTCCGACTCCTGTTCCACCAGCTGCTGCAACTCCGTCAGGGGGTAAAATACCGATGCAGAATGTGCCGATGGTGAAGGCCAATCAGCCGCAGACGACAAACCCATCCCTGCAAACCACCCTTACTGTTCCAGTCAATGCAGTACCCCTGATAGAATCCACAATAAAGACTTATCAAAACGATCAGCCTGAAATTGATCTCATAATGCGTCTCCCCGAGGGGCATACCAAGGAGCACCCGACAGCCAAAGGTGTTCTTGCATTCTGCACATGGCAGCGTTCCAAGGAAGCTCTCCGTGCAACACTTCAGAGCGAAACAAACCCACTCGTCCAGTATGCCATGCGCAATCACTTGGCCCTCTTAACATGGAATACGGCCATTCTTTGGAAAACCTTGAAGAAAGGCGAAAGAGTAGATCTCTTCAAGAATGCCCAACTGGAGCGCGCCTTTGATTCCGTGGCGACGAGCTGGAGGGTTGGGGTAGAACAGCTCTGCAAAGAACAAAATATTCCGGCGACTGGAGTGCTGCTGGATGGGTTTTCCGCTGGAGCGCATTGGAGCGAACGCCTTGCGCTTCGGCATCCCTCAATGTTCCTGGCTGTTCATCTTCATGTTGCCAATAACTATGAACAAATTTCTGATAATGCCGTTGGCCCTCTCTGGGCGGTGAGTTCCGGTGATCTCGATGTTGGAAGGAACAGTACCGTTAACTTTTACAGGGAGTGTCAGTCTAGAGGGTTCCCGATCATTCTCAAAGTGTCCAATGGTCTGGGCCATGCAAGCAACTCTGAGATTGAAAAGTTTAGGGATGCATTTTTTGATTACGCTCTTGATGTAGCAAAACGCCCCGGAAGGAAGTCTCCGGCAAGCATGATGCTGGAGGATCTTAACAGTGCTAATCTTGTCGGAGATTTCCTGTCCCAGGAGGTTTACCATAATTCTTCAGTTAGTCAGGTGCCAGTTTCTCAGAGGGTTCCCCTGCCGGATGTTCAAGTTGCCAAGGCATGGGGCTATCTCAGAAAATGATGTTCACTCACCGGCTGGATTTTGGATTTGGAAATCCAAACAGTGCTGGTGCGTTTTTTGCCGTTCTGGCACTTGCTGTTTTTTTGATCCCTGGACGGAGAGCTTGGATGACGGGGATCAGAGGACTGCTTTCGGGAATCTTTTTCAGTTGCCTGCTGCTAACAGCTTCGCGGGGAGCATTGATCGGGCTGGGGATCGGCTCCCTTGCTGTTTGGGGGGCGTCCGGATTTCCAAAGCCAAGAGCGCAATGGGTGATTGTTGCCTCTCTGTCCATCGTTCTGCTCGCCGTTGGCTTTGGCGGGAAGACTATGAAACGCATGTCCACGCTTTCGAGTTCCGATGGATCAATCGCGAGTCGCATCGCCATCTACCGTTGCGTTCCCTCCATGGTGATTGCCGCTCCGGGCGGATGGGGAAAAGGACATGGTGCCGAGGCATACGAGAATTGGTTTCAGGATGCAGGGAATGCCTCCTCTTTTAAGAATTTGCTCTCCACCCATGCCACCTGGATTGTTGAGCGAGGAATCCTCTTTTTTGCCCTCTATCTGGCTTTGTGGATTCTGGCACTCTGGATGAGCGCTGCAATCCCTGTGGCTTTGGGTGTCCTGGTTGCCTGGGGCGTTGCCCTGGCTTTCAGTCATGTTGGGGGTATCTGGTGGAGTTGGATAATTCCTGCTTTGGCGCTAGGCGTTGCACTGACAAGGCGTTGGAGGGAGAGGGATTGGCCGACACTATGTGGATGGGGAGTTGTTGGAGCGTTGATGACCATGATTCTAGCGCTGTTTGTCGCGACTGGCATTATGACTGCTCCCAAGCCAGGGGTGAGTTATCACGGCTCAGTAATCAGAGTGGGAGGGGAACTGCCCAGGCGATGGTTCCTCTCACCTGACCTATCGGTCATGGGGACGACTTATGGGAGAGATCTTCGCCAACTCGGGAGCTTCGCTATTGCCGAACACTGGGATGCGCTTCGGAATCCGCCTATGTTGATCCTCTCAGGGAATCCTCCAGATGGCTCTTCGCCCCCTGCTCTTCGGTATTGCAACGAACTCGTTTGGCTCAATCCTCCATCCGAGATTTCACCACAGCTTAAGCGATTCATCGAAGGTGCCGCCCATAAAACCATCGTCTGGGGAGGGCTGCGGACCGATG
>Ga0302281_10003075_pt1 | contig 11662 bp, 10 predicted proteins | sample III_Fen_E1_2_FD_198762 | JGI IMG/M metagenome (GOLD analysis project Ga0302281, IMG submission 198762) | Peat permafrost microbial communities from Stordalen Mire near Abisko, Sweden - III_Fen_E1_2 | ecosystem: Environmental > Terrestrial > Soil > Wetlands > Permafrost | place: Sweden: Abisko...
CGGGCATGGACCTATGCGCCCGAATCTAAATCATCTATTTTGGTCTACTTTAGATGTGGGCAGGGTAATCGAATTATCTACTTTTGTCTACTTTAGAAAAACCGGTTGTTAAAAGGTGGTCGAATTAGCCAAAAGAGGGGGGCTTTTTAATTTGTCGTAATTGCAAGCACTTCCTCAATCACCCCGCGCCCATTCACCAATCTCGGTACCTTATTCTGCCCTCCTAACTTGCCCTTTGATTTAAGCCAATGATAGAAGGTGCCGGGCTTAACTACAATTACCTCTAAAGGCGACAGGGCTATATCCTTGTTCCGCTTTTGGGCATAGTTGGAATTTTCCTTTTGAAGTTGCAGGTCAAGTTCGTGGGAATAAGAATCAAGGTCGGGCGGAGATTTGTCAAACTCGATGACAAACTGGATTTTCCCCTTTTCATTTAGGTGGATGTAAAAGGGTGCAACGGTAAATTCGCGTATCCGGCTACCGGATTTTTCATTGGCAGAGGATAAGGCCCGTTCCACATTATGCAATAACAGGTCTTCGCCGAAGGCATTGATATATTCCTGCGTTCGGCCCACTATCCGGAACCGGTAAGGTTCAGTAGCGGAAAAGGTAATTACATCGCCAATTACATAACGCAGCAAACCAATGAGAGTAGAAATCAACAACACATAAGGGATTCCGGTTTGAACATCACTTAATGATATTGCCTTTTCCCGTTCAGTGCGATAATCGCGGAAAGGAATAAATTCATAATAAACACCGGTATCGGTAAGCAACAACAGGTCGCTGCTATCCGGTTCGGCCTGGGCGCCAAAAAAGCCTTCGGTGGCGTTGTATACTTCGTAAAAGATAAAATCATCCCTGCCGCTTAACTCCTTGAAATGCTGGCGATAGGGTTCAAAGTTCACTCCACCATGTATAAAGAGCCGAAGGTTCTTCCATAGTTCATTGAGTTTATTAAAATGCTTGTGTTCGCGAAGGCTGCTCAATACCGCCAGGTGCCAGGTAGGTATGCCTATCAGGGAACCTACATCTGTGTCGGCCAAGTGTTCCACTATCTGATTAATCTTATAATCCCATGATGGATGTGTAACCAGTTTTCTATCCGGAGCATACATATTCCTGAAAGGTAGCGGTACGTTATACATCATGATGGCGGAAATATCCGCAATGCGGATACCGGAAGAGGGAAGGGTTTCGTACACGCCTCCGGTCATTACGAAATTTTTATGGGAGAGGATGTCAACCGTCTTATCGTAACCGTGCAAACGGGACAAACCAAAAAATGTTCCGCGCACATGGCACCGGTGGATGAACGGAAGTGTAACCGGTATCAGCTTGCTCTTGCCACTGGTGGTACCAGCCGTTTTGCCGAACCACAAAACCTTTCCGGCTGTCATTACCCTTTCTTCGCCTGCTTTGATACGTTCTATATACTTTTCATAAAAATCGTATTGTGTTACAGGAACCGCCCCTTGAAAATCCTCATAACTTTTAACGGCCTGCAGCCTATGGTCTTTGCCAAGGGCGGTTGATGTAAGTGAAGTAATGATGGAGTTAAAGTTTTTCTTCTGTTCCTGTAATGAACGTTGTGAAGAGAAGTCGGGCGGATAAAAATTTCGGAGGTACCACCTAAAGAGCGTATTCTTCAAATCCGGCATGTTCCGAATATAGAAATAATTATAGCCACAGATTAATGGATTAATACAAAATTCATAGCATTTGAACTGTAGACGGGATTTTATTGCCCTTGTGGAGAGGTGTTTTTGCGATGTAACACAAAGCTCTGGCCCAGGTATACGCGGCGTACCTGCTCGTCGCCGGCCAGTTCTTCGGCGGTACCTTGCTTCAATATCTTACCCTCTAATAGAAGGTAAGCCCGGTCGGTGATGGAAAGCGTTTCCTGTACGTTGTGATCGGTGATAAGTACGCCGATATTCTTTGCCTTTAGCTTTTCAACGATGCGTTGAATGTCCTCTACGGCAATGGGGTCAATACCGGCAAAGGGCTCATCGAGCAAAATAAATTTGGGGTCGGTGGCCAGGGCGCGGGCTATTTCCGTTCTTCTCCGTTCTCCTCCGCTCAGAATATTTCCCATGCTTTTGCGTACCCGGTTCAACCCAAATTCAGCCAGTAAAGTTTCAAGCCGTTCCCTTTGTTCCCCTTTCTTCAGGTTAGTCATTTCAAGCACGGCGGCTACATTATCTTCAACCGACAGGTTGCGGAATACGGAGGCCTCCTGCGGAAGATATCCTACGCCCATTTTGGAACGCATATACATAGGCTGGTTGGTGATCTCTTCATCACCTAAAAATATCCTTCCCTTATCTGGTGGAATCAAACCCACCATCATATAGAAGGAGGTGGTTTTTCCGGCGCCATTCGGGCCCAGCAAACCTACGATCTCACCCTGTTGTACGTTTACGGAAACGTCATTAACAACGGCACGGCCCTTATAAACCTTCCTTAAATTATCTGCACGAAGTTTCAGCATAGTAGTAATGCCGGTTGGGTTTTACAACCCGTTGAATGAAAGCCCGAATGAAAACTCATTGGCTACCGGCCCACGACCGGACTTAAAAACGCCGACAAGACCATAGTAAGCAGTGACATTGAAAACGCTATAACCGGCCCGTATGGTAGGCCCAAAACGGAACAGGTTAAAATCGGGGTACCGGTGCAGGTCTATCACCTTGGTAGTATTCACATCCGGCACTATCGCGCTGGTTGCGTCCTTCACCACTTGTTTGGTATAAACATCTACGCGCATACCGCCCTTGATCCCAATGGCCACCTTCCACATGTTATCGAACTTATCGGGGTTGGTACGTATGCGCACCTCCACCGGTATGTCAAGATACTGGAGGGTGATATTGTTGGCCTTCACGTTGCTGGCATCGCCCACCTGGGTAAAGTGGATGCCTAACGAATCCTCCACCATCTGGTACCTGCTATTGATGATATTAAAGCTATAACCTATGCCCGGAGCAATACTTACGCGGGTATGTGTGATCCTGAAATCCCAGTTAAAATATATGTTCATACCACGCGAGAACCAGCGGGTACGCATACCGTTCATGCCACTACCCAGCGGGTTGTACGCCCAGTTGGCAGCTAAGAGGTCGATGGTGATCCGGTCCTTGGCAAATTTCGCAAACTTTTTGTCGAGGTCCGATTTTTCAGCAGCCCTTAAACTCTCTTTGTCATTATTCTTTAAGCTTTCGCTGGCCTCCTTTTCATGCAGCACCAGGTTAGGGTGGCGGGCTACCTTGGCGGAGTCCTGCGCACTTAATGAAAGCGCGGTTATAATAACCGTAAATACAAGCAAAAGTTTCTTCATGTCTGAATATTGGCTTCTCAAACGAGGCGCTAAAGTAATTATTTTGCGAAAGCAGGGTCTAACTAAGGTATTTTCCTTCAATTGGCATCCGCCGGCCCGTTCCGAATGCCTTGGGCGATACGCGCAAAACGGGGGGCATTTGATGCCGTTTCCACTCGGTGGTATTGACCATTTTTAATATCCTGGTCACCAATTTTGCATCAAAACCCATAGCTACCAGCTCTTTGGGCCCCTGTCGCCGTTCAATATATTGGTACAGAATCTTGTCCAAGACATCGTATTCGGGCAGCGAGTCACTGTCCCTTTGGTCGGGTCTTAATTCTGCCGAAGGTGGTTTGTTAATTATGTTAATAGGAATAATTTCGCCCTCACGATTGATGAAATTGGCCAGTTCAAATACCTGTGTTTTGTACACATCGCCCAAAACCGACAGGCCTCCGCACATATCGCCATATAGTGTACCGTAGCCTACGGCGGCTTCACTTTTATTAGTGGTATTGAGTAAAATATATCCGAATTTGTTGCTAAAGGCCATGAGCAAAACGGCCCGAACACGCGCCTGTAAGTTTTCTTCGGCAATGTTGAACGGCAGGTCTTTAAAGAAGGGCTTCAAGGTTTGCCGGAATGCTTCGAAGTTATTTGCGATGGAAATAACCTCGTATTTAGTCCGAAGGTTTTCGCAGAGCCCTTTAGCATCCGTTAAGGAGTGGTCGGTCGAAAATTCGGAGGGTAGAAGAAGTGACAAAACATTTTCCCTGCCGAGAGCTTCGGCCATCAAAGTCAATACCACTGCTGAGTCTATGCCACCACTTAAGCCTACAATTGCCTTACTGAAACCAAGCTTGGTGAAATAATCCCTGATGCCGAGAATTAAGGCGTCATGTATAAGACTGATGGCTGAAGAGGGAGCAGAAACGGGAAGTCTATTTTTTAGCGGAAACTCTATGACCCTGATTTCTTCCTTAAAGAAATCAAGACGTTCAAGCACTTCTTCCTTCTCGTTCATGACTATACTACCGCCATCAAATATCAGCTCTGTTTGAGCGCCAACCTGGTTAACATATATCATCGGTGCCTTATAACGCCTTACGTTGGCCGTTATCACCTTCAGTCTTTCTTCATACTGGTCGTAACTGAAGGGCGAGGCCGACAGGTTGATAATTATATCCGGTTGGTTTTTAGCTATTACCTCATCCAAGGGACAAACGGTATAGAGCGGATTATCGTTGCCTACGTTCCAGATATCCTCGCATATGGTAGTGGCAATTTTAGCGCCCTTGTATAAAATGGTATCAAAGGTTTTGCCCGGCTCAAAGTACCGGTACTCATCGAATATATCGTAGGTGGGCAACAGGGTTTTATCAATGATCTGCTTCACCTTGCCTCGCTCGATAAAAAAAACGGAGTTAAATAAGTCCTTGCCTTCCCTTACCGGGTTGCGACGTGGACAACCAACTAGCGCGGCAACATGGTGGGTATGTTTTGCAATTTCAACAATCGCTTCTTCGCATTGGCGGATAAAATCATCGAACTCTAAAAAATCGCGCGGCGGATAACCGCTGACGCATAGCTCACTGAAAATGATCAACTCTGCCCCTTGCGCTTCACCTTCGTGAATGGCCGCAATTATTTTTTTTGTATTGGCTTCAAAATTTCCAACGTGATAATTCAGTTGGGCTAAGGCAATTTTCATTTGTGGTTATGGTACCTCACTTCTAAAACAAAACTCCAATTTTAAAACTAAATACACGCATCAGGTTGGGGTCGCCATTGGGGCTGGAATGCACCAGGTCGTTTATCAACCCATTGTTATAGAACAGTCCGCCCGTTAATGATGTTTTATCATCAAGCCGGTATTCGATACCAGCCCCTACGCCCAATCGTATGTCGAAATAATTTGCATGAAAACCCGGAATGGACCGGGATACAGCATTGGTGGCATTGATAATATTTTCCTTATCAACCCACTCATTACCCCCGCCTAAAATAGGAATGGAATCACTGTAAGTAGCGCGGGCACTAAGGGTAAAATCAAGCGAAAAACCAACCTGCCCCCAGGCGCATATTCTTGAGCGCTTAAAGTCGTTCGTTTTCAGTTTTAGGTACACCGGTAATTCGAGATAATTAAACTTATATTTTTCCACTACTGAGTGAGCGGCGCCGCCAACGGTATCGTTAAATTGGGGCCTGCCCTTTATGCTGCAACCATCAAAAGCGCCCCCTAATCCGGTAGACAAGCCGTAATTACGGCTGAACCAATATTCAAATACCATTCCATAGTTAATGCCGAAATGAGGTATGCCGCGTTGCAGGTCGCTGCTCACGGGGTTTGACCATGCTATACCTGGGCCAACAGCGAGGCCTAAGCGGATGTTATCGTTGATGGAAAGGCAACGCAATGAAATGGTTGTAAGAATGATAAAGACAAATGCCGACCTTAGCAATGAATTTTTTTTCATGGGAGTAAATAAAGCGGTTTTGGTGAATACAATTTCAATTTTTGCATTTTCGCAGTGATGAAACACTTAAAATATATTTCCATCGCGGTAGTACTTTTCGCCCTGGCAAGTTGTAATGGATGCCACAAGGGCAAAAGTAGAGAAAAACCTGATGTATCGAACATTAAGCTACAGGTGCATATAGAGCGGTTCGATCAGGACCTGATGGATTTCAGGACCGCGGATTACCGTCAGCAAGCGGAAAAGATGCGGGGGAAGTATGGTTCATTCTTCGATTTTTATGTAAGCCAGTTCGTTATCGGGCCACGGCCGGTAGGTGATACAAGCGATGTAACGGAAGATGCCCTGCGCAAATTTGTAAGCGATGGTTATATACGGCGGATACAGGATTCCATCAATAATCATTTTAAGGATGTATCGGATGTGGATGAACAATTGACGCAAGCCACCAAATACTTCAAATATTATTTTCCGCAAGTAACCGTTCCGAAGGCATTGAGCATCAACTCCGGTTTTTCACTGGGTGCATTTACGTACAATAAGGACCTGCTGGGCATAGGTTTGGACTTATACCTGGGCGCCAACAATCCTGATTATGATAGTGCCGGTATTTATAATTACCTGAAACACAAGATGGGCCGGGAGTATATAGCGCGCAACTCAATGGAGGTACTCTATAACCTCTATTTCGGTGAACAGGAATCAGCCGAAGGCAAGACGTTGATAGAGGCGATGGTCAATAAGGGTAAAAAAATGTACTTCCTTTCCATGGTATTACCCGATGCACCGGATAGTATGATAGTTGCATATACAGATGTTCAAACCCGGTGGTGCGAAAAGAATGAATATGAAATTTGGAAATTTTTGAATGATAAGGACCTGCTCTATAAGGAGAATGTGATGGAGCAGAAGAGGTACCTCGATGAAGGCCCCACTACCGCCGGTATGCCGGCTGAATCGCCGGGTAATATAGGTGGTTGGATAGGATGGCAAATAGTGAATAAATTTATGGATGAAACAGGCCATAAGGTTTCGCTGGCCGACCTGGTAGCTAAATACGATGCCAAAGCCATATTGGCCAAGGCCCACTACCGGCCATCGAAATCCACGTTTTGACGTTCGTCGTAATTTGAAAGTATCTCCAATATTTTATCTTTGAACCTATATACCCTTAAATTGGCGGGATGGTAGACCTTAAAGCGAAGGAAAAATGGGATAGTAAATTATTCAGGATCGTAAACTCTACGGCCTGCTTTTCGCTGGCCTATATCCTGATAACCTGGGGCGGTTATTTTGCCATGGCTACCATGGCAAAGATCTTTAAGTTCGACTCGAACGTTTATTATTACGGCATCCGTTTTTTGCTCAACGGCCATAAATGGGACCGGATGAAGGTATCCTTCATCTTCAGCACCTTCCCGGTATTTGCGCTGATAGTGGGCTTGCTGATGCTGTATATTTATGTTAAGGGGCGCAACTTAAAGAGCAACGTAAATGTGTTTTTGCTGTGGGGCTTTGTGATCGGTACCTCTATGTTTACCTCGCAGGCCTTCCTGGCCTCAATGGGGGCCAATGAGTTCAACTCTCCCTTTTACCAGCACCTGGGGGTGGTTTTTGCATGGTGGTTCCTACCGGTGGCGCTTGTATACGCGTTCAACCTCCCCTTTACCATCCTGTTCCTGTATTTTGCCATTAATTCACCTCGGCACTTTATCCGTTTTGCCTATTCATACGCCAAGGTTAACAAAATGGAAAGGCGCCGAAAGTATTTTGTTGAGGTGGCCATTGTGCCCTTTATACTAGGAGCCGTGATAACTACGATGGTTACCTTCCCGATGAACATGTTTGTTCATTTCGTTTACCTGTTTTCGATAGGCTTGTCGCTGGTGATTGGCTGGGTGGCACTATTCTATATCGAGGTGATGAAGGATGATGTATTGGCATATAAAAGCCTCCAAAAATTCGGTTTTATCTTCCTCATTGCCCTGGTATTCCTTATATTCTTCGTGAAGGCATCATGGCGGGGTATCTTCTTTGGATTATAACCGATCATGTTTAAACCGCTTATAAGGAGGTTTACGGGCAACCACCGGTTGGTTAACAGTGTTGACTTTATTTTCAAGATATTATTAATCTACGCTGCCTGGAAAATATTCTTCTTCCTGGTCAGTATGCCATCCTTTCCCCTACATACTAGTTGGGTCCATTTTAACGACTGGCTGGCAGGGGTAACCATCATACCGGTGGCTTATATATTCAAACACTGGATGGGTTATAAGCTTATTTATAACCAACGCAACATCATTATTTCTGGAACACAGGGGCTGTTCCTTGCCAATCATTGTTTGGGTATAGCGCCAATGGTGATCTTTGCAGGTTTTATACTGGCTTATAAGGGAAAATGGATACACAAGCTATGGTATATACCTGCGGGTATTCTTTTTATCTACGGAATAAATGTATTACGTATGTTGGCGCTGGCGCAAACCGAAGTTTGTTGCTCTATGATATACTTTGAACTGGCGCACAGCTGGGTGTACCTATTCCTCTCGTACGGGATGTTTTTTTTGCTGGTGGCGCTATGGATGAATGTGTTTTCGAGGAAATAAATTATAGCCACAGATTATTTATTAACGGATTAGCTGATCGTTAAATAACAAATATTTATCTCGACAAATACATGCTCTTCTTTTTATAAAGATCACGGAAGTAAGGGTCGTACAAATCTTTTATAAAGCGTATCGCTTCGCCGGTGGATTTCATCTCCGGACCCAAATCGCGCGAAACACCCGGGAATTTATCGAAGCTAAATACCGGTTCTTTAATGGCATAACCCACGAGGCGTTTGTAGTATTTAAAGTCCTTCAACTTGTTTACACCCAACATTACTTTGGTAGCGTAATTGAGGTAAGGAATATTATAAGCTTTAGAGATAAACGGTGTAGTGCGCGAAGCCCGCGGGTTAGCTTCTATCACATAAGCCTTATCGTTCTTGATAGCAAACTGGATATTGATAAGCCCACGGATGTTTAAAGCCCGCGCAATCTTATCCGTGTAATCGCGCATTTGCGCTATCACATTTTCAGAAAGATTATATGGCGGAAGAACCGCATTCGAGTCACCGCTGTGTATACCCGCCGGTTCAATGTGTTCCATAATACCCATAATTTCTACCTGGTCGCCATCGAAAATAGCATCCACTTCCGCTTCTTCAGCCCGGTCGAGAAAGTGGTCAACCAGTATATTGTTATCCGGGAAGAATTTAAGAATTTTCACAACGCTTTGCGTCAGGTCTTCATCGTTAATTACGATACGCATCCGCTGTCCGCCTAATACATACGATGGGCGAACTAACACGGGGTAACCAATTTTGTGAGCCACCTCTAGTGCCTCTTCAGCCGTTTTGGCAGCACCGTATTCCGGGTAAGGGATATTCAGTTTTTTTAACAGGTCCGAAAAACGTTCCCGGTCCTCGGCAATATCCATATCATCGTACGAAGTACCGATGATCTTAATCCCCATTTCGTGAAGATTTTTTGAAAGCTTCAAAGCAGTTTGTCCGCCAAGCTGCACAATAACGCCTTCGGGTTTTTCGTATTCAATTAGCTCGCGCAGGTGTTCCCAAAATACCGGTTCGAAATAAAGTTTGTCGGCAATATCCGGATCGGTTGAAACCGTTTCGGGGTTGCAATTCATCATGATGGCTTCAAAGCCCGCTTCACGGATAGCCAGCACACCATGCACACAACAATAATCAAACTCTATACCCTGTCCTATCCGGTTAGGGCCTGAACCCAGCACAATAATTTTCTTTTTATCCGACACTACACTTTCACTCGTAGAATCGAAAGTCGAATAGTAGTAAGGCGTCTTCGCTTCAAACTCCGCAGCACAGGTATCCACCAGTTTATACACGCGGCGGATGTTCAATTTCTTGGTCCGGTATTCGTACACCTCATCTTCGGTGCTTTGTGTCATCCATGCAATTTGCAGGTCGCTATATCCTTTTTCTTTCAGCTCACGCATGGCAGGTTCATCCAGTTCATGCAGTTGATGCTTACGCGTTTTCTTTTCCGTGTCTACCAGCTTTACTATTTGGTTCAGGAACCACGGATCTATGCGGGTAATATCCTGTATGGTCTTAACCGGTACGCCTAATTTAAGCGCGTCATAAATACGGAATATCCGGTCCCACGATGGGGTCTTGATACCCTGTAACATATCATCGGTGCTCACCCATGTTTTACCATCAGCGCCTAAGCCAATACGGTTATTTTCCAACGATTGACAAGCCTTTTGAAGCGCCTCCTGGAAACTTCTGCCAATACCCATTACTTCGCCTACCGATTTCATTTGCAGCCCGAGTGTATCATCACCTCCGGGAAACTTATCGAAGTTCCAGCGCGGTATTTTTACTATCACATAATCCAGCGCCGGTTCAAAAAATGCAGACGTTGTTTTAGTAATTTGATTTTTCAGTTCATCCAGCGAATAACCGATGGCCAGTTTAGCCGCAATTTTTGCAATGGGGTAACCGGTTGCCTTGCTGGCCAGCGCCGATGAGCGCGATACCCGCGGGTTCATTTCCACCGAAATAATATCCTCCGTTACCGGGTCAATGGCAAACTGTACATTACAACCACCTGCAAAGGTTCCTATCTTTTGGATCATCTCCTTGGCGTATTCGCGCATACGCTGGTAAGCGGTATCGCTTAGGGTCATTGCGGGGGCCACCGTGATAGAGTCGCCCGTGTGGATACCCATCGGGTCGAAATTCTCCACCGTGCATATCACCACAAAGTTGTCGTTATTGTCGCGCATCACTTCCAGCTCATACTCCTTCCAGCCCAGCACGGCTTTTTCAATCAGTACTTCATGGGTAGGCGATGCCGCTAATCCGCGTTGCAGCTTCTCGTCAAATTCCTCTTTGGTATGTACAAAACTGCCGCCGGTTCCTCCTAATGTATAGGATGGACGTATCACCAACGGATAGCCTATTTTTTGTGCCGCCTCCTTACCTTCCAAAAATGAATTGGCAACAAACGAAGGCGCTACCATTATACCTAACTGCACCATAAACTTCCGGAAAGCCTCGCGGTTTTCGGTAGTTTCTATCGCCTTAAAATCAGCGCCTATTACTTTTACATTATATTTCTCCCACAACCCTAATTCGTAGGCCTCCATACACAGATTCAGCGCTGTTTGCCCGCCCATAGTAGGTAGTACGGCGTCTATCTTACGCTCTTCCAATATCTTTACTATGCTATCTATGGTAATAGGCAATAAGTAAACATAGTCGGCCACTATGGGGTCAGTCATAATAGTGGCGGGGTTCGAGTTAAGCAGGGTCACTTCAATACCCTCCTCGCGCAGGCTGCGCGCCGCTTGTGAACCTGAATAATCAAACTCGCAGGCTTGCCCGATAACAATGGGCCCTGAACCGATAATTAAGATGGAGTTGATGGATGTGTCGCGTGGCATCTATGCAATTTGACGATTTGGCCTCCCGAAATATTCGGGATAGCGTGTGACCATAATGCCATGAAAGCAAAAAAGTCGCGCGAAGATAAAAACAGTTCACAATTCTTACAGGTCATTTTTGAAGCCTATTTCCAGATTAAAGGCACCTCAGAATGGGGTTTTTTAACTAATAAGCGGTGAGGTGGTTGCAGAAATGGATTTAAGAATGTGAGAATTAGTGGATGTGAGAATGATTACGGATTTGGCCGGCTATACTGGTTGCATGCTCGGGTTTATATTTGGCGCGCACTCCCTCCATTTTTCTACTAAGTGTGCGCGCCGCGCGCGTACTTACTGTACTATTTCTCTCCTAAAGCGCCAACAGCCGGTTAACTGCTACCGG
>Ga0302281_10003078_pt1 | contig 11654 bp, 9 predicted proteins | sample III_Fen_E1_2_FD_198762 | JGI IMG/M metagenome (GOLD analysis project Ga0302281, IMG submission 198762) | Peat permafrost microbial communities from Stordalen Mire near Abisko, Sweden - III_Fen_E1_2 | ecosystem: Environmental > Terrestrial > Soil > Wetlands > Permafrost | place: Sweden: Abisko...
CCCGCCAGCGCCGCGACCGTCTTTGCGTCGACCAGAGGGACAAGCTCAGCGATACGGGACATCAACACGTCGTCACGGGAGCCAGATCGCATCTCCCGGAGCATGGAACGCAGACGAGTTTCGGGCGACTGATCCAACGCCGAAGTTTTCCCGTAAGGAAGAACAACATCGACTAAGTTGAAATGTTTGGGCATAACTCTTCCTTTCACTGGGTAGTTGCTCGTAGCTCTCTCTGCGCATCGATCACGGCGCAGTCGACTTAGACGCCATCGGCTTGGGCCGCCAGCCGGTTGTGAGAGCCACAAAGTGGGGCCCAGGTCGACATCACTTCGCGATAGAGGGCGGTTCCTCATCTTCCATATCGTCGGGTTTCGGATCGCCCGCAAAGCCAGTTCCCTTAAAGCCTGCTCGCTTGCGGGCCGGCTTCGTCGGAATAATCAGGGCGATGTTCTCCATCTGCTCGCGTGTCGGTACATTCTTGTTGGAGAAGTCAGTGCAGTCCGCAACTTTAAACGGGACGTTGCGAAATTTACTGAAGCAGCAAAAAACAGCTTCTTCGCTCTCCCGATGACCCTTTTGAATGTGCGCCCAGTAACACGCGCGACACAGGGATTCGTCGTCCCGTAACGCGGCTTTTTTCATCACAATCGTCTGCATAATCGCTCTTCTAACCGGCAAGGAGCCGGTGTTCTAAGTTGGAACTGAGTCCGGACACTTAAGGTTTGATTTTTTTGGTCGGGGTACATGCGGACGCAGACGTTGCCTGGCACGCAGCGGGCCATGCCCAACTTCGGACATGACCTGCCCAAGCAGCATCCGTGGCCATCGCCACCGACCCTGTGAAAATACTTGGTTTTAGGGCTGCTTCAGGTTCGTCGAAGATTTAGTGACAGACGAAGTCGAACGACGCCCTAAGCCATATGCAACCCGATTCGGGTAGCCGTGGCATCAGCAGCACGTTATGGGTTGTGCTTTGATACGCCATTTATGGGCGTCCTTTCAAAGAAGTTGTAAGACTATGCCATGACTCCTAATCGCGAGTCAAGAAGAAGTGACACTTTTTTCACGACACTTAGTAAGTCTCAGTTTTTCAAACGTTTTGTAGGAAACTTTAACTATCTATCCTTAGCGGATTGAGGGGGAAACGGTCGATATTAACGGACGTGGATACTGAGAACTCCCGGTAGGGAGTAACAAGGTGCTGGTGCTTGGGTGTTCGCGTGTAGGATTGTGCGGCACAAGTTGTTCGACCAAAGCACTTCGGTGCAATTGCCTGAGTGAAAATGCAGGCGATGAAAAAGGAAATTTGAACGTATGGTGCCGGGAGGGGGAGTCGAACCCCCAAGACCCGAAGGTCGGCGGATTTTGAGTCCGCTGCGTCTGCCAGTTCCGCCATCCCGGCGTCTTGGATGAGGCTGCAGAACAATAGACTAATCGACCCTCTGGACCTTTGCAACAATTCGCGCTCCCATCCAACAGAAAAGGCCACCTGGGCGGGGCGGCCTTCAATGTTCTCATGTCCTTGCTGTGCTTTATGCCAGATTCAAGGCTACTTGTACGAAATCACGCCAAACGTTCCCGCCAGATTGTTATGTGGCCCGGCCGTGAAGAACAGCTGATTGGTGGCTCCGTCCTTCGAGGTTCCACCGCCAAATTCAATTCCCCAAAGCTGGTTGATTACGATGCTCTTGCCATCCGTGTCTTTCACGGTTCCGACGAACGCGCCCGTCTCGATGTTGAAGGCGTTAATCGTGCCACCATTTGTGTTATTCGACACCAGCAGAGTGTTGCTGAGTGCCCCGAAGTTCTTGGGCGCAACGGCAAAGCCCCAGGGCTGGTTCAAGGGCTTGCCAGAAGCCAGGGTTCGCACAAAGGTTCCGTCTTCCTGGAAAATATCAACGTATCCCCCCGGCGCTTCATCCGCCTGCGCGAAAGCCACGTACAACAAGCCGCCGATGTCTTGCACGTTGAACGGTGCATACCCCGCTGGCAGGTTGGGATCCGTAAATGAAGTAACAAGGTTGAAGCTCCCGTCATACATATCGACTTTATTATTGTTCAGATCGGCGGCGTAAATGAAGTTGCCCGAGGCGTTGCTGGCAATCGCCAATCCGGTATACATCGCGTGCGATGCCGAGTTATTGACTGCGATGATCGCTTCATTCGGATTCGACTGCGGCGCCCATCCGCTGATCGTTCCATCCAGCGTCGCGAACAAGAAGAACGCCGTCCATCCTCCCACTTGAAAATCGGAGGAACCGTTGAACACGATTCCCGTGGGCGACCCGGGACCCGCGCCGGAAGCTGACGGCACCACAACCTGCAATCCTTCTTTTACGCCTGACCCCGTATAGAGTGTCGACCAGCCTGAGCCCGCGTCGCTAATCCAGAACGGACCACCCGGGCCATACGCGAGTCCCCAAGCATTCACAAGGAGCGGATCCATGTGTCTTGCCGTGTTTGCCTGGTTCGAAACCAGATTTGTGAGGTGATATTGCGCCTGCGCAACGCTACCGACTAGCGTTAGCGCGAAACCGAGACAGAGAGAAAAAGCGAACTTGTGACGCTGCATACAGACCCTCCTTGGGATTGTGCAAGGCCAAAACCAATGAACACTGAGTTCTGGCGGCAATCGAATGCTAGGACCAACGAGTCAGTCGTTTGTCAACGCCATGTCACTGGTTTGCACAATTCTTGTCGTTGAACCCGTAAAAACGGTGACGGGGCCATCCGCGGCGTGACCCGCCTCGTATCGCGCTTTTTCGCGGCGTCCTAAAGTTCAGGAGCCGTCTGGCCGATGAGGTAGACAAGCGGCAATAGGATCGCCGCTTTCGAGAGGCAAACCTATGTCGATCAGTCCAATCTCTGCCGCCAGCCTTGGTGAGTTTGTTCTTTCCTCCGGCAATTCGAACCAGTTGCAGCAGACTTTACAGACGCTCCAAAACAATCTTGCGTCCGGCAATCTGAACGGAGCTCAGTCCGCATTCCAGACGCTGCAACAAATTAATCAGGGATTGTCCGCCACTGGCGGAGCCAACTCCAACGAAGCTCAACTCTCAACTGACTTGGCGACGCTCGGCGGCGCGCTCACGGCCAGCGACATCTCTACCGCGCAATCTGCCCTCACTACCGTGCAGAGCGATTTTAAGAATAGCGCCTCGCCATCCCAGACCAGCGAAACTGGCGCCGCCACTCAGTCTGAGCAACTCGTCTCTGAATTGCTGACCACACTCAACGCAAACAGCTCGTCGTCCACTTCTGATCCGACGACCTCCGTTTTACAGCAGGTCTACGGGATTCGTGCTCTTAACGTTCAGGCTTAGAAGTCACACGCCCCGCTCCGGTCTGAACTGAACCGCTGGCCGCGTCCCCCGCACAACCGGCGCGTCAAAATAGTCTGAAACGTTTTGCTTCCCGTCCGCACTATCCCAATAAGTGGAAGACATCGCGAAGAACGGCGATGAGCCACAGTTTAGGATCTCTCCCAGGAAACTCCTGACGAGATCCAGTAAAGTGCCGGAGCCGACGGGGAAGCGGTTCCGGCGCTTTGTTTCTCTTCTTCCTCGCACCAAGAAGCCAGCCGTCTGCCGCCGAGCGAGAACTAACCAAGGAGTTTCGACTTCCCTGTGCGCCCTGCCCGCTCCAATTCGCCCGTGGGACGCCGCTTTAGCGGCCATACGATTCGCAAACCCCTGATTTCCCAATCCTTAACTCTTGTCCCGCAACCCCCCTCCCAGGTGCTACACTGTCTGCCACTTCCCGACCCTCGGGGGCCGTTCTTGCAATTTCACTCCTTTGACGAAGCCTATATCGAGCGCCTCCGAGCAGGAGACTTCCGGACGCAAGAACATTTTGGGATTTATTTCAGCAAACTGATTCATCTGAAGCTCGGATCTCGGCTGCGCTCGACCGACGCTATCGAAGATGTCCGTCAGGAAACTTTTGCCCGATTTTATGCGGCCCTCAGAGCGGGGAAGATTCTTCATCCCGAGCGTCTGGGCTCCTTTGTGAATTCGGTTTGCAACAACGTTTTGCTCGAGCACTACCGCGCCAACACGCGCTTCGATTCCCTGGAGGCGGATGACTATCAGGACAAGATTCCAGCCCTTGCCGTGGACCTTCCCGGAATTCTCGATGCCCATGAAATGGCCAAGAAAGTTCGCGAGATTCTCGAGCAAATGCCCGAGCGCGACCGGCGGATTCTGCGTGAAGTCTTTTTGGAGGAGCGCGACAAAGATGAAGTCTGCCGCGATTTTGGCGTCGATCGCGAGTATTTGCGCGTCCTGCTGCATCGCGCCAAGCAGTCCTTTAAGGCTTTGTACTTAAGAAATAATGATGCGCCGGAATTTAATACCGCCTGAGCGGTGCAACGCCCAGGAGCGCCGGCGCACTATTGATATATACGAGGGGGCACCACATGGACCACGACACGGTGGTTCGTCAAAAATTGACGGAACGGTATCTGCTCAATGAGCTGGATCCCGAAGCACGCGACAACTTTGAAGAGCACTACTTCGATTGCAGGGATTGCGCGGCCGACGTGCAAGCTGCAGCTGTGTTCGTAGAACAAAGCAAGCTTGAGTTAGCCGAAAAGCCTGCACCGGTTTCCGCTGGACGGCCTGTAATGGTTCCACCCCAGCCTAAAACCGGATGGCTTGCCGGCCTCGAAGCAGGCTTCCAAAGCATTCTTCGTCCCGCGATTGCCGCACCCGTCATGCTGGCCCTCCTGCTTGTCATCGGATATCAGAATCTGGTCACTTATCCTCATCTGCAGCAGGCGCAGAATGCCCCCCAGGTCTTACCCTGGGCGTCGGTGAACGTCGGCACTTTCGGCTCGGAAGCTCCGGTAATTGCAGCCCAGCCGGGGAAAGGCTTTCTGCTCTTTGTAAGAATCCCGCCGGATGGCAGCTATTCCTATTACACCGCCGAGTTACAGGATCCCTCGGGGAAGGCTGAAAGGCCATTCACCATTCCGGTAACCGCCGAGCAAAAGGCGGCCGGATTCGATCAGTGGCCTGTCCAAATTCCTGCGGCAAATCGCGCACCGGGGAGTTACACTCTTTCAGTCCACGGAGTCACCCCCGCGGGCGATAGCAAGCTGGTCGGTCAGGCTTCATTCGAATTAAAGACGCAGAACTAAGCCTGTCTCACCTCGATGTCGTAAATCAATTTAGTAAGTCAAAATCAAATTGAACGACGCAAGCCAACTGCGAGTCAAAAAGGGGAGGAACCAGCAAAATGGCCGCACATCCGAAGTCACCTGTGGAATCGGGACCGATCCTCGAATATTCCCACATTTATCATGCCGAAGCCCAAATTTTTTCGGGACATCTCGAACACCCGATCAAGCAGCCCATTGAGCCCTTCGGCCGCGTCGTTCTCGAGAATACGCGTCGCGAAACTCTGATCACGCAGCAGGTCGGCGAGACCAATATCGAAGGCCTGATCTCTTTCAAGCGCGGCCACGCGCGTGTCGTCGGCACTCAGGTGAAGCACAAGACCGATATCCTCGGCAACGATCACGCCGGATGGGTGACGCTCTCGACCGCCGTCCTCGAAGGCTTCAACGTCGTGGATATTCTTACTGCCGACCGTGTTGTAGCACAGGTTTCGACGGAGCATCCCATGGTCGACGGCCACGTTCCCAAGGTGACGTTCCTTGGATCCCGCTTTGACAACCTGCGGATTGGGGGATATCCGGTCGAAGTTGAACTCGATCTCGAAATCTGCGGTAGTAAACCGGACGGTGACCGCTCTTACCTCGAAGACACAGCGTTTCTCGATCGCGTCGAGCGGCAAATCGACCACGCGGCCGATACCAAGGGCCTTCCCGAAACTCTGGAGAAGCAGTACGATGCCAAAATCGCTTACATTGACGATCTGAAGCGTCGCGCCAACGGAGATCCGAAAGCGCCGCGCTCCGGCTACTCCAAGTTGCAATGCTCACTGATCAAAAGCATCGGCCCCATCCCGATTCCCGGCGTCAAAACCTTCGGGAATCTCATCTTCGTTCCGAACTTCGGAACGATCGCCCTGGCCGAACTGGAAGTTGGTGTTGGACCGAGCCATGGACACGGCTTCTCGTCCGAGCAAAACGGCTCTTCCGCCGAACCAAGCGACAGCAATTACTTCACCCTGAATATGTTCGACCTGAAATTAGGCTGCCCAGTAGGCGGCGGTGGAAGCGGCCCCGGAGTGTCGGGCAATGGCAACACGAGGCCCTAGCAACTGGCTCTTCACTTCTGATTCTTGCCTGCGGGCTAGGTTGCAATCGTGGCGAAAGCCCGCAGGCTACGTTTAGTCGCGTCTATTCGGCTTTCGTTCACGGCAATCTCAGCGAAAGCCAGAGCGAAGCTCATCGAGCGTGCGACCGCTACCAAAAGTCAGATCCTGAGTGGGCTTGGAAATTCAGGATACTTGAAGCTGAGTCTCTCTTGTGGCGCGGGATGAGTCAGGATACTCTGACTCTTCTCAACTCCCAATCGACGCCACCTAACACCAAAGATTCCGTGATCGAGACGCTGGCGCTAGAGGGCGTGGCGTTTGCTCACCTGCATCGTTTTTCCGATTCCCAAACCGCACTCGCGCAGGCCGAGTACCTATGTTCGCAAGAGACCGCCACGGTTTGTGGAAACGTCCTTAGGGCAAAAGGAGTTTTGGCCATTGAGCAACACAATCTCTCTGAAGCTGAGCAATTCTTTTCGCGAAGCTTGGCTTTCGCGAATCATCGGGATGACCGCTTTTTAGAGGCAACTGCTCTCCTCAATCTAGGAGCCACATCGCTTAAAGAAGAACACTTCGACACAGCAGTTGATCGATCCGGGGAAGCATTTCAAGTTTCGGTCAGATTGGGAGCAGGCGACATCGCGTTGGTTGCGTTGGAGAATCTTGGTTGGGCTTACTACAACCTCGGCGAGTCCGAAAAATCTCTAGATCTGTTTCTCGAGGCAGAAAACAACGCCGTCAAACTTGGAGACATTGTTGATCAAGTGTCCCTACTCACCGATTCCGGATACATATATGCGGGACTCCACGACTCCGTAGAAGCTAAGCAGGCTTACCTGAAAGCCTTGCATCTGGCGCAGCAGATCAACACCCCCGAACACATGTTTAACGCTCTCCGAGCACTCGCCCTCGTATCCGCCGAAAGCGACGACCTAGATGCCGCGAGTAATTATTCCGACCAAGCCATCGCCATCGCCCGATCCGATAACAACCGCCTCGACGAACTCTATCCCCTCCTCGTCAAAGGCATGATCGCCGCCCGCCAGCACAACGACTCCGAAGCAGAACGCATCTTTTGCGAGGTCGACACCGACTCAAACGCCAACGCTGCCCTGCACTGGCGCTCCGAACATGCGCTCGCCCAACTCTACGAAGACGAAGGCCACTCCGACGCCGCCGAACGCGAGTATCGAATCGCGTTGGCCACCTTCGAATCCGCTCGCTCTTCCCTCCAGCGCAACGACTCCAAGCTGCCCTTTTCCAACAACGCCTCCCGCATCTACGACGACTACATCCATTTCCTCGTCGCGCACGGCAAGACCGAGGACGCTCTCCGTTGGGCCGACTACAGCCGCGCTCGCACGCTCGCCGAAGGATTGGGATTGCTCTCCAACAAACCTACCTCCGGACAACCCTCTGCCAGCCTGCCGCCGCTCAACCCCCAGCAAATCGCGCGCCAAGCCAACGGCACAGTTCTATTTTATTGGCTCGGAGAAAAGCAATCGTATCTCTGGGCCATCACCGCGCAGAAGGCCAGCCTGTTTTCGCTTCCTACGCGGTCGGAGATCGAGGCCGCCGTGAAGCGCTACAGCCGGTCGCTTGGCGGACCGCGCGACGTGCTCGCATCTGCCGATCCCGATGGAATCTGGCTCTATCGCAACCTGGTCGCGCCCGCACAAACCCTGCTCAAGAGCTCGCCGCACAAAGACGCAAGGATTTTTATCATCCCCGACGGCAATCTGAACAATCTGAATTTCGAAACCCTATTGGTCACCGACGCCGATACCAATCCGGCCACGGCAAAATTGCACTACTGGATTGAAGACGTCACCCTATCCAACGCCAGCTCGTTGCGCGTCCTCGGAGCCTCTCATAACTCAATGGAGAGACGGGCGTCCTCGTCCGGCCAATACGAGATAATTCAGCGCAACTTGAAAACACCACGAAATCGCCCGACTCTTTTGTTAGTCGGCAACAGCGTCTCGCCTAACTCTAAGTATCCCGAACTCCCCAAAGCCGCAAAGCAAATGGAGAGCGTAGCCCGTCATTTTCCCGGCGACGCCGCGCAAATCTTCGCTCGCGAACAAGCCACTCCCGCAGCCTATCTCGACAGCCGTCCCGAACGTTTTTCTTACATCCACTTTGTAGCCCACGGAACCGCGAGCCGACTCAGCCCACTCGACTCGGCCATCGTACTTTCGAAAACCGCGGCCAGCAATCCCGAACCTCCGTCGACGCCGTTCAAAGCTGTAACTTCGAATGCCCCGCCGGCCGCCATTTCCGCCGAAGCGGATTCATTCAAACTCTATGCCCGCGACATCGTCGGCCATCCCTTACACGCGAACCTCGTGACCATCTCGGCCTGCTACGGAGCGGGCGAACGCGCCTACTCCGGCGAGGGATTAGTTGGCCTCTCCTGGGCCTTCCTTTTCGCCGGAGCTCACAACGTCGTCGCCGCGCTCTGGGAAGCGAGCGATGCGTCGACCGAACAACTCATGGATAAGTTCTATGATGAGTTGGATCGAGGCGCGAGCCCCGACGCCGCACTGCGCACCGCCAAGTTATCTCTGTTGCGTGCCAGTAACTTTCGCAATCCTTTCTATTGGGCACCCTTTCAACTTTACGCCGGGTCGTAAGCCGGAGCGCACAGTAGACGGGCATCGGAGTCAGAATCCTGTCAGTGCTGTAATTCCTTTGCCCTCGACGCAGTCATACGCGCGTCCGGAAGTAAGATCTTTGAATTCTTCCGTCCGTCCGCTGGGCCATTCGATTACAAGGCGATCGATTTTGTCGCGCTTTCCGACACCGAACGTAACAGGTAACTCTGACTGCGAGAGATAACTCGATCCGCCTTTCACCAGACGCGTCTGCATTGACGAGCCATGAAACATTTTCACGACCGCTCCAATCGCGTCGCGATTCGATTTCGTTCCGGCCAGGCGAACGCGAATACTCCGGTTTGCGGCCGTCTGGTCATTGCGATAAAGATACGCGGGACCATTATTCGTGGTGATGAGCAAATCGAGATCCCCATCGCGATCAAAATCGCCGTAGGCCAACCCCCGTCCGACCTTGGGGCGACTGAATCCGCCACCACTCTGGTTCGCCACGTCGACGAATGTTCCCCTTCCGCTATTGAGAAAAAGCTGAGGAGGCTGTGCGTAACCGACACCATTCACGTTGCGCACCGTATCGTCGATATGTCCATTGACCACGGCCAAGTCCAGCGCGCCATCGAGATCGATGTCGAGAAAGACACATCCAAATCCCAACTTATCTTTGGATGCGAACCCGACACCGCTCTGCGTCGCAACGTCCACGTAGTTACCGCTATCAGACAACCGGTATAGCCCCGTCATCTCGTTATCGAAATTGGTGATGGCAACGCCGGCGTTTCCCGAATTCTCAAAATCAGCCACATCGACGCCCATTCCAGCCCGCGCCCGCCCCTCGGCGGAAAACGCGATCCCTGCTTCCACCGCAGCATCCTTGAAGGTTCCATTGCGCTGGTTGCGATAAAGCTTGTTGGGCTGCGTGTCGTTGGTTACGAGCAAATCGGGCCAGCCATCGTGATCGTAATCGAGCATCGCCACTCCCAGCGATTTTGAGCTGCTATCGAAAATTCCGCTCGTCGCGGTCACGTCTTCAAACGTCCCATCGCCACGATTATGAAAGAGCCAGCACGTTTCTCCGCGGTACGCTTCTGGAGTGCAATAGGACTTATGCTTGCCATCGAGACTGCAGAACACATCATGTTCGGCCGACCATTTAACGTAATTACAAACGAACAAGTCGAGCGACCCATCGCGATCGTAGTCAAACCAAACTGCCGACGTGCTTAGAGCTTGCCTCCCAGCAAGGCCGCTCGACTTAGTAACATCGATAAATGTTCCCTTCCCAGTGTTCTTGAATAGATGATTCTGACCCACACAAGTAATAAGGATGTCGGGAAAGCCATCGTTATCGTAATCGCCCACGGCAACGCCCATGCCATACATCTCGACATCGAGACCAGCGCTGCGGGTCACGTCCGAGAAAGTGCCGTCGCGATTATTGCGGTAGAGTTTCAGCGTGCTTCGTTCTCGTTTATGCGCAGGCCAATCGGAGCCGCTGACAAGAAGAATATCCTGCCACCCGTCGCGGTCGTAGTCGAGAAAAGCGCAACCAGAGCCGAGAGTCTCCGGAAGGAGTTTGCCGCCATAAGCGCCGCTGTTATGACGAAAGTGGATTCCGGCCTGCGCCGTGACATCCGACAACTGGAACCCGAGACCGCTTGAGGGCGTTGCCGCAAACGCATCCAATCGGAATCCCGCGATGGATGCGGACGCTGCCCCAGCCAGCGCCCAGAGAAAAGATCGTCGGCTGACGACTGAAAGGTTCGAATAAGATGCCGTCGCCGCAGAATGCTTCACGGTAAGTCGACCAACCCATTGCGGATCGCGTAGACGACTAACTCGGCGGCTTTGTGGATTCCCAGAGTATCCATCATATTCGCTCGATGAACCGCGACCGTGTTGGCGCTGAGGTCGAGCACCGTGGCAATTTCTTTATTGGACTTACCATCCACAATCATCTGCAGCACTTCAAGCTCGCGCGGAGTCAGGCCTGCATTCCGCTTTCCCCTGAGCGCGGGTGGACGCTTCAGTTGAGAATCGAGAACCGTTTCACCATTCACGACCCTGCGAATTGCCGCGCCTAACTCGAGGTCAACTGCGTTCTTGAGCACATAGCCTCGCGCGCCCGCGTCCAATGCCTGACGCACGAGTGTCTCTTCGGGATGCATGCTCAGCATCAGCACCAAAGCCGCGGGATGCTTGGCGAGGATTTTGCGCGTCGCATCGAGGCCGTTCATCTCGGGCATGGCGCAATCCATGACAATGACCTGTGGATGCAGTTCATCCGCGAGCTTGATTGCTTCCAGTCCATCCCCTGCTTCGCCGGTAACTGAGATGTCGGGTTCGTCTTCTAAAATGCGGCGGAAACCGCGGCGCACCAAAGCATGGTCGTCGACTAACAGAACTGAAATTTTATCCGGCATGGGCATCTAACTTCTCTCTCGGCACTCGTAATCGGACCAGCGTTCCTTTACCACCTGCATCCGGGCCAGGCCGCAGAAATTCAACCTGCCCGCCCAGCAACTCCGCGCGCTCTCGCATCGCGACCAGTCCAATTCCTTGACTCGCCGCCCGCGGTTCAAATCCGCTACCGTGATCTTCGATTTCAACTTGCAAGGCTTGCAGCGAAAATCGCAAACGTACCCAAGCCTTCGTGGCTCCCGAATGCCGGGTCAAATTATTCAATGCTTCCTGTACGACGCGATAGACATGAATTGCGGCATTACCGGCTACGGGAAAGGGTTCGCCCGATTTCTCATAGGATACGTGAATCCCAGCCTGCCTTTCCACCACCGGAAGATACCAGTCAAGCGT
>Ga0302281_10003079_pt1 | contig 11650 bp, 23 predicted proteins | sample III_Fen_E1_2_FD_198762 | JGI IMG/M metagenome (GOLD analysis project Ga0302281, IMG submission 198762) | Peat permafrost microbial communities from Stordalen Mire near Abisko, Sweden - III_Fen_E1_2 | ecosystem: Environmental > Terrestrial > Soil > Wetlands > Permafrost | place: Sweden: Abisko...
TTTTTTTTGTTGCTTCCTTTGCTTTCGCCATTCTTTCCTCACAATCTATTTAGTTGCATACTCCGCGTAGAAGATTGAGTTGTATTCTTTGAGCACCAGCTTCGAGTGAGGGAGCCCGTTGGGGTATGCTCCCACATGCTCGTAGGCATAGTGCGTGATGCTGGCGTTCTTCACGTCGTTCTCTTTATCGACTTGAAGGTAATCGTCTTCGCCCCACTTCTCCAGCGTTGCACGGAAGCTGAGAACGACTACGCTATGACATATCACCATGACATTCAAGCCTCGGCAGTCCCGTACGACCGTGTCAAGAAACGAGCGGATGCGAAGTTTAACGTCAGGGCGAGACTCGCCACCCGGTGCCCGGTACCAATACTTACCTTCCTTAGCCTTACGGGCAATCTCCTCCGGGTACTTGGCCTTGATACCGGCGTGTTCGAGACCATCCAACAAGCCGAACTCAATCTCGCGGATACGCTCATCCACAATGACATGCTCCGGCGTATAACCAAGACCCTCAATGAATTTATTTGCGGTCTGGCGGGTACGCAGGTAGGGGGAGACGTAGAGAACGTCAATCGGTTTGCCGAGACGTGTTTCATCTTCCAACAAGCCGCAGGAGCAAAAGCTCCCCCCCATATCCAACTCGCAGCCAAAGTCATGCTTGACTTGGCTTGTCCTCAAGGGGAATCTCTTGCGTAACTCCACCCCCGCGCTGAGAGCTTGCATTTCGCCTAGCGGCGTCAGGGGCGTGTCTTGGTCACGGATGCCTGAAGAGAAGTCGGCGTACCCGCCAGCAGCCTTTGCAACCTCACGGTCAACGTTCCTCTTCGATTGCCCGTGACGCATAACGATGAAGTGGTTAGGCCATTTCTGTTCAATGTTGTTTCTCATGCTGTGCCTCCAGCCTTTTTCTTAAGGTGTCCCACTCTTCGATTCGAGCCACACGTTGCCCACTTTCGCTGTCGGCGACTAATGCCGCATACTCTTCATCGGTGATGACCCCCGCTTCATACAGGGGGAAACGCATGTACCGCACAAGGTCGAGTAGCCGCTCGTTGGTGAACTCACTCATGGCTTCAATTCTACTTGGATGGCTACGCCGTCCTTGACTTTGAACAGTAACCGCTTTTTCTCCCCGAGGAGCAAACCCATTAACTGCTTTCGAGTCAGGCTGACCCGAATGGTTGTATCGACTACGGTAGACTCGGGTAACTCTTCATCAAATGGGTCGAGTCGATTCCATAGCCGGTCGAAACCGGCCAAAAACTCATCGAACTTGTCCAACGCTTTGTCGATTTTCTGTCTCACTCGACCTCCTTACATCAGGGAGAAAATACTTACGACGAATCCGAAAGCCCCGACAATGAATAAGCCGCCCGGTCGCTTTACGCTCCCATGCGTATACCAATAGTCCGGTGCTGACCAATAGTCCGAAGGCTGCATACTTCATCCTACCATACATGTGACTGTTCATATCCTTTGCTCAGTAATCGGGGTCAGGGTACGCAAATTCATTACCAAACCTTTTCTTTAACTCAGCCTGTTTGTTCACCAGCCACTGCGACCAATTGCGAGAGCCGGGGTACTGAGCAAAGGATACAAAGAGACAATTGGGGTTGCCTCCACTCATACTTGGCACAACTTCGGTAACCTGAGCCAACCCGCCGACAACATCATCTTCGCCGTGGTCGATGTACATGGAGGTTTCCACGTAGATGTAGTCGCCTATCTCTGGCATCCACGGCTTACCCGAGGCAATACGTTCGTAAAGCCTTGCAAGTTTATCCAAATCGAGGACGTTTTCATCCTTCCGGCATTCGGTCTTAGTGTCGAATACCCTACCCGTCCGTGCGCTCTTCCATCCGGTTACTTTGGTTGGCATGTCAACACTCCTCTACTCCATACTGAAGTTGTCGGTGCGTTTGATGATTTGGATACCCCTCCAAATGAAGGTCGCGAACGGGGTAGCCACACACAGCCAATTCCGGAAATACAATGGCGACAGCCCCATGAGCCGTGGCTTCGATGGCTTGGTTCTTAATCATCTCCACGTTATCGTAGAAGTCTCCGACCGTGTTGTTGATTTGTCCAATTGCGATTTTCATGATTCCTCTTAAGCATCTGGCTGTTTGGTATCGAAGTTAGATTCTCCGGGGAGCAGTGGCCTGAGCATAAGCCCTTGCAATTCAAACATCATGACGGTTGTGCCGAAGAGCAGGAAGGCCGCTTCTTCATCCGGGTCTTCACGGATTTCTTCCATGGCTGCGAGGAACTCAGCCACAGCGGTAGCAACTTCGCCCCGATTATCACCGAACTGAACAGCGGTGCCCATGCCTTTGTTTTTCTGGATGAGATTCGCCTGAGCCGCCGCAATGTCAAGGGGTTGCTCAATCCGTTCGACAGTGACCTCCACTTGGTCGCCCCAGTTTTTGCGGTCACTGCAAGTCTTTAACGTCAGACCATAGGGTTTGAGTAGACGCCGAAGCTTAGGAATCATGGTGTAGTCAAGAAGACCAAATGCGGCCTCCGGGTTACGAACTTTCTTTGCCATTAGTCCACCTTTTTCCAATCCCACGTTGCGGACTTCATGATGTCCGCCCACGTGTTGTAAACGTAGAGTGTTGCAGTTCGTTGTTCTTCCGAGGAGAAGTTCTTGTCCACGAAAGCATGACACGCGGCCTGTAAGTAACCCACCGTGAGCCGGTTCTGGATGCTGTCGAACAGCATCTGCCGCATCTCAGCGTCGGAGAAGTTGTCGCACTCGGAGGGCGGCAGTTCTAGTTGCATGGTGATTTCAATTTTCATATTGTCCTGATAATCTTCACACCCCGCACGATGAGCAATACAGCAATCAGCAGGAGAGCAGCGAAAAGAAGGTGGCCTCCACCGAATGTGTTAGCGATGGCAAGGTTGAGCCACGCGATAAACAAAAAGACAGAGGCGATGAAGAACGTCAACACCGCGATAACCCCCTTGAACAAAGGTGTCATGCTCTCAGTCCTTTCGGGTTGGCCGGAGTGAAGGTGAAATTGGCTTAAACATGGGATAGTTCGCTTTTTACCCAATTTTTGTTGATGTAAGGGACAAGTTGGGTTAACTTACAGTCCGCAGCGCGTTTATCGGTGCGTACACGAACAAGTACCGGCTGAACGATGTGAAGTTCTTTCGTAGCATAAAGGAAACGAACCTCCAAAACAGTGCCGGGTGCGACCCGGTATTTATTGCGGAGCGAGAGGCCGGAGATGCGGTGCATTCTACCGTTTGAGTCCCACATGCCAATCTCAACGCTGTCTTTTCCCTCTGGACTAGGGCCTATAACCACAGCTTCTGCCGACTTCAAAAATTTCAGCTTCCAGTGAGCCCCCGCCATGCCTTGGGTATATTTTACGGTCATGTTCTTGGAGACGATGCCCTCGCCACGCGATGCCAGCACTGCGTCCCACAGGAGCCGCTTCTCTTCCGCCGTCCGTGCGGTCGGGACTACACTGATTTGACTTGAGATATTGTCGAATTCAGCGTGGTACCGAGCTTCGCGATACTCATATGCGTCGTTGTTGATAGCTTCATCCCCGAGCACCAGAGCGTCAAAGATATAGAAGGTTCCGCCGACCAATTCACCGTCGATTACAAACATGCTGAGCCGGTGTGATAGAAGGGCAGTCTTGATGCGGGGGTGGAGAGCCTTGCTGGAGGGATCGCCTTCACGATTGAACATGCGGAGTTGCCCATCCTGCTTGCAGATAATCAGCCGATGGCCGTTATGCTTCTCTTGAAAGCCATAGGTCGCCGACAACAACATACGCTGGAAGTGGAGTTCATTCGTCTCGGTTAGTAACTCGGCCTTAATCACTTTGCCGCCTCCACTTTCTCCCAAGCAAGGGCAATCACCTGTGCATCCTGATAGGAGCCGAAGGGGTCTTTCACCCACTCCCGTTCACCATACTTTGCGTTTGTCCATGCGATGACATCGACCAAAACTTTCTCCCGACCAGCCTTACCACCCCACACCGTGAATGTTTTACATCCATAATCCAAAAAATGGGCAGTGGGGTCGGACTGGTACCCGATGTGGGAGACGCGGAAGTGAGCCGACCGACCGCCTCGGCCTGTACTGGCTGGGGTGAAGCTTATGAATAGCTTGTCTTTGGTGAGGTCAGCGAGGTTGTGGCCGTTGTGGATATTCAGCGCATTCAACTGCGCCTTAGTGGGGAACTTCGTCTTGGCCTTCTTGCCCATACCCACAGTATACCGAACCGGAGTTGGTTTTAGTTAGTTTTTTCAGAAAAATTTTATGCTACTCTTTTACCTTTGCTCCAGACCAATACTGGCTTGCTTGGTGCTGGAGCGAGTTCGTTGAGCCGTTGTTTTGCCCATTGGAGGCACTCATCGGTATCACGGGTGTTATTCAGATAAAGGTTCAGGTGTCGAATCGTAGCTTCTTTGTATCCGGGGGATGAGTTTTGACTATAAATAGTGGCAAGCTGGTAGGAGGCGTTAACGCTCCCCATCGAGACTGCTGCCTCATAGAAATCAATCGACCTGATGTCCCTCAACTCCTCCAGAGACCGACCGAGGTTGAACAAAGTGATGGGTGATTCCGGGTGCATCTGGAAGGCTTTCAAGAAACACTTGTGAGCCGCGAGATGATTACCCTGTTCGAAGAGTGTAGCCCCCTCGTCAACGAGCGACAGATAGACATTTTCTTCGAACAGGGTGCGGTTCATGCTTACCCAATCAACTGCTTCACGGTGCCGACCTTATCGGCCTCGGCGTCGATGGTTACGCTACCCTTTACAACATCCGTGGCCGCTTGAAATGCAGGGGATTGGATGACCATGCCGCCGAATGAGCCCCAATACTTGCGACCGGGCAACAGGGGCTCCCATGCGCCATCAAACTGACAGTTTGCCGGTGCCTCGGTGAAGAGGGGAGCGACAACGCCGTCCGCCCAGCCAGCAAGGCCGCAGCCGACACGAGTCACTTGGAAGGTCAGTTGGGGGTTCATCTTCGCGAAGAGAATGAAGGTATAGATGTAGTAACGGAGCATGTCCGGGGTGATGGTGGAGTCAGGCTCATTGGTAGGCTTGGCACAGGTGGGGATGGCGAAGCTCTTTCCTTGCAGACCGAAGCCCTGTCCGTACCGGGCTCCATGTGACATTGCAGCCTTTGCTGCTCCACCGCCATGGCGACCGAGTTCGTTGCTGCCAAACACAAAAATCATATCATCGAGGTCGATGTCAGGGGTTCCAATAGCGGGTGTGGTGCTCATGCGGTTGTCCTTTCAAGACGTGTTTCGCTGCTGTTTCCAGTATACCGATCCTATACCGGGTTTGGCTAGTAATCTGGAAAATTATTTGACTTGAAGCTCTTTTCTTTTGTCGCGGTTGAACCCAATGTGACTGGCGGATATGAAGGGCGGTGTGGCTGGGATGACACCAAATGCGCTACCACAACCCCCACATTCAATCGTTCGAGAACCGTTGCTTGTCCGGGAGGTTGAACCACAGTCTGGGCAGATACCCTTGTTTAACAACTCTACGTCGGTCTCTGGCATCCAGATGGACGCCGGAATCGGGTCAGGTTTAGAGAAAAAGCGTTTGAGGAAGTTCATATCTCATTATACTACAGCTTCAACCTTTCCAGCACCTTCAGCACATGGATAGCGGCACCCAGCATGGCGTTTTCAATTGTCAGGTATTCACTCACACCGGGAGCGATGAACGTCTTCTCGGTGTACTCTCTTGCGAGTTTCTTGACTTCCAAAATGGTTTCAGTTGCAAGGGTGCTTGGCATTGTTAGTCCTTAGTCCCAGTAGGGCTTGCCGTACCGAAGCCGCTGGGGTTTTGGTGAGTTTTTAAGAAGATTTTTACAGCCTCTTCGGCGGACATCCCGCTGTTCAGGTTGCGACCCTGATACCGGAGGCTCCAATGGTCGGACAAGGGAGAACGTAGAGCGGACGCACACCGGAGTTCAATCCCACTCTCCGAGTACCATACACCTTCACGGAAGGTGAACTTGATTCCGCCCCATGTCCGCTTAGGAATCACAGTTTCCTTCCTGAAGCGAGAGCCCGGTACCTTAGCTTCTCGCTGTAGTTCATTGAAGTTGACTAGCATTAGCGTAACTCTCCTCTCTCGTACATGCCGAGTGTCTTCTCGATTTCGAGAGTCATGCGGGTATAAAACTTAAGGTAACCATTGGTTGTCTTGTACTCAGCCTTCTTCAACAGGTTAGCTTTGAGCGTCCACATCGCATGAGGGAGGTACGTGCTGATGTTGTCCTGATGCATCTTGCAGACTGCGAGGAAGCGACGACGAGCAAGCTCGTAGATGGGTTGCAGCTTACTCCGCTCCGCCTGTTGACGAACCTGAGTCTTCTCGCGCTCATCAGCGGCGAGAGCCTCCATAAGGCCAAGACGGGCACCTTCGAGCTTGTTGAACAGGGTTTCGTTGTAGGCAGCGAAGTGCTTGATGCACTCCACGCCAACCGGGGCAACCTCACCGTTCGGACCCCAAATCAAGAGCATGTAGCGAACCGGGTGGTCACATGTACATTTGCCCTTGCCATACTCGCCGAGGTCGATGACTTCACCCCGAAACTCATATTTCGAGGGGTCGCCGAGGCGGGTAATGAACTTCCCTACGATTTCCTTGAAGTTCTCCAGACCTTCAATGCGCTTTTCAATCGTCGTGGTCATTCTTCTCTCCCACCACTAGTATACCGAGATGGCGGGGGTTTTGGCTAGTTTTGGGAAAAAAATTTTACCTGTTTAAGTCCACGTTAGTCGCTACCTCCACCATCCCCGCCAGAATCACTACTTGAACCATCAGAGGAAGTTCCTTCCGATGAAGTGGATGAGGGCTCCGACGTAGGTGACAATTACTTTCTCCATGGTTCGTCCTCCAGACGAAGCTGCGGGGCTTGTGTAGCCTCGGTCTGAGCGTCCTGCTGGGCCTTCTTCAGGCAAGCCAGCATCCAATCGGGCAGCGTATTGAAGTCGAGATGCCACAAGCCATATTGGCTCACTTGCTGTGGCTCCCAATCCCCATCAAGGAACCCCTTTTTCCTCCGGCCAGCGTTAATCCTTTTAGCCAGAGAAGGGTTCATGATGAGTTCAGCCCTGACGCTTCCGTCCGGTCGCTTGAGGACGTACAGAATGTCCTTCTCTTCACTTTCCTGTTGCTTCTGCTTCTTCGTACTCATGTTTACAGTATACACGGACGGAGACGTTTTCCAGTAGATTTTTTTGATAGGTTGTAGGCGGCAACTATGGTATTGGTGAGAGAACGTGGGGCGGCAAATCTCTGCCCACAGTTTTCACACTTCAAAAGTGTGTAACCGGAGCAGGAAACGAAGTATGCAATGCCATTACATCCGGGACAATTGGGGGTGTTAGCCTCCAACTTCTCAATCAGCTTGCGGTCAAACATCGCGGTTTACCTCTTCAATGAAGATGCACGAGCACGTTCCAGAAAAGCAGGAGCCCCAGTCCCATTGGTCTTCGGGGTGGGCTTCTTGTCAACCCTTTCAACAAAGGTTAGTTCACAGATGTGTTCGGGTGAAGGCACACCGTCTTGAGTTCGTGTCTTCCCTTGAATGTAAACACGAGCATCATAATTGTCCAAGATGATGATAGAGACTGCGATGCCAGTGTAGTCGGTGATTGTATCCTTCACCTCTTTGCCTAAAATATCAGGCCGCTTGGTTAGGGGCAGCGTTTCATACTTCTTCAGGGTTGCCATTTCAGTCCACCGGGGATCATAGGCGTTCCCCATAGGGTCAACACCCTTACGTTGCAGGAGAATGTTCTCACACCCAGTGAAGAATATCCGCACACCACGGATAACGCCTGTGATGCCACTGATACTGTCTGTGACAACCATCCCGAGCATGGGGGCCGTTTCTTTGGCTTTCAGTACATGCTTCTCAACTCGATTCATTGTGTTCCTTTCATAAGAATGGGAGTGCCGGTTAGCACTCCCATTCGTTATTGGTCACGATGTGTTAAGACTACTTCGCTGATGCGGTCTTCGCCCGGTCCTTGAGATTGCTCAAGATGGGCTCAAGTGCAGACCCCTTGAACAAGCGCCCAAGTACCAAGTCGGTGCTTGTCTGCTCCATGACGGCCAGCGGAGCAATCGCGACGGTGAGGCGGTTGAGAACCTCGTTGTCGCCCAAGGTCTGAATGGCCTGAATCAAGTTCGGGGTGACTGCGGCCAGCTTCTTCTCGAAGAGACCTACCCGTTCCTTCTCCATCGACAACTCAAACTCGGACAGCATCTTGGTGCGTTCGAACTCAGCATCTGCAACGGCGGTCTTCTGCGACTGTTCTGCCACTAGTGCTTCCAGCCGTGCCATCTGTGCTGCAACCTCGGCTTCGATTTCAACCATATCGGCTTCAGCCTCGGCCTTGGTGACTTCCTTCGCCAGTGCCTGCTTGTAGACGGTCACCTTGGTTTCCAGTTCTGCAATCTCCCGGTTAATCTCCGTCTTGCGACGGGTATTGATGAGAGTCTGCTCATCTGAAGCCAACGTGATTGCGCTCTCGACGGCCTTCACTTCCGCGTTGGTCAGCAAGTCCTTGATACGTGTCTCCACGATTTCAGGACGGCTGAGAACTTCAACGTCATACACATCCATGCCGTTCTCGGTGAAGAGACGGTGACGGGATTCATCACCTTCCTTCTTGCCCAGCACAACATCGCGGATGAGAGTCGCGGAGTTCTCCATGACATCCTTTACGCCATGCTTCTTGAGTGCAGCCTTCAGCAAGGAGCGCATGTGGTCGCACAGGTACTTGACGTAGTTCTCGACGGCGAACCACTTATCCTCGTGGGTACGCAGGAAGTTCAAGCGATACTGAACCTTCAGGTCAACGTTGACCATGTCCTTTGTTTCCACGCGGACAATGTCGCTCACAATGCTGTTGTCAATCCGCAGGTACACATCATGGCACAGGTCGTCGGTGGTCTTCGGCTTGCCGGTCGAAAGAGAGAACATCTCCAACGTCTCGTCATACTTCAACAAGATGGTGGCCGGTCCGACAACAACGCGGCGGTTACCGCTCTTGTCCACAACCTGCACCGCATACCCAGTCCAAATGCTGATGGAAGGTACGCCATCGTACTTGGAACCGAGGGTAATGGAGGGAGGAGGTGTGAAGTTCATCCCACGTGATACACGGTCCCCACCATAGCCAGAGGCTACAGGCTCCGAGAACGCCTTGCTCTTTGTCAAACCACGGTTGACGCTGCGACCAATGTCAGCCGCTGCCGCCAGTACGGTGTTTTCCGCGAGGTAGCTTGAAGAGATGTCATCGTTCAGAGCGCGGAGGGACTGGTTGAATGCCAGAGCATCAACACTCTTCGGGAACCAGAGGTTGACAGTCTTGTCGTCCAACACACGACGAACGATGGTCTCGTTGCGAGGGTCTGGTAGGAAGATTTGCGGACCTTCCACCAACTTAATCTTGCCTTCGCTCTTATCGAGCACGTAACGAGCTTCGCCGGTAGGAATCGTGATGCCGTAGTAGCGTTCCCGTTTGAAGTTGGTCTTTGGATCATCGTACCCGATGAGGACATGCTCCGCACGTGGGTAGTAGAACCGCTGTTCCTTGCCTGTGATGAACAACTCTTCACCAGCGAGAGCAAAGACGGCGAGGTTGCCAGTTTCGTCCTTCATCACACGATACTTCGACAGGTTGTGCTTGAACTCAGTGCCTTCCTCCGCACCTTCAGGCACTGCGATGGTATTCCCGGTGTTGTAGTCCGCCGTGACCTTGACGTAAACGCCCATCTGGTCATTCAACTCGATGGCCTTCAGCTTCCGGGCGCTTTCCTTTTCAACGAACCGCTCAGTCGCTTCAGGGAATACAACCTGCGGCCCCATTTCAAACCGCTTGTTGCCGTCTTCGTCCAACAGGATGCAGTATTCCAAACGCTCCAATGTGAGAGCTTCACGCACGTAGGAGGGGTTCTGTCCAGAGTCCTGCAACACTTCAAAGCCGGTCGGCGGAATGAAGAATGAAGACTCGGTGCCCTTGATGACAAGCTGCTGGCCGGGAGTGAACGCGCCATCCAACCCAGCGGCCTTGGACTTCAGGGACTTTGTAGCATTCTTGCTGGCTTCGTCGGCATTGTACACGCGAACCACGAGGTACTGGTTTGAGCGAAGGTGGTGACCCGGAATGACTTGAGCGAACTGCCCCGGCCACAATGGGAAGGTGATCGGCCCTGTGATATTGATCTTGCTGCCGATACGCAGGTCAGCGGGAGCGTTGCCGCCCTTGCCGGGTGCTTGCGGCTTGCCATCTTTGTCGAGGTTGGGGTTTTCGAGTACGAGGTACTCGCCTTCGCCTACGAACGGGTTCTGCTTCACAGCGGATTGTAGGGTGGTGCCCACATACATATCCGCATTCCGATCATAAGTTACTGGGCGTTCGTTTTGACTGACAGCACCGCTGTGTGGACCGGCATAGACCTGCACAATGCCCTTGGTTGTGTCCTGAATCAGCGCGTGCTGATTTTGAGCAAGCACAAGTTGCGTCTGGCCTTGAATATCCGCCATAGTTGTTCATCCCTTTCAAAAAGGCTCCGGAGAGCACTTTGTTTTGCGTGATACAACGTTACTACTTACTACGGGAAGTTGCAAGGGGTTTGGTTGGAAAATTTTTAGTAGACTAAGGCTTCCACAATGGAAGGTAGTCAAGGATACCTAGAACCTCAGCCGGGTCTACGGGCTCTGTTGCGATGGATGTCATGACTTCGCATGTCGGACTGCCATAATCCGGCTGGTTGAAGTCGTAGAAACTGTGTACGCTCAGTCTTGCTTTATTCAACAGGTTGAGCACGTGATACAACTCATAGCTATCACGGGCGCTGAGGATGATGGTGGTTATCGGCTCAAAGGAGTAGGCCGGGAGTAGGTTTTTGGGCTTACGCTCAATGATGAGGGTGTTGACCAGCATCTCAATCCGCACCTTGCTGATTACGTGAGCAGCCTGAGCGATGAGCCGACCGGCTGGTTGAACCACAGTTCGGGTACTCTCCGTTGAACGCAGTGCAAGGTGGGACTTGGTTGCGACCTCAGTTGTAAATGTCTGCACAGTCTGTGCAACTACACAGTAGATACGCTTCTCGGGATTGCTTTTCTCAAAGGCCATGTTCCACTCTCTTCTCACTGCCATTCTTCGGTCTTTTGTATTCTACGATAGGTAGCGTGTTGCGAACGAACTCGCGGAACTGAGCATCTGTCAATCCCTCATTGTCAATATTGGCGTGGATCGTTGCACAGAAGTTATCGGCGGGTACCATCGTCATTCTAATAGCTCCGGGCTCGTTGCAGCCAGCGTTCCTTTTTCTCGTTGCGTTTCACTTGCTCACCGAACGTGCCTTCGGGGTTAATAACCTCACGTGCAGCCATTTCAAGAGCTATCTTGTAGAGTTCGAGTTCATCCTTCGCACTCTGACCAAACGGGAGGAGCCGGGGAGTGTACCCGCCACAGTGTACCTTGCCGTCTTGATAGCGATAGGCAAGAGGGTTGTGATTCTCGTGATAGCACTTCGCCAGTCCGCATTCGCATATCGTGATGATTGCCATATTATGCCAAATCCGTTTTGTTCTCCATGGAGAATAGCGCGTAGCCCTCGGG
>Ga0302281_10003087_pt1 | contig 11625 bp, 12 predicted proteins | sample III_Fen_E1_2_FD_198762 | JGI IMG/M metagenome (GOLD analysis project Ga0302281, IMG submission 198762) | Peat permafrost microbial communities from Stordalen Mire near Abisko, Sweden - III_Fen_E1_2 | ecosystem: Environmental > Terrestrial > Soil > Wetlands > Permafrost | place: Sweden: Abisko...
GCTCCAAAAGCCGACGCTGCTTCGCGCGTCTTCGCCTTTGTCGAAGACCTGTTCTTCCTCAGCAAGATTCAGGCGACTGGCCAGAAGATGAATGTGAAGGTAGAGTTCGTGAAGAATGAGAAAGAACTCACCGAGCGCATCAAGAGCAATGGGGAAGAAAAACCCTCGCTGATTATTTTCGACTTGAACAACGCGAATGCCAAACCGTTGACCTTGATCCCAAAACTGAAAAGCAAATTGAAGAAAGGCACGTCGATCATCGGATTCCTATCCCATGTGCAGGGCGACTTGAAGCAAAAAGCCCACGAAGTCGGATGCGACATGGTTTTGCCGCGATCCGCGTTTTCGCAGAATTTACCGCAATTGCTCCGCCGGCACGGCGCCATCGAGGCGACCCCCGGGGCGGCTGATTAACGATTGCTGTGGTTCGGGCATTTTGCGGGAAGCGCTGCCGCGACTGGCGCCGCAACCAACGATTGTCGCGAGGAGTGTTTCCACAAGTCTGCACCCTACAGAATTGCTGGCAGCCCGGTCGCTTGCGCCTGATACAATTTCGCCGTGTTCCCACAGAAAAATCTGCACTGCGTGGCTGCGATGATTTTGCTTTCCACAGCCGCCGCGCAACCACCTGCAGCCAGTTCACCACAGCCCCCCGTTAAGGTGCGCGTGCTCAATGTTTGTGCGCCGTCCGCCGACGAGCAGAAGGAATTGTCTGCCGCGCTCGCTAAGGTGCCCCCGAAACCAGCGTTCAGCAAAGATTTCGAGGTCGCGCGCGGACATTCCACCCTCGACCCGAATACACCCATTCCCGGGATGGAACAATTGCCCGCCGCGGCGGTTTCGTCCGCGGATTGGGTGCGGGTACGGCGGGAGTTTCCGGACAACACGCCTTTCAGCAACGTCCAGTACTCGTTCAGCGTTGATTCAAAAGACATGGTGGAAACGCTTGTCTTGCGCGTCCGCGATCCGAAAGACCTGATGGAGATTGCGATCGAAGACAGCGCGTCGTCAGTCACGTCAGCAACCGCAATGTTGTCATCGAGCACGCCAGTTTCGCGCATCAAACTGGAGCGTTTTGGAAAATCTTCGGTCGTCCTGGCGCGCTGCACGGCAGAATCGCCGGTCGACCAGAGTGCCTTTGAGCCCCTGTTCCACGCTGCCTCGTCCATCATGGAGCGGTATCGCGGCGCCTTGGACGCTCCCAAGATGGTGCCCAGCGAGTTGTCTCGTCTGGGCATAAAGGCCTCAGCGCAGACCAGCGCGAAGCCGGTCACTGGTGCGAAGAAAAGTCCCTAGGCGCAATTTTGCGGGCTGAAGCGAAATCCGTTTTCCGGAATCTATCTATTAAGCGGCCTTTGAAACCGATTCTTTGAACTGGTTCGTCGAAACAGAAGATCAACCGAAGACTTATGGATATACGCAATGTTGTAATCGTGGGCTCAGGATGCGCCGGACACACCGCTGCTCTGTATTCTGCCCGGGCAAATCTGAAGCCGCTCGTGATCGAAGGCCATGAGCCGGGCGGGCAGTTGTCGATGACGACCCTGGTCGAGAATTTTCCGGGATTTCCCGAAGGCATACAAGGGCCGGAACTGATCGAGAACATGCGCAAGCAGGCGCAACGATTTGGAGCAGACTACCGCATCGGCCACGTGGTGAAAGCGGATCTGAGCAAGCATCCACTTGAATTGACCGTCGGTAAAGAAACCATACAAACGCGTACGCTGATTATTGCCAGTGGAGCCTCGGCGCGCTGGCTCGGCCTGCCGAACGAACATGCCCTGATCGGCCACGGAGTTTCGTCGTGCGCGACCTGCGACGGCTTTTTCTTTTCAGGGAAAGAAATTGTGGTCATCGGCGGCGGCGATTCGGCGATGGAGGAAGCCACCTTCTTAACGCGTTTCGCGAGCAAGGTCACGCTCATTCATCGCCGCGAACAGTTCCGCGCCTCGAAGATCATGCTCGATCGCGCGCGCGCGAATCCGAAGGTCGCCTTTATGACCGATACCGTCGTGGACGACGTGCTCGACGTCAGCAAGAAAGAAGTGACCGCCTTGAAACTTAGGAATTTGAAGACGGGAGAAAGCTGGGAGTTTCCGACCAGCGCGATGTTTCTTGGCATCGGCCATATTCCGAACGCCAAGATGTTTGGAGATCAACTCGAAACCGACGCGGATGGTTACTTAATTACGCAGAAGAACGTCTTCACCCGCGTGCCCGGCGTGTTCGCATGCGGTGACGTGCAAGATCGCCGCTACAGGCAGGCCATTACGGCCGCTGGCTCTGGCTGCATGGCAGCGCTCGAAGTTGAAAAATACCTGGAAGACGAAGGCCATTGAAGAGCGTTCGATCCCCGAACGCCGCAAGTCGGATCGAGCTTCGTCCAGCCTTAGATAGCTTCTGAATCGCCTCTCGTCGAGAACGAATCCAAACTTAGAGCAGTCCGAAATCCTAGAGGGGACGCAATGAACTATCGTTTGTTTGGCCGCAGTGGATTAAAAGTTTCCGAAATATCGCTCGGCACCATGACGTTTGGAGACGACTGGGGATGGGGCGCGGCTAAAGAAGAGTCGCGGAAGATTTATGATGCCTATCGCGACGCTGGCGGAAATTTCATCGACACAGCGAACGTGTACACCAACGGAACCAGCGAGAGCCTGGTCGGCGAATTCATTCGTGATCACCGGCAATCGGTGGTCCTCGCGACAAAGTACACCAATGCAATGGCCGGGAACGATCCGAACGCCGCCGGCAATCACCGCAAGAGTATGGTGCAGGCCGTCGAGGCCTCGCTGCGGCGATTGCAGACCGACTATATCGACCTCTACTGGCTCCACATCTGGGACCGTATGACTCCCGTGGAAGAAGTGATGCGGGCCTTTGACGATCTGGTTCGCCAGGGCAAGATCCTCTACATCGGGGTTTCGGATGCTCCCGCGTGGTGGATCGCCCAAGCCAACACCTTGGCCGAGTTGCGAGGATGGACACAATTTATCGGATTGCAGATCGAATATTCCCTGATCGAGCGCACTGTCGAGCGCGAACTGATCCCGATGGCCCAGGCTTTCAAGCTGGGGCTCGTGGCGTGGTCGCCTCTCGCTGGTGGCGTGCTCAGCGGCAAGTACCACGGAAGCAACGCAACCGATGGGCGATACTCGACCGACATGATGAAGTCGATGCAGCCGACCGGCGACCGCAATGATCGGATTGTCGCCGCCGTCAAGCAAGTCAGTCAACAGGTAGGCCGGTCTCCGGCACAGGTCGCTCTGGCGTGGTTGCGGTATCGCGATATTCCGGCTATTCCGATCGTGGGCGCGCGAAAATTGTCGCAACTGCATGACAATCTCGCGAGTCTAGAACTTCGGCTGACAGAGGAGCAGGTGTCAGCCTTGGATGCGGCGAGCGCGATTGAACTGGGTTTTCCGCACGATTTCTACAAGCACGAAATGGTGAAGGTAATCGCCTACGGAGGGATGCGCGACAAAATCCTGGCGGCGTAACCTTGCTCTCTCAGCGGCGGCTAAGCGCGCCGTCTTAGCACTTCCTGGCGAGTGGCGGCGGGCAGGGTCTCGCAGGCGGTTCGCAGCACGAGGCGGGGCGCGTCCTTCTGAATCTTCATCAGGTAGGGCACCGTACGCTTCGGATCGGCTTTCGCCGTCTCCCGCAAGAGCCAACCCAATCCCTTTTGCACCATGTCGTCTTCATCCTCGAGCAGTTGATTCGATAGCCGGACGATTTGCGAACGAAACCGTTGCTGGCGAGCTCCGCGGATAAGAGCAACGCAAGCGGCGCGCCTCCGCCAACGATTCGGGGATTGCGCCCAGGCGAAAACTTCGCGGCTCCGCGCCGGCTTGGCCGCGACCATTGGCGAGAGCAGGTAATGCGCCAATGAGTCGTGATCGGACCAACTCGATATGCGGTCGATCCAGGAAGTAAAGAGCTGGAATTCCGCGTCGCCAAGATTCTTCGTCTGATTTTCAAGCAGAAAAACCGCCATCACTTTTTCTTCCAGCACTCGTCCAGAGAAGAGTTGGTCGGCGACCTGCACCAGGAAACCGATTCCGCGCTCGCGGAGTATGCTGCGCCGGAAGCGCACCGCAAATTTGCGGAGTTCGGCCGTATACCAGCCGCGAGATTTTATTTCTTCCTTGAAAAAATGCTGTACTTCGGTCGAATGCGGCGCCGAGCCGCCATCTCTGAGTACGCGTCGAATATGGTCCGCGATGATGCTGGGTGTGGCTTGGCTCATGGCGATATTTTCGTCATTCGAGGGCGAAGATTTTCGAACATGGAGGTGCTTCGCGGTGGCCATGATAAGAAATTTCCTCAAAAACGTCTGTGATCTGGTGTCACAGTGTAATGTTAGCAAACCGTTTATTTGTCCGGGGCGGTTTCGACACGGGCGGCTTCGACACGTGCAACGACCGCCGTCTTGAAGGTCCTGTCGTAAATCCAGAGCAACGCCGCCGTCGCCACTCCTACACCGGTTACCGACCACCAGATACGATCCGGCTGATGCGTCACCTCGCCAAAATGATGGATCAGCATCCCTCCAAATTTGCCCCCGACCAAAGATCCGATGCCGATGGGAAGAAACGCAAACCCCATGTAGGTGCCCTGCTGGCCGAGAGGCGCGAGGCGCGAGACATACTCATAATAGCGAGGCGACTGCGTGATCTCGCCGATCGAAACCACAACCAGCGTAACCACCGCCATCGCTACGGTCGGGTGCACGATTAGGATGATCCATGCCAGGGCAGAGATTAGCGTGCCCAGCGTAATCGCCGTAAACGCTCGCATTTTTTGCGAGAGCAGGCTGAAGATCATTTGCAGTGAAATGACGGTCAACGGTCCTGTAACCAGAAGCAGGTCGGTGTCGGTTTTCGCGTTGATGTAATCGTGGATGTACAGCGGCAGGATGATGAATTCCTGCCAGTAGACAATCCAGTATCCAGAAAAAATCAGCAGAAAAATCATGAAGCGGGGGTTCGACAGCACAGTACCGAAATTTTTCATCGCCTGCGCCAAACTTACCGACGGCTCCTCGGCGCGCCGCGGCTCTTTGAAAAAGAGCAGCACGGCGAAGAACATCGCAAACACGCTCAGGGCTGCGACGCGGAAGACGTTCTCCACGCTCATGTGCCGGTTCACCCAGGAGGCGACATACGGGCCAGCCGCACCACCAATATTCACCAGCGTGTAGTAAATGGAATATCCGATGGACCGAACATTTTCTTTGGAGGCACGCGCGGTGGTGCCGACCACACAGGGTTTGACGAGGGCGACTCCGAAGGCTGGAAGAATCAGCAGGAACGTTACGAGCGGCACCAGCGGCACGGTGCCGCGCACCGGCGAGAACCAGGGAGATCCAATCGATCCCAATAGAAAGTAAGAGCAACTCAAAATCAAGTACGCCAAAGAAAGTGATCGCCGGAAGCCCAGACGGTCCGCGAGCGTTCCGCCGAAAGCGGCGACGATCCACACGAATCCGAAGAGGCCGGTGAGGCTGCCCGCTTGCTCGACAGAAAGATTCAGCGACTCGTGCAGATAACGTGCCAGCGAAGCGAGCACTGCATAGTAGGAGAGGCGTTCGAAGAGTTCGCTGATGTTGGCGACCCAGAACGGCCGTTCGAAGCCGGTGCGAATCTCGTGAAAGCGTTCGGAAAAGCTCAAAGACGGCTCCTGATATGTGTGGCGCGGACTCCCTCGCCCGCGTTCTTTACGTAGTGCTCGACATTAATACTTCAGCCGGTCTTGTACTTCTTGAGCCGACAAGCCAGCCACCCGTATCACCTTATTCCGGCTCGTCTCGCCGGCTGCAATAGTAACGGAGGAACGCGGCACCTTCAAAAGTTTTGCAAACAAATCGACGCAGGCTGCGTTGGCCTTCCCGTCAACCGGAGGAGCAGTCAACGCCACCTTCAGCGCGTCCCCGACCTCTCCAGTAATGCCATTCTTCTTCGCCCGAGGATGAACCTTGACCGCAAACGTGACCCCACTCGGCGAGCTTTGAAGAGCGACCATTCGAACCGTTTACGCCCAACACCGCACTTTATTAAGCCGTACCCCTAAAACAAGAAAGAAAAACACCGGAAGCTTTCGATTGCTCTTAGTTCTTCCTTCGTGGTTACGCCTTTGCTCTTTCTCCGAAAATCGCCGTCCCCACGCGTACGCTCGTCGCGCCTTCTTCGATGGCAACCTCAAAATCGTGCGACATTCCCATGGAGAGCTCGTCCATTCCGATTCCAGGCAGCGCTCGAGCCGCCACCGTGTCGCGAATCTCGCGGAGGTGCCGAAAGTATGGGCGCGATCCCGCAGGGTCTTCTGCATAAGGCGGAACTGTCATCAGTCCTCGAATCTTCAGATTTCCCCAATTCGGCGCCCCTCGCAGAATTTGCTCCAGTTCTCCGGAGGCCGGAGCAACGCCAGTCTTGGCCGTCTCGCCGCCGACATTGATTTCGATCAGCACGTCCAGCGTTTTGCCCGCGCTCGCCGCGACCGCATTCAGCTTTTCGGCGGTGCGGACGGAATCGACCGAATCGACGGCATCAAACAGCTCGGCGGCCCTCGCGGCTTTGTTCGTTTGAAGGTGTCCAATCAGGTGCCACTGCGCGCCCGTCAGATCGCGAAGTGCGCTCGACTTGGCGGCGAATTCCTGTACCCGGTTCTCTCCGAACACGCGCAGGCCCGCAGCGTGAGCCTCGCGGATGCTTTCAACAGGGAAAGTCTTACTAACGCCCATCAATGTAATTTCTTGCGGATCGCGATTCGCTCGCGTGGCAGCCGCCGCTATCCGCTGCCGTATCCAGGCGACATTGTCCGCGATTGGCATGGGGCCGAAATGCGCTCAGCAGACAAAGTATCACGAGGAAGAAACGGTGCCCCTCGTGTGTCACGCGGGTCGACGGTCGATCGTCGTCGGCTATCTACAAGCCGCGAGGTTCGATAATTCGTCAAGCGAACGGCGAACAGCGAATCGCGACCGACGAATAACGAACGGCGACTCCCTACATCATTCCCACCGGCGGCGCGGGTTCGTTCGGATCGCCCGCGCTCGAGAGCGGTATCCGAATCATCAGCACCGCCAGCGCAACCATCACCGCCAGCCCCGCGAGATACGACGGGTGCTGGAATATTTGGGGAATCTCCTTACCTCGAGCTTTATCGATGGCGACGACCCCCGCCCATACCAAGCCCATCAGCGATTCGCCTACGATTAAGCCGGAGGCCGTCAGCACTCCCGCATTTTCCGCCCTCGCCATCTGCGCGGAATTGAAGCCGCGCCGTTTCGCCAGCGCATCTCCCAAAGCGCGGAAGACGCCGCCGAGAAAAATCGCGAACGTCGTTTCAAAGGGCAAGTACATTCCCACCGCCACCAGCATCGGGCTGCGCACCTGCATCATGATCATTCCGATGCCCATGAAGATCCCGACCACCACTAAAGGCCACGGCATATCGCCGCCGACGACGCCCACAGCCAAGGTCGCCATGAGTCCGGCTTGCGGAGCGGCGAGCTCCCGGCTGCCGAACCCAAAAGATTTGTTCAAGAGCGCCAGCGGGAAGTACATGACGAGACTTGCGACAACTACGGCGATCAACTCCGCAATCTGAATTTTGCGCGGCGTACCGCCAAGAATGTAACCAACTTTAAAGTCCTGCAACAGCTCTCCGGCGACGGCGGAAGAAACGCAAACCACCGCAGCCACACTCAATACAGCCAGCACGCCCGACTGCCCAGAGACGCCCAGCGAAACCATGAGCAATGCTGCAATAAGCAGCGTCGAAAGCGTCAGGCCGGAAATCGGATTGTTGGAAGACCCGATAAAGCCAACCAGGTTTCCTGAAACTGTGGCGAAGAAAAAGCCGACGAGCAGCATCACGACCGCTGCAAAAATTGCCGGCCAGAGCAGTCCAGTCAGATGTACGTACAAAAAGCACATCACCAGAAACGTGACCGCGATCAATCCAAAGACGGTTTTTGAACTCATATATTGTTCGGTGCGCGAGAGTTCGGCGCGCTGGGCTGCAGTCTGGCGCAAGTCGCTCAAAGCCTTGCCCAGCCCCGCAGTCAGGCTCTTGCCCATTTTGAACAGCGTATAGGCCGCTCCGACCAGCATTCCGCCGACGGCGATCGGGCGCACGATAAACTTCCACACGGCAATCGCCATGGTCGTCCAATCGTCTGGCGTATCAGCCGGAAGGTATTGCTTGATATGCGGACCCAGAAAAAAGATGAGCAGTGGAACCATCAATCCCCAGGCGAGTACACCCCCCGCGAACTGGATCGATGCCAGCCGAAGTCCGATGATGTACCCCACCCCGAGATAAGCGGGACTGACGCTGGGCGCCGCGAAGGTGCTGGTTCCCCCCGCCGCGACGATGTTCTTGCTCCCCGACAAGCCGAGCCGCACCTGGCTGCGGCCAATACTTCCGACGTTAAAGTGAAAGTCTTTACCCGCCGCGAACAATCCGAAACTTCCAAGAAGGTAGACGATCCCACCGACGCCGATGTTCCAGAAAAGATATTTAGCGGCCTGCGCGCCACGCTGCCCAGCCTTATGAATCTCGGAGGCGGCCACGGATTCTGGAAAGGGAAGTTCGGGATCTTCGACCATCACTCTTCGCACCAACGAGATAAAGAGCACGCCGAGGACGCTTCCCACCATGATGAGCGCGGTCGATTTCCAATATGAGTCGAAGGACCAGAAGTTGGGCCACGCACCGGCCAGAACGAACGCGGGAAGGGTGAAGATCGCGCCCGCCGCAATGCCTTCTCCGATCGAGCCGGCCGTTCGCGCGATGTTTTCTTCGAGCAGTGTCCCTTTCCACGCCCGCAACACCGCCATGGCGATGACGGCGGCCGGATAGGTTGCTGCGATCGTAATGCCGGCGCGCAGTCCGAGATAGGCGTTAGCTGCTCCGAGAACGACCGTGAGAATCAGTCCCAACACCATGGCACGGACGGTTAGTTCTTTCATCTGCATGCCTTCCGGGACATAGGGGCGGTGCTTTTGGACAGTTCCGGGGACGTTTCCCGCGGGAGTGCTCATAGGATCCTCGTGGTATGTGGAGTCATGAGAGTCATCTAAAATTTCATTCCAGCTTAACAGTAGTCGCGACCGCGCACCTTACCATGATGAAAGGGCGGTTTACAAGTAAGGACATGGGGATGGCGCGCGGATAGCTGGGCTCGAGCCCGGTTGCAATTTTTATCAGCAACTTTTTGTGGATCGGTTTGTTTATATGTTCGAGTTAAAATGGTTTTGAATCCAGGAGGTATCCCGTGGGCCAGCCCTCTTGGAGCCGGTTTTTCAAAGAGTTTTATTGCCGGGGATGTGGCTTTCAACAAGCCTATCGGTCACGCCCTCGTAGCCTTTTTGAAAAACTTGTGCTTCCGCTTTTCTTGTTTCAGCCGGTTCGGTGTGAACGTTGTTACCGTCGCACTTACGCCCTGCGATCCATTGCGGTGCTGGAACGGGGGCAGCCCGCGCGGAGGCCGGCACAGAGTGCATCCGACGATCCTGGATCGGATAGCCGCGTTGCGTAAGCATGAGCGCGGCGACTATACTGACTGCGAGTAGTCCGGCGAAGCGCGGTCGGCTTGCCGGGTTAGGGAGGCCGTCTTCAGCAGTAGCAGTACTGGGTTTCGAATACGTGCTACCCAGGGCCAAGCGACGGACCATTTGGCCGAGCATGAAGTGGTGGATCATGGCTTGGCGCATCATGGGTTTGTCGGCTTTGCCGAGCGCGTGGCTGCGACTTTATTTTTCACCGTCTTCCCCTCCGATTGCCGTATCTGTAGTGCTCCTCTTATTCAGTTTTCCCGCCTCCCAGTCTGTAGCGATTGCCTGACCGCTCTTCGACCCTTGCGCGGTTCCTACTGCTCAGTCTGCGGAGAAGCCTTGCACTTGCAGGCTTTCATCGATCGCGGCGAGAGCGATGCTTGGGAGACGCGCTGCATGCTCTGCCAGCGCACCGACCCTCCATTTGAGCGTGCGGTTGCTTACGGCAGCTACAGCGATGGCTTGCGCGATCTCATTCATGTTCTCAAGTTCCAGTCGGTGCGGCCCGCAGCCGCGGTTCTTGGCCGGATGTTAGCCGAATCGATCTCCAATCTCGAGCAGGCCATGCCGGTGGGCAAGATTGCGGTTGTTCCTGTTCCCTTACATGCTCGCAAGCAGGCGCAACGGGGATTCAATCAGGCGGAAGTGATTGCACGGAGCGCTTTAAAAGAATTGGCGCGGCCCATGCGATACGAGCTTTGTCCCGGAATTCTGTTGCGACGGCGCGAGACAGGAAGCCAGATTGGTTTGACCCGCCATCAGCGGCGTTTGAATCTCCGCGGTGCCTTCGCTGTAAACGACCTGACACCAATATTGAAACGCGACGTCTTATTGGTAGATGATGTGTTTACCACCGGGACCACCGCATCCGAATGCGCCCGCGTGCTGCTGCGTGCGGGGGCTGCGCGGGTCTGGGTGGCGACGGTTGCTCGCACTTTGAAGTGGAGCGCATCTAATAATCTTGAAGTAGCGGCGGAAGAAGAAGATCCGCTGGTAGAAGATCATTCCGCGGAACGAAGCGGAATTCGTCTGGGTGTGGCCCGAGGATAGACGACAGACGGTAGACATCATGTCCCTGCGATTCCACAATTTCGGCGGAAGCATCCGATCACACCTTCCCGCTTCGATGCTCGCTTCAGGGCTGCACCAGGAAAGCGATGGGCACGCCTTGCATCAGCCCGTGCTGGTGCTGAACGCATCCTACGAGCCGATTAATGTTTGCGCGGCGCGCCGCGCCATTGTGCTCGTGCTGAAGGGCGTTGCCATGACCGAAGAAGAAAATGGACACTTCCTTCACGCCGCTCGCGTCGCCCTGCGGGTGCCCTCCGTAATTCGCCTGCTGGAATATCGCCGCATCCCGCATCAGTCGCGAGCACTGTCGCGAAAGAACATTCTGCTGCGCGATCGCAACACCTGCCAGTATTGCAGCGTGACACTGCCCTCCGGCGAACTAACGCTCGACCACGTGATTCCCCGTTCGCGCGGCGGCCTCTCCACTTGGGAGAATCTTGTCGCGTGCTGCCATTCCTGCAATCGCCGCAAGGGTAATCAACTCCCTCATGAAGTCAATATGCGGCCCGCGCGCGAACCGCGTTCGTTCAATCTCCACACCAGCCGCCACATCATGCGCCTGATGGGCCACTCCGACGACAAGTGGAGAAAGTATCTTTTCTATTGATTTCTTAGAGATGATTTCTTAGAGATGATTCCTTAGAGAGAGCGCGTGCCCCACACATCCGCGTTTTTCAGGGAATGTGTGGGAGCCTGCGATGCCACCGCCGATCGAAACAAGGAGCGTCTTCAGCGGTGATCGTGGTCGCCGTGACTATGCCGCCACGTCCAGTATTCCTTCTGTTCCTCGGGCCTCAGCTTGCGAAAATCGCGATGCGGATCGCGATGGTACTCGTTGGCCCACTGGTTGTAATAGACGATTTCGCCGTCATTCCAGACATGATAGTCGGAATAGTACGGATCATAGACCCGGTAGTAATGATGCTCCGCGCAAGCGGTACCTAATACAGTTGACGCCATCGCGGCGGCGAGAAAAAGCGAACTCGCGAAA
>Ga0302281_10003092_pt1 | contig 11621 bp, 8 predicted proteins | sample III_Fen_E1_2_FD_198762 | JGI IMG/M metagenome (GOLD analysis project Ga0302281, IMG submission 198762) | Peat permafrost microbial communities from Stordalen Mire near Abisko, Sweden - III_Fen_E1_2 | ecosystem: Environmental > Terrestrial > Soil > Wetlands > Permafrost | place: Sweden: Abisko...
TGTTGCGAAGGATCCAATTCCGACTGAAGCGGTGTCTGATTCCCCTGATCAGGGCGTTGTGCCTCAATCCATACCGAAGAGACATTCCTCGCCTGCAACAGCGCCCGCCGAGCTGACCGATTCGGCTATCCTGAAAAGGGTAAGGGAGATGAGCAACAGGACGCGTCTTACCCAGGCTGAAATTTCCAAGGCCATTATCGGACAGACCGATATTATCACTGAACTTCTCACAGCGATCATTTCCAGAGGACATGTCCTGATGATCGGAATGCCGGGTCTGGCCAAGACGATGATGGTGCGCACGGTTTCCGAGGTGCTCGACTTGAAATTTCGCCGTATCCAGTTCACCCCCGATCTGATGCCAACCGATATTACCGGCACTGATATCCTGGAAGTGGATGAATCGACCGGACGCAAGGAGTACCGCTTCATCAAGGGGCCGATTTTTACCAATATTCTTCTCGCGGATGAAATCAACCGTACTCCCCCAAAGACCCAGGCCGCCCTTCTCGAGGCAATGCAGGAGCACCGCGTCACGGCTGCCGGAGAGACCTTCCAGCTTGACCTGCCGTTCTTCGTGCTCGCGACCCAGAACCCGATGGAGCAGGAGGGAACCTATCCTCTGCCGGAGGCCCAGCTGGATCGGTTCATGTTCAGCATCCTGATCGACTATCCCTCCGAAGAGGATGAGGAAACGATCGCAAAGGTCACGACAAAGTCTGAACAGGTCTCGCTCAACAAGATTCTTAATGGCGAGGAAATTCTGGCATTGCAAAAAGTGGTGCGCGATCTGCCGGTTTCCGATCATGTCGTGAAATACGCTGTGCGCCTTGTGCGGTCCACCCGCCCGGCGGACAAGCGGGCGCCTGATTTTATCAAAAAATGGATTCACTGCGGCGCGGGACCCCGTGCCAGCCAGTATCTCATTACCGGAGCCAAGGCCCGGGCCGTCATTGAAGGGAGGCTTCTGGTAAGCACGGACGATGTTCGCAGGGTGGCTGCACCAATCCTTCGTCATCGCATCTTCACAAACTTCACGGCGGATTCCGAAGGAATGGACACCGATAAAATCGTGAAGAAACTCATTGAGTCCGTGCCTGAGCCGGACGAGAGGGATTACTGATCTCCTTGCTTTCAGCTCGTGCGATTCAGAGATCTCTAGCTCTTAGGCCCTCGCCAGGTATCATCAAAAACTTAGAAAATATGCGCTGCCACACACTCTCACTGTTACTCGGATTGGCTCTTTGCCCCTTCGCCCTCGGCCAAACCGTCATTCCCCTTTGGAACGGTTCCGTGCCGCAAAGCCACGGCTCCACGCCCGATGACATCCCGAGTCTGACGGCTTTTCTCCCGGAAAACCCCGCCCATCCTACCGCGGCAATTGTTATCTGTCCCGGCGGTGGTTACGCCGGGCTCTCCATGGAGACCGAAGGGACCAACGAGGCCGAGTGGTTCCGTCAAAAGGGAGTGGCGGCATTCGTGCTGAAGTATCGCCTGCCGGTTCATGGCTACCGTCACCCCGTTCCGCTGCTCGATGCCCAGCGTGCCATCCGCCTTGTACGCAGTCACGCCGCAGACTGGAAGATCGACCCGGCCAAAGTCGGAGTCATGGGTTTCTCCGCCGGCGGCCATCTCGCCGCCACCCTCGATACCCATTACGACACCGGCAACGCGAAGTCCGACGATCCGGTTGACCGGCAAAGTTGCCGACCCGATTTCGCCGTGCTTGTCTATCCCGTCATCAGCATGAAGGACGGGCTCACTCATCAGGGAAGCAAACTCAATCTCCTCGGCCCCAACCCCGATCCCGCTCTCGTCGCAAGTCTTTCCAACGAAACGCAGGTCACTCCGCAAACTCCGCCCACATTTTTGGTTCACGCCGTGGACGATTCAACCGTTCCGATTGAGAACAGCCGGCTCATGCTCGCGGCCCTTCGGAATGCGGGCGTGGACTCTGACTTGAGGGTGTATCCGCATGGAGGTCACGGGTTCGGCTTTGCACCAAACCAGAACAATGCCGCCGCTGGATGGCTTGACAAAGCATACGACTGGCTGAGGGCAGAGCGCTTCATGCCTTGAATCAACCCCCCCGGGAAGGGATGCGACGAAGCATGCCAAAGGAGTGATCCCGAAGGGGAGGGCTCTGCCTTGCGGACACCGAGTGAGGGGAGTCGCGGTGTAGCCTGCATCACAGGCTGCAAGGCGAGGCCAAGCAAGGTGCCGTTCGAATTAAGTTTCTCTCCTGCAGCGGTCATCATGGCAAGTGCTCTCAATCAGCGGTTTCTTGATCGTCTGTAAAATCACTTCTCTTCTGATGGTGGTAGCAACTCAATTTCGCCGATGTTTTTTCTGAAGATGGAGATAATAAAAAAGAAGAAAGTTCGGGGGATTTGGACGATTCCGGCAAATTACTTTCTGGATAGGAAATTCATCCTTCCCCAAAAATTGATAAACACACATGAAAACATTGACCAAAGCGGGTGCTATCCTCGCCCTCATCATCGGATTCGGTCTTGTCACCTCGTATGCCGAGAGTGCCTGCAAGAGCTGCAAGGAATGCGTCAAAAGCTGCTCCTCATGCAAGGGTTGCTCGGACGGTAATTGCTCCAGCTGCTGTCAATAAATAGAGAATTCGATGCGGCGGGGGTAGTGCCAAAAAAGCCTGCCTCCGTTCATGGATTGTCCTATCCTTCTTCTCATGAAAACAGATAAAGACCTCAGCGACTTGTTGCAGGAGTGGACTCCGAAGCCAGAGCCGAGGATCGATTTCAACCGATCCGTCTGGTTCCGTATTCAATCGGTGGAAAGCCGGAAGATAGCGTGGCTGCCACTCGTCTCCTGGATTCAGCGGTTGGCCACGCCCCACCTGGCCGCCACCTGCCTTGCAGTCGCCCTCTTCGGAGGCATCCTCATCGGAGGATTACAGGCCCGCTCTTCGCAGGAAGAGCGTTATCTCCTCTCTCTAACGCCCTACGCAGCAAGCTCCCTCGTTCGCTGAGAGGAACCTCATGAAAAGAGGCTTCCTGGTTTTAATTGCGGCCATTGTGATTGGTTCCGTCGGGGCTTTTGTTGCCAGACATCTGCTAGAGGGACCACCCACAGAGTGGCTCTGTCATGAATATGGCCTCTCCTCTGAGAAATTCAGCCGCGTTGCAGCTCTTCAAAAGGAATACGGTACCCGTTGCGGTCCCTACTGTGACCAGATGTGCGAAGCCAATGCGCATCTGGAGCAGTTGGCTTTAGAAGCGGGGGTGGGCCAAAGCGGCATCACGCCGGCACTTCGTGAAGCCGTGGCCGAAACCGACCGCATACGCACCCAGACAAGGATCACGATGCTGGAGCATTTCTGTGCCGTGGCTGCGGAACTACCCGCTGCGAAACGCAAGGATTACCTGCTCAAAGTGCTGCCTCTGGTTATTGATTCCTGCGGCTCACGATAAGGAATCGCTGATTCAATGTCTGAATCCGAACAGAATGATCGCGAGGCGATGGCCTTGCTGGCCGGAGGAGACGATCTCGCCCTCAATGCGATCATGGATCGTTGGAAGCGGAGACTCGTCTCCTACCTCTGCCGCTTCACAGGGAACGAAGCAACGGCCTTGGAATTGGCAGAGGAGACCTTTGTAAGAGTCTATCAGGGCCGGGGAAAATTCAGGGCCGGGGGGCTGTTTTCTACTTGGCTCTTCGGCATCGCTGCTAATCTCGCCAGGAACCATCTTCGCTGGCAGAGCCGCCATCCGACAGCACCCATAGAAGAAGCCGATACAGTTGCCACCGAAGAAGATCCACTGAAAGATGCCGAATCGAGAGAGAGGGAGCAGGCCGTGAAGATCGCAATCACTGCACTACCGCCGGACCTCCGTGAAGCATTGATCCTGAGTGAATATGAGCGACTTGCTCAGGCAGAGATTGCTTCCGTCGTCGGATGTTCGGTCAAGGCAGTCGAACGCCGACTCAGCCGAGCCCGGGAGATTTTGAGGAGAGAACTTTCACACTATCTGCACGACTGATCCGCCGATTCGATGCTCAGCTTTCAATTGCACACATGCTGTGTCTTCATGACTCATGTGAACTCGATCGCCAAACAGAATAACAGAATCACATGAGCGATTGCTGCCACGGTCACAACGAAATCAAATTGCCTGGAAATCAGCCGCTCTTTGAAGGGAATGCCTACACCTGTCCGATGCACCCGCAAATCGAGCAGAGCACTCCGGGTGCCTGCCCTATCTGCGGTATGGCTTTGGAACCCAAAAGATTTACCTCTGCTTCCCTTGATGACGGTGAGTTGAAGCTGATGTCTCGACGCTTCTGGATCGCCCTCATTTTTACCGTACCTCTTCTCATTCTTTCCATGGGGGAGTTTGTTCCCGGTCTTTCTGACCTGCTCCATATGCTGAGCCAAAACAGGCTTGTCTGGGCTCAATTCATGCTCAGCACGCCAGTCGTTTTGTGGTCAGGATGGCCATTTTTCAAACGGGGCGGACAATCTTTGGTGAATCGACACTTCAACATGTTCACCCTGATCTCCCTAGGAATAGGGGCATCCTATGCATACAGCGTGGTGGCGACACTGATTCCATCTTTTTTCCCAATGTCCTCTCGGATGGGGGCAATCAATGGGGTTTATTTTGAATCGGCAGCGGTAATTACTGTTCTTGTTCTGCTAGGTCAGATACTTGAACTCAAGGCCCGTTCGGCTACAGGGAATGCGATCAGGGCTTTATTGAATCTGGCCCCCAGGAAAGCACACCTTGTTCCCAAGGAAGGAGGGGAGATGGAAATTGCATTGGAGGAGGTGAAAGTCGGGAATCAGTTGCAGGTGCGACCAGGTGAAAAGGTTCCGGTTGACGGCTCGCTTGTGAGAGGACAAAGCACGGTTGATGAATCGATGGTGACTGGTGAATCGGTGCCAGTATGGAAAGAAACAGGATCTTCGGTCATTGGCGGAACCGTCAACGGAACGGGAAGTTTTGTCATGAAAGCGGAGAAGGTGGGCAATGACACCCTGCTAGCGCACATCGTTGAGATGGTGGGTAACGCCCAACGAAGCCGTGCCCCGATCCAGCGGCTGGCAGATGCAGTTTCGGGTTACTTTGTGCCCGTAATCGTCCTGAGTGCCGTGGTGACCTTTATCGTTTGGTTCACTCTTGGGCCGGAACCACGTTTTGCCCATGCATTCATGACCGCTGTTGCCGTACTCATCATAGCCTGTCCGTGTGCCTTGGGGTTGGCTACACCCATGTCGATCATGGTTGGGATTGGAAGAGGGGCACAGCTTGGCATTTTAATCAAGGATGCGGAATCTTTGGAACGCCTTGAAAAAGTCACGATTCTGGCTCTCGATAAAACAGGGACACTCACCGAAGGAAAACCAAGATTAACCCAAGTCGAGGGTTCCTCCGGTTTTGATGAGAAGACACTTTTGGGACTGGCTGCGGCGGTTGAATCCTCCAGCGAGCATCCGCTTGCCACGGCCATCGTGCAGGGAGCCGGGAAGAAAAATATCCCCATTGCTGCTGTGGAGGGCTTTGAGTCGATCACGGGACTCGGTGTGCGCGGAAAGGTTGCCGGAAGGGAAGTAACCGTCGGACAGGAGGAACTGTTTCATGTCCCGATTCCAACAGGATTGGCAACGGGAGCTTCTGAACGACGCAGGGAAGGTGAAACAGTGTTCTTTGTCGGTGTCGATGGGATGATCGCGGGCCTGCTTGCTGTCTCAGATCCGATCAAGCAGACAACTCCTGCCGCCTTGGAAGCCCTGCATCATCTGGGAATCAAGCTGCTGATGCTAACCGGAGACCATGTTGAAACAGCCCGACTTGTGGCAGATAAACTCCCTATTGATCAAGTCGAAGCTCAGCTCACACCTGCAAAAAAACTTGAGATCATCACGAATCTCAGGAGAAAGGGAGCGAGGGTGGCCATGGCAGGTGACGGCATCAATGACGCTCCAGCACTGGCGGCCGCCGATGTTGGTATTGCCATGGGCACAGGCACGGACATTGCCATGGAGAGCGCCGGTATCACCCTTGTGAAAGGGGATCTGAATGGAATCGTGAGAGCCTTCGAGTTGAGTCGTGCCACCATGAACAATATTCGTCTCAACCTGATCTTCGCCTTCGCCTATAATGCGATTGGTATTCCGATTGCCGCAGGAGTCCTCTACCCCGTCTGTGGGTTGCTCTTAAACCCCATGCTGGCAAGTGCGGCAATGGCTCTCAGCAGTGTCTCGGTGATTGCCAACAGCCTTCGGCTAAGAAGTGCGATCAAGGTGAATCCGTGAAGCTTGTTTTTTCTGACAGAATGAAATGCGTGGAATGTAAAAATCAGGGGGGGTTCCTGTTTGCGGGTAATTACTCATTGGAGGGAATGCACTCTCCACTCCATCAATCATCAATTTTCATGAAAATATTCCTGTTTGCTATTCCGCTTCTCGCATTTTTTCCCGTTGGAACTATCGCCCAAGCCTCCGATTCCTATCCCCTGGCTACCTGTGTGGTATCCCATGAAAAGCTTGGGGAGATGGGCCCCCCTGTCGTCATCAACTACAAGGGGAGGGAGGTCCGATTCTGCTGTAACGGCTGTGTGAAGAAATTCAATGCGGATCCGGAAAAGTATCTGGCGAAGCTGAAAGCTGACAAATCCGCCAAGTAGGCTCTGTTCATGCGAACAACCCTGAAGTCCAAGACAGCAGGGGTGCTCCAAATCTTTGCCGGGTGGTTGCCGGTTACAGTATGTCTTTTTATAGGGATGCTGCTGACTGAGAGGGCCAGTGCCGTCTCGGTCAGTGGATTCGAGGCTTGGCAACAGCTCGAGATTTCTCAGCACCTCGATTACAGCCTCACCGCCATGCTGGAGGCGGAAAACAGAATTCTCTCCTCTTCTCCTTATTGGGTGTACAATGAGGTTGTTCCCCAACTCCTGTGGCGTTACTCGCCCCGGTATGATTTCACTGCGGGAATAGAATGCTCTTCATGGCGGTATCCTGGTTCCCAGATAACCGGCTATCAGCCCTTCGTGGATACCCGGATCAAGTGGGATGGAGGCCGTTGGAGTTTTTTCAGCCGTCAGCGATTCCAGACGGGCAGCGAAGGAGGAGCCTACATGGCGGAATTCCGGCAACTTTCGAGCCTACAGTACCGGTTTCCCGGTTTTTCCAACCGACTCTCCCTCTATGCAGCTGATGAGTGGTTTTTGGATCTTCTCACAGGAAATCTTCCTGAGAACCGTGCCTTTTTCGGCAGCTCCTATACGCTGAACTCGGCAGTGAACATTGAGCTTTTCGCGGTAATACAAACCTTTTCCAACAATAATGGTGTTTCCGGCAATCTGCCGGGCATCGGAATCAAGGCCGTCTGTGCATTCTGACATGAAACCAAAAAAACTACTCGAATTGCTCTTGGTTCCTTTTGTGATCCTGACCACCTTTACCACGGTCGGCTGTTCCCGCGCTCCTTCCACCCCCACTTATGGTGAAAAACAGACCTGGACCTGCTCCATGCATCCGCAGATCAGACAGGATCATCCCGGGGACTGTCCGATTTGCGGGATGACTCTGGTTCCCCTGCGCTCGCTGACACCTCAGTCCTCGGAGACCAACTCGCCAACCCCTTCCGAGTCAGCCAAGAGCGCAACCACAATGCCCGATCAACCCAAGGAGACCATCATCCACCTTGATACTGCCCAGAGTTCCGTAGCCAGCATCAAGACAGCGTCCGTTGAGGAACGGATAGTTCAGCGCAAGGTCGATCTCTTCGGTGAGATCGCCTACATCTCCGACAACCATACAGACTTCACATGGTACTACGGGGGTCGAATCCAAAAAGTTCTTATCGATTACAACACCACGGAGGTATCGGCAGGGACTCCGATTATGGAGGTCTACAGTGACGAGGCAGTTGCCGATCAGCGATCGTATCTGGAGATGCTCAGACAGCGCTGGCTGGCTACTTTTTATGAGCGGAGGAACTTTGATTCGCAGTTAGCAGCCATTGCGGAGAGGCTTTCTCGCATTGGGATTACTCCCGAAGACCTGAGAGCCCTTGAAAAAGAAGGAAAAATCCGCAGCACCTTTATCATTCGGGCTCCCCGATCAGGGTCGATCCTGGGTGCTCTTCCTCATGCGGGTGAACGATTCACCCCTGACAAGGTGCTCTTTCACTTGGCCCCTCTTGATCAGGTGTGGTTTGTAGCTGATGTCTATGAACAGGATATCTCACTTCTGAAACTCGGTCAGGAAATCCACATCCACTGCAGGGCTCATCCTGAAGATGTGTTCAAGGGCACGCTGGTCTTTATCGACCGGGAAGTCGATCCCCAGAAGCGAACCCTGCAAGCCCGTTTCCTGATCCCCAATCCGAAACGACTTCTTCTTCCCCAACTCTCCGCTACAGGAACGCTGGAGTTAGGGATCCAAAAGTCATTATTGGCCGTCCCTGCATCGGCCGTGATCGACACGGGTCGCAGGCAACTCGTGTATGTGGAGACATCGCCCAATACCTATGAGTTGAGGGTGGTCAAGGTGGGGGCTGAGGGAGAGCTTTCCAATGAAGGGGCCTCCGGATCATTCAAGTGGGTGCCTGTGATCGAGGGGCTCACCGCTGGTGAAAAAGTCGTGACGGCTGGCGCGTTTCTCATCGATGCCGAGGCCCAGATGCGGGGGTTGCCTGCATCGGGTGCAGAGCCTTCGCTCAAACAGCCCTAGCATGATTGACCGTCTTGTAAGATGGTGCTTGGCGAACCGGGCCCTTGTCCTGATCGGGGCTCTTTTGATCATCGTTGCGGGTATTCAGGCCATTTACCAGACACCGGTCGATGCGATTCCCGATCTTAGTGAGAATCAGGTCATTGTCCTGACGGACTGGTCCGGTCGATCAGCCCAAGAGGTCGAGGATCAGATCACCTACCCCCTTTCCACGGCATTGCAAGGGCTTACTGGAGTAAGAGAGCTCAGGGCTCAGTCGGCTTTTGGATTTTCGATGCTGACGGTCATTTTTCGCGATGATGTGGATGTTTATTTTGCCAGAACCCGTGTTTTGGAACGGCTAAACTCTCTTCCCTTCAAGCTTCCCGAGGGAGTGATTCCCAGGCTTGGACCCGATGCCACCAGCATCGGCTGGATCTATGAATATTATCTGGATGATTCCGTCGCTCTCAAGCAGGGGAATGGACTTGATCTGGGGCAACTCCGATCTCTTCAGGATTGGTTTGTCAGGCTTCAGCTAAATTCCGTTCCTGGCGTTGCCGAAGTGGCAAGTATCGGCGGGTTTGTACGGCAGTATCAGGTTGACGTGAACCCCAACAGGCTTCGCGCCTATGGCCTTCCTCTTTCGTCCGTAATCGAAAAAGTCCGTGGATCGAGTCGGAATGTCGGCGGGGGCAACATTGAGATTGCCGGGCGTGACATCACCATCCGTGGGCTTGCCCTTGTTCATTCGGATGATGACTTGAAATCCCTTCCTGTTGGATATTTTCAAGAACGCCCGGTGCTCTTGGAGCAAGTGGCGACGGTGAATATGGGACCGGAAGCACGCAGGGGCGCGCTTGATGTGATGGGGCATGAGGCCGTCGGAGGCATCGTTGTCATGCGCTATGGCGAGAGCACCCAACAGGTCATCGACGGGGTGAAGGAGAAGATCGTCGAGATTAGCAAGGCACTCCCTCCAGGAATCACGATCAAATCCTTTTATGACCGTAGCGAATTGATCCACCGGGCGGTCGACACCCTCCGCACAACTCTCATCGAGGAAATCATACTTGTCACGCTGGCTCATATCCTTTTCCTGGGACACCTGCGGAGCGTGATCATTGTCACCCTGCCTCTGCCGCTATCGATTCTGATCGCCTTCATTCTTATGAAATGGACTGGGGTGAGCTCCAACATCATGTCCCTGAGTGGGCTGGCCATTGCCATCGGCGTGCTGGTGGACGCAGGTGTCGTTGTTACTGAAGCGGTGATCCGTGAGGCTCATGCCGTGCAAGAGGGGCGGGTGCCGGGTCTTTCGTATCCGAAAGACATCTTTGCTATTGTCATGCGGGCCACCCATCTGGTGATCCGCCCCATTTTCTTCGCCATGCTGATCATCCTGCTGGCTTTCATTCCGGTCTTCGCGCTTGGAGGAGAGGCCGGAAAACTCTTTCATCCGCTTGCATTCACCAAGACCTACGCAATGGCGGGGGCAACCTTGCTGGCGCTTACACTGGTTCCTGTCCTTGCTTCGCTGTTTGTGAGAGGACGACTCCATGATGAAGGTGAAAACCCCCTTATGAGATTTTTGCTCGGGATCTACAGACCTGTGCTGGAGTGGGCACTCGACCATCGCAAGACTGTGGTCACACTGGCGTCTTTCATTCTGCTTGGTGCCCTCTGGCTGGGAAGCGGTATCGGATGGGATTTCATGCCCCCACTGAATGAAAGAGCTCTGCTTTTCATGCCGACCACATTGCCCAGCGCCTCCCTTCCCGAAATCAATCGCGTCATGTCGGCCCAGGACAAGATCCTCTCCTCCTTTCCAGAGGTAGAGAGCGTGGCCGGCAAACTCGGTCGAGCCGATTCGGCCACCGATCCCGCGCCCGTATCCATGATTGAGACGACGATCATGCTCAAACCCGTTTCGGAATGGAGGCCCGGTATGACGATGGAGAAGCTCCGCTCGGAGATGTTGCAGAAGATGCAGCAGTTTCCAGGTTTTGTTCCGGCATTTTTGCAGCCGATTGAGAACCGAATCCTTATGCTCAATACCGGCATCCGGGGGCAGGTTGCCGTCAAAATCTTCGGTCCCGATCTGAAGTGCCTGGAAGCACTCGCTGTCGAAGTGGAGGGAATCCTCAAGAATGTTCCCGGGGCAACGGATGTGTACGCCGAGCGGGTCGTGGGAACACCTTACTTGGAAATCGCGGTGCGGCGTGATGACGCGGCCCGCTATGGCGTCCCGATTTCGGAAATCAATAATGCGATTGAGATCGCCATCGGTGGCGCAACGTTGGAGACAACTATTGAAGGTCGGCAACGCATTCCGATCCGCGTCCGCTATCCCAGAGAGCTTCGGGGAGATCTTCCATCGCTCGAACAAGTTCTGGTGACCTCCATGCAGGGAGACAGTATTCCCCTATCCAAGGTGGCTGATTTTCACCTGACAACCGGGCCGGCCATGATCTCAAGCGAGAATGGCAACATGCGCGTGTTCGTGCAGGCCAATGTGTACAATCGTGCCCTTGCAGCGTTTGTCGAGGATGCCCAAAAGAAGGTCTCTGAGCAGCTCCAGCTCCCACCCGGCTACTACATCTCCTGGGGTGGGCAGTATCAGAAGCTGATCGCCGCCTCCCACACACTTCTTGTGATTTGTCCGTTGGTAATCCTGATCATCTTTGTCCTGCTCTTCCTCACATACCACTCATGGAAGGAGGCGGCACATGTGCTCTTGGCTGTTCCCTTTGCGCTTTCAGGTGGTCTCTACTTGCAGTGGCTGCTTGGTTACCACTTTAGCGTTGCAGTGGCTGTGGGTTACATTGCCCTCTTTGGAACTGCCGTGCAGACCGGTGTGATTATGGTCATCTATTTGAACGAGGCGTTGGAAAGGAAGATCAAGGAGGCCGGATCATCCTTTAATCTCAAGGAT
>Ga0302281_10003093_pt1 | contig 11619 bp, 6 predicted proteins | sample III_Fen_E1_2_FD_198762 | JGI IMG/M metagenome (GOLD analysis project Ga0302281, IMG submission 198762) | Peat permafrost microbial communities from Stordalen Mire near Abisko, Sweden - III_Fen_E1_2 | ecosystem: Environmental > Terrestrial > Soil > Wetlands > Permafrost | place: Sweden: Abisko...
ACTCGCTGCCCGATCTCACAGAATTCTGCATCGTTGGCGGCGAGCCGCTGCTCTTTCGTGACCGGATCATCAGCCTCCTCACCGCTATCAAGAATCACCCCTGCCGCACCGTTCTGATAACCAACGGAGTGCTCATGGACGCAGCGTTCATTGACCAGATCGCCCGGCTGAAAATTCACATCGTGGTTTCGATTGATACCGTTGACCGGAAACACTGGCAGTTCGTCCGGGGCCGCGACACGATGGACACCGTTCTCGGCAATTTGCGCTACGCCCGAAGCGTCTTGCGGCCAGACCAATTAAGCATACAGTCCGTGCTAGCCCAGGAAACCAAAAGTCATCTGGCTGATGTCCGGGTGCTGGCCGACGAGCTTGGGGTGTATCACAGCATCCAAGACTACATGGCGGAGGGTTTTGGCGGCGAGTGGACCGCGATGCCGGCACAAGAGAAACGGGTGCCGGAAAATGCAATCTGTCATGCCGCAGGTAGAAATCTTTCAATCCTGCCCAACGGCGATGTTTTCACCTGCTTCCAACAGCCATGGATGCCGGGCTGCGAGAAACCATTGGGCAATTTGGCCCGTGACCAAATTTCTGAAATGATTTCCAGCGACTACGCCGCTGGCGTCCAAGCAGCCATGCGTCAATGCAACCTTCCTTGCAAAGTGCTCAAATGCAATCAGCGGAATTAACATCAATGATCCAGCCACGAGAGCTGATTTTGGAACTCAGCCACAACTGCAATCTTTCGTGCATCATGTGTGGTTTTGTAAAGGAACGAAATCAGCCGGGGTATTTCATGACCGAGGACACGCTCAATCAGGCACTGGCGGCTTTCAGTCATCCGCCTGAAATCGTCCGGTTAAATGGCCGGGGCGAAAGCACCATCCATCCGAAATTTCCGGCGTTTCTCAAAACCATTCGTGAAAAATGGCCGACAGCGGCGCTTCACCTGTTCACAAACCTGAACATCCGAGACGGCGAACGGGTGGAATTATTAAAAGCTTTCGGGGTGCAACTTTTCGTGTCGTTGGATTCATCCGACCCGGAGGAACTGGTGCAAATCCGGCGCGGTGCGCGGTGGGAATACATCGAGCGCAATCTAAAGCTGCTCGCCGATCATCAGCCACGACCCTACTTCGTGTTCACCCTCCAAGCTGGCAACATCCATCGGATTGCCGACATGGCCCGGCTGGCGCGGACATTTAATGTTGGATTGATCTACAATGTGGTCAGAAGCGATGTGCCAGACCACCGGGTGCTCAATCGCGTCATTTCTGAATGGGCCGCGATTCGCAATGCCTTTGTTGAAGCCAAATTGTTGCTGGATTCCGCCGGTCTGCCATGCCTGATTCCCGACCAGATTCAGGGTGTTGAACTTGATTTGCATACGTCAGCCAAATCGAATGGCTCCCGTTCGTCCTGCCCCGCATTGCACCGTGAGACGTGCATCCAGCACGATGGTTTTGTCACGCCATGCAATATGTTTCATCCCCACAAAATGGGGCACATTCGGGACGGAGATATACTGCAAATCCTCAACTCCGAACCGGCGAAAAAATTTCGTCAGACCCACAAGCAGAATTCTTATTGCCGGAATTGTGCCTGGCTGGGAGGTGACGCGTGAGTTCCTTGGTGCATCTGCCCAGCGGCGATACGCTCGATTACTGGTGGGAGGAAATGCGAGGGCGTGCCGGTCGAAAACGATTTCTCCTCACCAAAGTGCTGGAGGTGATTGCCTACAAAGCATCAAAAACCGGGCAGGTGAAAGCACGTCACCCCAAGACCAGATCAATTCTTGAGCTGCAACCAAAAGTTTTGCGGAACGGTGTGACCAGCCAATCGCGGGCGGTGGTGGTCATTCCTGCCAAGTGCTCCACGGAGTTTCAGGCGGATTTACTGCGACGGGCAGTCGGCAAAATTGTGGACCAAGCGGCGACAGCGATTGTCGTCAACGATGGCTCACCACTCTGGCCCCAACTTTCGAGCGCAGTTCAGGTTTTGAAAAGCCCGACATCGAAAGGCCCGGCAGCCGCACGAAATCAGGGACTGGATGCCGCCTTGGATTGTCAGGCCGATGTCATTTTGTTCACGGATTCAGATTGCATCCCTGAATCAAATTGGGTTTCCGAGGCGGTCAGCGGATTCGTCGAGAACCCATACGTTCACTGTCTTTCTGGCAGAACCGATTCATCAAACTCCACTTGGTTTGACAAATATCACGAAATCAATGGAACTCTTAACGGCAGATGTTTCAAGCGCACCAGCATCCTGTTGTATGGGCCAACCTGCAACTTTGCCATCAGCCGACCAGTGGCAGAAAATGTCAGGTTCGATGAGTCATTTCCTGATGCTGCCTGCGAGGACATTGATTTTTGTTTTCGCCTCATGCAGCAGGGATTCAGAACGATTCATCGGCGTTCAATGGTGGTAAGGCATGATTACCAATACGAGCATGGCAGGTTTGTTACGAATGCCGCCAGGTTCGTAAGACAGTTCAGAAAATATGCCAAAGCGGAGGCTGTGTTGCTGGCCAAGTTCCCGGATTATTATCCCTATTTCGGCCAGACTGAGGAAATTGGCAGGTTCAAATTTCCCGGCAACAACCATCGGTGAAATCAGGCGGCGTTAAGGTCGGCGCTTTGACTGGCCGGCTTGCTTCCAGGTATTCAGCAACCGGCCAGACAAATCGCCTCAAGTGAAACCTAGACGGTCACGCACTCATCGGGCGTTCTAAAACCGCGCTCAACTCCGCCGTCGTTCGTTCATGCCACTCCCGACCTGCTCCGTTTCGCTGCCGGTTTCAGAACGCCCGGTCAGTGCTTGGTAATTTGCTCATGGACGCATCAATTTGAGGTGTTCAGTCGAACGGAATCTTTGGCGGCTTTCTGGAATTGGAAAGCCGGTATTTTGGTTAGACACCATCCCCTTATTAAAAAATAAGGCCGCAAGACGAGCAACGGCCGCGCAATTTCCGCGCAGCATCCGGCGTGGTGTCCGGCGTGGCGTCCGCCGAATCATCCGCGCAACATCCGTTGAATTATCCGGACAACAGCCGGGCAGAGTCCGCGCCGATGCCCGCGTATGTCCGGCACAAGGTCCGCAGCCGCGCCCAATCCATGACCAGTCCGCAGTTAGTCCGCAAGTGTGACCGCAGCCAGTCCGTGTCCGCGCAATTTCCACACAGCATCCGGCGTGGCGTCCGACGCAGCGTCCGCGAAACATCCGAGACGTGTCCGGGCAGTTGGCGGGAAAAGTCTCACAAGATGCCGATGAACTGTCCGCGCCAAAGTTGGCACAAGGGTGCGCAAATGACTTGGTAATTACCTCCGCAGTCCACGCCGCAGTCCGCGAAACATCCGGTGAATCATCCGGCCAATCGCCGGGCAACTTCCGAGCCGTGTCCGAACAGTTGGCGGGAAATGGCTCACACAACGCCGGTGATTGTTCGCATCATGGTTAGCGCAACGGTTCGCAGACGACTGGCAATTTTCGCTGAAGTCCACGCCGCAGATCATGAAGCAGATAGGTTGACGTCCACGAAGCAGTCCGAGTGTTGTCCGGCTTGGCGTCCGGGCAACATCCGATGAATCAACCAGAGAATTTCCGGGCAATTTCCAGGCAGCGTCTGAACAACCCCACATAAAACGTGTAGCGGCTAGAAACTTTCCAGAGATATTCCACGTTCTTTCCACGACTACGATTTAGCCACGACTATTCCGTGGCCACGCACATTCCACGGTCACGTCTTGTCTGCAAACCCGTCCGCGTCCAGTCTATAAATCGACCATAGCCCCAAAGTCACGCAACATCCCGCGTGGCGTCCGTCGAAGCCTCCAGGTGTTTGCCTGACAACTACCGAGCAGTGTCAGCAAGGTTGACGGGGAAAACACGATGCAATACCGATGAATCACCACGAAATTTCCAAAACAACACTCACGCAACATCCACGTTCACGGAGTCTCCATGGACGCAGGTCGGTCAAATACGCGTTTAGTGATTGCGATGATTACATGGACACTTTTACGGTGGTTGCATAGCCTTACGCGCAGTAACATTTGGCAACAATGGCGAAAACCCGCGCAACCGCACAGAAAGTCCTGCTGACATTCGTCGGCACGCACGACCCCTATCGCGGCGAGGTTGCGGGATCAGGTGACGGTCCGGTTCTTTCCCTCCTGCAAGTTCAGGGTTTCGACGCAGTTCACATTTTTTACAACAACGATGATTATCTCCGGCGTGCCAGCGGCGTTCTGAAGGAGATCAACACTCGATGGCCGAACACAACCGTGACCTACGAGGAGATTCGCGCCGCCGACCCCACCAACTACGATTTGCTCTACGAACTGATGCACAACCGGTGTTGCGACATCGCGCAAAACTATGGCAAATCCGTTGATTTCACGGTCGCAACGTCGTCAGGCACGCCGCAGATGCAGACCTGCTGGCTTCTGCTGGTTTTGGGAGACGTATTCAACGCACGGCTTGTTCAGCTTGCACCGCCCCACAAACTTCGCCCCGGCGAGTCTCCCGTCCGAGAGATTAAACCGTCACTCGAAAGATTCCCCAAGATTGTTTCACCCCCAAAATTGCAGCGTGAACTGTCCGCCGCGAAACACCAGGTGGAAATCCTCACCCGTGAACGCGAAGCAATCGCTCGTGAAATCGCCCCCGGCCTCGTTGGACAGCACGCGACATTTCGGCAGGCAGTGAAGTTGGCGAAGCAATTCGCCGCCTACGACGTGCCAGTTTTAATCACGGGCGAGACGGGCACAGGCAAGGAGGAGTTCGCCAAGCTCGTTCATTTCAGCAGCCAGCGCGCAAAGCATCCATTTTTTCCAGTCAACTGCGCTGGCATTTCGGAAACTCTCGCCGAAAGCGAACTTTTCGGCCATGTCGTCGGGGCGTTCACCGGTGCGACGAAACCGAAACAGGGCATTTTTGAATTGGCAGGCAATGGCAGCGTTTTCCTTGATGAGATCGGCGAATTGCCGCTGACCATCCAAGCGAAACTGCTCCGCGTTTTGGAAGACGGCACGTTCATGTCGGTTGGTTCGGGTAAGCATCAGAAGTCGGCGGCGCGGATTATTGCGGCGACCAACCGTGACCTCGCAACAATGGTTGCCGAGGGAAAGTTTCGCGAAGACCTGCTTTACCGTCTGAACACAGCCGAAATTCAACTCCCGCCGTTGCGCGAGCGAAAGGAAGACATCCCGATGCTGGCGCAAAAGTTTCTCGCCAGTTTCTGCCAAGCGCACGGCAAGACGCTTGCCTTCGATCCCAAAGCCCTGGCGATTCTCCAAGAGCAGGACTGGCCCGGCAATGTGCGCGTGCTGAAGCACGCCGTCGAGCGTCTGGCGATTGCGTGTTCCGGCGAGGCAATCACCGTCAACGATTTGGTTTTGACGAAGGCGAAGCCGCGAAAAGCAGCTTCCGCTGCAACTCCTCTCGCGAATGTCGGCGACACGCCCATCAATCTCACCAAGGTCATCGAGGATTGGGAAAAGGACATGATGGAGCAGGCCATCCAAAGATTTCAGGGAAACCGATCCGCTGCCGCCCGTCATCTCGGCTACGAAGAACCGACCTTCCGCAAGAAGTGCCGCGCCTATTTCGGACGGAAAGCGTAACGCGCGTTACGCTTGGACTGCGTCGGATGAACTGTTAATTTCTGCAAGCAGTTGCAAATCAGACTCACTGCAAGCCGGGAAGACGGCTGGCACGAAGATGGCATTAGGTAAACCGGCAGATGCAGATGAACGAGAACGAAACATGCAAGCAGTTGATTGAGCCAGCGCTGAAAGCCAGCGGCTGGTCGTGGGATCGTCATCTGCGCCTCGGCCCGGGCCGCGTCAACATCTCCGGCAGTTCGATGTATGACTCCAATCAGGATTTGGTTCTCGATCACCTTCTTCGCTTTGGTCAAATCCCGCTCGCAGTTCTTGAAGCCAAAGCCGAGTCCGAGCCTGCGGCGGATGGCATCCAGCAAGGCCAACGCTACGCCGAACGTCTTGCGCTTCGCTTCGCCATCGCCTCAAATGGGCACGAATACATTTTGGTGGATCGCCAGACCGGCGAACACATCACTTCGTCCACACCGCCCACGCCCGGCGACATTCTGAATCGTCTTGGCTACTCGATTGATTGGGCGCGCTGGCAGGCTGCCTTCGATAATCCGTGGCACGTTGACCAAATCACGCGCAAGCAGGTTCGGCCCTATCAGGAAATGGCCGTTTACAAGACGCTGCTCCGTTTCGCGTTGGGTATCCCCCGCGTTCTGTTGTTGATGGCCACCGGCACGGGCAAGACGTTCACCGTCTTCCAACTCATCTGGAAACTGATTCGCGGAAACGTCCTCCGCAACAACCGCATCCTTTTCCTGACCGACCGCAACAATCTGCAAGACCAGGCATACCGCGCGTTCAGTGCCTTTCCGGCTGCATCGCGTGATGACGCCCTCATCACAGGCACTGAGCTTTTCCGCACGATGCAGAGAGTGCGCCCTTACGCAAAATCGGTGCAGGTGCATGTTTTGGCGGTGAACAAGAATTGGAATGCAAAATTGGTGAAACCTGACAGCCGATACATGGAACTGGAGGATGAAGAGTGTGCCCTATACGCCATCAAGAGTTACTATCTGCTGATTGAGGTCGCGTTGTTGAATCATTCGGCAGGTGGTCAACACGCAAACTGCGCTGTGCTGTTGCATGAATCCCAAGAGGCATTCTTGAAACACACCAAGTTGACTGGCCGCACGACTGCGCCAGAGCGTATTCCTGCGGAGGTTGTTCGTGAACAGGTATCAGAGGGGAGATGCGACCCTGCAACTGTATGCAGGACGGCTTGCCTTCGGATTTCAGAATTACTTGAGGAGGCTACTGACCTACTGCGGCAGGTTGACATCTCCGCCAGCCCATACGGAAATGTGAAGAATATTCTTCGATTCAAACACGCTCTGACTATTCATCTTGTTGGCCCTCCTTCTACAAAGGCGGGCCTTACAGAAAAGCTCCGGGAATTCGTCCGACAAAGCCGAGCAATATATGCTAAAGAGTATAAAGATGCCCTTTCTGTTCATCTACTTCCGCAAGGAGAATTTGCGGAGGGCATCACGGCGGTTGTCGTTGGCTATGCAAAACGGGAGTTGAATTGCTTAGCTAAACTGGCAGCAGAGATGGCCTCGCGTTTCGCCGGTGAGTGCGATGTCGGCTTGACACTACTGTGGGATTTGCCAGACAACTTCTGTTGCTATTGCGAAGATGGAACGAACGAATATTTCGGCAATTTCTTCGGAAAGATTTGCCGAACGGTAGAGAAATTAAACAGTCCTGCCGGTTCGTTTCTGCGCACGATTGGCCCAGGCCAATTAGGCACTGCGGATATACTTTCCCCGCACATAAAGACGAGGTTTGAACAGGTTTTCATGGCAGATGACCACTGTGAGTCTATCGAGTTTACGTCGTCGTCTTCTCAGCAAGGCATCAATCAGATGTTCAGCCTTCATCCAAATTTTACTTTAATGAGTGTAACCCCTACCGTTGATATTGGTATTCTCGCTGTAGTCGGAGATGAATCACGTGCGATTACTGCACACCTGACCAAACTCCCCGGCTTCCGTAATTTTGGAGATTACACTAGCGAAAAAACCGTAAGACCATTTTTCATGGGAAGCCTCCCTGCAAAAGGCGGAGGCTTTCACAGGATTGCTGGAGTTCAAGCTAACAAACAGGGCAACACACCCATCATGGCTGCTTACCAAGAATTATATGACGAGTTTCACCCAACTCTTGTTGTCTTGATTGGTATTGGTGGGAGCATTTCAAGCGAGTTGGTTGAAAATGACGTTTGTATTGCCAATGCCGTGGTCAACTATGACAGTCGTTCCGTTACCGAGACCGGAACAAAGCACACGTTGGATCCGTTGCCGCCGATCGAGCCGTGGCTTATGGAGATGTGGCGCACACTCGAAAGGAAGCATGGTGAAAAGCTGGAACTAGTTGCTGCGGACGACAAAAAATTCAAAGTGCGTCTTGGACCGATTGGTTCTGGTGGAGCCGTGGTTAAAGACGAATCATCAGAGATAAAGAGTTGGTTGTTGACGGTGTGCCGAAAAACGACGGCAGTGGAAACCGAGGCTGTGGGCGTGGCAGAACAGTTTTCGCAGAGCAAGCTTAAACACAATCATGCTTCACGAGGCTATTTGGTAATAAGAGGCATCAGTGACGGAGCGAATAAGGACAAAGGAGATTTATATCGGGAAGCATGTGTGCGCAACGCGATGACTTTCCTTCAGGAATTCTTGTCGCAAGCGAATCCAAGTTTCACAAATGTTCTTCCAAAAATTGCTTAATGTTTTCCAGTATGTTTGGAATTGCACCCAAATCCAAATTCAAGAAAGGACAGTTTTATTCCTGAAAAAAACTTTTTTTTGGCCTGTGAAAAAATCTCAGGCGACTAAAAAAGCTCATGTTCCTTCGGAAGATTTTAATCGTGCCGGTTCTTCAAGAATTTCCAATAGCGCATTTGCACAATAAACCCGATCACGTTTCGCATCACCCGATTGCTTCACAATGCCAAGCCGCTCCAACCGCTCAATGGCGCGTTGAGCTGTGGTAAAAGCGACGCCTAGTTTTTCAGCCGCGCCTTTGGCAGTGATGAAAGGATTCGCGGCCAGGAGTTCCACCACGCGCAGCGGTGCATTCGTCGAATCACCGGCAACTTTCTTTTGCCATTCGATCAGCTTGCTATTGATGCGCTCCGCTCGGCTCAACGCATCTTCCGACATCCGGGCCACGCCTTGCAAAAAGTATTCCAGCCATTCATTCCACTCCCCACGTTCGCTGACGCCACGCAGTCCGTCATAATAATCCCGGCGTGCGGCTTCAAAAAACGCCGACAGATATAGCAGCGGTGTCGGCAAAATCTCTCGCTCAATCAAGAATAAGGTAATCAGCAAACGGCCAACGCGGCCGTTACCGTCCAAAAACGGGTGGATTGCCTCGAATTGGTAATGCGCCAGCGCAATCGTCACCAGCGGCGGCAGGTCTGATTCGTGCAGAAACTTTTCCCAGGCCGCTAGGCACGTTTCAACATCGTCAGGCGGTGGCGGGATGAACGACGCGGTTGCCAGCGTGCTACCGGGCTTGCCAATCCAGTTCTGAATTTTGCGAAAGCGGCCCGGTGAAGCTTGTTGCCCGCGCACACCGGTCATGAGCTTCTCGTGCAATTCGCGGATGATGCGGACACATAGCGGAAGTTCTTTGAGGCGGACAATGCCATGTTCGAGCGCCACAACATAATTGCCAACCTCCCGCAGGTCATCGGGACTGCGATCCACGGCTACACCGGCCTCCGCCGCCAGCAATTCGCCGAGCGTCGCTTGCGTGCCCTCAATCTTGCTCGACAGCACGGCCTCGCGTTGCAAAAACGGACGCATCAAAATGTGCGGATTGGGCAGGCGTCCGCCTTCGCCGGCCAACTTGCCGATTAAACGGTCGGCATCCGACAGCACGCGGATAAGCCGGGGCGTCCAATCGAGCTTCGGCGGCAGAGGTGCAGGCACAAAGGCGGCGTAGCTGCCTTGTGGCACTTTCTTACCCGGAAGGTTTGATTTGCTGGCCATCGGTTACTTTCGATGATGAAAATATCACACACCGCTATTTTCACAAAAGCTTAAAAACGATAATAGCACAATTTGCTATTTGCGCGGCTGAAAGGTGCATCAAGCCGCAAATTGAACCGCGGCACGCCCGTGCGGCGCAGCCGGTTGTCTTTGGATTGCCAACGTGGAAGTAGCCGACAATTATGCAATTCGAAATACTTTTATCAGGTTCGATTCCCAGTTTCTGTGTATTTTGCGAGTTCAGGAAGACTTGAACGAAAAGTCAGAAAAACATTAATTTGCAAACTTGATTCTCCTGCACTTTTCCTGCACAATTGCGTAAGCAATTGATAATCAATGGAGCGGGTGAAGGGAATCGAACCCTCGTCTCAGGTGGCGGCCCCATTCGGCGGCAAGATTGTACCCGCACGTTAACCGCAACGCGGCTCATATGTAGTGTTTTCCAAAAATTCGAAACGGCGGACCGGAAACCGAATCGTGAGCGCCCTAAGCAGGCTTTTGCTGTTTTTGCGCCGCCGCCTCCTCGTATTCTTCCAACGAGTCAATCGTCACCAGTGCCCGTCTGGCGTAGGCGATGTGGACGGCCTTGCAATTGTGTCCCAACGCCTCCTCAGCCTGCCGGAGAGGGTAGCCCGCCTTGCGGGCCCTTTCTGCCCACGAATAGCGATACGAATGCAGCGTCACTCCTTTGATGCCGAGTCCCTGGCAACGCTGCCGGAATTCGTTGGCGCGGTCCTTCGCTTTGACTTTCGCGAGATTCGGAAACAACGGCCCGGTTGGAGGCAGGGAGCGCAGGATCACGGCGCACCGCTTGCCGATTCTGATGAGTGGAGGCTTGACGTCGGTTTCATCGAGGCCCGCCAATTTTTGACGGTCGTAGCAGACGGTCCCATCTTCCCAATCAATATCCTCGGCTTCGAGGTTCGCAATGTCGCCCTGGGACCCACCCAAATGCCAGCAGAGCTCATAAAAATTGCGGCGCTCCGGGTTTTTTTCACGCGCGATAATGCGCAGCTGCTCTTCATATTTAATCGCCCGCTTTTTCTTGAACTTGACCTTTGGCCATAACTTTGGAGCAAGCACCGGCCATGGCAGCCATTTCATGCCGACGCAGTGATTGTGAAGGCGGCGCAAGAAAACATTGGTGCTGACCGTTTTTGCGCTGGCCACCTTGAGCACCTGCTCCGCTAGGGTTTCCAGCAGAACCACGTCAAGAATGGGTATGAGCGCTTTGTCTTTTGCAAAAACTTCCCAGCGATGGCGGTTTTCACTGTCTTCCGGTTTGCTCATGGTGACCGCTTCGAGCGCGACCCTCCAAGTCCGTGAGATGATTTCGGGGTCGGATGCTGCAAGATAAACGCGGGCTTTCTGAAGATTAAAAGCTGGCTCGCGTGTAGACTCAGTTCGAGCGGTCAGAAGTTCTGACGCTCGATTTTTGTCTTTGGTTCCCAGACTCTGACGCTGGCTGGTGTGGCTGTCCTTCAAATAAAAAATGCCGCCGCGGCTGCGATTGCGAAAGATGCTGTAGCGGCTCTTCATAATGATTCATTAATGAGGATAGCAGCCACTGATTCCCTGCCGTGAGTCTGATGGAGGCAGATGCAGACCGATAGGCGCAGATAGGCGCAGCTCGGTGTTTTGGTATTCGTTTTGGTATACGTTGACCCGCCGAACTTACAGAAGTGTTGCAACCAGAATAGGTTGCAATTGGAGGCGAGGGTCGGAATCGAACACAGTCAGTGGATTCTTTCAAAATCCATTACTCCGCAAATACCACCCAACCACCAGAGGCGAACAGCCTCATAACTAACGAACACCAATAGAATCAGGCATTTCTGCATGTTTGTCAAGCACTCGCCATTACCCACGCAATACCAACCAACTACTCACCAATTACACATTCATCACCCGTTCACTGGCACTTTCACTGGCACTTTTTCGATTTCATGGCGAGGGTCGGTTTGGGTCGCCTCAAGCGTCGAAATCGAATAAAAGTG
>Ga0302281_10003104_pt1 | contig 11605 bp, 15 predicted proteins | sample III_Fen_E1_2_FD_198762 | JGI IMG/M metagenome (GOLD analysis project Ga0302281, IMG submission 198762) | Peat permafrost microbial communities from Stordalen Mire near Abisko, Sweden - III_Fen_E1_2 | ecosystem: Environmental > Terrestrial > Soil > Wetlands > Permafrost | place: Sweden: Abisko...
TCGGCGGGCGTATCGTGATGATGATACCGGGAATGACTGTGGCGGAGTTTCCCTGTGGTCGTTTCCGCCGCAAGCCGCCGCTCAACACCCAGGCAATCACCGCCACGGACAACCAGACGAACACGAGGTAACAATAAACGCCGTAATCTTGGATCAGGGCGTCCAGACAGTTGAATAGGGGATTCAGCACTTCAGCGGGATTTAATTTCATGGCCGACCCTCCGCTGAATTGATGATGGCGAGGATTGCCGCCTTGAGTGGGGCTGGAAGTTTTTCCCAAGCGGTGACTACTTGGGACAGTTCGGGGCTTAACGGGACTGAAGTTTGTGAGTCCCTTTGTGAGTCACCGTCAGAATTCTCTTGTAAAATATGGCGGAGAGAGGGGGATTCGAACCCCCGATACGGCTTTTGACCGTATACCGGTTTAGCAAACCAGCGCCTTCAGCCACTCGGCCATCTCTCCACTGTTGATTATCAACGACTTAATTCACTACTAGCAGCCAGGGATTGACAATCTGATACTGCTTTTTGATACTGGCTGGATGAAATTGAAGCCGGCATCGCCAACAGCTGCCGACCCCGAAAGGGTCTGGCAGCCGACGCAATATACAAATTTAATCCGTTACGTACCATCGGGTAAGTATTTTGCAAGAATGCGCGTGGCAGGCAAGCTCATTCGCCAAAGTTTGAAAACCAATGTTCTGTCCATCGCAAAGCTACGATTGGCCGATTTGGAATAAAATGAGCGCGAGTCCGTAGAGAGCCGTGACAATGCCAGCTTGGGGCGGATGACGTTCGGCGACTGTGCCGACATTTTCAAATCCCATACGGAATCCAGCAACCTGCTGAAGCCGTCCGCCAAGGTTTATCGCGCCGAGGCCATGAAAAGCATCCTCAAGTCATGGCCGGGGCTGAACAACCTAGATGTCAGGAAAATCAATGCCACCGATTGCAATACATGGGCTGCAAAATACAGCGGTAAATATTCTGGCACCCGGTTTAACGGGGCAATTGGTGTTCTGCGGGCTGTGTTCAAGATTGCGATTGAATCGAACGCGCTCTATCGCAACCCTGCGGACGGTATCAAACGGGCCAAGGTGCGAGCCAAGGGTTTGCAATTGCCATCCAGCAACCAGTTTGAGTTGTTCATTAACGAGATCGAGAGCGCCAATGGCCGAGACTCCCGCAAATGCGCTGAACTAGTCCGATTCCTTGCCTACGGCGGATTTCGAAAATCTGAAGCGTCGAATATTACCTGGGCTGATTGTGATTTAAAAAAAGGCGAAATCATTGTGCGCGGTGACTCCAAAACTGGAACTAAAAATTGGAGCATCCGCCCTGTGCCAATGATTCCAGAAATGAAATCGCTTTTGGAACGCCTCCGTGCGCAACGCCCGGACGAAGTGCCAGATAAGCCAGTAATGCAGGTAAAAGAGTGCCTGCAAGCTATGACCAGAGCAGCCAAAGTTGTAGGCATCAAGCGCATTACGCACCATGATTTGCGTCATCTGTTTGCAACGAAATGTATCGAGTCTGGCGTCGACATCCCCACCGTATCACGTTGGCTTGGTCACAAAGATGGTGGTGCATTGGCGATGAAAGTTTACGGCCATCTTCGCGATCAGCATTCCGTGGCCATGGCGCAAAAGGTTTCGTTTTCCGTCAATCCGGCAAATTCCGATCAGGCAAAGCAACAGGCGAACCAAACCGGTAAATCGTAATTCCTTATTTGATACTGGCAAGAGGGCGCAAAGACGGGGCGGTGGCGATGAAAACGTATGGTCATCTACGGAACGAGCACAGTCAGGCCATGGCGCATAAGGTGCGGTTTTAGACCCCTGAAAGCAAACCCTTCAAACTTTTTATTTCCATTTTGGATAGCACACCATTGAGCCGCTTGAGGAAAGCGGTCAACTCTGAACTTCCATCGTTACGTTTCAATGCAGTGCGAATTACAGCGTAATCATTTTCGAGGCACATTTCGAGCAATTTGCGTTCTGCATTTTGGCAACGATGATCGCGAAAATGAATAATCAAGGTGGCCAAGCATTCGAGCAGGACAAATTTATCTTCACGTAAATGATTTTTCAACAATTCTAAATGCCGAGGAGTCAAAAAAGCCCAATCGAAATTTAATGCGAAAGATTCAGGAAAATAATTGGCCGCAAGTTGAAACCAGTTGAACATTCCCCCATAAGGGCTTTCTAAAATATTATCCACGAACTTGTCAGTTAAATTAGTGTTAGCAGAGATATAAAGTGACACGGATGATTTGATTTCCTGGGGTATTTCACCAAGCCTGTTGCCATAGAAGTTATCCACCTCATCTCGGGATGAACCAACCAAATGTTCAGCATACTCTTTGATGCATATGGGGTCAGATATTGCACTGATAACCCGGTTTGGATCCGCGTTGTACCTGTGGCTTAAAGCCTGTAATAAGATGCCCTTGATTACCCCTGGCGACTCTTTTTTCAACAACGCTAGCCAGTATTTTGAGTCGTAATATACCGATTTTTTAGCGGTTTTCTGTATGAATGCTTCTGGCTGATCATCTTCGGCGTCCTGTTTAGGCTTACCTCCCAGGATCAACACAAGTTCATCGCGATTTTTGCAGCCAAGGTATTTTACTATTATGTCAAATGTTGATGTCGTGAAGGAGTTGGATTCTTTTGCATAACCATAAGTACGCCGGCTAACGTTTGTCTTGACGTAAATATCGTCTTCGGTCAGGGCCAATTTCTTCTCTTGGCAGTAGTTGACGAGCCTGCCCCACCAATCCTCAGCCAGGAAAATTCTGTCCTGCGGCTGTTTGCCTATATTTGCACTGCTAGACTTTCGTTTCTTTTTCATCGGTTCGCCTACCGGTCTTTCGTTGCCCATCCTGGCCTTTAACACACATATGCCTTCGGCGGATAAATTGATTAATATTTCAACATGACAAAAACGTACATGCAGTTTGGTTCAGGGAACGTCAAGCAGAGTCAAGCACAAGCTGCTCTGGTTGTCGAGCCGAAATCAAATTTCGACACCGCTGCTTTTATAGGCGGGAATTTAGATTTACCGGCTGTAGCGGTGCCACCCACCAAGGTGCTTTTGACGGTGCGTGATTTCGCAGCGATGACTTCACTTTCGGAAAAAACCGTCCGGCGCCTCCTGCAGCGCGGAAAAATTCGTGCGCTTTCTTCGATCCGGCACAAGCGCATACCGGCAACGGAATTGTCCAGGTATATCCGGGAGGACCTGAGCTAAACCACAAATCGAACCATTTTATGTTAATTAACCATCATGTTGAAAAAACTGAAATTCTCCGTCAGTTAATGGCGGAATTGTCGTGGAAAGAAAACGCAGCGGCTACCAGCGCCCGCAATCTGTCCGCAAAAGCCATTTGGCTTGGATTTGACCGGGAAGAGACGTTCGCTCTGGTGCAAAAATATCCGGGTGCAGATTACGTCCGGAAAAACCCGCATCTGTTTTGGCAGGCTTGGAATATGGCCGAAATGATGTCCGATCCGAACCGCTACTTTTCCGAACCCGAGCAAATATTATTGTACGCGTTCAATTGATTGAATTTTGGCCAGGGATTCTGTCTGCGATTCCTAGCCACGCGGTAGCAGCAACCGGAAACGCGCCATCGCCCGCCGGATCTAAAGGGGTAATTGGCAAATTATGTTGAAACTTATAACCATCGTAGAAATCCCCGGTCCCGGAGATCATACTGGCGTCTTTACCAACGTCGGCATCAAAAAGGACAAGGACGAAAACGGCGTCGAATTCGAGCACTTGGTTTCCAAGGTTGATCTTGACGCAACGGACTCGACTGGCAAGAAATTCCAGTTGGAGAAAACCTACAAAATCAACATGCCGCGTGGTGTGACGGCATTTCGCAACGACTTTTTTGAATGGTCGGGGCGCAAGCTGACGGACTACGAGTTGTCGAAGTTTGATGCTGACACACTGATGAGCGGCAAGCCTGTGAAGCTGGTCGTTCGTCATCGCAAGGACGGCAAGAAGACGGTCGCCGTCATTGAACGTTTCCTACGCACCGTTATACCGCAGGCCTAAACCTAAAACCAAATCAAACTGTGGCCTGCCCATCAGGGGCAGGCCGCAACCTTCACCAAAAACAATTTAAACCTCGAAATCCAACCTATTCAATCTAGGGCTGTTTGTGAGCAACGCAACTCCAACCGCCAGTCGCCATGAATTTTGACAATCACAATGACCAGAAGCCGAAATTGCGGGTCGGGTCGGTTTGCTCCGGCATCGGGGGATTTGATCTGGCGTTTTTGCAAGCGGGGTTCGAGGTGGTGTGGGCGTGTGAGATTGACCGCCAAGCGCGGGAGACGTTGAGGTTCCATTGCCCGGACCTCGTCATTTATGCCGATATTACAAAACTTAGATCCATCGAAGGAATTGAAGGGATCGACGTGCTGTGCGGTGGAACGCCCTGCCAGTCCTTCTCCATCGCGGGATTGCGAAAGGGACTGGCTGATGCACGTGGCAACCTGGCCCTCGTCTTTCTCGGACTTGTTGACCGCTTCCGGCCCAAATACGTGGTGTGGGAAAATGTCCCGGGCGTCCATTCCTCTTGGTCAGATGTCACGACGCATCCTGCGGGTGAAGAAGCCGGCCAGATTATTGCGAAGATTAAAGGCCTTGGAGCGGAACTCGGCATTGACTCAATCGCAAATCTCAGCCTTGGAAACTTTGAGGAAGCTGATCAGTCCAACGACTTTGATTGCTTCGTTGCAGGGCTGGAAAAGCTCGGCTACGGGGTCGCCACCACAATTCTTGACGCTCAATATTTCGGGTTGGCGCAACGGCGCAAGCGTGTGTTCGTTATCGGATGTGCTGGAGGCAGATGGGAACGTGCCGCGGCGGTAGGTGGTAGAAATCATCACCCCAACATAAAACACGACACCGATGCTTGTTTTTTCCTTCATTTTGATTCCTGTTTGATTTTCGGTTTTAGGCGTCTGAAAATCCCATACCAAGCGAGCCATACTCGAGCATCAATTCAACTTGGATAGCCTTATTGCATACGGAAACTAGACTGGAGCCGTTTTGAGTGTTTCCCATATCGTTTTTGTGGCCGCTTGAACAGCCAACGATTCAGGCAGTTCAATGCCCCAATTTATTCAAGCCGTGTCATCTCGTAGAATATCCGCCAAAGCGGGAATTGCAAGGCTTGGGAGAGCTTCTCTATATTTTGCAGAGAAACATTGCGAGTACCGCGTTCGATGTCGGATATATAGGTGCGGTGAAGATCGGCAAGGTCGGCAAGTGCTTGCTGGGAGATATTCCGGCGCTTTCTTAAGACTTTCACGACGCGGCCAAACCGCATTTCAATCGAGGCATCGCATTTGGAATTGTCTGCGTTGACATCACTTTTCATATTGGTGATTTGTTGGCCATTCGAAATTGTCCGATGGGGGGGGGGTAATGATCGTAGAAGCAAGCCCTAACCGCTTCGTCGATTCTCGACGACTCGACTCTGTTGTTTCTTAGGAGTCGTCATGGTTAGCTTAAGTCATTTGTGTGCGCTGGTAAATTGTCAGGCCACGTTTTTTCTTGAACTCTTGAAATCATAAAGCTCAAGAACACCATATTCTGGGAAATCTCGCACCCCAAAAGAAACGCGAACCTCTCCAACATCATAATAGCAACGGGGGATGCCACCACATTTACGAACCTCGTGCATGGCGTAGTGGCTGTAGCTGCGATATGGCATATAGCGATAGCGACCGTCGCAACAAGGATACTCCGGCTCTTTGAAATAGCCCGCCGGCCCACCCTCGAACATGAAATCAAGCTCGTGCATGTGTGAAGTGTGAAGTGGTCTAATATCGATAGCTAAACCATCGCCATCTCTGGACAAGAACGACGATAGCGAATCCACCAGCGCGAATCCGGATTTAATCCGGAGACTGGTTAAGTATCAACGATACCATAAACTACCTGACAATAACGCTACGACTGCGAGGCCCCAACCCACAATGGCAAGCCAACGCTGTGATCTAACCAGAAATGGGCTTCCAAGAAAAAGAAAGACCCAAGCGATCCCGGATGCAACCGCCGTTGCTGCCGAAGCTCCCGTATATTGGCGCGCAAGTGGTGTCACTCGGATAGCAATCAACTCACCAACGAGGACAAATTCGGCCACAATCAACACCCATCTCCAGAATCTTGATACCAAATGTGTGGAGGTAGCCATGATTTAAATCAACAAATGCCGAATCAAACCGGTCATTGCTGGGCCAACTGCTTCTCACAATTGCCAATAATACGATATAGCCGGTTGATCTCCAGCATTTCTGCTTCCGTTAGCTTTTTCTTGGGAACGGAGCGATCTGTGTAAAAATATTTTGTCATTGGATTAAACTCCAATTCCTTCCCGATGAACATCTTGCCTGGATTCAAATCGGAAGATACATAAGGATATTTGTCGTAATCGCATTGTTGAGTGGAACGGACATCCACCGTATCGAAGTCTGGCATAATGGCACCAGGATGAAACCAACCGGGTCCATACATTGACACTTGCATATTGGCTGGCCGGTCGAGTTGCTGAACAGGCTGATTGACTATCGCCTGAACGCGGCGAATGGCATCATCCATATTTGATCTGACTTCATCTAGGTTTACGAAATCTGGCCTAGCGTTGAGAAGATTGGCCGCTTTTTGTTTTGCTTTTTCGGCAACTGATTCGGCCAGTCCGCTCTGAAAAAGGGTGTTTCCCGCCTTTTGCTTCGTTTCAGCCGCAGCCGCCTTGGCCGAATCATATTTGAAATGCTTTTGGAATACGGGGTCGAGGTCCCTTAATTTGACATTAGCCATGCCATGATCATAAGTGAAGTAAACGTCCGTAGCCGTAACAGTCATGACCGTGACGTTGCTGTAAACATCGGAGGCAGTTTTGAGCACCGGAAGTGTTTCATCACCCCATACCTTAACGGCTGCGAAGATGAGTTGAAACAGGATGACAATTCCAAAACGCATTTTCGTTGTGTTTATCATAATACGAAATAGTGTGCCACCCGCCGACTCGCGACAAAAACCGCGCCTGCAGAACTGCAAGCGCCAACGGCAGATGTCACTTGGCTGACATCATAAAGGCAAGCTCCGCACAGCTACGGTTGCCAGCCAGGGAAACGATACCCACCATAAACAAAGTCGTAATCTGGCCCGTCCGGAGCTGTAAGGGTGACATCCTGACCTTGGGCCGTCGCATTCCCCGCCGCAATGATGTCAGGATCCTTCCAGGTATGGGATGCCGCATGGCCATCAGCAAAGGAAAAAATGCTCACCGTGCCGTGATTCATGGGAAACATATCCAGCCAGTCAAATGATTGGGCATGTGGTTCGGCTGGGGTTGAAAGATCCCATTGTGCCGTCCATGTTCCTTTGTTGAACCCAAGGTTCCCGCCGCCCACATCCTCGCACATTATGAAAGTTAAACTGGAGTCCTTGATACTGGTCAAAGTCCGGTAGGTATCTCCCGCCCCCCAAAAAGATTTGAACGCTTCGCCGCCGACATTTTGCGTTTTGGAATAACTCCCATAGGCCCAGCCGTTCGCCAGTGACCCCTGAATCAGACGGCGATCACCGGGGCACTCATAAGCATTGGGGTTTGGAGCGTAGCGATAAAGCGGGTTTTGGGTTTTTATGAGCGTTTGCGCCTGACTAGTCATCTGGGCGGAGGTCCCGGTAAATATCGGTCCGGGATACGGGCCACCCCAGAAACCGCCGATATAATTGATTGGGTAACCTCCCGAATAATCATCCATGGGCAATACTTTGTCGCCATAATCGCCAGCATACATGACATAAGCCAAAGACAACTGCCGTACATTATTGATGCACGGAATCTGGGTCGCTTTGAGTTTTGCCCGACTTAAAGCCGGCAATAGCAGCGAAGCCAGAATCCCAATGATTGCGATGACGACCAGCAATTCAATAAGAGTAAAGCCGTCTCGTTTGCTTTTCCGCATAGTAATCAGAGAATCTTGTTGCCAATCCAAAACGTGCGGCTTATCGGTGTAGCCCTCAAATATGGTGGTGGCTTGTCTCACTTGGCCGATACCGCCGGGTCTTTTATCATAAACGCGGTGAAGCCTGATTTCTATTCAATGACTGCCGCTCGGTAATTCACTTTGCGGGCGTGATTTCATAAAAATAGTGCATCAAAATCAGAACTAAAATAAAGACACAAGTTCCACACTTGCACTCGTACAGGCCAAAAGTGCATTATTTGCTTCGGCTTGATTTGCTCCAACAGCTTTCATCCCGATTTAAGCACCGGAACAGAGCCGATTCAAGGCATTTTTAACACCCGGCGCGACTTGTTTTGAATTCAGAATTAATCGACTCAGGCTTTTTATATTAAATCAACTTGCTGTGAATCAGAACCATTCAGGGTGGTGACGAATACGCGGGGTTGCCACCAGCATATGAGTAGGCAGCCTCCAGTGAAATCCATCCAACAAAATAGCCGATTTGTTCCAACCAGTTCATGCCATCAATTGGAGATGTAGGGCTCTTTTCAAACGCGCTCATGCAGGAGGTTCTAGACGATGTATACGAATCCTGGCTTGTCGTGGTGCATCCGTTGAAAATCAAGGCGCCGAACACCACCAGACAGCAGGTCAGCAATGTTCGGCACTTGTTCACAAGCCTAAATAAACACCGCGCCGAGGATTTCGTTTCACGAGGGATGAAATTTCAAAGAATCCAGCCTCGCCTGACTCACCCGGCGGACGGCCATTGAATAATTAAGGGGCTGTGGCTGGACTGTTTTTGAGACTGGGCGCGAATGGGAACGTGAAAGTGGCTTTCTCCATGGCGAGCGCAGAACCAAAATTCATCATGGTTTTATAGCCATCGGTCGATATCGGGAGCGCTGGGATGAGCATATTCGCCATGATGCCCTTAATTCGGCCAATAAAATCCTGCCAGAAACTGTCACTGGCATCTGACAATTTAATCGTAGACAGCGAGACTTCCATTTTTGGCAAACCAGATTTCTCGTAAAAGGCGAGCTCGTTGACCCGTGCTACGAGTTCGTTTTCATGTTGGATCGCACCATTTCGGTAAACCATTCTGTCCAAAATGATACTCACCGGACTGGCGTAACCATGGCAGTTGAATAGCATCCGCACCTCAGTCACGTTGGGCACGCCTTTGGTCAGCGTGCCTTTAATCTCGACTCGGCCCTTACCAGAACCCTGAACACTTATGAAGTCAAGCTGAGTTGGTAAAGGTTTGCCCGCCTTAAAATCTGCTTCATGCTGTTTGATTAAATCAACATGGTCAAAAACATTACGCTCGAATCCATCGCCGACGAAATCATATTCGCAGACGGCATGAAATGATTTCCCGTTCGTCACGCAATTGGAAGATACCATCCTTACGCGCTGAGTGTTGCCCGCGTTGTTCGTAACGGAAATTGGGGCTGGCCAAATCAGCGGCACGAAATACATGAATTTATTAAGCGGATTTTCAATCGGCCTGCCGTTGCCATAATCAAACTGCAAGGTGGGGCCGTTCGGTGCGGCCATCAAACCGCCAGCCGTGAGGAAACAACTCACCAACGCCAGTAAGGGTGGCATGAACTTGATATGGCAGGGAATCATTGGCGCGTATTTTCCGCAGCGGCTGTTTTATTACAAGGCATTTCAAGCCGTATCCCAGCCCGACCCGGCAACCAGCACCCGGCTTCCTGTCTGTGATGTAGTGGTTGAGTTTGCATCAGAACGAAACAGCTTACAGGAAAAATCCGGTTCCCGTAATCTTCCGGGTGTTTGGCACGTCACAGCTTAAACAAATATGAACATCAAAACACTTGCAGTATCCACCGTAGCGTCGGCGGCGGTTTTTATCACCAGCCATGCCAGCGCCAATTCAAACTTAACGCCGCAACCCATCGGCGGGGTTTCCGTTCAGGGCCAATTCCAGCCCGTTGCATTCTCCGACTCGGCGGAGGCGGGGATGTTGCAGAATGCCTATGACATTTTGGCGACTGGCGATCACGATTACAGCGGTCACCGCGTTAAAGCCCTGCACGCAGTCAAGATGGCAGCGAAATTGTTGGGTTTGAACCTCGCGGGTGACGACAAATTCCGTCAGCCGCAGCCATTGTCAGATGCCAAATTACGTGAAGCGCAAGGTTTGCTCCAAAACGTGCTGGGAAACGCCGAAGTCATGAACCAAAAGCGCGTCGTGAAGCACCTCACCGAGGCCATCAACCAAATCAGCATAGCGCTATCGATCAAGTAATCCGGTCAGCGGATTTATTGGATGAACATTTCACAAAAATGAAATCGTCATCCAGACAAGTTTGAGATCGCCGGTAAAGGTATTTATTGGATGAACTTTTGTATTTTGCAGACCCGGTGATCGTCCAGAGTTGTGTGGGATGAATTTTAGATTTTCATCTAGATCATCACAAAACAATCTGAACAACCCGGCGGCAAGACGGAGGCAACGACCTTGTGGGGCAGACAGACTATTGCAATGAATGGCCCGGATTGCCTGCGAGTCCGAGCGAACAAGTCGGGAGGTCACCAACCCGCTTGATACTGTAAACACCTCCGTTCGGACAGGACGGGATTTTACCTGCGCTGTTAAACTTGATGTACGGTGTCAGGTCATCGGGGAAATTGATCGCTTCACCGTTGGTCTTGTTGTGTTCAAGAGCAAACTGATTTGCAGCCGCATCAATCTGGCGGAGGTTATTAATACACGCGCTCGCAGCACTGGTGGAACGGGCTTTGATGAAATTTGGAAGGGCGATGAAAATGGCGATACCTAGAATTAACAAACACGTCACCCAAAATCCAAAAGACCATCCTGATTTTCTTTGTTCATCCATATGACTGAATAAACACCGGGCCGTGGATTTGGTTTCGCATGGAATGACATTTGTGAAAATCGGTATTTCATCCGGGAAAAAGTATTGACGTATCCTACGGATCAGACGGAATATTGGCCCATGAACCCAGATAAATCCAGATGGCCGGTGGCATCTGGTGTTGGGCGTGTTGCTAGACCGAAGCCGCGAGGCGGGCCGTTGAAGTAGACGTCTAGGTTTATGTCAAAGAGCTTTAAATGTTCGATAGCAATAGTGCTTTTGACTGCTGGCATTGGTTGGATTATACTTTTGCATTTGAATCACAAGTCCGATCAAGAAGACGCAGCAAACAGAGCCTTAAACCCAGCAACAATGAAGCAGCTCGTGCAACATTGGAGAGAAACCAACAAGTATTTAAAGGCACTCTATGCTTTTATTCCACATAATACTGCATTCACAAATGCAGTAGCAATATTGGGAACCAATTATTTAATGGAAACACATAAGTCCTATTTTATCGCGACATTTCCTCCGTGCTGGATACCCGGATTGACGAACCGATATATTTTGTCACTAAATGTGAGAAGTAATTTATGTAGCGGGGGAATCGGAAGCCAAAGACTAGACAACTAGAATGGGCGATTCTCGACGTATGGCAATTTACCCATCACCAAAACCCAGTTGCCCGGATTCATTTGGTTGTCGCCGTGATGAAAAATGCAATGTTAGAGCAGGCGCACCCGGCTGAACGGT
>Ga0302281_10003111_pt1 | contig 11599 bp, 9 predicted proteins | sample III_Fen_E1_2_FD_198762 | JGI IMG/M metagenome (GOLD analysis project Ga0302281, IMG submission 198762) | Peat permafrost microbial communities from Stordalen Mire near Abisko, Sweden - III_Fen_E1_2 | ecosystem: Environmental > Terrestrial > Soil > Wetlands > Permafrost | place: Sweden: Abisko...
GAAGTAATTTTGAATCAGCCCAAGAGCTGATCATCCACGAGTTTCCCCGACCCGGTCGGGAAGTCTGGACATCTCCTGCGGGTTTTGCTTAGAAAGGGGCTTCCCCATGGAATCCCCTCTTCATGGATGAAAATGGCGGGCATGCGCCTGCGTCATCCGGAATAGAGTATTCCCACCAGAACAAACTCATGGAATATCTCATATACCTCCTTCCTGTCCTTGGCCTCGTGGCATTGATTTACAGGACGGTTCTTTCAGGCTGGGTTATCAGACAGGATGCAGGTGGTGCGAAGATGACGGCTATTGCCGAGCACATCGCCGAAGGAGCGATGGCCTTTCTCAAGGCTGAATACAGGATTCTTGGGATCTATGTGGTCGTTGCGGGAACTTGTCTTGGATTGCTTTCGCAGGTGCCGAAGGTGGCGGCCCACTCGAGTGTTCTGATTGTGGGGGCTTTTGTTGTCGGGTGCTTCTTTTCCGCGCTTGCAGGATTCCTGGGAATGAGAATTGCAACTCAGGCCAATGTCCGCACGACACAGGCGGCGAAAACCTCCCTCGCAAAAGCCCTCAGGGTTTCCTTCAGAGGAGGGGCTGTGATGGGGTTGGGCGTGGCTGGATTGGCCGTGCTGGGACTCAGTTCCCTGTTCATCATTTTCTTTTTCAAATTCATGGGGGGGAATTTTTCCAGTGGTGGCGGATATGATTCCATGACCAAGGTGCTGGAGGTGCTCGCCGGTTTTTCGCTAGGGGCCGAATCCATCGCGCTCTTCGCTCGTGTGGGGGGAGGTATTTACACCAAGGCTGCCGATGTGGGAGCCGATCTGGTGGGAAAGGTGGAGGCCGGAATCCCGGAGGATGATCCCAGGAATCCCGCAACCATTGCCGACAATGTCGGTGACAATGTCGGTGACGTTGCCGGTATGGGAGCTGATCTGTTTGGATCCTATGTTGCCACCGTGCTCGCTTCGATGGTTCTTGGAAATTATATCATCCGCGATAACGGGGGAAGCCTCGCCGACGGTTTCGGGGGGATCGGCCCGATTCTCCTGCCGATGGCGATTGCCGGCATCGGGATCGTGGCCTCGATCATCGGAACCTTTTTTGTCGGCATCTCCGACAAGGCGGAAGCGAACACCAGCACCGTCCAAAGCGCCCTGAACAGGGGGAATAATCTCGCCATGCTCATCGCCCTTGCGGCTTCGTTCGGTTTGATCAAGCTGATGCTTCCGGAATCCATCAGGATGAGCGTCTTCAACGGGGGAGTCTTCAGTATCACGACAACCTCGTCGCAGAATGTGTTCTGGGCGGTCTGCATCGGCATGGTGGTGGGATACATGATTTCCTTCATCACGGAACATTTCACCGGTCTCGATGGCAAACCCGTTGCCGGAATTGTCCAAAAGTCGGCCACGGGCGCTGCCACCAACATCATCGCGGGTTTGGGAACTGGGATGTATTCCACGGCCTATCCGGTGTTGCTCTTTGCCGGGGCCATCTGGGGCGCCTATTCGCTGGCCGGATTCTATGGCGTGGGCATTGCCGCCTCCGCCATGATGGCGACCACGGCGATGCAGCTCGCAATCGACGCTTTCGGGCCGATCGCCGACAACGCTGGAGGAATCGCCGAGATGAGCGAACTGCCGAAGGAAGTCCGTGAAAAAACCGATATCCTGGATTGCGTGGGCAACACCACAGCGGCAGTCGGAAAAGGATTTGCCATCGCCTCAGCCGCGCTCACCGCGCTGGCCCTCTTCGCAGCCTATGTAACGCTGACGGGAATCCACGGCATCAATATTTTTGACGCGAAGGTGCTTGCCGCGCTTTTTATCGGCGGGATGATTCCCGTGGTGTTTTCGGCTCTGGCAATGAACAGCGTGGGCAAGGCGGCCATGGACATGGTGAACGAAGTGAGGAGGCAGTTTCGTGAGATCCCCGGCATCCTTGAGGGCACCGGAAAACCCGAATACGGAAAATGTGTCGAGATTTCCACCAAGGCGGCCCTGCGTGAAATGCTTGCGCCCGGTGTCATTACGCTGGTGACGCCAGTTCTCATCGGGGTGATCATGGGCGCCGAGGCCCTGGGAGCCTACATGGCCGGGGTCACCGTGAGCGGTGTGCTCTGGGCAATTTTTCAGAACAATGCCGGCGGTGCCTGGGATAATGCCAAGAAATCTTTCGAGCAGGGTGTGGAGATCGAGGTGAATGGAAAGAAGGAGACCTTCTACAAAAAATCAGAACCGCACAAAGCCGCTGTGGTCGGTGACACGGTTGGCGATCCCTTCAAGGACACATCGGGGCCCTCCATGAATATCCTCATCAAGCTCTCGTCGCTTGTCGGATTGACCATTGCCCCCTTGATCGCGGTCAATGGTCATGAGACCGCCTCACTCATGCAATGGATACGCAGCGTCCTTGGCTAATGATCCAGAATTGATTCAGAGTTCGAGATAAGAGAGAGGTTTTCCCGTAGAAGCTCAGAGAGATGATTGTCTCAGAAGAAAGCTGTTTTTCTTCTGCCCTGCACCAATGATATGCGCTCTAGCGGTCGCATTCACCGAAGACCATGTCGATACTTCCGAGGATGGCAACGACATCGCTGACCATGTGGCCGGGCAGGAGTTTGGGAACGATGCTGAGGTTCACGAAGGATGGTGCGCGAATCTTGAGCCGGTAGGGAACGCCGCCCCCCTTGCTGTTGATGTAAAAACCGAGTTCCCCCTTGGGGTTTTCCGCACCGAAATAGACTTCGCCGGCAGGGGCATCAATGCCTTCCGTCGTGATGATGAAATGATGGATGAGTTGTTCCATCTCCTTGAGCACCTCTTCCTTTTCGGGAAGGCGGCTTTTCCCATCGACAACATTGACCGGGCCGTCGGGAATCGTGTCGATGGCCTGACGAATAATGCGCAGGCTCTGCCGTATTTCCTCAACCCTTACGAGATAACGGTCGTAGCAATCTCCAATGGTGCCTACTGGGATTTCAAAATCATATTTTTCGTAGTCGAGATAGGGATTCGACTTACGGACATCGTGCTCGACTCCCGAGCCGCGAAGCATCGGACCCGTAAGACCATAGGCGATGGCATCCTCCCTTGAAATGACTCCGATGTCGCGTGTGCGGTCGATGAAGATGGGATTGCGTGTGAGGAGATTGTTGATCTCGTTGAGGGCAATCGGGAAGGTGTCGAGGAAACTGCGAAGCTGTGACGGGAATTTTTCCGGAAGATCGCGCACCTGTCCTCCGACCCGCGTGTAGCTGGTGGTGAATCGAGCGCCGGTGAGAAGTTCGCAGAGATTATAGATTTTTTCCCGCTCGGTGAAGGTGTAGAGAAAGACCGAGATGGCCCCGATGTCCATGGAGCTGGCTCCCAATCCAAGAAGGTGGGCTGAAATTCGGGCCAGCTCGCAACAGATGACCCGGATGGCTTTTCCCCGAGGGGGAAGTTCCCAGCCCATGAGCTTTTCCACCGCAAGTGCGTAGGCCACATTATTGGCGAGCGGTGCAAGATAATCGAGTCGATCTGTGTAAGGGACAAACTGGTTGTACTGCATGTTCTCGGCGATTTTTTCGTCGCCGCGATGCAGATAGCCCACTTCGGGCCGCGCCTTGGTGATCACCTCTCCGTCAAGGTCGAGCACGATTCGGAAGACTCCATGGGTCGAGGGGTGGGAGGGGCCGAAGTTGAGCGACATTGTCTCGCCCAGAAGCTCTTTTGAGGGAAGATGAATTTCATTTCCCGGATCATTCAGGATTTGCTGGGTCCGGCCCAGGGCGTCGGGGGCTTCGAAAAGTGTACTCGTGCTCACGGGGGGGAATTACACACCATCATCTCTCCGAGTGCCAGCTTTCTTGAACGAGAGATTTTTTCTGAAGAGTAGGGGCACTTGGATTTGAACCAAGGACCAACCAGTTATGAGCCGGCTGCTCTAACCGCTGAGCTATACCCCCAAGGAAAGTTCCATACTCTATCCGGGAAACGGCACGCCGGTCATGCCCAAATTTTACTTTTGAGTATTTTTAGAGCCTGTCCGAAAAGTCCGAGCTTGGTACGGACTTTTCGGACAGCCTCTAGTGTACCGGCAGGTCGAGCGAGGCGGTTGGCTCAAGCAGTGCAGGAATCAAAGCAGCATCTTCCTCTGAAGGACGTTCGCCGCATCGAAGGGTGAGTTTTCGGGTTTCCCCGTCACGGACGATGGTAACCGGAACCAATTCCCTGACCTTGAGATAAAAGGAGGCGTCCAGGATATCCTCGGGGTTGGAAATCGTGTGATCCCCGAGGGTGAGCAGCGTGTCTCCTTCACGGATTCCCGCCGCTTCCGCCGGGCTTCCAGGTTCCACGGCGACAATGCGGGTTCTGGAGTTATGCTCGGGCACTGCGGCTGTTTCGACCATGGCGCCGACCCATCCCGGATTCACGGATCCGTAACGCAGCAGATTCTGATGCAACTGATCAATGGCCGCAGCAGGAAGAATGGTGCAGTTACCGAGCTGTGTGTTCCCCGTGATCACGATGCCGATGAGATTTCCCGAGAGATCGACGATGGGAGAACCCCCTTCACCCTCGCTGAGCGGGATGCTGGCCGAGAGATGGGTCACGCAGAAGTAGCGATCACCCTCGTGATTTTTGGTTCCGGTAATCATGCCGAGAACGGACGATACCTGTTGTTCACGGGGATATCCGATGCCGATGACCGGAGTGAAGGAGGGTGAATTTGTGACAGTGCGTGGCGCGAGAAAAGTCCCTGCATCGCCAGCCGCCGTCGTGTCTGAAGACTTGAGAAAGGCGATCCCGCTTCGTGGATCCATGGAGAGCAGGGTCGCTGTATTTGTTTTTCCATTTTGCTCAATGGTGATGTCGTGCGAGCCAGAAACAATTTCAGCCAGCGTGCATACGGTGCCGGTGGGATCGATATAAAAGCCGGTACCTATAACCTCCCCGTGCCCGTCAAAGCAGCGGACGCGGACTACGGAGGAGGATTGCTTGCTGGAGACGGTGCTGATCGCCTCTGAAACTTTCGTGGCTAAAGAAGTCACCGACTCCGGCTGCTGTTGTTGGCTTGAAGCAGCCAGGAGCGAGTGGCCAAACGAAACGAGGCAGTATGAGACTGCACCGAGAGCCAAACCGCAGAAACGGGAAGGTATCACCCTTCGCATAAGACTGAAACTAGGGAAAACGGTTCGTTCAGCAATGAACCGGCGGGCAAGAAATGCTTAAAAGCTGAACGGCGATTCATGGCTCGCCGTGTGGGCTTGCAGCATATAGGAGGGTGGAAATGGTTGGGTGGAATCAGTTATCCCGGAGGTGGGAAGATCGACACGGAGTGACACAGGCTGCATTTTCTGAATCGTCACAGGTGGCTGGGAGGTGAAGCTTGGATTGTAGGAAACTGCGTAGGATGACTGTAAGGCAGAAGATGGCGATGGGGGAGTGAAAGTGAGAATACCCACCGCTGCAACCACGGCCACAGCAGTGGCTCCCACATAGGCCATCGTAGGAACACGGAATTCGGACACGAAATCCGACAGTTTTTCCATCAGCAGTGTTTTCAGTGAGGGCTTGAGAAGCTCCGCTCGCTGGTGGCGGTGAAATTCGGCGAGAAAATTCTCGTAATACCCCTTGGGTGGTTGCTCGAAACGTTTCAGGCGGATGAGACGGTGCATGGATTCTTCAGTATTCACGGATTCGCGGGGTTGCGGTCTTTCATGGGATTTTGAAGTTCCTGATCAATCATCTCACTGGGTACTCCTAAACTCTTGAAGGTAGTTTTGCAACTGTCGGTGGGCATAAAAAAGTCGCGACCTCACCGTTCCTTCGGAGATCTTGAGAATATTGGCGATTTCTGCATGGGGAATTCCTTGAATGTCGAACATGGTGACCACGGCTCTATGCTGAGTAGACAGTTTCAGCATCGCGGCGTTCAATTTTTTTTGAAGTTCATGCACGGAAATTTCATTACGCGGGTCTCCGTGGCTTGTTGCCGCAATGAAATCGGGATCGTTTTCAATGCTGCTGTCGGGATCATTCAGGCTCGGATGCTGACGGCGTTTCCGTTTCTTGAGAAAGTTGATTGCCATGTTTACCGAGATGGAATGCATCCAGGTGGAGAAACTTGATTTGCCACGGAAGCTGCAAATGGAGCGGTAGGCCTTGGCAAAGACATCCTGGAGCAGATCGTTGGTGTCCTCGTGATTGGAGGTCATGTTGTAGATCAGCCCATAAAGACGGGGGGTGTAACGCACGACCAGTTCATCGAAGGCGGACGGATCACCCCCCTGGGCTCTGGCGACCAACTCAGGGTCGTTATTCAAGGGGGCATCCGGATCTAAGGTCATGGACAATCCTTCATTGATATCAGGAGATGCTACGCTCGGAAATTCCTTTCCTTGGGAAAATTTTCCCCTGCGGCAGACCTCTTTCTTGTAGTGCCAGCAGGAGGCCGTTATGATCGTTCAATCATAATGAGTAGCACGGCAACTCCTTCGAAAGCTTCCCCATCAACCAATTTCACAGGTGACGCTTCCCCGGATCGTTGTTGCCCCATCCTCTTTTCCTCGATTGGCCGCAAGTGGATCGTGGCGATCACCGGGGTCATTCTGATTCTATTTGTCTGCGGGCATCTCCTTGGGAATCTTTCCATCTTTCTCGGCCCGGATGCCATCAATGCCTATGCAAAGTTCCTTCAGGGGCTGGGTGAGATCCTCTGGGCAATACGGCTTTGTTTGCTGACCTGCGTGGTGCTGCACATTACCTGCACCATTCTCCTCTGGCATGAGAATCGGCGGGCTAGCCCGCAGAAATATGCCGTGAGTAATGATCTCAAGACGACGGTCTATGCTCGCCATATGCGCCTGAGCGGACTTGTCGTGCTGGCATTCATCATTTTCCATCTGGCCGAGTTCACCCTTCAGTCGTTCAATCCCGAGTTCAAGGAATTCCACGACGAACTGGGTCGCCATGATGTCTACAGGATGGTGGTTGCCGGATTCTCCAACTACTGGATCAGCGGATTTTACATCATCGCCATTGGCTTGCTGGCCATGCATCTGAATCACGGCATTGCCAGTCTCTTCCAGACCCTCGGACTGACGACGGCCAAAATGCGCACGATCTTTGAAAAATTCGGGGCCATCCTGGCTTGGGCTCTGTTTGCAGGCTATATTTCCATCCCTCTGGCAGTTCTCCTCGGAGTCCTCCGGTATCCTTATCCGGCTACCGGAGCGATTTCCCACTGATCCTATGAAACTCGACGCCAAAATTCCCGCAGGTCCGATCGAGCAGAAATGGACCAATTTCAAGAACACCGCCAAGCTGATCAATCCCGCGAACAAGCGGAAATTCAAAATCATCGTCGTCGGTTCCGGTCTGGCCGGTTCCTCGGCGGCAGCCACGCTTGCCGAACTTGGATATCAGGTCGATTGTTTCTGCTTCCAGGATAGTGCCCGCCGCGCCCACAGTATCGCGGCGCAGGGAGGCATCAATGCTGCCAAGAACTACCAGAATGACGGCGACAGTGTCTGGAGGCTTTTCTATGACACCATCAAAGGGGGGGATTTCCGAGCCCGTGAGGCCAATGTCTACCGACTGGCCGAGGTCAGCAGGAATATCATTGATGAGTGTGTTTCGCAGGGAGTTCCCTTTGCTCGGGAATATGGAGGAGAACTTGCCAACCGCTCCTTTGGCGGTGCGCAGGTTTCGCGAACTTTCTACGCGAGGGGACAAACCGGGCAGCAGCTTCTTCTTGGTGCCTACTCCGCCCTGAGCAACCAGATTGGCTTGGGGCGTGTCACCATGCACGAGCATACAGAGATGCTTGATCTCGTCCTGGTCAATGGCCATGCCAAGGGGATCGTCACCCGCAATCTGATCAGTGGTGAAATTCAGAGCCACGCCGCCGACACCGTCCTGCTCTGCACCGGAGGTTACGGCAACGTCTTCTACCTCTCCACCAATGCACGGGGCTGCAATGTCACCGCGACCTGGCGTGCCTACAAGAGGGGAGCGCTCTTTGCCAATCCCTGTTACACACAGATCCATCCGACCTGCATCCCTGTGGCCGGGGATTATCAGTCGAAGCTCACGCTCATGTCGGAGTCCCTCCGCAATGACGGTCGGGTCTGGGTTCCCAAGAAGAAAGGGGACAACCGCGAGCCACAAGATATACCCGAGGAGGATCGGGATTATTATCTCGAGCGGAAATATCCAAGCTATGGCAATCTTGCTCCCCGGGACATCTCCTCCCGCAGTGCCAAGGAAGCATGCGACGATGGGCGCGGAGTCGGCCCGGGAGGGTTGGGTGTTTACCTCGATTTTTCCGATGCCATCAAACGTCTTGGGGCGAAAACCATCGAGGAACGCTACGGCAACCTCTTTGAGATGTATGAGAACATTACGGGCGAGAGTGCCTATGAGCGTCCGATGCGCATCTATCCCGCCATCCATTACACCATGGGCGGTCTCTGGGTGGATTATAACCTGATGAGCAACATTCCGGGGCTTCATGTCCTCGGCGAAGCCAATTTCTCCGATCACGGTGCGAACCGGCTCGGAGCGAGTGCCCTGATGCAGGGCTTGGCCGACGGCTACTTTGTCATTCCGTACACCCTGGGGGAATACCTCTCCTCCCAGTTCGGCGGCCCGAAGATCACTACCGATCTTCCCGAGTTCAAGAAGACCGAGCAGGAAGTCCGTGAACGTGTGAACCGCCTCCTCTCCGTCAAGGGGAATGTTCCCGTCGATGAGTTCCATCGTGAACTCGGACTCATCCTCTGGAACAAATGCGGGATGGCGCGGAGTGAGGAGGGACTCAAACAGGCCATTGTCGAGATCAAGGCCTTGCGCGAACGCTTTTGGAAGGAAGTCTCCGTTCCCGGCAAGGGTGCGGATCTGAACCAGTCGTTGGAACGTGCGGGCCGGGTGGCCGACTTCCTGGAATTTGGCGAACTCCTTTGCCTCGATGCCCTGACCCGTGAGGAGTCCTGCGGCGGACACTTTCGTGTGGAACATCAGACCCCTGATGGCGAGGCGCTTCGCCACGACGACACTTTCGCCTCTGTCTTTGCCTGGATGTTCCAGGGGGAGGGCGGGGCCCCCGAACTTGTCAAAGAGCCCCTTGAATACGAGGCGGTTCATCTCGCAACACGAAGCTACAAGTAACCCGATATGAATTTTCACCTTCGACTCTGGCGCCAGGAATCCGGATCAAACTCAGGAAAATTTGAGAATATCGAGGCAGGAAACATTCCGGCCGAGTGTTCCTTTCTTGAGATGCTCGACATTGTCAACAACCGCCTCGTTGCCTCGGGCAAGGAGCCGGTGGCCTTTGAGAGTGACTGCCGGGAGGGAATCTGCGGCACCTGTAGTCTCGTGATCAATGGTGTTCCCCAGGGCCCCGGTCGCGGTGCGGCCTGCCAGGTCTACATGCGGAAATTCAAGGATGGCGACACCATCACCGTCGAACCCTTCCGTGCCGGTGCCTTCCCGATCCTTAAGGATCTCGTCGTGAATCGAAGTGCCTACGAACGCATCATGCGTGCCGGGGGCTTCATCACGGAGCACACCGGCGGAGCTCCGGATGCCTCCGCCATTCTCATTCCCAAGGCTGTTGCCGACAAGGCAATGGATGCCGCCGCCTGCATCGGCTGCGGTGCCTGTGCCGCCGCCTGTCCCAACAGTTCCGCCATGCTCTTTGTCGGAGCCAAGGTCACCCATCTCAATCTCCTGCCCCAGGGCAAGCCCGAGGCGAAGAAGAGGGCCAGGGCCATGGTGCGTGCGATGGATGATGAGGGTTTTGGAAATTGTTCCAATTACTATGCCTGCGAGGCAGTCTGCCCGGCGGGTGTCAATGCCAGCGTGATTGCAAGACTGAACCGAGATTATATCTTGGGAGAAATCTCCGAGGCCGTCGGTGCAATTGATTGAAGGAGCAACCAGTTACCAGACCTTGACCCCTTGAGTGGCTGCCGATAGGTTTTATTGTAGACAGGCTGATTTTTTTGAAAAGTTGGAATGCGATTCTCTTGGATGATTGCATCCATTGCATCAGATTTCAGGCGCCCTTAATTGCTCTTCTGCTCTTCAATGGCGAAGGGCGGCAGCTTCAAAAAATTGCTATTTGATCGAGTGAAGCTTGCCCCTTGGCCTCTCAATGAAATAAGCTGCATCCTTCTTTGAATATTCTATGAAACACAACGGAATGCAAAATTGGTTCAATCGACTGCATATCAAATGCCATGCACTGAATTCATTACTTGTTTTGGTTGTTGTGGTTGCAATCGGAGGCTGCACATTTCTTCCGAGTAGTGGTCCTTCTCTTTCCCGGGTGAAGTCCTCTGCGCACGCAGTCAAAGATGACGGCAGTTATGTCCTAATCCCCCTGAGGCGGAATGCCATCGAGGTTCTGAATCGGGGAGGCGCTGAGTCATTTCAGGGAACCGGAGATTTAACCCCCAAGAGTGAAGTGATGCAAAATCTTTTCAGACAGGGGGCCCCCTCGCTTCTTGGTGGAAAGCCGACTGAATCCGTGGTTCAGGGCGATGTGGTTAATGTGTCCATCTATGACTCCGGTGGAAGCCTCTTTGCTACTCCGATTTTGGCGAATGGTCTTAGTCAAACAGGGGCGATTGAGCACGATCTGCCACCTCAGTTGGTTGATGGCTCGGGGGAAATCATGGTGCCTTACGCTGGTCGCATTCTGGTTCGAGGGAGATCGCTGGCAGAGATTCAGGAAGATATTCAAGATAAGCTTAAGGGTAAAACGGTTGACCCCCAGGTTGTTGTGACGATATCAAATCGAATCGGAGGAAATACTGTTTCGATTCTTGGTGATGTCAAGACCCCCGCTCAAGTGCCGGTTTCACTAGCTGGAACCCGGCTGCTGGATGCACTGGCTGCTGCTGGAGGAAGTACCGGGCATGAATATGAGACGATTGTCAGCGTCAACCGAGGGGGGGTAATTCGTGCTGCTCTGCTGTCAGAAATTTTTGAGAAACCCTCCAAAAATATTTTCCTCCATTTTGGAGATACCATCATTGTCCGGGTACGTGCGGAAAACTTCCTCAGTTTTGGGGCTAACGGTAATCTGGCCGAAGTTCCCTTCGATGACGACCATCTAACACTTGCCAAGGCACTTGCAAAAGTTGGCGGTGCGAACGATAATCAGGCCAATCCTTCCGCGATATTAGTTTATCGACTGGAGCCTGTTCAGAAAGTCATCGAGATGGGTTACAAGCCCGTCGATTCAAGTGCTACCACATGCCCTGTGATCTATCGGCTCGATTTGACTCAGGCTGATGGCTTCTTTGTAGCGAGGAATTTTTCAATGCGCGATCATGACATCATCTACACAACCTCAGCGGGAAGTGTCGGCCTTCGGAAATTTCTCAGTCTGATCGGCAGCATCTTTGCCCCCGTATCCCAGGCTGGGGGGGCTACTGCCGGAGCTGCCAGCGCGGCCCTGGCTCTTTAAATTTTGCACTGTATGGCATCACCGGAAACTGATGTTTCGCCAATAAGTTCAGCCGATATTCCCGCCCCAACTACCCAGGTTGTTGCTAACCCTACGGTTTCATCAAATATTCCCACACCTGTAACGGTAAAAA
>Ga0302281_10003118_pt1 | contig 11582 bp, 7 predicted proteins | sample III_Fen_E1_2_FD_198762 | JGI IMG/M metagenome (GOLD analysis project Ga0302281, IMG submission 198762) | Peat permafrost microbial communities from Stordalen Mire near Abisko, Sweden - III_Fen_E1_2 | ecosystem: Environmental > Terrestrial > Soil > Wetlands > Permafrost | place: Sweden: Abisko...
GATATCCGTAAGAGGGGTGAAATTGACATTGACGATCTCTTCAGAAGAGGTGCGGATGCTCGCTAAGCTTGGGAGCAGCAAAATGATCTGTCCCGAGATGAGCTGTCGATTCTTGGGAAGAATCACTTTGACGGCGCCAGCAGCCCCGCCGGCTACGCCAGCGGTTATCTGTTTAGCTTCAGGGCAAGTAGGGCAGGGCAACGGAGATGCTTCCATTCGATAACTCCCTATGTTACGCGATCATATCAACAAGTATCTTCCCCAGCGAGAGAGGGGCGAGCTGCTCGAAAGCGGCGATAGACAGATCTAACACGACCGGCTTCGTTTCCTTCGAGCACGTCGGAGTTATCCCGGGACACCCCTGCGGCAGGCCATTGTCAGCAATCTTAACTATGATGGTCGCTCCGGATATCTGGCAGCACGGACCATTCTTACATCCTCCTTTTATAGATGTGACTGTAATCGAATCTCCGCAGTTCTTGATTGGAATGGAAATGCAAGGCGTCAGGTTGATGCCAGAGTTGCCGAAGTTCCCCTGCATATAGGGATATGCGGTAAATAGGCCCGCATTCGAGAAGTTTCCGCAAGTCCCCGGTCCATTTATTGTGCCTTCGTTTGAAGCTACAACTCTATACGTAGTCCCCATAGAGCTCCTTTTCTACATGATGGTATGTACTAAGCTATAACACCTGTCAGCCATGGACTGTGCTCTCCTGGCCATCTACATCCGAGGAGTCCTGATGAGCCCGCTTCTCGTCAATGTCAATGCGATATTTCTCACTAGATATCTGTACCTCGAACATTTTCACTAGCCAACTCACCATTCGCTCAACTACCGTATGTGATGTTTCGGGCTGCGCCCCTATATACTCGCACCATAATGAGTAAAGCTCAGGTGAGTCTTCCTGCGAATCAGCGACCATTTGAGGGAAGGCCCCGGTCCATCTCCGATGCGCTTTTGCGTCCAGGAAGAATATTCTCGTGACAACCTGATCCAATCGCATTACACGTAGCCTCCTTCTCTCAGCGGACAACGAGCAGAATTCGTGTCTATGCGCCTTGGAACTGAAGTACATCGTCTGTATTGCGCGAGTTGCCCTTTTCATAGCTTCAGCGCTCATCGCGGGCGGTCCTTCGCGCCATCTCGCGGCAGCGCGATCCATCACCAGATTTGCCGCGCCGGCCTCGTCGGCTAATACAAAGGCAGAGTGGAGTGCTTTTACCCAAAAATTGTCGTTCCATTCATTCTCTTTGTTTATTCGCTCGAGAAGTGATCGGTGACTATAAATTGTCACATCTAGAGAAATGTCGGACTGATGATGGATGATGCTACCCAGATTTGCTGCTCCGACTACAAGAATGTCAACGTCGCTATTGGGCTTCTCCTCACATCTGGCAAAAGATCCGAACAATATTATTCCATCCCATTCGCATACTTGTGGAAGCCGACGAGTCAAACGCAAAGCTCGTTGCACCGTGGGATTACTACTTGCGCGCAGACCCATGGCCAATGGAAGAGCCGCTTCCTCCGTAGTCAGACGGGACTCGGTTATTGTTGCCGTATCTACTTCAGCCAACATGGTATCAATAGCCATAATACTGGTCTACACTGCTTCCCAGACTCTCATCGCTGCCGCTGCTTGAACTTGAACTGCTCGAACTCGAGCTACTTGACGAAATACTAGAGACGCTGCTTGAACTAGAACTACTACTACTGCAGCTACTGCCGCTGGTGCTAGCGCAGCTGCAGCTTCCGCTTTGGCTGCTTGTGCTGCTATCATCGTCATCTAGTGACACAGCTTTGGAGACCGAGGATACAGCCGCTTCGAACTCCACATGACCGCGGATACCCTCTTCAATAATCAAACTCCCAGATTCGTCATGCCACATCGCAAAGCTCCTTTTTATCGATAAATGCACTGGTCTCCCGCATGGGTAGAATCCCGTCTTTGGCAGCCAATAGTTCCCAAGGAGCAGGCTCAGGGAAGAGCTCCTGTAGGCGCCTTACGACGTGACCATTCCGCAAAGCCTCATTGTTAATACCGATGAAGTGACACTTTGTCAGGCTGTTTTCAATCTCTCGTTCGGAAATATCCTTTTACCCAAGCCAAGCCCGGAGTGATCGCGAATCCGCTCTTTCACCGATTTCGGGGGAGCAATTGAGGATTGTTGTATGAACACACATTCCGGGACTCGTGACAAAATCGAATCGAAGAGCTTCGCGAATCCATCCCTTATAGAGCTTATAGGGTATGTGCCCCTCGAAGTGAAATGCAGAGAATCCAGCTTCCCTCAACCGCTGTCCTGTGTTGACTACTCGTTTTTCCCATTTGTTCATTTTCTTATTGGGTTCTGGTGCGATCTCGCCCAGGTGCCACAGTTTGAACTGTTCCGGTTCCATTGACTTATTAAGCAACTGGTCGTCGCTACAGAACAGGAAGGGATCTGACAATCTTGGCTCCATTGCCATTCGGAGAGCTTTGTGAATTAGATTCGCATCCTTACAATGGCTATAGGGGTCTGGCCAAGCGACGCAGTTCACCTGTTCAATGTCAACCCATTTAGGTATATGGCCGATTATCCAGAAATTTGCGGAGGCGTGGTAGTTCTTGACAAACGAACGCATCGACATTCGCAACTCCCAGTCGTCGACACGACTGCCGTTCCCAACTTTCCAGACAACATCCATAGCAGCGCTCTTTCGTTAAGCCTTGTCCACGATCCCAGTCACGCCGTCCGCACGCGCGGCTTCTGGGTAGCGTTTACCTTTGTGATCAACCGCTTCGTGGATTTGAACGAATACATCTTCGCATGCCGCAGCAGTTTGCTCGCGTAGGCCTTCCGTGTACTCCAGTAGAGGCGCTGGTTTCCGGTCAAATTATCGAGAGGACGCAATTTATGTTTGCGTAGGACTTCCAATAACTCCTGCTTCGTTGTGGTAGATTTACGGAGCCGCCGAACGGAATACGCCTCATCATGCTCGGCGTTTCGTATCACGCGATATCGTTCCGCTATCTTTGAGATCCCATCCGTGATCGCTTTGTGTTCTTTTGTCACAATGCCGCATATTTGTGCCGGGACGATGGTCTGCTGCGGTACTGCGCCGATGCTGTTCCACGTGCGTTCGCGCCCTTCTACACTTGCCGTTAGATAACGGACCAATCGACTACGCTTGGCGGCGAGCTTTGCATATTGTTTCTTGGAAATGAGGAAGAATGGAGACGCAAGCGCAACGTCGTTTGCGCTTAGCACCGGTGTCATTCCTGTCTGTCGTCGGTACCGCAATTGTTGCGAGGCGGAATTCACAAAAAAACTTCCGGTCCGTGGCAGGTTATTGACATAACGATTAGCGTTCCAACGCATATGCACCGCTCTGATCCTCGACGACGTGGTGTTCCTCAGGATTACGAGATATGGCAATAGCGCTGTGAACTCATCCGCGTACACGAGCAAAGGAAAGTCGGCGTGCAGAATCGTCAGGAAGTCCGGGCTGTCCGATGGAATGACTTCCAACTGAGCCAGATGCTCTAAGGACTGCGGCTTGGATGTTTGCGACGGTGCCTTCTCCTGGGCTTTTGTGCTCTGAGTCGGCTGTGCGAGTGCCCTGGCTAGAGGGGACAATGCGAGGGTGGATGCGAGACCCGTCTTGATCACCTCGCGTCGAGACATTCCGGTAGAGTCGGAGTTTTTCACCATCGTGATATCTTTCTCCTCACTTTTCGAGCCTTATGAGCCAAAACAACTACGGTGCTTTTGTATACGGGAAAGCTGTACTAATGCGCATGAGTGGTTTGGTACTGTTTTGATGCCGCTTGTTGTCGAGTCATAGTTGATGTTCTGTTATGCGGTCTGGACGAGTCGTGCGGTTACGCTGAGAGCGGTCGAAAGAACACATAGGCATCAATGAAACATCGGGGGAGCGCCTTATTGCGGTTAGCCTGCGGGCGTTAAAGCATCATGGTCTTCCTCCGCATTGTTTTCATGAAATTCTGTGCACCCGGCAGTTGAGCGCCACATGGATTGTCATCACGGGTTTACACGATTCACCCGAGAGTCCGTAGTTGTCAGAGGAGCAAAGATTGTGGGGAGTGGGAGTGTCGACTGGATGTTCGACGTTTATTTCGACGAAGCAGAAGGCCACTCTGTGCTACCCCGTTGTTTGAAAAACCTACTAGCGGTCCAGCGTAAACTAAGGTGATGGCGATCACTGCACAATATGCATGGAACGATTTAAATATCGGGGTTTTGGGACAAGCCACGTGTGTAGCATCTTCAGTCATTGTGACTACAGTCGCGATCTGTGTGTGATCAGGTGCCATCACAGCGGCTACCTGTACCTGCACCGCAAACGTCCGACCGTACTTGTGGCGTAGTGTGTCAGCAGACTGGAAACCTGCCGCGCTGGGTAGGGCGCCTACTCAACCTGTCGGTCTCGCTTGCGCTGACCAGAATGCGTTTCAGGCTAGCCTTCTCCGTTTTGGGCTGCCTATGCTGCCTTTCGCCAAAAAAGCCGACTCATACCACGCGACGCGGGCCTTTCAATGCAACTTACCCTGGGCTTGCAGCTTTGTGCAGCTTGGGCAGCGAAAGTCACCTGGGCGCCGGAAGCACCAGGTCGCGATCGACACACCCGGGGGGCATGTCAGTCGTTGGAAGTGAATAATTGTTGCGCCTACTGAGCAAATTGACCCCCTACTGGGCAATTGTTGTGCCTACTGTGGCCACGGGCCGTCTCGCCTTTCGAGGACAAAGAGTTTAGAGAAGCCTGGAACTCTAGATAGATCCGCGTACGACCGGCAGACATATCCGTCCCTTGGGTAAGGAAGGCCGTTGATAATAGGCGTCGGCGTCGACGCTAAGTTTGGGATCGGCCTTATTTATGGTGTCGTAGGTTCCGCTCCCACAACACCGTGGGCGGATTTTCGGAAGGGCGCGCGGTCGGAGACGGTAGCGACCACCACACCCTAAGCGTCTACTCGCATCCTGCGACACGGGCGGCTGGGTGGGATACGACGCGGGATGAACAGCTCAATGCAAGACCAAGAACATTGACCGGGAAATAACGGCAAACATTGCCGCACTCGCCCAAACACTTGTACAAGAAGACCAAATGAGTGGGAAGCCAAATGATAGAAAAGGCCGCGTATGCCGTCCAAGAAGTTGCGACCTTGACCCGCTGGTCCCGGCAGACCGTCACGCGGCTCTTTGAGAATGAGCGGGGCGTCCCGGCTCGCTTAATAAGCGGAGCTACCGCAGCATGCATTCCGCTTGCCGAAAATAAACCCCGTGATCGCTAGATTGACCGTCAAGTGACTGCCCGACTTGTGGAAATGGATTCGTCCATTGTTCGCCTATACTGATCAGCAAGGGCGAGATGAAACGGGCGAACGCATACGAGGGAGACCGGCGCACGCGCGACCGTTTTGCCTCCACGCTCATCATCGCCACCGCCATCATTGCCGCCGTCCGACTAGCGCGGGATAAAAACATAAGCCGGCCATCCCCGCGTTTAGCAACGGTCATTTCAGATTGCGTGGGCCTGGCCCGAATGATCTTGGGGCGAGTCTCCGTTAGGAGCCTCCCGTGTGGTCCAATATCCTTAACAGCTTCTTCAACAGGGAGTTAACCCTCCGAACTTGCGCGAAGTTGCTTCCTTCTGGTTGTGAGTGCGCGGAGGCATAGACAAATGCGATTACTGCTTGTGCAGTTGAGTGATATCCATTTTCGAGCGACTTCCAATCCGGTTGCAGCGAGGGTACCCAGTCTCGCTGCTGCAATTCGATCAACTGGCGCAACCCCGGACGCATGTCTGATCTTGGTCACTGGGGATATCGCTTGGTCCGCGCATGACGCAGAATATGCGACGGCGAGCGCCTTCTTTAGCGGGCTTCGTGCGGAACTAGACCACGATTTTCCGGGGACACCTATTGAGTTCTTTGTTATACCGGGGAACCACGACTGTTTCCTGCCTACTGAAAAGATCGAACTCCGAAAAGTTGTCGTAGCCGCCGCAGCAGAACTCGCCCCGGGTGCCGCGCCAGACCCCGGAATTTCGTCTGATCTGTTATCTGCTCAGGATGGATTTTTCAATTTTCTTCCAGCTCTCGCGCAGCCGCCATCGAACTGGAAAGAGAAACTTTGTTCCCATCGATTGTTCTCCCATGGTGGAAAAACTATTCGCTTCAATTTGTTTAACACGGCATTTCTCTCACAACGACAGGAGCAACCGGCGCTCTCTATTCCCTTGGCTTTGCTTGAGTCTTCTATCCTCCCTGACTCTTCAGCCGACTTGACTATAGCTCTTCATCACCATACGGAAGGGTGGCTAGACCCTGTCTTCAAGCGATCATTTAGAAAGTTGATTGAAACGACCTCTGACATCGTGTTCACCGGCCACGAGCACCAGAGTGACTACCACCTTACACAGAATATCGACGGCAATAATATAACTTATGTCGAAGGTGATGCTCTTCAGGAGATAGATCACCCAGCCCGGAGCGGCTTCAACTGTTTGCTCATAGACTTCTCGAACCACAAGCAGTCTTACTTTCTCTTTCGCTGGAAAACAGACCGATATACAGCCATTGTCGATGGGGCAGAACATCCATTACGGATCATCCCGAAAGGGGGCTCCTATTTTCGTTTCAACGAACGATATCTGAAACGCTTGGTAGAAGATGATTTTGGGTTTCGGCACGCGCATAAAGAGCTTCTCTTATTGGATGACATCTTTGTATACCCTTCCGTTACACACTCCGTGGCCGATGGGAAGCAAGAGGTTATTCTCGGAGACACCCTGCAAGACCGAGTTCTCAGAGATAGGTGCGTTCTTTTCTACGGACCGGATCTATCTGGAAAGACTGCTCTGCTTAAAGTTCTTCAGAAGGAGATTTTTTCTTCCACTGCAATAGTCCCCGTCAAGATTGAAGGTGCGGAGATTAGCGCCCAAAGTGAGGATGCGTTTCTGAAGAAAGTATGGTCCGGCGTGACGGATCAATATAGCTCAGAGTGCCTGGAAGGCTTTCGTCAACTTCCCCGAGAAAGACGCGCTCTGCTAATTGACAACCTCGATGACTCCCGGCTCCCACTAGATAAGCTGCTTCTTTTATTGGAGTCCGCCAAGAAACATTTTTCGGTCATCGTCGCGAGCGTTCGCACGATCTTGGGAACAGTGGACCTTTACGCTCCGCGAAAAGGTAACGAAGCCGACGGTGGTCCTCTATTTCAGTTGTTCATCATTGGCGAGATGCGTCCGTCAGGCAGGGGAAAGCTAATCAAGAAATGGTTGTGCCTAGAGAATGATCTTGCTTCAGATCCACAAGCATTAAGTAAGGCTATCGAGACGGAAGAAAGCACAATCGACTTCTTAATAGGTAAAAAAGTTCTCCCTTCGCTTCCTTACTTAGTTGTGGGTATCCTGCAGGCTAGGCAGCGCGGACAGGACAGTTTGGCGGATCCCGGATCGTTCGGCTATATCGTCCAGAGAATCGTTATTGACGCGCTCAGCGCAACAAAAGGGCGTAAGTCAATGATAGAGCGTAAAGATTACTTACTACGGACAGTAGCATTTTATTTGTTTCAGCATGATCAGTCCCAACTGTCCGAGCGTGAGTTTGAGACGGTCGTCGCCGACTTCGCTAAAAGGAAAATGATCAACGCTAAGAGCAAAGAGCTGCTGGACGATCTACTGTATGGACGAATCTTAGATTTGGTGGATGGTCAAATCCAGTTCAAGTATGAACATTTCCGGTATTACTTCTTAGCACTCTATTTTATTGACGAAATTGATGGCGACGATGCCACAAACATTCGAGGATACCTCAATAATATGGCTGGCCGGCCTCTGGTCAGACCCAATAGGCTCACACTGATCTTCTTCCTATTTTTCAAGAAGAAAGATCCGGTTATCGATAGGCTCATCGAACAAGCTAATGCAACATTCGCTGACCGTTCGGAGGCGGAGTTGCTTGCTCGCGAACCAGATGCCCCAGATGACGCCCTAGCGTTCGTGGAAGCGTCAATAGACGAAAGCATCGATGTAAGTGTGGAAAGGGAGCGGCGGTGGTCTGAACAAGACCAGGCAGAGCAACGAGCGGCAGAAATTCAGGGGAATGACGGAGCAGGCGGGGACAGCACGGCGGTAGTAGCGTCTCTCGATATGACGTACGAGGACGCGACGTCAGACGAGCAGCGTTGGGGTTTCGCTGAGGCGCGCCTCGCTCTCCTAGGACAGATCGTCCGAAATTTTCCCGACTCTCTCGAAGGGCCACGGAAGGTTCAGATACTAGAGGCAGCGATCAGGCTGGGACTGCGGAGCCTTCAGACAGGCCTGGATCTCATTCATGATTGGGACGGCCGAATTGAGGGTGCGATCCGACACGCGGTTGAGTCAGAGGGCATTGACGCGGATAATATCCTGAAGGCGTGGCGAACCCTTATCGGCGTATTAGTTCGGCTTGGCTGCAATATCTCCATATTGGAGATATCTGGCGCGGTAGGGGTTCAGGACTTGGAGGATGCATATTCAACTGCCATAGTAAAAATAGGTGAAACTCCAGCAACAAGATTGGTCGAATTAGCGATCTTGCTGGATCATAGTAAGACATTTCCTTTCGTTGAGGCACAGAGGTTAGATAGATTTTTGCCGGTAAACGCGCATCTGGCTCGCGCGGTAATGTCCGATCTGATTGTTAGAAATACAAGAAGGTTTGATCATAGTAAAGAGGCTTTGCGTCGAATTGCAGGCCTAATCAAAGTCAAGCCAACATCTCTTTTGTCCGGCAAGACGGAAGACTAGCCACCGGCTAATTTGCGGCGCGTCCGCGCTCAGGCCATATCCATCTATAACGGCGCGCGCGCAGACATGGAGGCGCAGCTTCGCGAGCTGACGGTGGTTGGCAAAAATGACAATGATTACGGATATTCTTGCCTATTCCAGCCACCACGCCAAAGAATAGGGTGGTCACGTAGTCTAAGAACGTGACCACCTCATCACCGCATGATTGGAGATCGACGATGAGGAAACGCAAGCTGTTCGACCGATTCAAGCTGATCCGCACAAGTGCACGCTCGCCACAGTGGGTCAACCACCAACATCCAAGGTGGTAGCCGATAAGCGTAACCAGATACGTGCGCGGTTAGAGAAGAGAGAGACGGCCGAGTTGGGCCGGCGCGAAGAGGAGTGAGATGTCAGTTCAATCCCGTAAGCTCGCCCGAGCAAAGCGGAAGTTGCTGGATGCTGAAAAGAAGCTTAAGAGCGCTGAACGGAGCGTCTTGAGTTGGCGTCGCAAAGTCGCCGATCTCACGTTTGAGCAGAGATCAGTTGCCCAGGTGTTGCTTTGGTCTGAAACCCCGCAACCTTCCAATGACCCCGTGACACCGGCAGAGATTGCACATCTGTGACCGCGTTCACACCTGGTAGGTTATGTTGGTGACTATACTAGTGCCACTATGTGGACCAACGGTTTGGTAGCTGCTGCCGGCGCGGCAGGCGCCTTCTACTGGAAGTGAATGGCTGAAATCATCAAGACCGGGCTCTGACCGTCCTCAACGCGGCTGTCAGTAAGCCGGACCGGTGTGCTGGTGACAGGAAGCTCCTTAACACTTTGAATCTCAACCAAGCACTCGATTCACAGAACCAAATACGCCATTCGGCGCCATAAAGGAAATGAACATGACTTCCACGACCACTGCAGGATTCACTCTCGAACCGGTTTTCACTGCCCCCGGTGCTCACGGCTTTGATGGCGTCGAATTCACGCTGCGTGACGCTCTGATTCAGTCGGGCTCCGGCAAGACCGTCTTCGAGCAGAAGGACTGCGAAGTTCCCACATCATGGTCTCAGACCGCGATCAACATCGCGGCGAGCAAGTATTTCCATGGGGCGCTTGGTACCCCGGAACGTGAACACAGCGTCAAGCAGCTCATCAACCGCGTTGTCGACACAATCACAGCGGCGGCGATCTCTGCCGGCTATTTCGACGGTCCGGAAAGCGCTGCCGCCTTTCAGAACGACCTCAAGTTTCTACTGGTCAACCAGAAGGTCGCGTTCAATTCCCCGGTCTGGTTCAATGTGGGCTGCGCTGCCCTCGAGCCAGAGAACACAGGCGGCAACTGGCATTGGAACAAGGAAACGAAGACCGTCGAGTACGGACACACCGGGTACAACAACCCCCAGTGCTCCGCGTGTTTCATTAACTCAGTACAAGACTCGATGTCCTCAATTCTTGACCTCGCCAAAACGGAGGGCATGCTGTTCAAGTGGGGATCGGGCACAGGTACGAACCTCTCAGTTCTGCGCGGATCCACCGAGAGGCTTTCGGGCGGCGGCACGGCTTCCGGTCCTCTGAGCTTCATGAAGGGATTCGACGCTTTCGCCGGCGCGATCAAGTCGGGCGGCAAGACCCGGCGTGCAGCCAAGATGGTAATCCTCGACGCCGATCACCCCGACATCGAAGACTTCATCGCAGCGAAGGGGAAGGAAGAGTTGAAGGCAGCAGCCCTTGTGCGCGAAGGTTACGACGGCAGCGGTCCCGATTCAGAGGCCTATGCTTCGGTTGCGTATCAGAACGCCAACAACTCCATCCGCGTTACCGACGAGTTCATGGAAGCGGCCATCAACGGCCGTGACTGGGACCTCAAGGCGCGCAAGGACGGCTCAACGGTAAAGACGATCAAAGCGGCTGACCTGCTTCGCCAGGTGGCCACAGAGACGCATTTATCGGGTGATCCCGGTATGCAGTTCGACACCACGATCAATTCGTGGCACACGTCGAAGGTCTCCGGGCGCATCAACGCCTCCAACCCTTGCTCCGAGTACATGTTTCTCGATGACTCCGCCTGCAACCTTGCCAGCTTCAACCTGGTCAAGTTCCTTAAGCCGACTGGCGAGTTCGACGCTGTTTCGTTCTCAGCAGCAGTTCGGTTGCTCGTCATTGCAATGGATGTTCTCGTTGACATGGCCGGCTACCCTACGGAGAAGATCGCGCAGATGTCGCACGACTTTCGCCCTCTGGGCCTTGGATACGCCAACCTCGGCGCGCTTCTGATGAATCTGGGGCTTCCCTATGATTCCGCAGATGCACGTTCGATCGCAGGAGCCATCACTTCGCTTATGGGCGGTGCGGCAACTCTTGCGTCGGCAGAAATCGCGGCGAAGATGGAGCCTCTCGCTCCAGCAACCAATCTCTACAACGATTCAACAAGTGGCTCCTTCCCGGGCTATGCGATGAACTCTGCGTCGATGCTGGAAGTCGTATCGAAGCACACTGACGCAAGTGAGGCGCTCATCGAGAACGCGACGACCAAGGCCGCCCGCTTGCTGGCGACCGTAGCGAACAAACTGTGGAGTGACGCACTTCGGGCCGGCGTTGAATCCGGCTTCCGAAACGCGCAGCTCACAGTTCTCGCACCAACGGGGACCATTGGATTTCTGATGGGCTGCGAAACCACAGGAATCGAACCGATGATGGGCTTGGTGATCTACAAGAAGCTCGTCGGTGGAGGGTACATGACCCTCGTAAGCGACATCGTCCCCGCGGCTCTCACCAGCCTCGGCTACAACGAAGCTGAGATCGCAGCTA
>Ga0302281_10003120_pt1 | contig 11576 bp, 9 predicted proteins | sample III_Fen_E1_2_FD_198762 | JGI IMG/M metagenome (GOLD analysis project Ga0302281, IMG submission 198762) | Peat permafrost microbial communities from Stordalen Mire near Abisko, Sweden - III_Fen_E1_2 | ecosystem: Environmental > Terrestrial > Soil > Wetlands > Permafrost | place: Sweden: Abisko...
GGAAATTCCAAGGCAGATGATGCGCCCGCCCACAGTCTTGATCGTGTAAGAGGTGCCGATGTTGGTCATTTGCATAGCGGTCCACCAAAGCGCCTTGGGATAGCTTTGGAGACTTTGCGGATCCGTCGAAACACCTTCGAAATGGAGCATCCCCGCAGAACCTGCGACGAGCACGATGCTGGTCAATGCGAGCGCGTAACCGGTTCCTCGACGCCCGAGCATCTCGCGAAGGAATCGCATCCCCTGATCCGCGGAAGCGAAGATCCACACGACCTGGATTCCGAATGTCGCGGTCAATCCACGAACCAACGGGAATGACTGCAGGAATGGAAAAAACCTCAGGGTGGAGACGAGAATGGCCGCGACGAAGAGCCAATTCTTCTTGAAGAACTTCAGGCGATGCTCCGCCACCAGAAGTCGTACGGAAAAATACAGGATGAAGATCACCCATATGACCGTTCCGATCACCATCAGGCTCGGCCAAGCACCCGATGCGAGTTCGGCGATGAGGATGCAGAGCCAGACGAAGCTGAGAAACAGCATCGGCCATTCGATCTGCTTCTCGAACACGAACAGCTTTGGATATCTCGTTTCGCTCATTCGCCGAAATCACCGCCTCAGGTCGCGAGACGCGGATACATGAAGGCTCCGACCAGCACCAGGACGAGGGTGGTCGCCACCAGCACGGCGTAGTCGCGACCGATCCCGAATACGCTCGTTCCTCCGGCGAGCATGGACGCGCGCAGGGCGTCCACCACGTAGGTCAGCGGGTTCAGGCGGGACAGGACCCGAAGCCACGGCGGCATGATGTCGGTGGGATAGATGGCGCTGCTCGCGAAGAACAGCGGCATGGTCAGAACCTGTCCGACGCCCATGAAGCGCTCCCGCGTCTTCACGATGCAGGCCACCACCAGGGAGAAGGTGGAGAACAGGGTCGCGGCGAGGATGACGACGACGAACACGTTCAGGAGCGCGAGCGGGCTCCAGTCCAGCTTCACCCCCAGGAGCAGCGCGAGCAGGTAGACGACGATCGCCTGGGACAGGGTCCGGATCCCCGCCGAGAACCCCTTGCCGAGCACCAGCGCCGAGCGGGGGGTCGGGCTGACCAGGAACTTCTGCACGATCCCCAGGTCCCGCTCCCAGATGACGTTGATGCCGTAGAAGATGGCCACGAACAGAACGCTTTGCGCCAGGATGCCCGGAACCAGGAAATCCATGTAGGGGATGTTCCCGGTGTGCATCATGCCGCTCTTGGCGAAGACCTGCCCGAAGATCAGGAGCCAGAGCGCGGGTTGCAGCGCCCGGGTGACCAGTTCGGTGAAGTCGTGTCGCAGCTTGCGGATCTCGAACTCGGCGATGACGAAGGTCTTGTGCACGAAGGCGGCGACCGGATTTCCGGCGACCACCTTCCAGATTCCGTCGGAGGATTCTGGCACCGATTCGCGGTCATCCATGGCGCATCTCCCCCTCGCGTTCGACGCCCACGTCCCGGAAGGATCCGCCGGAATCGGGCACGCTCCCCGCGTAGTGGACGAAGACCTCGGTCAGGGAGTGGTGGCCGCCCAAGGAGTCTTCCAGCTCGGCGCAGGTTCCCGTCGCCGCGATCTTTCCCTCGTGCATGATGGCGATGCGACCGCAGTGGCTTTCCGCCTCTTCCAGGTAGTGGGTGGTGAGGAAGAGCGTGGTCCCGTACTCCTTCCCCAGATCCACCAGGTGCTTCCAGACGGCGTCGCGGGCGATGGGATCCAATCCCACCGTGGGTTCGTCCAGGAACAGGACCCGCGGTCGGTGCAGGGTGGAGAGCGCGATCTCCAGGCGACGCACCATGCCGCCGGAATACTGGCCCACCAGCCGGTTCGCGTCCTGGGTGAGTCCCATGAATTCCAGAGCTTCCAGGATGCGGGGCTTCTGCTGCGGACCGGGCAGGTCGTAAAGCTTCGCGAAGATGAGCAGGTTTTCGTAGCCGGTGAGCGAGCCATCCACGGAGACCGCCTGCGGCACGTACCCGATGGAACGACGCACTCCCACGGCCTCGGTGGTGATGGAGAATCCCGCCACCAACGCATCTCCCGAAGAAGGGGGGAGGAGGGTGGTCAGCATCTTGATGGTGGTGGTCTTTCCCGCGCCGTTGGTACCCAGCAGTCCGAAGACCTCGCCGGAGCCCACGGTCAGCGTCATGGAATCCACCGCGGTGAACGACCCGAAGCGCCGCGTGAGCGCCCGGATCTCCAGGACGGTCTCGCTCAACGAGCCTGCGTCGGATGCCGGGGCGCCCTCGGGACTGTCGTCCGCAATCGCTGGAACCGGATTGACCCGTCCCGGGTCCGGGTGGACCCCACTTCGAGTTTCGACATTCTTCCTCTCCTTCTTGCCGCGACGTTCCAGGGCAACCTCCAATAATCCGGTCGTCGAGATCGATCAGAGGGCCTGATCATTGTTTCTGTTCGGCGCGGTCCTGAGTCTCTTCCTCGTGGAGCTTCTGTTCCTGCGCCACTCGAACTTGTTCGTGCGCAACCTGTTGGTTCTGGAGATTCTGGCGCCTCCTGGTGTCCTGCGCAGGGGTGTCCAGCCAGATGGCGAGGCTGCCCGGACCACGGACGGGTTGCTTGTCGTAGTTATCGCGCCTGCGTTGATCCTTGACTCTCTCCGAGTGAATTCGCGTCAATTTCGCCTGGCGTTCGTGGTCCCGTTGTGTGTAGTAGAGATCGGAGTGCAAATTCCCAGCGATGCCAGGTGCCACTTGCACCTGTGAGGACGCGCCGATATCGGAGTCGTTGGCCAGAGGAAGGCGGGCGGAAAGATTCAAGGAGATCATGGTTTACTCTTTCTTATTCGGAGCGACTTGGCTCCTGGTCTGGACAGTAAACCAATCCGAAGGCCCTTCGTTTTCAGGCGACGCTGCGTAAGAAACCTCTTCTGCAGCTACGCCTTTCGGGATACTCGATGTATCTGCGACAATTTCTTGGCTTCGGCGGACCGCCCGGGCGCCGGGAAATGTCCAGCACTCCACGGGCGATCCTTGAATTCATGCTCTAACCGGAACGGAACGCAAGTTCAGTTACTCAGTATACCTGATCGACTTCCGCGAGTTCCCGTTCCCAGTAACCTTCTCGGTCGTAGTGCTCGTGGAGCAGGGTTTCGTAGTCGCGTTGCAGGAGAGTCGACTCGGTGTAGGGAGGCGATAACTTGATGGAATTTCGTGTCAACCCCACGTAGACTTTCGATTCTGCCCAATCGATGCTGTCGATCCACAGGGGAGCGATCAACACCAATTTTCCGAGCCACCAGTTGCGGGTTCCCACCTCCAGGTACCGGATTGCCCATTGTTCGGTGTCCACGATAAAGTCCTCCACATGCCCGACTTCACCGTCGGTGGCCTCGATGAAATGGGCTGTCACGTCGCGGGTGCTGCGCAGGTCGTGATCGGCGTGCTTTTGCTCCTCTTCGAGGCGTTTCCAATGCTCGCGTGCGTCGGAAGGTCTGTAGAACAATCCCCAAGAGAACGGACCGGACCAATAGGTTGGCCAGTTGTAGTAGGAGTAGTAGGAGTCCTCGAACTGCTTGGATACGGGCTTGTCCGTTTCCATGGAGGGACTGTCTTCGATCTCGCGCTTGGTCAGGTCCACCGAGACGAGTCTCCTTTCCCGGTCCACGGAGGTCACAGCGTACGGCGAGATCAGCACCACCCTGCCGGCAAGCCAGCTTCCGGTATCCACCACCAGGTAGCGGATGGTCCAGAAGCGGTCATCGAAGTAGAACTCCTTGACGCTTCCGATTTCCCCATCCAGGGCACTCAGCTTGTAACCCTTCAGGTCCTTGGCTTTGATCAGCATGTCTTCCTTGCTTTCGTTTCGCTTCTTCCCATCTCCGCCTGCGGAGCAGATCTCCCCCGTTGAACCATGTGTGGAGATATCACGCGCAGTTCACTCGATCTGCCCGGCTCCCGCCATCTCGTCGTTCCAATAGCCTTCGCGATCGTAATGGTCGTGCAACCTGGTCTCGTAGTCCCGGACCACCAGCGCGTCCTCGGCGTACACGGGCGATGTCCTGATCGCATCGCGGGAAAGGTCGACATTGACCTTCGCTCCCATCCAGTCGATGTTGCCGATCCACAACGGCGAGATCAGGACCTGGCTTCCAGGCCACCAGTTCCGCATGGCCACGATGATGTAGCGGATCGTCCAGGATCTGTCCTCGAAGACGAAATCCTCGACATGGCCGATCTCCCCGTCTTTTGCCTGGATGTGATGGCCCATCACGTCCCGGGTACTCTGGAGGGCCGGGTCCTCTCCGCTTTCGTTTTTGTGGGAGTGGTGCCGGTGCTTGAGAGCCTGGTCGGCGAGGAGGAACGAACCCCAGGCGAACGGGCCGTCCCGGTAGCTGGGCCATCCGTAGTGGGAAAAACAGGATTCCTCGAAGCGCCGTGATACCGGATTGTGGCTTTCCAGGGTCGGTCCCGACTCGATTCGCCGTCTTGTCAGGTTCACCGACACGGTTTTTTCGTTCCTGTTCACGGAAGTCACAGCATAGGGAGAGATCAATATGGCCCGTTCTTCAAGCCAACTTCCCGTGTCCACCACCAGGTACCGGATCGTCCAGAACTGGTCGTCGAAGTAGAATTCGGACACCGACCCGATCCACCCGTCCAATGCTCTCAGCTTGAAGCCTCGCAGATCCTTCACCTTGTCCAGCATGGATATCTCCCTTCTCCGTGAGTTTGGAGGTGCGGAGTGCCTTCAATGATCGCGTTAGGGAGTTCGGTGCCTCCTGGGCATGTGACACGTTTCACTGGAGCGAGGCTGCAGGGACATCGACTCCGACCGGGTCGGTTGAGTTCTTCGACATGTCTCCGCTCCTTCCCTCGAACGCACCACGATCAGCAACATCCAAAATCCGTCTGCTTCCGTTTCCTGGATGATGTCCGGTGGGGTTGGCTTCGGAAACGATGCACTAGCATGTGGGCGAAGTGCGCAGCATGGGTAACAATGGATGTTGGGATCCCTCGGTGGTCCGAGAGTGTCATCACGGGAGGATCGAGCATGGCGACGCAACCCGGTCTGGTAACGCCAAGTGCGAAGGCTCCCGCAGTCACTGCCGCACCTGATCCTGACTCTCTTTCAACCCCGCGAACAAACCCCGAGACCGGGCTCTCGAAGACCGAGGTGGATGCCCGTCGCGAGGTGAGCGGGTGGAACGAGGTGTCGGTGAAGCCCGGACATCCCGTTCTCGACTTCCTTCGGAAATTCTGGGGAGTTGCCGCATGGATGCTGGAGTTGATCCTGGTGGTGTCCGTCGTGCTCGGACAGTATTCCGATGTCGCCGTAGTGGGTGGCTTGCTGGTGTTCAACGCCTTGATCGGTTATGCGCAGGATCGGCGCGCGACAGGCGTAGTCGAATCCCTCAAGAGACGGTTGCAGGTCGATGCCCGCGTGCTGCGCGACTCCGCTTGGCAGGTCGTGCCTGCCAGGGAGCTGGTGCCTGGAGATGTCGTCAGGCTCAGGCCCGGGGACATCCTTCCCGCCGACGTCGAACTTTTGGACGGTCAGCTCGCGGTGGACCAGTCCGCGCTCACCGGAGAATCGAAGGACGCCGACAAGACCAAAGGCGAGGTCGTCTCCTCTGGATCCGTCGTTCGGCGCGGCGAGGGCAAAGGAGTGGTTCTCCTGATCGGAGACAAGACGCTTTTCGGTCGCACGACCCGGCTTGTGCAAGAAGCGGAGCCCAAGCTCCACATCGAGGCCGAGATCGCCACGGTGGTCCGGTGGCTGTTTCTCATCGTTATCGCAATGCTGTGCCCGGTGGCTGTGTTGTCCGCGATCCACCATGCTCCCCTGGGAGAGATGGTACCGCTCCTCCTGGTCCTCCTGATGAGCGCCGTGCCCGTGGCCTTGCCGGTCATGTTCACGGTGAGTCTGGCGGTGGGGTCCAAGGAACTGGCCAAGCGAGGCGTGCTGGTTACCAGGATGAGCGCGACGGAGGATGCTGCCACGATGGACGTCCTGTGCGTGGACAAGACCGGAACCATCACCATGAACCGACTCGCGGTGACGGGCGTTCTCCCCTCCGACAAGGCGACGGAGACGGACGTGATCCGCGCCGGTGCCCTCGCTTCGCGAGAATCCAACCAGGATCCGATCGACCTGGCGTTCCTCGTCGCGGCTTCGCAGCGGCGCATCTTCGCCGACGAGCCTAAACCGACACGGCTCTCCTTCGATCCCTTCGATGCCGTGAACCGGAGGACGGAAGCGGTGTTCGAACAGGACGGAACGAAGTTCCGGGTGATGAAGGGCGCAGTCCGCACCATCGCGCAGGCTTGCGGATACGAGCCCGGTGCGATCGAGGCGCTGGAAGCTCGGGAGTCCGAATCGGCCCGGAAGGGATACCGGACCCTGGCGGTGGCGCGCGGTCCCCAGACGGGCCAGATGGCGTTGCTGGGCCTCGTGTTCCTGGAAGACCCGATCCGCCCCGATGCCAAGCAACTGATCTCCACGCTCGGCGCTCGTGGGATCCGGGTGAAGATGCTCACCGGAGACGGATTCGCCGTCGCCACGGAAATCGGCCGGCAGGTGGGACTGTCCGACATCCGGCACATCGCCGACTTGAAGGACGAGATCGGGAAATCCCGTGGAAGCCAATCGGATACGTTCGAAGGGGTCGATGGATTCGCCGAGGTGTTCCCGGAAGACAAGTACCTCGTCGTGAAGCATCTGCAGGACACCGGGCACGTCACCGGAATGACCGGCGACGGCGTGAACGACGCCCCCGCGTTGCGGCAAGCGGAGGTCGGGATCGCCGTCTTCTCCGCGACGGACGTCGCCAAGGGAGCCGCGAGCGTGGTCCTCACCGATCCGGGACTGGCGAACATCGTTTCTCTCGTGGAGCAAGGGCGCATCCTCTACCAGCGCATCCTGACCTACATCGTCAACAAGATCAGCCGGACCATCCTGAAAGGGGCCTTCGTCGCCATCGCCTTCCTGGCCACCGGAAAATTCGTGGTTTCCGCGTTCACCATGCTGATCCTCGTGTTCATGACGGATTTCCCCAACATCGCCTTGGCCACGGACCGGGTCCGATCATCGCCAAAGCCGGAGACGTGGAAGATCGGGGGATACGTTCTGGTGTCCGTCGTGTTGGGTGTCGCGATGGTCGCTGAGGCGTTGTTCCTGCTTTGGTTCTGCTGGGCTCGGTTCGCTCTCGCATCCCGTTCCGACGCTCTCTACACCTTCTCCTTCCTGCTCTTGCTCTACTTCGCGGTTTTTTCGGTGGTGTCGGCGCGCGAACGTGGTTGGTTCTGGTCCACCTGGCCCAGTCGCGCTCTGCGGTGGGCCCTTTTGGCCGATGTGGTGGTGGGAACCCTGCTGACCTACATGGGCATGCCCGGACTCGTGCATCTGCCCCTGATTCAATCGGTGTCTATCCTCCTCTGCGCCTTGGTTGCCTGTCTCGGAGTCAACGACGCGATCAAGGTCCTGATGATCCGGAATTTTGCGATGCCAACCGCGTCCTCAATCTTGCCACCGATTCCTATCGAAGCTGGACGAGCCCAAACCGCCACCACACCGTGATAGGCGCAATTCACCATCCAACGGCGGTGGAACACTGGGTACCAGCAGAAAGAATCATTGCAGATCTAGTTATCTGATTGTGCGCATTTCGAGGGAATAATTCCGAGAATATGTGCGGAGAGAATTTTACTTTGTATTTGAAGCGGGCTAGATCAATGGATTGATCTGGTACAGAATTGGTATAAGTTACGGGGAATAGAAGCATGAAAGATAAGCCAGAAGCCTTATCCTCAAGTGATCGGGAATCAATTATTGATTCAATTGTTGGGCACATCCATCAATTGTCAAAATTGAGCGCTGAAGAACTGGAACATATACTCGACTGCCTAACACTCCACGGCGAGCATTTCAGCGTAAGAAGAAAAAGAAAATCCGTTTCAGAAGAACTATAATGCCTTAGCATTCCAGGTATTCTGACTATACAACTTCTTATGTTTTACTAAAATTCAAAAGCCCTTTTTGAAGGGCCTTAATTTGAGTGCCAGGCATGTAATTATCGTTTAGCCCTGAAGGCCATCGTAGAAAGGTCTGTCATGCTCTGCTGGGATTTGCGAGAATCCCCTCGGCGGGGCTTCTTCTGCATCAAAATCCTCTTCTTCATTGACATGTCCATCGTAATCCACGATGATTTTCTGGCCATCAAAGGCGTCCAAGTGGTTTTGAATATCCTCGGAACTCGCTTTTCTGACCAAACCGATAAGTCGCCCCCGGTCCTTTTCTTCACTGTTGATCATGATTCCCCTTTCCGTTTATCCTTTCGTTCCAAAGGCAATGCTTTGAAACTTATCCGATGATAGGAATGTTTGAAGCCCATCTCTCTCCGCAAATGAGGAAAATTCCTCCACCTATTTTATTTTGATCAAAATAGTTGCGAAGCCTTAAGCGGTAGTATTCGACCAGCTTTTCGGAACTGGCACGATTTGCCATTACGATCTTGACAAATGTATTGCAGGGTACTTCTCAGTGCCGGTGCCTGACCAAGTTGCCAAGACCGCACTAGATGCCTAGATACTTGGGCAGTGTCCTTCGAGCCGCAAGAAGGGAGTGCTGAAAAGATGATCGACCAATTTTCCGCATCCAGAGCCCACCGGGGCGCTTGGAGAGGCACCAGGTCGGAGATCGATCGGAAGCCAGAGCAAATACTTGCACAAGCGACAATTGTGCATAATGCGGAATTTTGCGTATTATCGACAAACAAAGTGACGTTTTCCTGGCTCTGCAACCTTGTGAGCCTCACATAATGCGAAATTCTGCGCATAATCCCCAATTTCGTATAAGAACACTGTTATGCACACGCCTCCGGCGGGGGATTAGCTGCAATGAGCAACAGAACGGCCTTCGGCCGTGAACAATCCGAATAGGATGGAATCAATAATGAAAGCATCAATAAAAATCGCAATCGTGATATTCTGCTTTGCAAACGCTGGAAACTGTCTCGATACAACGGCCCAAGGGAAGGCAATTAATCCAAATAATCTGCGCACATTAGATAGCGAGCAGAGAACACCAACGATAAATGTGTCAAAAATAGGTGGTAAAATATCTGTTGAATCGAATGATGATCCATTAGATAAGCATCTTCCATGGATTTCAGCAATGATTATTGGCGCTGCATCAGTTGTAGCAAGCTGGTTTATTGCTTCAAAGCAAATCAAGGCACTCAATAATCAGATAACAACCAGTATTGAGCTAGCGAGACAACAAAATCAATCATCCTCGGATTCAACGATTCAAACGCTCCGAGCTAATATTGTATCAGCCAACCGACAAGAATGGATAAATGAGCTGCGAGAGCTAACATCAAAATTTATCAGTGAGGTGCATTCCTTAAATGTCGACCATTACCGGGTGACAAATTCTGGGAAGCCGTTCGAGCTAACTGAGAAGTGGTCAAATGTTGCAGATAATTTGATTTACTATACAACAAAAATAGAATTGATGCTGAATCCTGAAGAAATGGCGACGCAAGAAATCTTAAAAGCGTTTGATCGAATTCGGACAAACATTCAAGAAACTAACTTCACAAACACTGGAGACAATATTATGAGCTTGATGCATACGCTGCAATCCGTATTCAAAACGGAATGGATAAAAATCAAAAATCTGCAATGATGAAAACTAAATCTCAACTCCAATCGTCCAATTACAGACCCTGCATAACACGGCGCTTCCACTGTGACGCCGCCTCGTTGTATTGCCGATGTGCGGCGCACAGTGAAGACGGAGATCGAGTAGGCCGGGGGGATTTCACCCCCAGCCCCTCACGGAACCGTGCGTGACAGTCTCCCGTCACACGGCTCTTCGGAGCAGACGTCAGATCGTGAAGCCTCTCGACCAATGAGGGAACAGATGCGGTTGTTCCCTGCAGATGCGCTGGATCCGAACGAACGCCGCCCCGAGGGTCGCCAGCGAAAACTTACGACGCGCCCACTTGATCAGGCGCATGTTCAGTCGCCACCAAAGTCCGTTCATCCCCGACGGGCAGTAGAGCGAGTAGTACCCAAGCCAACCCCGGATCATCGGGGCCAGTTCCCGGGAGACCTCCGCCAACGTCAGGCTTTGCCATCGGAAGATCCGAAGCTCGCGCAACGTCGCGGTGATCCGCTTCTCGCTCTTGTGGCTGATCCCTGGACTGAAGATCCACAGACCGCCGCCCTTTCCGGCTCGCTTGGCCATGTACCGGGGTCGGAAGGTGAAGCCCAGAAAGTCGAACGACCGGTCGCATCCCTCGCCGACATCGGTCGGACGGGTCCCCTTCCAGCAGTAGACAATCTTTGTCTTCTCCTCGCTCAGGCTGAGGGAGAACTCCCCCAGCCTTTCCCGGATCCGGTTCAGCAACCGGTGGGCCTGCTCGCGGCTGGTCACGTGCACCACGATGTCGTCGGCGTACCGCTCGAACTCCACCTCCGGCTCGGTCTCCCAAAGCCAAAGGTCGAAGGCCTCGTGCAGGTACAGGTTGGCCAGAAGCGGGCTGATCACGCCGCCCTGGGGCGTGCCGCGATCTCGGGCTTCCAGCGTCCCGTCTTCCTTCATCATCGGCGCTTTGAGCCAACGCTCGCAGTACAGCAGGATGTGCTTCTTGTCCGTGTGCTTGCGCAGCACGGACAGCATCGTCTCATGGTCGATCGTGTCAAAGAACGCCCGGATGTCCAGGTCGATCACGTACCAGCTCCCTCGACAGCGCGCATGGCACTGCTTCAGGGCGTCGTGGGCACTGCGACCAGGGCGATAGCCGTAGGAATCCGGATGGAACCTGGGCTCCACCTCCTCCTCAAGCTCCGCACGGATCACCTGTTGCGCCACGCGGTCCAGGATCGTCGGGATCCCCAGTTTCCGCTCCTTGCCGTCTCCCTTGGGAATCCGCTTCTCTCGAACCGGCGGAGGCATATAGCTCCCGCTGGCCATGCGGTTCCACAAGGGGTACAGGTACCGGCCCGGATCCGAGGCGATCGCGTCCATGGACAGGCCATCGACGCCGGTGGACTTGCCGCCACCTCGCACATGCTTCCAGGCTTCCCATACCTGCCGCTTCCCAATCGGCTGGTTCTTCGCGAACGTCGGGTCGGTCATCCTCCTGCCGCCTTGGGCCTACAGAAGTTGTCTCGCCTCCGCTCGCCGCTCCGTGGACCCCTTCGCTCCAGGCCCGTTACAGGCCCTTCATCGCTACTACGGATCCATCTGCCACCACCGACCCCATCCCTTCTCTCGGCCTCGTGGGTGCTCCACTTGAGCCTTCCGGTCAAACCGGGATCGGTGGTTTCTCCTGTTCCGTGACAAAGCCTCCTCGAAGGTCCTGCCGCCTCTATGCCGGATCCGGTGCGGGCAACTCGTCCAGTCTGGCAATCCACGCACTTGTCCCCGCAGTCTAACGGCCCCGCAGGTTTTCGGACCTCAACCTTCTTTCGACACCTCATCGGCGGTTCACTCGCGTTCAGCTCCTTCAAGGGTACCTGCGACATCTTCTGACGCTTTTCCCTCTCCGTTCAGCACCTGGATCGTTAGATTCAAGCA
>Ga0302281_10003127_pt1 | contig 11560 bp, 8 predicted proteins | sample III_Fen_E1_2_FD_198762 | JGI IMG/M metagenome (GOLD analysis project Ga0302281, IMG submission 198762) | Peat permafrost microbial communities from Stordalen Mire near Abisko, Sweden - III_Fen_E1_2 | ecosystem: Environmental > Terrestrial > Soil > Wetlands > Permafrost | place: Sweden: Abisko...
CATGCATCTTGCCGATCAGTTTGGTATTCCCGTGGTCGCGATCTTCGGTTCCACCGAACCGGCTCTTACCGGCCCGACCACCGGTACCAATCCCCCTCATCGCATCCTTCGCAGAAAGGTGGAATGCAGCCCATGCTATCTGCGCGAATGCCCCATCGACTTCCGCTGCATGAACGAACTAACTGTTGAGACCGTGACGGAGGCTGTTCTGCAAAGCCTTCCTCTTTCCCTTTCTCCCCTCAATCCCTAATTCTCAATCTCCCCGACCTCTGATCCCATGCTGACCATACGCAAACTTAAGAAAACCCTGGGGGGCCGAACGCTCTTTGAAGAAGCCGACATGCAGGTCAACTATGGGGAACGCGTTGCGCTCGTCGGCCCCAACGGAGCAGGCAAATCCACCCTTTTTTCCCTTCTGCTAAAAAAGGATGAGCCCGATGCCGGGAGCATCGAGCGCGATGAATGGACAATGATCGGCCATCTCGCGCAGGAAGGCGAAGCCATCGGAGAAGAGACGGTCATGGATGTCGCGACAGGCCGTGCGGGTGAACTTCCGGCGTTGGAAAAAAGACTGAAGGAACTCGAAGAGGCCGGCATTGTGGACAGCCCGGAGTACAGCGAGGCCTCGGCCAAGCATGCGGCTCTCAGCGATACGAAGGTGGAGGCCAAGGCCAAGAAGATTCTCGCGGGACTCGGCTACAAGCAGGAGGACTTTGAACGCAAAGCCAGGGAACTCAGCGGGGGTTGGGTCATGCGCGCCCATCTTGCGCGACTCCTCGTGATGGAGCCCGATCTCCTCCTTCTCGACGAACCGACAAATCACCTCGATCTCGTCTCCCTCCTCTGGCTGCAAAATTATTTGAAGACCTATCCTGGCGCCGTCCTGCTCATCTCCCATGACCGTCAGTTCATGGATGAGATCATCGAGACAGTTTATGAAATCTCCGAGAGCCGTCTTCATTCCTACGCCGGCAACTACACCGCCTATCTGACGGAGAGGGATGCCCGTTACGAACGCCAGAACGCCGCCTACAAGAATCAGCAGAAGGAAATTGCCGATCTTCGCGAGTTCTACGACCGGTTCCGGCAGGTTGCTTCCAAAGCCTCTCAAGCCATGAGCAAACTCAAGCAGATCGAGCGCATGGAGTTGATCGAAAAGCCGGTTCCTCCGCGCAAACCCTTTCGCTTTCAGATTCCCCAGCCACCCCGGGGAGGCCAGCGGGCTGTCATTCTGGAGGGGATCCACATGGCCTATGTTGGTGAGGGGCGCATGCGACCCGTCTATACCGGGCTCGATCTCACCATAGAACGGGGGGAGCGCACCGTCCTTGTCGGCCCGAATGGAGCGGGCAAATCCACCCTGCTCAAGATCCTGGCCGGACAGTTAGAGTTTCAAAAGGGAAAACGCATCGAGGGTCCCAATGCCAAGATCGGCTACTTCAGCCAGCATCGTGCCGCCACGCTGGATCCGAATAAATCGATTCTCGATGAAGTCAAAGCCAGCAATGGCGAACTTTCCGAAAACGATGCCCGCGGCATCCTCGGCTCCTTCCTTTTCCGCAAGGATGATATCTTCAAAAAGACATCCGTGCTGAGCGGCGGGGAAAAAACCCGACTGAATCTCGTCAAGTTCCTTGTCGATCCTCCGAACCTTCTCCTTATGGATGAACCGACGACCCACCTCGACATTCACACGGTGGAGTCCCTGATTCTGGCACTCGGCAACTACGAAGGTACTCTGGTCTTCATCAGTCACGATGTTCATTTCATTCGGAAGCTCGCCACCAAAGTCCTGCATGTGAATGCAGGCACCGTCACAACCCACCTCGGAACCTACGATGATTTTTTGGAGCGCATCGGCGGTCTGGATAACGAGCGTGCAGCCCTTACCTCTTAGGACCTGTTAAGGTTAAAAGGCAGGTGGCGGTGCCTGGGATTTTGGTTTCAGGCGAGGCGCCTTAAGAGGGGCAAGACTGTGCCGTGGGAACGGCCCGGGTAGATTTATCCCTATGCTGCATAAGGATAAACCCGTCAGGGTGAGCCGAGCGGGAGCGAGCGAATCAATACCCATGCGGTCTTGACCCTTCTTAACCAACGAAGCACGAAGGCAAAAGAACGGCACCCCAAGGGTGGGGGCTTCTGAGGCGCGGAACCGGCGTTGCTCTCTCTGTCGTGTAGTGCTGTGACTACACTCCCTGCCTCGCGCCAGCCCGCCATTTTAACTTTAACAGGCCCTAGGCTTGTTTTTGATTATACCATCTTTTAGGGAGCACTGGACAGCTAGAGGGTGTTCTACACCCGAAGGGTTGATAATTTCCTAGCCTCAATGTGATTGGACCAGCATTTCTTCATGGGAACTTCAGCCAATGAGTACCTCGGCATTTTTATTCCGGCCCGGGAGAAAGTGACGTTGCCGACCAGATTGCGTTTTCCCTGTCCCGGAGATGGACAAACCAACACCTACCGACTAAAAACGCAATTGGCGGATTATAGACTAACACGCTATTGGTTCCGAAGCAAGAGTCCTTTCACTACCGATCAGAATGTTGTTCGATTTTATCTATCGTAAAAGAACCTTCACTCAAAAGGTATTACTTCTGGGGCTACTCATGTCGTTCCTCATCCTGCTTCAAGGAACAGTCTCGCTGCTGAGTTTTCGCCATAGCAAAAACACCTTGAAACTTCTGAACAATGATACCTTTACCGCTTTGTATTGGGCCGGAAAACTCAAAGGTGTGGCCAAGGATCAACGGATGGCCGTCGTTTTTTTTCTCTACTCCAATGACAAACAGGAAATGGAAAAAAATGCTGCCATTGTGGAAGATACGGAACGTCAACTGATGCAGATACGGGATCAGTACCCCAAGCTAAACTTCAGGGATGCAGACGGTATCAGGATATTCGCAAGAGAGCAGGCAAAATTTTACGATGCTTGGAAGGAAATCAGGAATTTGAAACTTCAGGGAAGAGTTCAGGAGGCGTGGGATGTTTACAAAACAAAACTTATGGCAGCGACTCTGGGGCGTCGCACAATGGAGGATATCCTGGCCAAAAATGGGGAGGAACAGGGCCAACTCTATTTGGGCCTCGTCCAAAGGGCATTAAGCCTGTCGATCAAGTTTGCCTATATCATCATGGTGATTGCGCTGGTTGTTAGTACCGTGATGCTGTTTGGATTCTTAAGATCGATTCACCGTTCCCATCGAAACATTGAAAAGCAGATAGATCGTGCCAACAAGCTGGCAATCGAAGCGGAGAAGGCAAATGAAGCAAAATCCCGCTTTCTCGCAAACATGAGTCATGAACTAAGGACTCCCCTCAATGCCATCATCGGCATGGCAGAATTACTCGAACATGATTCGGTTCGTCCGGATGTAAAGCATTGCCTTCGAACAATTCATGCAAGTGGAGATCTGCTGCTCTCTCTCATCAATGACATCCTTGATTTCTCCAAGATAGAATCCGGTTATATTGAACTCGAAAAAGCGCCGATGGATATATGGAAGTGTGCGGAGGAGGTCATGAGCATCACTTCTTCCATGGCAGCAGAGAAAGGAATCCAAATCATCCTTGATCGGGGGGCGGATCTTCCTTTGTCGGTAGTCGGGGATTCTCACCGACTTCAGCAAGTTTTGTTGAACCTTCTGACGAATGCGGTCAAGTTCACTGAACAGGGCAGCATCACCTTGAGTATTTCTTTTCATGGGGATTCGCAGGAAGCCAAAATAGTGACTTTTGCAATCAGGGACACTGGAATCGGAATTAGCGACGAGGAAAAAATAAAACTATTCAAAGTCTTCAGCCAGGCAAACAGTTCCACCACCAGAAGGCATGGTGGCACCGGACTTGGGCTGTCCATCTCCCAGAAACTTGTCCGTTTGATGGGTGGGGAAATTCAGTTGGAATCGACACCCGGCAAAGGGTCGGTATTCTGGTTTTCAATCCCTTTCACTCCGGTTCAGGGAGCCCAGTCAGTGAAGGATTCGCCTCCTGCTGAGGAATTCTTGGATCCCCACCTCCTTGGTCTGAAAAATCCCCTGAAAATTCTGATCGCCGAAGATAACAAGGTCAATCAACAGGTCATCAAGTTGATGCTTAACCGGCTCGGGTATGATGATGTGACGATGACTGCAAACGGCTTGGAGGCTGTCGATGCAGCAGAGAAGCAAACTTACGATGTTGTCCTCATGGATGTTCAGATGCCCCTGATGAATGGACTTGAGGCGACCCAAAAAATCTTGGAAAAATGTCCCAATCAAAGGTCTCCCCAGATCATTGCCCTGACTGCAACGGCCACCAAGGGTGATCGTGAAATCTGTCTGTCCGTCGGCATGCATGACTATCTGGTGAAGCCATTGCGCAGGGAAAAATTAATGACAGCCCTTCAAGAGGCATACTCAAGGATCTATTCCAAGGGGTGCGGTTGATAGTTAGAAAAGACCCACTTGCGTCGGGCAGCAAGGATTCCGGTGTTTCCCGAAGAGTCTGCGGCTGAAATCCTCGATCCGGTTAAGGAATCACGGACTCGATTTATGACACACAGCATGGTTGCCATGGTCGATCTTCTGTGATATCATCCATCCAATCATCAGGAATGCACTGGCATAAAATCCAGTGCTGCCAACCGGGGACGGAGAAATCCTACGGTGGCTGGCCGGCGAAAGCTGGCCGATGTGCAGCGGGAGAAATCCGCTGAACAAAAATCTCTCCAGGCTTTCAAAACCGCCGATCCTGATAAGGATCGGCGGTTTTTTGTTTCCTGGGTTCCCGGTGAATCAACCTCAACCAAAAGGAGAAATTATCCCGTGAGCACTGCGACACTAGACCACCCCACCCTGGCTATCCGATACGGAGAAAATCCGGATCATCATCTCTGGAACAACAACGGCACCTGGTGGTGCCATTACACGGAGCATCTACCCGACTACACCAAGCGGCGTGTGAGACGGAGCCTGCACACCAACGAAGTCGGCATCGCCCGCGTCCTTCGGGATTCCCTGCTCTGCAAAGCTGAGCATTATGAAGAGGAAGTGTGCCATGTATAAACTGAAGAGCTGGGATAAATCGGTGAATGACACAAAAAAGCGGCCCCGAAACCGGGGCCGCTTTTGATTTTTGGGAGGAAAGTCTCGGAGCTATTTCATCAGGAGAGCCGCACGGGAGCGCTTGATCTCACGGGTGATTTTGCGGTGCAGGTGTGCTGCCAGTCCCGTCATGCGACGGGGGAGAATTTTGCCACTTTCCGTGGTGAATTTCTTGAGGAGGTCGGGGTTCTTGAAGTCGATAGCCTCAGTGGCGATATCGAGCCGACGGCGCGGCATGGTGCGGTTGGCGCGGCGGAAGTTGGAGCGGCGCTGTGGTGTCTTGGGTGTGCTCATGATACGGGAAACTGAACTGATTTATTTCGTCTCACGATGGAGCGTGTGACGACGGAGATTCGGATTGTATTTCTTTTTCTCAAGACGGCCCGGGGTGTTCAGGCTCTTCTTGTTCCGGGTCGTGGTGTAACGGGATACGGGTTTCCCCTCGGCAACGGCTTCGGTGCATTCGAGGGTGATGATGTCGCGTGGCATAAAATTAGATTTTTCTCAATGGGACGGTGATGGATGACTAACTGACTTCGGTGTTTTCTTCCTCTTCGCTCTCAGTCTCTTCTTCAGTCAGACCGAAAAGAGAGTTGATATGAGGCCTTACACTATGATGGTGCTGGCGTTTCTCAAGCTCAGCCTGGCATTCCACCGTGTAACGGGTGAAGGGAAGGGCTTCGAGGCGGTCGTGGCGAATCGGCTTTTCGCAGATCTCACACACTCCGTAGGAGCCATCCTCGATCCTTTTCAGGGCTTCGTCAATCTCGTAAAGTGATCCCTGCTCCTTGGAAAGCATGCCAAGCGCAAAGTCGCGGTCGTAGGCATCGCTCCCCGCATCGGCCTGGTGCATTCCGAAAGCGGAGGTTTCGCTGCCGGAATGAAGGTTGTCACGGGCAACACCGCGCATGGCATCGAGCAGGGAATCCTTGAGATCCAGAAGACGCTGATACTGCTTCGTCAGGAACGGGGTCAGCTTGAGATGCTTGTTGCCGACAGGTTTTTTGACAAATTGCTGGGAAAGCACCCTCGCGTCGGGAGAGTGAGGTGCCTTGGCTTTTGGAGAGTGTTTGGAGGCCTTGACAACCTTTGCGACCTTTTCCTTTGTGACGATCTTTACCTTGACAGTTTTCTTTGGTGTAGCCGGCTTAGCCACAACCTTTGGCGCAGATTTGCTCACTCCCTTTTTGGGCGTGACTTTGGAAGTAATGGATTGCGTCTTCACGACAGGAGGCTTGGTTTTTGCTTTGACCGCTGCCTTTTTTACAGCTTTAGGGGCGGCTTTTGCGGGAGCCTTTTTCAAGGGAATTTTCTTGGCCATGTCGGGTGTTGAGCGGATTCAGGAAATGGGTTCTGGAATGAAATATGGGGAATTGGGAGGGGCTAGTTATCCCTCTCTTGGCCAACTCGCAAGCGAAATCTGTTTTTTTCTTGGTGCCACCAGATGGAAAAAGACCACTCTTTGACCGCCGGATATCGTTAAGAAAGAGAGGACAAGAGGTATCTTGCGATTCCACGAATGGCTTACTACTCTCTGACCCTTTCCCTGTTCCGCAACGATCATGAAACCTCTTCCCGGCTTCCGCGACCTCTTCCCCGAGGAGTTTTCCCGTCGCTCCTATCTGGTCGGCCGCTGGCGTCAGACGGCAAAGCGATATGGCTTTGTTGAATTTGACGGACCGACACTTGAGTCTGCGGAACTCTACCGAAAGAAAAACAGCGGCGGGGAAATTCTCGGACAGCTCTACGAATTCACCGACAAGGGGGAGCGTTCCGTGGCGCTCCGGCCCGAGGTGACGCCGACCCTGGCCCGGATGGTGGCGGAGCGGCACCGTGACTATCCGAAGCCGCTACGTTGGTTCAATGTCGGCACCTGTTTCCGCTATGAACGACAGCAAAGGGGGCGATTGCGCGAGTTCCTGCAATTCAACTGCGATCTTCTGGGGGATGGTTCCCCGGCCGCTGATGCCGAGGTCGTGGCACTGCTCGTCGATCTTCTTCGTTCCTTTGGACTGACGGACAAGGATTTTGTGATTCGTCTCAGTGACCGTACGGCATGGCACGAGTTCCTCGCCTCGCATGGTGTGGAAAAAGAACGCGTTGGAGAATTTCTCAATATTGTGGACAAGATGGAGCGTGAGGCGGCTGAGAAGACCGAGGAGAAGCTGCTTGCCTTCGGGATTCCCATGGGTTCGCTCCGGGACTTCGTGGCCAAAGCCGAGATTCCAAGTCTTGCGCCGCTCCTTACCGATCTGGAGGCGAGGGGACTGCGTGATTTTGTCCGTCCCGATCTCGGGGTTGTCCGGGGGTTGGCCTATTACACCGGGATTGTCTTTGAAGCCTTCGCTTTGCAGGGCAATCTACGAGCCATTGCCGGAGGCGGGCGCTATGATCGGTTGCTGGCCGATCTGAGCGATGGCATCGCCGATTTGCCCGCCGTGGGTTTTGGGGTGGGGGATGCTGTGCTTCTGGAACTCATTGATGAGGTTGAATCTGCCGGGGTTCAGCAGGAACTTGCCATCCGCGCCGATGCCTCCGTGCAGATCTATCTTGTGATTGCGAGCGAAGAACGGCGCACCGAGGCCCTGAAACTTGCCCAGCAACTTCGGTCTGCCGGGTGGCGTGTGGCTTTTCCGCTGGGTGCGGAGCGAGTTGGAAAACAATTCGGCGCTGCGGAGAGCATCGGAGCCGGTCATGCCGTCGTGATTGGCACCGAATGGCCGAAGGTGAGGGTAAAGCGCCTTGCCGACCGTCATGAAGAAGAGGTAGCCCAGGAGATTCTTGCCGTCTGGCTCAAGGAGAGATTGAAACCTGAAACTTGAAACATCAGAGGAGATGCCGGGTGCGATTTCTAAAAATCAAAGACCTCGCCATGAATGATTGAATCAAAAATAGTGTGTTCCGTTCATTGAAACCTTTTTCAGGTTTCAAGTTTCAGCTCTCATCCCTTTTCTGCCTTCTCTCCACTGACCTAACAGCTTTCATTCCAAACCGCCAAAATCCTTTTTCCCCATGCATTACCGTGACTGTCTCTGCGGCGCCCTGCGCCCTTCCGATATTGGACGTACCATCACCCTGAGCGGCTGGGTTGCCTCCCGCCGCGATCATGGCGGTGTGATTTTTATTGATCTGCGCGACCGCGACGGAATTACGCAGGTTGTTTTTCGTCCCGAAAAGCATGCCGAGGCTTCCCAGACCGCGCACAGCCTGCGTTCCGAAGATGTGATCACCGTGACCGGTGAGGTTGTTCTCCGTCTCGCGGGCACGGAGAACGCCAAATTGCCGACCGGGGGCATCGAGTTGGTGGCCGCCTCTCTCACCATCCTCAACCGCTCCGAGGTGCCTCCCTTCCCGATGGATGAGAAGATCGCCAACGAGGATCTTCGCCTCACCCATCGATTCCTTGACCTCCGCCGTCCCGCAATGGCTGCGAATCTCCGCCTGCGTCATCGCATCACCAAGACGATCCGCGATGTTCTCGATACCGAGGGATTCTGGGAAATCGAGACGCCAATCCTTTCCAAGAGCACTCCGGAGGGGGCCCGTGATTTTCTCGTTCCGTCCCGACTCACGCCGGGAAGTTTCTATGCGCTGCCGCAGGCTCCGCAGCAATACAAGCAACTCCTGATGGTCGGGGGCGTGGATCGCTATTTCCAGATCGCCCGGTGCTTTCGCGACGAGGATCTGCGCGCCGACCGCCAGCCCGAGTTCACTCAGGTCGATATCGAGGCTTCATTCATCAGGGCGGAGGATCTCTACGGCTTGATCGAACGGATGTTCCAGCGTGTTTTCCGGGAGTCACGGGGCGTCGAGATTCCGGTGCCATTCCCCCGCATTACCCACGAGGAGGCGATGAACCGCTACGGTATCGACAAGCCCGACACCCGCTTCGGCATCGAGCTGAAGGATGTCGGTGACATTTTCAAGGAGAGCCAGTTCAAGGTTTTTCGTGCCGCACTCGATGCGGGTGGCGTGGTGAAGGCGATCAATGCCAAGGGATTTGCCGGCATCACCACGGGCCAGATTGAAGAGCTGACCGAACTGGCCAAGACGACCGGTGCCAAAGGGCTTGCCTTCATCAAGGTCGAGAATGGCGAATGGAAATCCCCCATTGTGAAGTTCTTTAACGAACTCGAAAAATCCGCTCTTACCGAGAGACTCGGCATCGAGGAAGGGGATCTCATTCTCTTCGGTGCCGATGGATGGGAAGCAGCCTGCACCGTGCTGGGACGTGTGCGCCTCCGTGTTGCCGAATTGCAGAAACTTCCGATTGATCCGCAGCAGTTGAACTTCCTCTGGGTCGTCGATTTTCCTCTCCTTGCCTACAGCGCGGAAGAGAACAAATGGAATGCCGTCCATCATCCCTTCACCCGTCCCAAGGCGGAGGATCGCGAACTGCTCCGTGACACCTCGAAGCTGGCCACGATCCGTGCGGAAGCCTACGATATTGTCCTCAATGGGGTGGAAATCGGTGGGGGCAGCCTCCGTATTCACGAGGAGGATTTGCAATCGGAGATTTTTTCCGTTCTCGGGATCAATCCGGAGGAACAGAAGGAACTTTTCGGTCACCTGCTCCGGGCCTTTCGTCACGGGGCACCGCCTCATGGCGGCATCGCCCTCGGCCTCGACCGCCTCGTGGCCCTCATCGCCGGTGAGGAATCCATCCGTGAAGTGATCGCTTTTCCGAAGAACAACCGGGGCGTCGAACTGCTGACCGGTTCTCCCGCGACTGTGGAACCCAAGCAACTCCGCGAGCTCTCCGTCGCTTCCACGGTGAAGCCGAAGGTTCCCTAAAGTTTTCTTCGGAGACGGACCAGCCCTCCCGCCGATAATGCCAGGGTGATACCCAGGCAGGCGTGGGCGAAAAGTTCGCCATGGCGGGTGTAAAAGGTCTCTGCCGGATGGGTTGGCACGGAAATCGCGGTGTTCAGAATACCCTCGATGAAGGTGTTTCCATCGGAGGCGTGCAGGGTCTGCTTGATCCGCCCAAAACGGTCGATTACGCAGGAAATTCCGGTATCCGCAACGCGCACCATCGGGAGGCCTGTTTCCACGGTCCGGAGCTGGGCATTGGCCAGATGTTCCCGGGTGGCAATGGAGTGCTCGAACCATCCGTCGTTGGTGATGGTGATGAGCAACTGCGCCCCGAGTCCGGCAAACTGACGGGTCAGATCCCCCAGAGTATCCTCAAAGCAGATCAGGGGGCCGACCTTAACCGGCTTTACGGAGAGTTCGAGCAGTGCAGGGCCTTTGCCGGGATCAAAGTCGTAAGGCACGCGGCTTCCGACGATCCAACTGAAGAGGGGAAACGTATGGCGAAAGGGGACATATTCGCCGAAAGGAACCAGATGAATCTTGTTATAGATCTGGGCGCTCGCCGCATGGCTGGTCAGCAGGATGGCGGAGTTGTAATCCCCGCGCGGCTTGTTCTCGTAATGAACGCTTCCGATCAGAAAATCGGCGGGTGTTCCCGAGGCCAGATCCTTCACCTGATCGTAGATGATTTCATCCAGAAGAAGGGGTCTCGGCGTTGATGCCTCCGGCCAGACGACCAGATCGGGATTCATGGCGAGGGCCAGACGGGTCTGGCGGACATAACCGGCCATGATCTGGGCATCCTTTTTTTCATCCCAGTAATCGTAGACGGGAACATTTCCCTGCACTCCTGCGACCCGCAGGGAGAGCGATTCAGTTTCGGGAGCCGTGATTTTTCCAATGCCGTAACCGAAGGCGAGCACAATGAGCAGCACCGCAATCATGAAGTCGAAATGCGGACGGGCGCGACCCCTCCTGATTTCCCGGGAGAGGCGTTCGATTGTGATCGCAACCGTTGCACCGCTGAGCACGCAGAGAAAGGTGAGGCCAGCCGTTCCGGTGAAGCCGGTGATTTGGATCAGCGGTATGTCGTTGCGGAGCGCGATCCCGAGCGGATTCCATCCAAAACCGCTGAAGAGAGTACCGCGAAGCCATTCAGCAGCAGTCCAGGCTGCGGCTGCACAAATGGCTACAAACAGATTGGGAATCGACCCGAGCCATGCCCTGGCAGGATCTTTTGTTTCACCAAGGGGTCGTAGGATCAAGCCGGCAAAAAGTGCCCAAAGCGCCGGATACAGACCAACAACAAGCGATAGCAGTACCCATCCGAGCCAGGTGACGGTCGTGATCCAGTAGAGAGTGATCAAAAAGGAAATGCTCCCGGTGATCCAACCCAACAGGAAACAACGTCCCGGCCAGGATGTTCCGGGAATTTGGGGAATCATCCAGAGAGCCCAGCAGAGGGGGGCCAGGGCGATCCAGGGGAGCCACGAAACGAGATGATCATCCCATGGGGGAAAGCAGACTCCGACCATCGCGCCGGAGAGGATGGCCAGGACCCAGGGAAGGAAATGATGCGCTTTTTCCCCAAGCTTGTTACCCTGATCTTTGTTGCGGGCGGAGTTCATTGCGGCGGGGCTTGAGAGGAGTCTCCTGATTCT
>Ga0302281_10003138_pt1 | contig 11544 bp, 12 predicted proteins | sample III_Fen_E1_2_FD_198762 | JGI IMG/M metagenome (GOLD analysis project Ga0302281, IMG submission 198762) | Peat permafrost microbial communities from Stordalen Mire near Abisko, Sweden - III_Fen_E1_2 | ecosystem: Environmental > Terrestrial > Soil > Wetlands > Permafrost | place: Sweden: Abisko...
TATATCGATGCCAGTACCGTACCACTTGACGATCCGTCCATGACCGTCGTGCAAAGGGACGTTGCGCACAAGCAACCAGCGATAGTCGTGTTGTGCAGTACAGACGCGCGCTTCAATCTCGACGGGTTCTCCTGCGGCCAATGCCGATCTCCATCGAGCGATGTAGCGAGTACGATCATCCGGATGAACGATCGAGTGCCAACCGGACCCTAGCAGCGCCTCGATCGATAGCCCAGTGGATTCGAGCAAACGCTGATTGATGAAGTCGACTGAACCATCCGGCAGAGCGCTCCACACATGAGCAGGAATCGTGTTGATAACCCGGCGGAGCCGGTCCTCGCTGCTTTGTAAACTCTCATAGAGATCCTGCAATTGCCGCGCGCTATCATTAAATACCCGTCCCAGTTGGGCCAGCTCATCTTCTCCCTGTATGGGAACACGATGTGTAAACTCCCCTCGTGCCAACATCTTCGAACCTTCGACTAGTTGTTCGAGTGGCTGTGTGATGCTGCGCGTAATGATGAGTCCCAACGTTCCGGCAATCAACAAAGTGAGAACGACCGAGGTCGGCACAACAATAAAAATCCATCTCTGCACTTGGCGGATATTGTCTGCGGCCTGGGCATGCTCCGTCTTCACCTCGCGGTCGACTCTTCCCACCAAGGCAGAGGTGGAAAACTCGAGAGGGCGTAGCTGAGTGGCAAGCCGCACTTGCAGGGCGTTCCAGTCATTCGCTTCAGCTAACTCGATCACCGAGGCGGTCTCCGATTGGAGGTTCCACTGGACGACCGCGAGGGTGGGGAGAATCGTCGGGTCAGAGGCGTTGTCGAAATGCACGGCCTGCAGGGCGCTCTTGGCCCGGCGCATGTCCTCCGCAAACACCACATTCATCGATTGCGTCTCTGCCTTCAGACGTTCGGAGTTTCTTGCGCTGGCAAGCGACTCAAGTGTGTCACGAAACTTCAACATATCTGAGTGAACACGTAAGACAGTTACCAACTCCTGGTCATATTCATTGAGTCGCTCTGTTTGCGCCTGGACGACACGGAATTGCCATAGAACGATTACGTCACCGGCTAACATCGAAACGATGATGAGCGCGAAGCATAGAACCAGGCGTGGGCCAATGTTGAATCGCAGGCTATTCATCTCGGTGCGAACCTGTTCCCGGTTGAGCCCTGCCGTTACTCATAATCTGGACGAGCTCATTCTGTAGCGCCACGGCCGCTGCCGGAGCTGTCGAGTCTCGAGTCAACACAGAATACAGCGCGTGGGTATAAGCTTTGGAGACCGCCTCATATTTCGATCCGGCAACTGTCGATGGGCGCGAAACTACCTCACTCCCTCCGGCTTCTCCCGGTTTGTACCACCAGGGATAGATTTCCCTCATCACGGGCGGAACTTCGAAATACTCCACTTTTCGGCCTCGCTTTTCAGTATGAGTCGCCGTAAATTCTGCGTGCTTGCGAAGCAGGAACTGGATGAACTTGACCGCTTCGGCGCGGTGAGTTGAAAAGCGGGATATTCCCAGCGCGTAGCCTCCTATGGTAGCGACACGCGCGCTCTTTCCCGCCGGGACGCTGGTCACTCCCGCTTGGTCGCGGAACGGCTTATCTTGTGCAAAGACCTCATACACGATGGCGTGGCTGAGCAGAAACGCAGCCTCGCCGGAAACCCAAAATTTGTTTTCTGCGTCCGTAGCGGTGTAAGAAACCACACTTGGAGGAGAGATCCAACCTACCCAATGCGCCGCCCGTTCCCAAGCGTGGATAACGTTTGGGTTGTTTACGCTGATCTTTCCGTCGGACTCGATGATGTGACCGCCTCCTTCCGCCGCTTGCCATTCCAATCCTTCCATCGTAAGTTGTTCGCTGTCGGTTGCGATCGCTCCGGCCCAAACGAATCCCCAAAAATCCTTTTTTCCTTTTGCGCGCTCTCCAGCCTGAATCCGGGCGGCCATTTTCTCAAGCTCATCCCACGTTCTGGGTGGCGTTTTGTAGCCGTACCTGGTGAGAAGGTCCGTCCGATAAATCAAAACCTGCACACCAAGTGGCTGATTAGGCATTCCCACAACCTTCCCTCGATCCATGTAGCTTTCGACGATGTCGCGATCCTCCGAGGAAATTTCTGAGGCAAAGTAAGGTTGCAGGTCGATCAGGTAGTCACCCATGATTCCGGTCCAGATCGTGTCAACACCATAAAGGTCAGGAGACGGGGCACCGCTGCGCAGCAAATCCATGGCAAGATCGAGTTTCGATCCGTTGTCCTCTGGTGTTGGAAGATCGTTGACGCGAATGCCGGTTTCGCGCGTGAATTCCTGCAAATAGGCTTCCGGAATCATGCGATGATCGCCAGGAACTCCCCTGCCGTCAGAGTCGAAATATGTGATGGTTACGGGCGATGCGGGTTTACGGCAACCAGGAAAAAGGGAAGCTAACAGCAGAATCCCCGCCATGCCCACATGTCGGAAGTGGTGAGACGCAAATTTACGCCGCTCGACGCGGAGCATCGCGCAAATGATCGTCTTGACTCGGATAGAAAGCGGAAGCAGTTTTCACCGCCTTTGCTACGTTAGGAACCAGCGATAGAATGCACCCCACGCGCATCAATCGATTTTCCTGGTTAGCACGGAGGAAATGGTAGCAGAAATCTCGAGTGGCCGTCCCTACCCGTCATAGCCCGATATCCGCCCGTCAGGCTCCGGCCCGCAACAATTGAAGGGTAATACGCAAACCCATCCGACAACCGAGTGGGTCGGCGATGCCAATTCTTAGAAACTGGATTGCAGGGATCGCGTACAAGAAGCGTGAGTGTAGGATCACATGCGCTTCTGAGTTCAGTTCATCCGACGAGATAGGACGGTCCGTCCAGTCTGCACTCGCTTTCGGTCCACAGTTTCGATTAGCCATAAGTGCAGACACGGAAGCTATTGGAGCAAAGGGGCGATCGACACGTTTGCAACAAGAATCACGAGATCGGGTCCGCTTTAGGCCAGCGAGTCCGCAACAACCCAGGCGGCGCCGATCAGAGCCAGATTCAGTAGGCTTTCGGTCCAGTTCCAATGGCTCGACGGGTTGGCTAAGAGCATCGGCCCATTCGCCAGCAAACCGAAGGACGCAATCATGACTGTCAGCAGAATCGAGGCCAGTCTAGCCCGTATTCCGGTTAGGAGGGCGAGGGCGGCCGCTATGAAGCAGACCCCGGTTAGATACCCCCAGAAAACCTGCCCGGGCGGCAGCCATTTTGGGACCAGGGGGGCTGTCAGATTCATATAAACAAAATGCGCTCCGCCCCATATCAGGGAGCAACCGCCAAAAGCTATCTGGCCCACCCGTGTGAGGCGGGCGGTCAGTTCCCTATCGATCTGGGCTGTTGTGGCATAGACAATCAAAGCGCTCGCGGCAATCGCCAACTGCATAGCGATACTTTCATAACTACCGTATACGGCATAATCGCGAAGCAGCAGACGGCCGTTCATCAGCAGGAGGACAAAGAGGGAGTAATAGCCGACAAGCGCCGCGGCACCCCAGGCGGCTGTTCGGCGCCATTCAATGGCCGCCGCCGCGACGACCATAAAGGCACCGGCGGAATAGGCCAAGGCCGTCCGTGCGGGAAAGTCCTTCGGCACCGTCTGCCCGGGATCGAAGTCTCCAAAGGCTAGACAGGCCAACCCCAGCGCCATTACACCCGCGCCGTAGACGCGGAAGCCAAAGACCATCGCCGTTTTATCCGTTTTCATAAGCTTACACGCTGGCATTTTCTCACGCGTCGCGCAAGGCATAAATGCGCTTACTGAGATCGGACGCATCAAGCTTCTCCGGTGCGGATCTCATGAGTTGCTGGCTGGAAAAAGGGCGGTTTGCGGATAGCTGTGGGATCGAGACCCCGCACTGCCAAGATCCTTTCCGACTTCTCGCGCAAGAGTCAGGAAGTGGGCGTCGATTTCCTTCTTGATTTCGTCGGCGAAGGGCGCCTGCGAGAAAGTTAGTCGCCGGCCAGGCGTGCTGCTTGCGTCAGTAGGTAATTCCTTTCCGGCATACTCGTCGTCCGCGCCGCCGCAATTCGGTAGTGTTGGATGGCCGCTTCGTAATCGCCCATCTTTTCGAAAAGATGGGCGCGAACGGCGTCGAGCCGATAGTGACCGGCAATACGCGGATCGCAGTCCAGAGCCCTAAGCAGTTCGAGGCCTTTGGCAGGTCCGTGCACCATAGCGGCTGCGATGGCAAGATTGAGAGTAATCATCGGACTTGGGGCGACTCGTTTCAGCAACTCATACAAAGCCAGGATCTGTGGCCAATCCGTATCCTCTACGCTCTCGGCTTCGTCGTGAACGGCGGCAATCGCTGCCTGAATCTGATACAAGCCCACTGACCCCTTCGATAGCGCAGCGGCGAGAAGTTCAATTCCTTCCGAGATCTCCGAGCGATCCCACAGTGTTCGATCTTGTTTATCTAAGGGAATCAATTCTTCATCCCGCCCGGTTCGGGCGGCGCGCCGCGCGTCGGTTAAAAGCATCAGGGCCAGAAGTCCCGCAATCTCAGGATTATCGGGGATCAGCGTTTTCGTGTTGCGCGTCAGGCGAATCGCTTCGCACGCCAGGTCGAATCGTTGCAGATGCGACCCGACGCTGCTGGTATATCCCTCGCTGAATATCAGATAAAGCACATGCAGAACTGCGGGCAGTCGTCCAGCCCGCTCGTGCGGTGAAGGAAGTCGGAATGGTACGCCAGAAGTCTTAATGGTTTGCTTCGCGCGGCTGATCCTCTGCGCCATCGTGGCCTCGGGAACCAGAAAAGCATTGGCGATTTCAGCCGTGGTCAAACCGCCAACCGCCCGTAAGGTCAGCGCGATTGCAGAGGACGGAGAGAGCGCGGGATGACAGCACATGAACAACAGAATCAGGGTGTCGTCGGGATCCATGTCGGCCTCGACCTGGAGCAGGGATGTCAAGTTTTCGGTTTCCGCAGCCACTGCCGTCTCCCGCTCGCGGCGCGCAATTTCGCTGCGCATCTGGTCCGTCATGCGGCGAGATGCGACCTGAATCAGCCAGCCACGAGGATTTTCGGGAACACCTTGCTGCGGCCACTGCGTAAAAGCGGCAATCATGGCTTCCTGCACTGCATCCTCAGCCGAGGAGAAATCCCGGAAACGACGGGCAACGGCGCCGAGGACCTGTGGCGCGAGTCCACGCAACAGATGCTCGGAAGTCGAATCCCATTGGTTGGTCATTGGAACTCTCGTTACAACATTTCCGGCGGCGGTCCGCTCATGACCGGGCGTACTTCAATCGGCATGTTCAACGGCGCACCGCCGGGGCCGGGCGCGGCGGAAACGGTGGCGGCAATCTCGTATGCCCGCTGTGGACTGTCGACATCGATGATCCAGAATCCGGCGAGGAACTCTTTGGATTCGGGAAAAATGCCGTCCGTCACGGGCTTGCCATCCTTGCCTGCTCGGACCAGTTTCGCCTGGTCGGGAAACGACAGCCCTTCCGCCGACACCAATTCTCCACGCCCGTGGAGCTCTTTATTTACACTCATCATAAAGCCGATGTGCGCCTGAAAATCCTTCTTCGGCCAGTTCGGGACATCGTGGCCGGCCTTCATCGTGTTCATCATCAAAATGTATTTCATTTTCTTCTCCTGTCGAGTTCGTTGGCGCTGTCCTCTCCCTTTTATCAAATAGTCGGAACCAATAGTCGGAACCAAGACAGCGTTCCCGACATTCATTTATCTGGATTTCAGCCCGCATGTGTTGCGAACTGGCGCACCTCGATCGGGATGTCTCGGGATGCTGCGGAAATCCGTCCCGCGATGGCATAAGCCCGCTCCGCGCTGGCCACGTCAACGATCCAGTAGCCCAGTAGAAATTCTTTCGACTCGGGGAAAATACCGTCGGTGACGGGGAGGCCGTTCTTCTCTCCGCGCACGATTTTTGCTTCCTTCGGTTCGGTCAAGCCCTGAGTGGCGACGAATTCTCCAGAATCGGTGAGATCCTGATTGATGCGATGGAGAACCGCCATGTGGGCGTTGATATCCTGTTTCGGCGAGGCGTGATAACCCTCAACGCCTGCCCTCGTGCTCGACATCAGTAGAATGTATTTCATATTCCTTGTTCCTTTCGGTTTTTGTCTTCCTTCCACTTACTGCTGCTTCTACTTACTGTTGCTTCTACTAACTGTTGGTGTGAAACATCCAGCGGACGCCAAACTGGTCATTGAGCGCCCCATATGCGCCAAAAAATTGCTGGCTCAGAGGATCAGTGATCTCGCCTCCGTCAGAGAGTTTTTCGAATAGGAACTTCAATTCCTGGAATGTCCCTCCGCTGAGATACAGGCAAGCGGTGTTGCCACGAATTGGTGTCTGGTCCGGCCGCAGCCAATCCGATGCCGAGATATCGAAGTTGCTGCCTCGCAAGCGGGCATTTACAACCTTGTCGTGTTGGGATTCTGGCATTTGCTGCTTCGCGGGAGTATCTTTCACTCGGGCCAGAATCAGCTCTCCTCCAAGGCAGGATCGGTAAAACTCCATGGCCTGCCGGCAATTTCCCTCGAACAGCAAATATGAGCTCAGGGTCGTCATTTCTGTCGCCTTTCTGGTTATAGCGCCTGGAAACTGCGCTTTCATCGTGTAGTCGGAGCCGTCCCGCCATTCTCTACATCTTCTTCAAAATATTTTTTTGGACCAAAAGTCACCCCCCAATGTCGATCTCGGAGCGCCAGAACCGACAAACAAGTGGAGGCAAGAATGATGACCGACGAGATGGTAGTGGACGTGAGCCAGGACTGGCTGCTGGCCTGCGACGTGCAGCAGGGCTTTATGCAGGCGCCCGGTACAGTTAGCAATGCCTTCGACTATAGCGCCCGCTGCCGTCAGGTTCAGTCGCTGGGCGGCGATTGCTACAATTTCATCGCGCTTAAAGACGATTGCCTGGCACTGGTCGTTGGAGACGCCTCGGGCAAAGGTCTGGCCGCGGCACTCATGATGGCCACTGTGCAGTCTTCCCTTCGGACCGCGGCTTTGTTCGCCGGGGACGACCTGGCCGCACTGCTCAAGGTTGTGAATCATCAGGTATACACGTCGTCCTCCAATGACCGATATGCAACCTTGTTCTACGGAGTATTCGACAGCTCGACCCGCATTCTGCGCTATGTAAATGCTGGACATAATCCGCCGGTCGTTATTCGGCGAGATGGCTCAATGCCCTGCCTCGGAATGGCTGGTGCGAGCCACAGACGAAGGGCGGGCTGCGCTTCATTCCCTGCGGACATCGACGATCGAAACGAACGATCTCGCAGCCGGTCGCCGGAGGGCGTTGGAAGACTGTCGAAGAGAACCGTCGATGGAAGCAATATGCAACGTCAATGGAGATACGCGCGAAATGCATCCGATCGTTCGAGATGAAGTCTATCTGATCGGCTACGAAGCGATTCGCGATGCCCATGCGCACTCGGCTGGCAGCCGTATCGATGTAACGTTGACCTACGCGAAGGACCTTTCGTTAAGCGTCCGAGACAACGGAATCGGTATAGATTCTGTGATTGCCGAGTCAGGAAAAGACGGACATTTCGGGTTGCCAAGCATGCGTGAGCGGGCGGCCCGCATTGGGGGCCGATTGAGAATTCAGACTTCTGCAAATCACGGGACCGAGATCAAGATTGTGATTCCTGGCAGCCTCGCTTTTGGGCATCCGCGTCCTAGCCCCCTGGACAAGGTCAAAGCTATCTTCGAGCGGGTGGACAAGAACTGAATCACTACTCGGGCGTTTCGATGAGATATGGAATTGTCTTCGACAAGCCGCAGAGCCTCGCATCTCGATAGACCAGCCGATGGCCAACTTAAACTATGGCAAAAGACGCGCATCACATCTGAAAAGTCGAGCCGCCCATGGGCGCCGTTGCGAGGCGTTTTCACTACGCGCTGCTCCCGGCGAACTCGGGTTCGCCTAAAGATAATATGCTCAATGCCCTATGCGACGCCCACCTCCATGCTCTGGGCGCGCTACCCGCGCGAAGCCGCCGCTGACCCTCCACTCCTAATGACAAATGAATACTTGCCGTTCCGGTCGGATTTTACAGAACGCTGACAACTTGATTGGCGCCATCTGTTATTTTCATCCCGGGTTAACTCTCGCGCTACCGGCGAAGAAATCGGTTTATGGAGAGCGACAAATGCATTGCCCAGCGTCTTTTTGGACCCTCACAACCTTGGCCGGCGGACGAAATCAATCCGCGCGCTCGATGTCCGCGAAGCTGTTGGTACTGGCCATCTTCTCCCTGGTCTCGCTCTGCGACGTCCACGCGCAAACCGAAACCATCCTGTATCGTTTCCCTGCCAACGGAGCCTCGCCACAAGCTGGCTTGATTTCCGACGGACAGGGCAATGTTTTTGGGACGACGAGTGGTGCTTTTCCATTCCTCTTTAAGATCGATGAGTCGGGAAATTTTTCCGTGCTCCAGAGCATCGATTCGATCGGCGAGATCAGCACCGTAATCAGTACCCTAACCCTAGACGGCCAAGGCAATTTGTATGGGGATCTTAGCGGCTCCACACCCTTGTTTCAGACCTTTCAGTTCACTCCCACGGGCGCCTACAAGATTCTCTCACCAACCGGCGTCATTTTCGGCGATCCGCCCGCTGGCGTTGTTTTGGACGCGCAAAACAACGTTTATGGGCCGAACTGTCCAACCGGCAGTACAGTGCGGTGCAGCATCGTGAAGATCACGCCTGCGGGAAACGTGAGCACGTTGCATACCTTCCCCGCGGGGGATATCTTGCTTGGCTTGTCCCAGGATCCTAACGGCAAGCTCTACGCAAGCTTTAGCCGAGCCGGTAACAAAAATGTCTTGACCATTTATAAAACGACAGTGAGTGGGCAAACGAAGCTGCTGCACAAATTTGTTGGTCCTTTGCTTCAGTTTGCCAGCTTCCTCACTGTGGACGCGAAGGGTAATATTTACGGGGAGACTTTAAACCCTTTCACAAACGATCACGGCTCCATCTTTGAGCTGACGCCGACGGGGACGCTAACAACATTGTTCACTTTCAACGGAACCGACGGGTCTCTTGCCGGCTCTTGTTCCACCTTCACGTCGTCGTCGCAGCAGTCGCTCGTGTTGGACTCCGCCGGCAATTTGTATGGCGCGACCTCGTGTGGTGGAAGTCACGGTAATGGCACCGTATTCAAGCTGTCGCCTTCTGGAGCGCTCACCACGTTGTACAGTTTCGGCGAGTCATCCGATGATGGTGCCACTCCGAATGGAGTGATCCGGGACCAATCGGGCAACCTGCTCGGGACAACCGTTTCGGGGGGTGGATCGAACAATAACGGCACCGTGTTCAAGATCACGATCCCATGAAGGGCGACCTGCTCTAGGATGCCGACCAGACCTGCGGAAGGCCCCGGTTTCAAAGCATTTACTCTTGCTCAAGCATCTTTCACGAAGGGGGCGCCTGTTGCGAAGTCGAATGCTGGAGCGCTTCGCGCATTCGATCCCGGCGTTGACGGATCTGATCACTTCCCGGAGCATTCGGCGCTAACTTCAGATAATCATCGAAGTCACGCACCACAGAGGAAAATTTCTGCTGCTGGATATGGGCATTGGCGAGCACAAGATAAATATTCGGATTGTCCGGCTTTAGTTGTGCCGCCTGTTCGGCACTGACCTCCGCCTCCGCGCCCCGTTTCAATCCGACGAGGCTGCGCGCTAGTTCGTACGGACCATGCCACGATGTATCTCCCGCCGCGATGGCTTGTCTGGCATCGGGTTCAGCATCGCTGAAGCGTTGCTGGTCATTTAACATCTGCGCCATCCACAGAAGCGCATCAGGATATTTCGAGGAACTCAGTGCGATCGACTTGCGCAAGGCTTGTTCTGCTTCCGGAAACTTAGACAGCCGGTAATCGGCCACTCCGATCTGCGCATAGGCCTCGTAGTAAGCGGAGAACTCATCAATCGCACGTTGAAATTGCGATATGGCTTTCTGCGGATCAGCCTTTTCGTAGAGTAACTTCGACCCCTTTTCGAAGGCTTCCCGTGCATTCGGCGGAATCGCCAACTGTCGCGCTGAGACTTCGCCGCCCGGCCCGCTGGGCAAATCCGATCGAGTTTTCTTCAGAAAGATCAGCGCCGTGGGTGATGCCCCCGCCATGACCGACACGCTTACCGTGGCGGTCTCATAACCGTCCTTGCGCGCAACGATGAAGAAATCTCCGTCGCGCAACCCGCCGAAGTGGAATTGTCCATCGATGTTCGAAACGGTAGCTGGAGCCGCTCGAGTGCCCGAAGATAATATCTCCAGACTGACGGACTCCAGCGCTGCGTTGGTCGTCTCCTCGCGAACGTATCCGCCAACTTGACAGCTTGCCTGTTGCACAACGCAAAGCGGCGCGGTCGATATAAGCAGGAGGAAAGCCACTCGATAGCGCATGGGACCCTCCGTTTCGGCGAGAATTTTACCACCGACCTGCGACACTTGAGGAGCCGACCTCAGAAATTCACAATTTGACAGGGGTGAGTTGTGAATGGACGTAGCTCAAACTGACCCGCCACTCACGATTCGCGCGCTTGACTTCTGTTCACATCCGCTCTTAACTCTGGAGAGTGCAAATCGAGCATTGCGTATTCAGCGACTTGCAGTTGTGGTCCATTACAAGCAATAAACGGAAATCGGGCAAAACAGTGCACAACTCGCGAATCGTGATAGTCGTTCTCTGCATGGCAAGCTCCTTTCTGGTGGCGCAGCCTCCACAAACTTCTCACGCGAACGATCCTCAGTCCGACGTTTCGCTTCGGCAGCACTACTCGGCCGCCCAAAACGAGCAAGCTGCTGGCAATCTCGATCGAGCGGCGGTCGAGTACAAAGCGTTCCTCGCAGAAATTCTGCACCGTCTTGCCGATCGACGCGCTCAATCCGGCGATGTTGCGAAAGCTGCGGAATTCTTCAAGCAAGCATTACCCCTAGCCCCTCACGACGTTTCCCTACGTCTCGATTACGCCGAAGCGTGCCGCGACCTCGGTGATATGGAGGATGCGCAGGCCGCCGCCGACAGTGCGCTGCGCGAAGAGCCGCGGAATGCACGTGCCCATTTTGTACTGGGACGCATTTTGCTTCGGCGCGGCGAGAACGGCAATGAGACCGAAAGAGCGACGCAGCAACTCGAACTCGCGGTGGCGGGCGATTCAACTTTTGAACATGGCTATTGGCTCGGCGTCGCGTACTTAAAGCGCAAGGCTCCCGATCGCACGGCTACCGTTTTTGCGGAGATGCTTGCCGGCCTCGGCGACACGCCGGCCATTCATATGGAGTTCGGACGTGCCTATGCGGAGGCGGGGTATCCGGAGCAGGCCATCCTGGAATTCAAGAAAACTCTCGCTCAGGATGACAAATTTCCCGGGGCTCATTACTCGCTCGGAGCAGCCTATCTGGTGGGTCTCGCCGATGCCGCATTTCCGGAAGCGGCCGAAGAGTTCCGCAAGGAATTGAAGGATCATCCCGACGACGTCCTCAGTCTCTATCAACTCGGCTACATCGCATTGAGCCA
>Ga0302281_10003140_pt1 | contig 11534 bp, 10 predicted proteins | sample III_Fen_E1_2_FD_198762 | JGI IMG/M metagenome (GOLD analysis project Ga0302281, IMG submission 198762) | Peat permafrost microbial communities from Stordalen Mire near Abisko, Sweden - III_Fen_E1_2 | ecosystem: Environmental > Terrestrial > Soil > Wetlands > Permafrost | place: Sweden: Abisko...
CCTTTTCGTTCTCCGAAATTTTTGCACCGCTGTAAATGCAGCCGGAGGAAACGTGACCCCACGGGATTCCCGCCGCCGCGCATGCGTGCGCAATCGTCTGCGGCAACAGAGTATTGCCGACGAGTGTACCCGCCTTGTCCAACTCACACGCGTCCACGTTCGGCTTGCCGGTGTAACCTGCAGCATTGATGACAAATTCAGGTTCATATGAATCCAAAAAATCCAACAGCTTTTCAAAGTTGGTATAATCAGTCTCCTTTCGCGAAAGAGACATGAACGAAGTTTTGCGCCGCTGCAATTCTTTTGCGAACGCTTCGCCGATGTAACCTGATGCGCCGAGAAGCAAGATCATGATTTTATTTTTGCAGACGTTTCACTTCGGCCACGACTTCGTTTTCCAGATAAGTCCGGTATTCGCAGTTCGGCATCGCGCCGACAATTTTTTCCAGTTGTGTGAGCGAAACAAAACGCTGGCGGAACGCGGCCTCTTCGGGACAGCCGATCTTTATGCCCGCGCGCCTTTCAATCGTCTGCACATATGCGCTCGCCTCGTGCAGGCTGCTGCTCGTGCCGGCGTCCAGCCACGCGAACCCGCGCGCCAACCGCTGCACGCGCAACGCGCCGCGCTTGAGATATTCCACGTTCACGGCGGTGATCTCCAGTTCGCCGCGCGCCGACGGTTTCAAATTTTTGGCGATGGAAATAATTTCGTTGTCGTAAAGGTAAAGTCCCGGCACGGCGTAATTGCTTTTCGGCTGATGCGGTTTTTCTTCGATGGAGACAGCCCTGCCATCCGCATCGAACTCGACGACGCCATAGCGTTCCGGATCGTTGACGTGATAACCGAAAATCGCCGCGCCAGATTTAAATTCCGCGAAAGCCCTGTAAAACGAATCGCCGCCGTAAAAAATATTGTCGCCGAGAATCAACGTCACGTTGTCCTTGCCGATGAAACTTTCGGCGATCAGAAACGCCTGCGCTATGCCCGCCGGTTTGGCCTGCTCGCGGTAATCAATCGTCACGCCAAAACGCGAGCCGTCACCGAGCAGTTGCTGGAAGCGCGGCAGATCGTGCGGCGTGGAGATGAGGCACAGCTCGCGAATGCCGCCCTCGATGAGCGTCGTGAGCGGATAATAAACCATCGGCTTGTCAAAAACCGGCTGGAGTTGTTTGCTCGCGACGAGCGTGAGCGGATACAGCCGCGAGCCGGTGCCGCCAGCGAGGATGATGCCTTTCATTTGTGACAGCGTAAAATTTGCCGGGGAATTTCACCAACAAAAAAGCCGCGCTTTTCAACGCGGCTTGAAAGGGAACCGGAATCAGTTCGGCACGGCATCCTGCGCCGCCGGCTTTTGATTGAAAAGCAATTTATCCTGATCGGCGGTGACTTGAATAAGGTCGCCCTCGTGCAACGCGCCCTTGAGAATTTCCTCGGCAAGCGGGTCTTCAAAGTAGCGCTCGACCGCGCGGCGCATCGGACGCGCGCCGTATTGCGGGTCGTAGCCTTTTTCGACCAGCAGATCCTTGGCCTTGTCATCGAGCTCCAGCCTGAGGTTTTTCTTCCGCAATCGTTCCAGAACTTTTTCCACTTCCAGACTCAAAATCTGGATGAGGTCGGGCTTCGTGAACGAGCGGAACACGATCAGGTCGTCCAGCCGGTTCAAAAATTCCGGGCGGAACGTTTTTTTGGACTCTTCCAAAACCCGTTCGCGGGCTTTTTCGTAGGTGGCCTCGTCGGTGATCGGCGCGAAGCCGAGCGTAGACGATTTCCGTAGCGTCTCCGAACCGACGTTCGAGGTCATCAGGATGATCGTGTTGCGGAAATTCACGATGCGTCCCATGCTGTCGGTCAATTTGCCTTCTTCCAAAATCTGCAACAGCATATTCCACACGTCGGGATGCGCCTTCTCGATTTCATCGAACAGCACGACAGAATACGGGTTGCGCCGGACTTTCTCCGTGAGCTGTCCGCCCTCTTCGTAGCCGACATAACCGGGCGGCGATCCGACGAGGCGCGACACGTTGAATTTTTCCATATATTCGCTCATGTCCAATTGGATGAGCGATTTCGTATCGCCGAACATCTGTTCCGCGAGCGTCTTGGCCAAAAGCGTTTTTCCAACCCCCGTCGGGCCAAGCAACAGAAAAGTGCCAATCGGACGGCGCGGGTCTTTTAAATCCGCGCGCGAACGCTTTAGCGCCTTGCACAACGCGGAAACCGCCTCGCGCTGGCCGACGACAACCTTTTCCATCTCGGTCTCAACCGTGAGCAGACGCGCCATTTCGTCCTGCCCCATGCGCCGGAGCGGAATGCCCGTCCACTTTGAGACGACGTGCAAGATTTCTTCCTCACCGACCACGACGCGTTTTTCATCGCCTTTCGCGCGCCATTCCTTAAGCAAGGTTTCCAGCTTGTCCTTCGCCTGTTTTTCCTGGTCGCGCATTTTCGCCGCGCCCTCGAAATCCTGATTTTTAATCGAGCTTTCCTTTTTGCCCTTGATGACTTCGATCTCGGCTTCCTGCGCCTTGATTTCCGGCGGACGCGTCATCGTCGCAATGCGCGCGCGCGAACCAGCCTCGTCCAAGACGTCAATCGCCTTGTCCGGCAAAAACCGGTCGGTGATGTAGCGGTCAGACAGCTTCACGGAAGCTGCCACGGCATCGTCGGTGAACTCGGCCTTGTGATGCTCCTCGTATTTGTGGCGCAGGCCTTTCAAAATCGCAATCGCGTCTTCAATCGAAGGTGCCTCGACTTTCACCGATTGAAAACGGCGTTCCAGCGCGGCGTCTTTCTCGATGTATTTGCGATACTCGTTCAACGTCGTCGCGCCAACGCACTGCATCTCGCCGCGCGAGAGTGCCGGCTTGATGATGTTGCTGGCGTCCATCGTGCCTTCCGCCGAACCCGCGCCGACAATCGTGTGCAATTCGTCAATGAACAAAATAATATTTTTCGCACGGCGGATTTCGTCCATGACCGCTTTGATGCGCTCTTCAAACTGACCGCGATACTTAGTGCCCGCAACCATCAATGCCAAATCCAAAGTGATGACGCGCTTGTGCAATAAAATTTCCGGCACGTTGCCTTTGACGATTTCCTGCGCCAGACCTTCAACGATGGCCGTTTTGCCAACGCCCGCTTCGCCCAAGAGAACCGGATTATTCTTCGTGCGGCGGCAAAGAATCTGGATGACGCGCTCGATTTCGCTCGCGCGACCGATGACCGGATCCATGTCGCCCTTGCGCGCGATTTCCGTAAGGTCGCGGCCGAAGGCTTTTAGCGCGGGCGTTTTGACTTCGCCTTTTTTCTCGCCCGCAGTTCCAGGAGTTGGCTTTTCCGCAACCGGTTCGCCCGGCGGTGCTTCCTCGCCCGGCGGCGCGGCAAAATTCGGGTCAAGCTCCTTCAAGACGCGCTGCCGCGCTTCTTCAATGTCCACGTCCAGCGCGCGCAACACTTTTGCCGCCACGCCATCGCCTTCGCGCAACAGGCCGAGCAGCAGATGTTCCGTGCCGACGTAAGTGTGGTTGAGATTTTTCGCTTCCTTCTGCGCGAGCGCGATGACTTTTTTCACACGCGGCGTGTAAGGGATGTTGCCGATCATTTTCTGATCCGGCCCGCTGCCGACCTGCTTCTCCACCTCAATGCGCACGCTGTCGAGGTCAATGCCCATGCTTTGCAGCACGTTGACGGCGACGCCCTGCCCCAATTTGATCAGGCCGAGCAACAGATGCTCGGTGCCGAGAAAGTTGTGGTTCAATCGGTCGGCTTCTTTGCGCGCGAGCGCGAGCACCTGCTGCGCGCGCGGCGTGAAATTACTCATGGCTTCATCGCTCATATTGTCCTTATTTTGCTACGAGTCGGCTGATTTGTCCAATGACAACCGGAAAAAATCTGCCGCCGGTCGAATCATTTTAGCAACGGCGAATCCGCCGAACGTTCGACCAAATGCAACAAATTCCCCTCGCCGTCCGCAAAAAACAAAACTTTGCCGCCGCCCGCCGCCGGGCGGATTTCCTCGGTAAATTTTACGCCGCGCGCTTCCAATTCCAATTTCGCCGCAGCCAGCGACGGCACGCGTAACGCAAGATGACGGAATCCGGCGAGCTTGTTGTTGCCGCGTTCGGCCGGCGGCGCGGCGGCCTGATAAATCTCAAACCAGACATCGCCCAGGGAAATCAGGCACGTCGGCGGGTTCTCGCCGTTGTTAAAAACTTCACGCGCGCCGAGCACGCGTTCATACCATTTTTTCAGCCCGACTGGATTGGCGGCGGGAATCGCAATGTGTTCGACAAAAATATCCATGACGGAATTAAAAATTAAAAACACAAAATTAAAAACTAAATTTACGCTTTAATTTGCAGTTCACTAGCGCGAAAAAATTTGCGAGACTTGAACACATTACTTTATGCAAATTGATTCCCTGCTCCGCCAACGACTCATCTGCGTCGCGGTCATTGACCATGCGGACGGCGCCGTGCCACTGGCCGAAGCCTTGCTCGCCGGCGGGCTGAATTGCATCGAGGTCACGTTTCGAACGGCGGGCGCGGCGGATTCCATTGCACGCATCCGCAAAAGCGTGCCACAAATTTACGTCGGCGCGGGAACTTTGCTGACCGCTGACCAAGTCAAACAGGCCATGGACGCCGGCGCGCAATTCGGCGTCTCGCCCGGCCTGAGCGAAATTGTTTCGACCACCGCGCAAAAAAATGATTTTCCACTGTTCCCCGGCGTCATCACGCCGACGGAAGTCATGCGCGCGTTGGAACTCGGCTGGCAGCATCTGAAATTTTTTCCGGCGGAAACGTTCGGCGGCGTTAACGCGCTGAAAGCGTTGAGCGGCCCGTTCGGCCACACCGGCGTGAAATTTATCCCGACCAGCGGCATCACGGCGGTGACGCTGCCGAATTATCTGGCACTCCCGCAAGTCGCGGCGATTGGCGGATCATGGATGGCCGAGCGCAAACTCGTCGCCGAAAAATCGTGGGGCAAAATCACCGCGCTCACGGCGGAGGCGATAAAAATAATCGCGGCGGCAAAAATTTAGCCGCGCTCCCGCCTCAAAAAAACTTCAGCGTCCCAGCCAGCCGCCGTCAATGTTCAGCACCGCGCCGTTCAGATAATCGGAATCGCCCGACGCGAGAAAAACGCAGCCGCCCGCGATGTCTGCCGCCGCGCCCCAGCGACCTTCGGGGATGCGATCCAAAATTGCCCGGTTGCGCACCGGGTCTTCGCGCAGCGCCTTGGTATTTTCCGTGGCGATGTAGCCGGGCGCGATGGCGTTGACGTTGATTCGTTCCTTCGCCCACTCATTTGACAAGGCTTTCGTCACGCCCGCGATCGCGTGTTTGCTCGCGGCATAGGCGGGAACCGTGATGCCGCCTTGAAATGACAGCAATGACGCGATGTTCACCAATTTGAGCCGCGAATTTTCCGGCGCTTTCGCGCGACTGGTTTCAATCCACCATTTGCCAACAGCTTGCATCAAAAAAAATGGCGAATTCAAATTCGTCGCGATGACGGCGTTCCAGTCGGCTTCCGAAAAATCTTTGGCCGGTGCGCGGCGGATGATGCCGGCATTGTTCACCAGCACGTCAATTTTTCCCGTCTTCGCCAAAATTTGCGCGACGACTTCGGCGGATTCTTGTTGCGTGCCCGTGCCGAGATCGGCGTTGTGCGCGATGAATTTGCCGCCAGCTTTTTCAACGGCCGCGCCAGTTTCCGCCAAGTCGCTGCGCGCAACGCCAACAACCGTCGCGCCTTCTTTTGCAAACGCCACACAAATTGCCTGACCAATGCCACGGCTCGCGCCGGTAACGACCATAACTTTGTTTTTAAATTTCATAAATTGGTAGGGCGACGCTGCTGCGTCGCCGAAATTAGGGCTGCGCAGCAACGCAGCCCTACCGATTAAAATTACCGCAAATCCGCCGGCTTCACCGCGTCCATATCGTCGAACACCTGATTTTCGCCGGCCATGCCCCAGATGAATTTGTAATTACCCGTGCCGACGCCAAAGTGCATGGACCAGTTCGGCGACAACGCCACTTCCTCGTTGTGCAAAAAAACGTGGCGCGTCTCCGAGGGTTCGCCGAAAAAGTGCGAAAGAATTTTGTCGCCGAGGTCGAAGTAAAAATAAATTTCCGTGCGCCGCCAGTGCGTGTGCGGCGGAAACGAATTCCAAACATTGCCCGGTTCGAGCGCGGTCAGGCCCATCACAAGCTGACAGCTTTGGATGCCGCCTTGATGGATGAATTTATAAATCGTGCGCTTATTAGAAGTTTCCTGCGCCCCAAGATTCACCGGCGCGGCGTCGGCGGATTTCATCATCGCCGCCGGATGCGCGGCGTGCGCGGGACAACTCAAGAAATAAAATTTGGCGGGCTTTTTTTTGTCCGCGCTTTCAAACGAAACAGATTTTGTTCCCAGCGGCAGATAAACGCAGTCGAGTTTTTCGAGCGAAAAAGTTTTGCCATTCGCAATGACTTTTCCCACCCCGCCGACGTTAATCGCGCCGAGTTCACGATGTTCGAGAAAAAACGCGCGGCCGGTTTCCTTGTGGTTTGGCAGTTCAATAGGTTTGTCCGTCGGCATCACACCGCCAACAAAAAGCCGGTCGAGATCAGTGAAATGGCCAGTGATTTCGCCCGGCACAAAAAGATTTGTGATTTGAAACGTATCGCGCAGTTCTTGCGTGGACATCCCGATCAAGTCCTGCGGACGCGGCGTGCGGCGGATGAGAGATTCAAACATGGAGTGAGTATGGCAGAAAATAAAACGACCGACAAGAATTTGCCGTGAGCTGATAGGCGGAATCCCATCGCGGCGCATTTTGCCGCTGCCCATTTCATCTTCACTCGCCCAGTTGCTTTTTTACTTCGTTGAGCAACTGCTGATACGGCCCCTTGCGCAATGGACGCATTTGCGAGTCGCCTTCAAAAACCGGATCATCCTCGCGGGCAAGCATCCACGCACTGCAAGTGACGATGACGGAATTATCCGGCTGCAACCGCGTCGTCACCATCGCCTTCACCGTGACCGTGTCGGTGAACACATAGCTCCCGTAAATCAGCTTGTCCATGCCGCTGCCGTTGTGCGTGAACTCAAGGTCGTCGCCCGCAGCCAAACCGCTCTTGAAACCGTGGGCTAGGAACACCTTGGTCACCGCTTTTTGAACTTCGTCCGGCGTGCGGTTAAAAATGGTTACGGCGGCGATATTTTTCTCCGGCGGCCCGCTGTAAGTCTGGCAACCGCTCGCGGCCAGCCAGACGCCGGCCAGCAGGCAAAAAAACGCCCGGCCATAATTTCGTCCTGAAGTTTCAACGCGCATCGATTCGCATGAAGTATTTCACCCCGACCTGATGGCGTCCAGCCCCGGCTAAAATAAAAAATGCATCTTCGCCCGCATCAACCCCGCAGCCGCTATTGCCTTGACCTTCCAGCCGGCACTTGTTCCGATAGGCTCAAGAGCCACACTTTATGAAAGCACGATATATTCTTAACTCGCTTTTCAGCATTGTTCTGGCCGGACAACTCACGTTGCCAGCTCAGGCGGCGGATTCGCCAAAAAAACTGCTTGTAGTCACGACGACGACCGGCTTCCGGCACAGCTCGATTCCGACGGCAGAAAAGATTTTGTTGCAGCTCGCGCAGACCAGCGGCGAGTTCACGGTGGAATTTGTCGAACAGCCACCGGGTCATCCAACCACGGGCTTTCCGCCAAAATTAACAACGGATGCGAGTGACGCGGACAAGGCGGCGGAGGCGAAATGGAACGCGGCCTTGAGTGCGGTGCTGCAAAAACTTTCGCCGGAAAATCTGAAATATTACGACGGCGTGGTTTTCGCGAGCACCACGGGCGATCTGCCAATCCCAGACCCGCAGGGCTTTCTCGACTGGATCAAGGCCGGCCATGCGTTCATCGGCATCCACGCGGCGGCCGACACGTTTCATGGCTGGCCGGGCTACATCGAGATGCTCGGCGGGGAATTCAAGCATCACGGCCCACAGGTGAGAGTGGACTGTTTGAACCAGGACCCGGAAAATCCCGCGACGGCGCACCTACCAGCAGTATGGACGATTTCGCAGGAGGAAATTTACCAGTTCAAAAATTACGACACGACGAAAGTCCATGAGCTGCTTATTTTGGATCGGCATCCAGAAAACGGTTCCACCGGACATTTTCCGGTTGCGTGGTGCAAACCTTACGGCAACGGCAGGGTGTTCTACACGTCGCTCGGTCATCGCGAAGACATTTGGGACGCCGACCCGGCCATCCCCGACCGCCGAAATGACGCCGCCATCAGCCAAGCGTATCAGCAGCATCTGCTCGGCGGCATCAAATGGGCGCTGGGTTTGAAGAAATAATTTGTCCGCCATCCGCGCACAATCACCAAAAATTTAAAACGGGTGGACGAACTGAAGCTTTAGCTGTCTATGGTTTTTGGCGGTTCATTTTTGGCTGTCATCATGACGGCCTATGCTTGGTTCACAGCTTTGCATTTCGCAAACGGAGCGCGTTGGTGATGACCGAAACGGAACTCAAACTCATCGCCGCGCCCGCGATGACGGGACTGAGAAGCAAACCAAAAAACGGATAAAGCAAACCCGCCGCGATAGGAATGCCCAGCGCGTTATATGCAAACGCGAAAAAAAGATTCTGCCGTATGTTCCGCATCATCGCACGGCTCAATACGATGGCCTGAGCGATGCCGCGCAGATCGCTTTTAACTAGCGTGATACCGGCGCTTTCCATCGCCACGTCCGTACCCGTGCCCATCGCGATGCCGACGTGCGCGGCGGCGAGCGCGGGCGCGTCGTTGATGCCATCGCCCGCCATTGCCACGATTTGACCTTGTTGTCGTAATTGCTGAATACGCTCGTGTTTTTCCTGCGGCGCAACGCCCGCTTCGACTTGATCTAGTCCGAGTTTTTTGGCGACGGCGTTCGCGGTGCGCTCGTTGTCGCCGGTAAGCATGATAATTTTCAAACCCAGCTTGTGCAGTTGCGCGATGGCTTCGGGCGTGGAGGTTTTAATCGGATCGGACACGGCAAGAATTCCCACAGCTTTTCTATTGATGGCGACGAACATCACGCTTTGTCCCTCCGCCTGCAATGTTGTCGCCTTGGTTTCGACGTTTTCCAAATCGAGAATGCCGCGCGCTTGCAAAAATTTTAATTGGCCAACGACGATTTCGCGTCCGCCGATTTTTCCGACGACCCCACCCCCGGTCATAGAATTAAAATCAGTGGCGGGTTGCAATTTTACATTGCGTTCTTTCGCGCCATGCACAATCGCGGCCGCGAGCGGATGTTCGCTGTTTTGTTCCACTGACGCGGCGGCAAGCAGCAATTCATCTTCCGTCACGCCGTTGACCGGAACAATTTGCGCCAGGCGTGGTTTGCCTTCGGTGAGCGTGCCGGTTTTGTCCACGACGACGGTGGTGACGCGTTCCAAAATTTCAATAGCTTCAGCATTGCGAATCAAAATGCCCGCCTGCGCGCCGCGCCCGATGCCGACCATCACGGACATTGGCGTGGCGAGTCCGAGCGCGCACGGACACGCGATGATCAGCACGGCGACCGCGTTGACAATGGCGTGCGCAAAACGCGGCTGCGGTCCGAGCCAAATCCAAACGATGAACGTCAACACCGCGACGGCCAACACCGTTGGAACGAAATAGCCGGCAACTTTATCCGCCAACGCCTGAATCGGCGCGCGGCTGCGTTGCGCGTCGGCGACCATTTTGACGATGCGCGCGAGCACAGTTTCGCTGCCGACGTGTTCGGCTTGCATCATAAAACTGCCGGTGGTGTTCAACGTACCGCCGGTCATCTTGTCGCCGGCAATTTTTTCCACGGGAATCGGCTCGCCGGAAATCATGGATTCGTCCACGGAAGTTTTGCCGTCGAGCAAAATGCCGTCCACGGGAATTTTTTCGCCGGGCCGCACGCGCAATTTTTCCCCGACTTCAACCGATTCGAGCGGCACGTCGCGTTCTTCGCCGGCTTGCACCACGCGCGCAGTTTTCGGCGCAAGATTCAGCAACGCGCGCAGGGCGCTGCCGGTTTTGCTCCGCGCGCGCAATTCAAGAACCTGACCCAGCAGCACGAGCACGACAATCACCGCCGCCGCTTCGAAATAAATCCCTACTTTTCCATCCGGCGCAAATGAACTGGAAAATGCACCCGGAAAAATCATCGCGATCGCGCTGAATAAATAAGCCGTGCCAACGCCAATTGAGATGAGCGTGAACATATTCAATTGGCGCGTGACGATTGAATTCCAGCCGCGATTGAAAAACGGCCACGCTGCCCACAGCACGACTGGAGTCGCGAGCGCAAATTGAATCCAACGCGACGCGTCACCCATCGCCCAGTGCGCGTGGTGAAGCGACGGAATCAAATGCGCCATCGCGAGCAGAAAGACCGGCAGCGCGAGCGCGCCGCCAATCCAGAATCGGCGCGTCATATCGGCAAGTTCAGGATTTTCTGTCTCGACGACCGAAACAGTTTCTAGTTCCAGCGCCATCCCGCACTTCGGACAGTTGCCCGGATGATCTTGCCGCACTTCCAAGTGCATCGGACAAGTATAAATAACCTTGCCCAGCGGCTTCGCTTCGAGCTTCGCGACCTGAGGTGCGGCTAAAAAAATTTCGCGGCAATGTTCGCTGCAAAAATAAAATGCCTGGCCGTCGCGCTCGGCATGGAGCGACGTCGTTTCGTCCACCGTCATTCCGCAAATGGGGTCTTTGGCTGTTTTAATGTTCATCGCAATCAAATTAATCACTGCGGCGACCTCGCCATGAGATGTAACCCTACTCTAATTTCATGAAGTCTCAATGCCGTCGCGTTTCAAATCATTTTCCAGCGCAATGTCGGAAACCCTGCCAGTGGGATTTTGATGCCAATCTGCCTTTGCGTTGTCGGCGGGAATTCAACCACGAACTTTTAGCAGCGGGAACATTTCGCTTAATGTTAAGTGGCGAAAACTGGCTCCAGAGGAAGGACTCGCCTGACTTTGACCATTCAGTTGCTTTAGAATAGCTGATTTTATTGGGGTTTCAAGCAGAATCATTTTTAACCCACCAGAATTTTTTACTATTTTTCACCCCTTTCACTGACACTTTCACTGACAGTAAATGTGGACTCACAACCGCCGCAATGAAACCGAGGCGCATGTTTAATTCTCTAATCACTGTCACACAAAATCAGCCCGTATCAAACGGACTCCGCACCCCCAACCCCGGCTTCTGCATCACATGGGTATAAATCTGCGTCGTCGTCACACTCTTATGACCCAGCAAATCCTGCACGGTGCGGATGTCATAACCATTCTCCAGCAGATGCGTCGCGAACGAATGCCGCAACGTGTGGCACGTCGCCGGTTTCGTAAACCCCGCTAGTTTCACCGCCGACTGGATCACCCGTTGAATGCTGGTCTCATGCAAGTGATACCGCTTGCGCTGGCCGTCCAGCGGGTCGCGCGAAATTTGCGCCCCCGGCCAGAACCATTGCCAGCCCCATTCCAATTCCG